>Ga0207647_10001648_pt1 | contig 17173 bp, 14 predicted proteins | sample KBSCornC2_FD_184295 | JGI IMG/M metagenome (GOLD analysis project Ga0207647, IMG submission 184295) | Corn rhizosphere microbial communities from Kellogg Biological Station, Michigan, USA - C2 (SPAdes) (version 2) | ecosystem: Host-associated > Plants > Roots > Rhizosphere ...
GACGATCCGCATCGAGGGTTCGGGCGGGTAGATGTAGGTGTTGCGGACCGCGAACTCTTTCAGAATGTCGTTCTGGATGGTGCCCGTCAGCTTGTCGTGGGGAACGCCCTGCTCCTCGCCCGCGACGATGAAGAAGGCCATGACCGGGAGCACCGCGCCGTTCATGGTCATCGACACGCTCATTTTGTCGAGCGGAATGCCGTCGAACAGCAGTTTCATGTCCTCGACCGTGTCGATCGCGACGCCCGCCATGCCGACGTCGCCCGCGACCCGCGGATTGTCGCTGTCGTAGCCGCGGTGGGTGGCGAGGTCGAAAGCGACGCTAAGGCCCTTCTGCCCCGCGGCGAGATTGCGGCGATAGAAAGCGTTGGACTCCTCGGCCGTCGAGAAGCCGGCGTACTGGCGGATGGTCCACGGCCGCCCGGCGTACATCGTCGCGTAGGGCCCTCGGGTGAAGGGCGGGAGCCCCGGCCAGCCGCTGTCGATGCCGGCCGTGTCATCTGGGCCGTAAACGGTGTTCAGCCGGATCCCCTCGACCGTCTCGCGCGACAGATCCTTGCCGCGGCTCTCCTTGTCCGCGAGCCTTTCCCAATCGGATTTGGACGCCTTGCCAGTCACGGCGCGGGCTTAGCGCGGCGAAGGAGTAAGCTCCACCCTCAGCGCTCACCCTGAGCTTGTCGAAGGGCGAGCGCTCGCGTCTCGACAAGCTCAACGTGAGCGCATTGAATTAAACGCCGGCCTTCGGCGTCTCCATGATCTCCGTCAGCACGCCGCCCATGTCCTTGGGGTGGATGAAGAACACCGGAGTTCCGTGCGCTCCGATCCGCGTCGGTCCGAGGATCCGCGCGCCCTTGCCTTCGAACCAGCTCCGCGCTTCCTCGATGTCGGCAGCCTCGAAGCAGACATGGTGCTGCCCGCCCGCGGGGTTCTTCTCGAGGAAGTTCACGATCGGCGAAGTTTCGCCCAAGGGCTCGATCAGCTCGATCTGGCTGTTGGGCGTATCAACGAAGCACACGCGAACGCCCTGCTCGGGCAAGTCGAACGGCTCACCATGCGGCTCGGCGCCGAACATGGTGCGGTAGGTCTCAAGGCTCCGTTCGATCGACGGCGTCGCGACGCCGACATGGTTGAGGCGGCCGAGTTTCATTGCTCATTCTCCATTGCTGCCCTCACTGCGGGCAGCGGAGCGCCGACGCAACTGGCGCGTTTACGCATGCGATGATGAAAGCGCTGATCGCTGTGGCCCTTGGATGGCTTGCCGCTCCGCTTGCAGCGCAGTCAAGGCCGGCGAACCTGCCGGTCACGCCGGCAGCTCAGCAGTTGTTCGAGCGCGACTGGGTGCTGATGAACTGGGCGCTCAAATTCTACGATCGCAACGGCGATATCCTCATCGAGCCGGACGAGGCCGCGCTTGCCGCTGCGGAGTTCCGCCGGATTGCCGACACGAACAATGACGGGCGTGTAACACCTGAGGAATATCGCGCCGCACGGGCGTTCATCCTCGCTCGATATTGAGAGTTGGGGGCGCGGCCGAGCTTGGAGGGGAGAGAAAGCCGGCCGCGCCCACGGCTGCCGAGGAGGGGAAACTCGCGCAGCCGTAAGAAGATTCACAAAGCGTAGGGTCTTGATCCGCGCCGGCGGCGGATCCGGTCCGTCCCTCGGATCGCCGACCAGACGGTCGCGGTGAGCAGGCCTCCGACAAACAGTGCGATTCCAATCAAGATCATGGCAGACTCCTTCTTAGTGCCCGGCGTCCATGGCGACGGCATGTTTGGGTTTTGGCGCGAGCCAGATGATCGTCGCGGCGGCGACCGTGATCGCTCCGAACAGCTCGAAGAGGTTGATGGTCGTCACGGCAATCGCCTGGCTATCGACGAGCTGGCTGACGAACTGGCGCGACTGCTCGATGCTGAGGCCCCGCGACTGCAGCGCCTGCATCGTCGACCGCGTGCCGTTGAGCACCCCGGTCAGCGTGTCGCGCGTGCTTTGCGCCCCATTCTCCCACATCGTGACTCCGATGGCGGTTGCGATCGCACCCGACATGGTGCGGAGGAAGTTCATTACCCCCGCCGCCGAGGCGACCTCATTCTCCTCGACTGCGCCCAATGCGAGCGTGGTCAGCGGAACGAAGAAGAAGGGCATGCCCGCGCCCTGGATCAGCTGCGGCAGCGCAAGCGTCCAGAAATCGGCGCCGCTGGTCCACCAGACGACCCGGATGAAGGAGGTGAGCGCGAGCCACAGGATTCCGCCCGAGACGAGGATCCTCGGATCCATTTTCTGCGACAGGATCGCGGCGACCGGGGCCATGAACACGGCAGCGACGCCATTCCACGCCATCGCATAGCCGGCCCAGGTCGCCGTGTAGCCGAGCGAGCTCTGCAGCCACTGCGGGATGATGACGAGGGTCGTGAAGAAGGTGCCGTAGGTGAACACCAGCGCGAGCACGCTGAAGGTGAACCCCCGGTGGCGGAATACCTTCAAGTCGACGATCGGCTCCTTCTCGAACCATTCCCAGGCGATCAGGAAGGCAAAGCCCGCCGCGGCGATGACCGCCAGCGTCACGATGAACGGACTTCCGAACCAATCCCGCTCGCGCCCGAGGTCGAGCATGATTTGGAGCGCTCCGACGGCAGCCATCAGCAGCCCGAGGCCGATCACGTCGACCCGCATCCGCTCGGTTTTCGACTCCGCCTTTCGAAGCAGCGCAATTGCCGCGACCGAGCAGGCCATCCCGATCGGCACGTTGATGAAGAAAATCCAGTTCCAGCCCCAATTGTCGCTGATCGTTCCGCCGAGAATCGGGCCGAAGATCGGCGCGGTGATCGTGGTCATGGACCAGATGCCCATCGCCATCGCATGCTTGTCCTTTGGGAAAATGCGCAGCAGCAGGGTCTGGCTGATCGGCATGATCGGCCCGCCGGCGAGTCCCTGGCCGATTCGGAAAGCGACGAGCGCGCCAAGCGTCGGGGCGGTCCCGCACAGGAACGAGAAGAGGCCGAAGCCGACCATTCCCGCGACGAATACCTTCACTTCACCGAAGCGCTTGGCGAGCCAGCCGGTCAGCGGCACGCAGATGGCCTCAGCGACGGCGTAGGAGGTGATCACCCACGTGCCTTCGCTCGGCGAGATGCCGAGGCCGCCGGCAATGTGGGGAACCGAGACGTTCGCGATCGTGATGTCGAGCACGACCATGAAATTGCTGAGCGCGAGCACGAGGCCGGCGAGCAGAACCGTGCCCCAGGGCATCTCGGCAGGCGCTGGTGCTGCAGCGGCCGTGGCCATCAGTTCTTGCCCGTGACGTCGATCGTCGCGTCCATCGACAGCCCGACCCGGAGTGGGTGTGATGCCAGCTCCTTGGGATCGAGCGCGATCCGGACCGGAAGCCGCTGGACGACCTTGATCCAGTTGCCGGTCGCGTTCTGCGCCGGGATCAGGGCGAAGGCCGAGCCCGTGCCGCCGGCGAAGCCCATGACCCGACCATGGAAAACCGTCTTGCTTCCGTAGAGGTCGCTGGTCAGTTCGGCCGCCTGGCCCGGCTGGACCCGCGCGAGCTGCCCTTCCTTGAAGTTGGCATCGACATAGACGGCGCCCACGGGGACGATGGTCATCACCGAATTGCCCGCGGCGATGCGCTGCCCAACCTGGACCTGGCGGTTGGTGACGACGCCATCGATGGGGGCCCTGATCACCGTGCGCTGGAGGTCGAGCCGCGCCTGGTCGAGCGCCGCCTTGGCGGCTGCGACGTCGGGATTGTCGTCGATCGAGGTCCCGGCGATCAGCGCCTGATTCGCGGCGTAGTTCTGCTGTGCCGCTCCACGGCTCGCTTGCGCCTGGGCGACGGCCGCCTGCGCTTCACGAACATCAGCCTGGGCTGAAACATAGGCATTACGATAGCTGGTGAGCTCTTCCTTGCTGACATAGCCATCGCCGGCGAGATGCTCGCGCCGCTCGAGGTCGGCCTTCGCCTTTTCGACCGTCGACTGCGCGGCGATCAGCTGGGCTTGCGCGTGGCCGATATCCGCGTCGCGGGCGCCGATTTGCGCTGCCAGCGATCCGCTCGTCGCCGACGACTGCACGTACTCGCGCCGTGCCTTCAGATAGGCGGCTTCCGCCTTTTCGAGGGCGAGCCGCGCATCGCTGTCGTCGAGGCGAAGCAGCACGTCGCCCTTGCGGACATATTGGGTGTTGACGACCGGAACCTCGGCCACGGCGGCCGAGATCAGCGGAGTCACCTGAGCACTCTCCGCGCTCACATAGGCATTGTCGGTTGAGACATGGCCGGTGTCATGGAACATGTACCAGCCGCCGCCGGCCAGCAGCAGTGCGCCGGCAACGCCGAGCATCGCCTTCCGGCGCCGCGGGTCGGCGGTCTTCGCGACCGCCTCGGCTTCGGCCGCAGTCGGTTCGACCGGCCGGCTGTCAGCGGTCAGCATTTCCTGGGGATCACGTTCGGCCATGGTCATTTCTCCGAAAGGGCGATCGGTCCGGCCGCGAATCCGCCACCGAGTGCGCGGACCAGCTGGACGTCGAGGGTGAAGGAACGGGACTGGAGCTCGGCGACCGCGAGCCGCGCGTTGACGACGCTCTCCTGTGCGGTGAGCACGGTGAGGTAGGTCGTGAGACCCTGCTCGTAGCGGCCCCGGGCGACGCGAAGTGCGTCCTCGTAATCGGCCAGCGCGCTGCGCGACTGCGCGAGGCGCTCGCCCAGCTGTTTCTCGCTCGTGACCGTGTCGGCGGTCTCGCGCAACGCCTGTATGACCTCGCCATCATATTGGGCGACGGCTTCGTCATACTGACCGCGGCGGCCGCGGTACTGGCCCTGCAAGGCGCCGCCATGGAAGAGGGGCAACGTCACGGCGGGGCTCACGCTCGCAAAGCCGGAGCCGCTCTTGAGCAGGCTGTTCAGGCCAAGCGACTGAAGTCCGACGAGCGCGCCGATGTTGATGTCGGGATAGAAAGCGGCGCGCGCTTCCTTGATGCGCTCTCCGGCAGCCTCGACCCGCATTCGCGCAGCTGCGATGTCGGGGCGGCGCCCGATGAGATTGATCGAGGCATCGGCAGGTACGCCCTGGGCCTGCAGCGTCCCGGCCGCCGGGCGATTAATGGTCAGTGCGCGGTCTGGCCCCCGACCGACCAGCGCGGCAAGCGCATGCTTGTCGAGCATGATTGCCTCGTCCGTCGCCGCAAGATCGCCGCGGGTCTGGGGAATACGAGCTTCGGCCTGGCGAACCGCGTCGATCGTCTCCAGGCCGGCGTCGTAGCGTGCCTTCACGTACTTTAGGGTCTGCATGCGAATGTCGAGCGCCTGCTCGAAGCTGTCGCGCTGCGCCTGGAGCGCAGCGAGGTCGGCGTAGGCCGAGGCGATTCCCGTCGTCAGCAGCAACCGCGCTTCGTCGACGTCGAGGCGAGCGGCCTCGGCATCCTTTTTCGCGGCGCGCAAGGCAGCGCGGTTCTTGCCGAACAGGTCGAGGTCGAGGTTCAGGCTCAGTGCTGCAGTGCCGGTGGCGTGCCAACCGCCCGGAACCTGCGCGTGCTGGCCGGCGATGTTCTGGCTCTGATTCTGGTAATCGACCGACCCGACCGCGTCGATAGATGGGAGCAATGCGGCGCCCGACTGTTGGGCGAGCCCCAGGGCGGTGCGGAAGCGGGCGGTTGCAGCGGCCAGGTCCGGCGATCCGGCGAGACCCTCTGCAATCAACGCGTCGAGCTGCGGATCGCCGTAAGCCTTCCACCAGCCGTCAGCCGGCCACGCCGACTGGGCGCCGCTCAGCGACTGCGCTGAAGCGTAATCGGCTGCAGCCGCGGGCATGGGCTTGGGCCCGAGATCCGGCACCGCGGCGCAGGCGGTCGCCAGGAGCATAGGCAATAGGAGGCCTGCGCGGCAAAGCCGCGTCGCCCGTGGGCGTTCCATGTGTTAATTGTCCCTTTTTCGTACCGCTTGTTACGCAGCGGAAATTGTGTAACTGTACAGTACGGTTTAGTTATCGAGTCGACTCTTGTCAACGCATAACTGAACCGACATGTACAGTTATTACTTTTCAGGGAGTTAGCTAAGAGTGGCCCGGGCCCGGACCGAAGAGAAGCGTGACGAGATCGTGCAAATTGCAGCCGAGCTGTTCCAGAAGCACGGCTACGATCGCTGCTCGATGGCCGCGCTGTCGGAGCGACTCGGCGGCTCCAAGGCGACGCTCTACGGCTATTTCCCGTCCAAGGAATGCCTGCTCCGGGCGGTCATCAAGTGCGAGATTGCGACCGAGTTCGACCGTATCATGCACGAATTGGTCGAGGAGGAGGATCTACGCGCTGGACTTATCAAGCTCGGGGTCGCCTATCACAACAAACGCCTTTCCTCTTTGCCGGTCGCGAATATCCGTTCGATCGTCAACCAGCCGCCGGGATCGACGATGGGCAAGGAGTTCTACGAGACGATCATCCGGCCGCATTTTGAAGACATCGCGAAACAGATCGAGTCGCTGATTGATCAGGGCCGCCTCAAGCGCGACGATCCTTGGACCATGCTGATGCACTGGAAAGGCCTCAACGATCAGGACCTGTTCGAGCGGCGGCTGATCGGCGCCATTTCCGGCCCGGAGGACGTGGACGTGAAGAAGATCGCCACCCAGGCCGCCGATGCCTTCCTCAAGATCTACGGGCCCGACGAGGAAGCGAAGCCGAAGAAGGCAAAATAATCAGCCGGCGACGAGCCGGTACCCGACTCCCGGTTCGTTGACGATCAGCTCTGGCTGCGACGGATTACGCTCAAGCTTCTGCCTCAAGGCCCGGATCGCGACGCGGAGATATTCGATCTGCCGCTCCTGCGCGGGACCCCAGACGGCGCGAAGCAAGTAAGCATGGCTGAGCAAGCGTCCGCGGTGCTTCGCAAGCTCGGCGAGGACCGCATATTCCTTGGGTGTCAGGTGAACCGGCTCGCCGTCCATCGCCACGGTGCGTTTGAACAGATCGATCCTGACTCCGCCGCTTTCGATCGGCGGCTGGTCATCCTCGGGACCAAGATCGACCAGGTTGGCGATGTAGCGGTCGAGCCGAACGGCTTCAGAACCGATGATCGACAGGAGCTCCGGGTCACCTAGTCCGTTGCGGCGCAGGTCACGAACCGCTCGATCGATCGCGGTCAGCCTCGGCCGCAGCTCGTGGCCAATCGACGAAAGAAGGCTGGCGCGCAGCTCATCGCGCTCGCGCGTCGCGGCGAATTCATGCGATTCGCGCTCCAGGCGTGCCCGTTCGAGCGCCAGTGCAAGCTGATCGAGAAGGTTGCCGAGAAGCGCAAGCTGGTCATCGGCGACGGGCGGAACGCCGTCGTCGCGCGCCAGCCCGGCCGCGGCGATGACGATGCTTCCTGACCGCACGGGGTGGAACACCCACTCGGCCGGCTGGATGCGAGGCGTGCCGCGCCCGGCCGCCTCGCCGCATTCGAGCGTCAGCGCGGCTGCCGCGATATCGCTCGGCGACAGCCGGTTGCCCGCAGGCACGGCTGCGACGACTTCGGGCTGCGGCAGTCCGCTGACGACGACTGCATTGCATTCGAACAGGCGGCGAAGCTCGGTGCAGGCCGTCTCGGCAATTTCCATCTTGCTGCTCGAAGAAAGAAGCCGCCCTGCGAAGCCAGCGATGGTTGCGTTGCGTGCAGCGTGCGCCTCAGCGAGCCGCGCCTGTGCACGGATGCCGGCGGCAAGCTTGCTGGTTACAAGTGCGACGAGCAGCAAGACCACGACCGTGACCACGTCGGTGACGCGGTCCATTCGGAACGTATGGATCGGCTGCGTGAAGAAGAAATTGTAGGCGAGCGCGGCAGCGATCCCCGCGACCACGCCCGGCCCGATCCCCCACAGCGCAGCGGCCGCGAGCACCGCGGGCAAGTAGATCATGTCGACCGGCGCGGTTCCCCAGCGCGGCGCGATCCAGATGCCGGCGAGAGTCGATACGGCGACCATCGCGACGGCGGCGGCGTAGGCCTGAACGGTCGTTGCGGTCGATGCCTGCCTGGTTTCGCTCATTGCCGTTAAGTGCGCCCCGCGACGATCCGCGTCGAGGGGGCCCGCGCCGTTCTTACGCGATTGTCATTCGGCGGACCGATGAATCCACATGGAATCTTTATGCGCAACGGCCGCAAGTCCGCGGTCGTGAACGACATCCTCACCGCCGACAATCTGCTGCCCGAAGGCGACACCGCGCCGCATGAGGGCCCGAAGGAAGCGCTGCCCAAGCTGATGCTCGGAGCGATTGGCGTCGTTTACGGCGATATCGGCACGTCGCCCCTCTATACGATGAGGGAGAGCTTTCTCGGTCCACATCCGCTGGCGGTCGATCGGCTGCACATCTTCGGCGTCCTGAGCCTCATCTTCTGGACGCTGATGATGATCGTAAGCTTCAAATATGTGAGCGTCGCGATGCGCGCGGACAATCGCGGCGAGGGCGGCTCCTTCGCCTTGCTGTCGCTCATCGCGCGCAACATCGAGGGCAAGAAGTCGTGGACGGCGACGCTCGTGATGCTCGGCGTGGCCGCGACCTGCCTGTTCTACGGCGACGCGATGATCACGCCGGCAATCTCTGTACTGTCGGCGGTCGAGGGCCTGGAAATCGTCCAGTCTGCACTGCAGCCGGTGGTCGTTCCGATCTCAATCGGAATCCTCGTTGCGCTGTTCCTCGTGCAGTCGCGCGGCACGGCCAAGGTGGGCAACATGTTCGGCCCCGTGATGCTCGTCTATTTCGTTGCGCTTGCAGCGCTCGGAGTGGCCAACATCATCGCCCATCCCGAGATCCTCGGCATCCTGAACCCGCTGTGGGCGCTCAAGTTCTTCACCTATAACCCGAAGCTCGCCTTTCTCGCGCTGGGCTCCGTGTTCCTCTGCGTCACCGGCGCCGAAGCGCTCTACGCGGACATGGGACATTTCGGGCGAAAGGCGATCAATTTCTCGTGGCTGACGCTGGTCTATCCGTGCCTCGTGCTCAACTACATGGGTCAGGGCGCGCTTCTCCTCAGCGACCCGCACGCAGCGATCAATCCCTTTTACCTGCTCGCTCCAGAGTCCCTGAGATTGCCGCTCGTCTTCTTGGCGACCGTCGCGACGGTGATAGCCAGCCAGGCTGTCATCTCCGGCGCCTTTTCGGTCACACACCAAGCGGTGCAGCTCGGCTTCCTGCCGCGCCTCAAGACCGAGCATACGAGCGAGACTGCGCGCGGCCAGATCTACATCCCGGCAGTGAACTGGGGCCTGATGGCGATGGTGATCATCCTGGTCGTCGGGTTCCGGGCGTCGAGCAACCTCGCGTCGGCCTATGGCATCGCGGTAACCGGGACGATGCTGATCACCTCGGTCATGCTCGGCGTGATGATGCTGTACGTGTGGCGGTGGAACCGATTTTTGGCGATCGGCGCGACGACACTCTTCCTCGTCGTCGATGGCATGTATTTCGCATCGAATATTACGAAGATCCCCGACGGCGGCTGGTTCCCGCTGCTCGTCGCCGCGATCAGCTTCACCGTGCTGACGACATGGGCCAAGGGGCGGCAGCTTCTTCGCCAGCGCCTGTCGGAATCCGCGCTGCCATTATCGGTGTTCATCAAGTCGGCGGCGACCTCGGTCCATCGGGTGCGCGGAACGTCGGTGTTCCTGTCGAGCTCAGCGGACGTGGTTCCCGCGGCCCTGCTCCACAATCTCAAGCACAACCAGGTGCTCCACGGCCGCGTGCTGATTCTGAACGTAAAGGTCGAGGAAGTGCCGCACGTCGCGCAGGACAAGAGGCTCGAAGTGCACGATGCCGGCGACGGCTTCTTCCGCGTCGTGCTGCATTATGGCTACATGCAGGAAGTCGACATACCGCGCGATCTTGCCGGCATCACGACCTGCGGTGAGCCCTTCAACATGATGAGCACCAGCTTCTTCCTTGGGCGTCAAAAGCTGATCCCGTCAAAGAAGGTCCCGGGTATGGCGCTGTGGCGCGAAAGGCTCTTCGCGCTGATGCTCAAGAGCTCCGAAAGCGCGATGGAGTTCTTCAAGCTGCCGACCAATCGCGTGGTCGAGCTCGGAAGCCAGCTGCAGATCTAGCGGCGGATGAGCTCCGCGGCCTTGAGGGCTAGCTCGGTGCGGTTCTCGACCCGGAGCTTGTCGAAGATCGCGTGGAGATAGACCTTCACCGTTCCCTCGGTGACTCCGAGCTCCGCGGCGATGTCGCGATTCCTTAGGCCCTGACGGACAAGCTCGATGAGCTCGCGCTCGCGGCGGGTCAGCGGCGGTGCCGACGCCGCGCGGTCCTCCGCGTGGCGCGTGCGCTCGGCGATCTCCGGATCGATCCACCGGCCGCCCCCGACGACGGTGTCCATGCATCCGATCAGGAGGCCCGGATCGGAGGTCTTGAGGACCATACCCTCGGGCGCGAGCTCGGCAGCGACAAGCAGTTGCGCCTCATCCATTCCGGCCGTCAGCAGGATTACCTTGGGCCGGCCACGTGACTTGTTGAGGCGCCGAAGCACCTCGAGCCCCGACGCGTCCGGCAAGTGAACATCCAGCAGCAACAGGTCAGGCTTCAGCTTGGCGATCTGCTTCGTCGCTTCAGACGCTGTGCGCGCCCGCTCGAGCAGCTCATAGTCGGATTCCCGCAGCAGCATCTCGAGGGCGGCCCCGATCATCGGATGGTCGTCGACGAGGAGGACTCGGGTCATGCGGCGGCTCCGGCAAGTGGCAGGCTGATCGTGATATTGGTCGATCCCGGTGAAGAAACCAACCGCATTGAGCCGTTCGCGCGCTCAACCCTTTCCTTGAGCGACCACGGCTCCGTCACGCGCTGGCCCTTGCCCTTGGCAAAGCCAGAGCCATTGTCGGCTACGTTCAGCTGCAGCCGGTCGCCATCAACCCCGAGCGCGACGTCGATTCGGTCGGCCCCCCCGTGTCGGACGGCATTCGCAACCGCCTCGCGCAGCAATTGCTGAAGATCGAGCTGGAGCCGGATCGGGATCGATGCCCGAGCTCCGTTGGCCGTGATCCGGCAATCGACCGACCATTGCTGACTAAGCCGCTCGGCGAGGGCCCGAAGCTCGGCGACCGCTTCGGTGAGATCGATGTCGCGGTCGCGGCGAAGGGCGAGGACGAAACCCCGAATTTCCCCCTGCTCTTCGAGGAGCAGCCGCTTGAGCTCGTCGAGCTCGGCATTGATCGCATTTCCGGAGCCCGCCGACCGCTTGAGTGCCTCGATCCGAAAGGCAGCGCCGGCGAGGAACTGGACGATGCTGTCGTGGACGTCGCGCGCAAGTGACAGCCGGGTCCGCGCGGCGGCGCCGTTCTCGATCGCCGCGAACAGGGCGTGACGGTCGAGAACAAAGCTGGCGGCGCGGCCGAGTTCGCGCGCCAGATCGATGAAATCGGTCGAAAGTTCTGGAATGTCCCAAAGCAGCAGCCAGCCGTGCTGGGTACTCGTCTTCACCTCGCTGGCTAGTCCAATACCCAGGCCAAGCCGATGCGCTTCATCAAAGTCGAGCAGGTCATAAGCGCTGGCGAAGTGGAACCGCCCTTGAGGCGGGCGTGTTACTGCGCGGTCTCTTCCCACATCGTACAGGAACGCAGCGGGGGCAGTATCACGCACGAGTGCCCGGTCGACGCTGAAGCTTCGATGCTTTTCGCCGATGACGCTGAAGCCGTCGCACGGCTCCTCGCCAATCGCGCCAACAACAAGCGCGCCGGCTGACGCTCCGGTGATCTGCGTCGCCAGCCCGACCGCTCGGGCCAGCGGATTGTCTCTTACGCCTAGCCCGGTTTCGAATTCCTCGGTGCGGAAAAACAGGTTGGTTCGAATCTGATGGATGCCGAACCAGATCAGCAACAGCGACAGGATCAGGAGATTGCCGGCACGGATGATGAAGCGCTCCAGCTCGAACGTGCCCGTCCCAGCAATCAGCAGTCCGGCCATCATGTAGAGGAGCACCAGCACCGTTGCCGTTAGCGCCGTCTCTCGCCAGCTCCACCGGATTGCGGCCGATAGCAGCGGCAGGACGAAGAAAAGGAAGAAGGGACTGGTGGTGCCGTTGCTCGAGAACACAATGGCGGTGAAGACGGCCATGTCGGCGGCGTGGGTCGGGACCGCCAGGCGAGCGTCGAGCCACCAATTGCGCCAGGTGACCGCGGCAATTGCGATCGCTGACAAGGCGTAAAGCGCCAGCAGCGAATAAGTGCCGGCAACCGCGCTAACCGGCTCGCTCGGGTCCAGCCAGACGGCAAGCATGAATAAAGTGGCCAGGATCACCCGCCCGAGCGCGATCACCCGGCCGCTTTGGTATTTGAACAAGCTCTGCGGAGCGATCAGCGTCTGCAGAAGGACATCCCCACCCTGTGGCGGCACTGTAGCCTAACCCAAGACAATGCAAAATCTGGAAAAATCTGCGCCGCAGTTAATCGCGATCAAGTTTCTGGCGCGCTGAATGGCGTACGCTGGTTGTTGTTGAGCCAACACCCGCCTGAAGACTATTTCGAACGCCGCGCCGAGGAAGAGCGCGCCGCCTCTGAGCGCGCGACAAACGCGCGTGCCGCCCGGTCGCATCGGGAGCTTGCCGAGCGCTACCGCACTCGGGCCCGCCAAGGAGGGCCCCCGCTAGTCAGTGAGCCGTTGAAAGGCGGGACTCTGTCGAGGAAGTTCCGGATCGTTTCCTGAGCACTCGCGCTCAACCGGCCATCCGCTTTGCGCCAAGTCCGACGACCATCTGGTTGGCGCGGTCGTAGGCGAGCGGCTTGCCGAACAGATAGCCCTGGATCGTGTCGCATCCGAGGTCGCGCATGCGTTCGAAGTCCTCGGCCGTTTCGACCCCCTCGGCGGTGACGTTCATCCGGAAGCTCTTGGCGAGTTGGACGATCGATTGGATGATTGCGACATTCTCGGGCCTCGAGCCCGCCTCGCGGACGAAGCTGCCGTCGATCTTCAGCTTGTGGAACACCGCCTTGTTCAAATAGCCGATCGATGAATAGCCGGTTCCGAAATCGTCGAGCGCGATCCCCACACCCAGCGCGCGCAGCCGCTTCAGCACGTCGAGCGTCGAACCATTGTCGCCGAGGAAAACGCCCTCGGTCACCTCGAGCTCGATGCGGTTGCCGGGAAGCTTGTGACGGGCAAGCGCTTCGCTGACGATATTCGGAAGATTGGGCTGGGTGATCTGCTTCGGGCTGATGTTGAGCGCCACCGTGATCGGTTCGGGCCACGTCGTGGCGGCCCTGCACGCTTCATCGATCACCCACTCGCCGATCGCCGGCATGACGCCTGTTTCCTCGGCAACCGGGATAAACACCGCGGGCGGCACGAAGCCCCGCTGCGGATGGTTCCAGCGGATCAGCGCCTCGAACCCGACCAGCTTTTGCGTCTTAGCGTTGATCAGTGGCTGGTAGACCAGATGGAATTGTTTTGACGCGATCGCCGAGCGGAGGTCGCTCTCGAGCCGCACCCTGTCTTCCTGTTCGGACTGCAGCTCCGACGAGAAATAGCGCGCACAGCCGCGACCGGCGTCCTTTGCCTGGTAGAGCGCGAGGTCAGCCTTGAGGATCAGGTCGTCGACCGTCGCTCCGTCGATCGGGCCGAATGCGCAGCCGATCGAGACTCCGATCCGAATCTCCGTCTGATCGATCACGTACGGCTCTTTGATCGCCTGGATGATTCGATCCGCGAGGCCTTCGACCTTGCGCCGGCTCTGAGCGTCGCCGATCACGATGGCGAACTCGTCGCCGCCCATCCGGCCGACGGTGCCCTCGTTCGCGACCTCGTCGACGAGCCGCTTGGCGACGGCCCGAAGGACGGCGTCGCCCTTCGGGTGACCGAACGTATCGTTGACGGGCTTGAAGCCGTCGAGGTCGAGGAACATGATCGCGCACGGCACATTGCCCGACGTCGCGCCGCGCAGCGATTCTCCCAGCAGCTGCCGCACACGGCCGCGGTTGGGCAGGCCTGAAAGGACGTCGACATTGGCGAGGTGAGTGAGGCGCTCCTGCGTCTGGCGGATCTCGGTAATGTCCGATCCCACCCCGCGGAACCCTTCGAACCGCCCGGCAGTGTCGATGATCGGGTCGCCGGCCATGGCGATCCAGCGCGGCCCCCGCGGGGTAGAAAGCTCCATCTCGAGATTGGTGAAGGGCTGCTGTTCGAGCAGGACCTTGCCGAGCTCGGCGTGGCCGCCAAGCAGCGCGGGAAGGGAGTGGCCGAGCAGCTGTCCGCCGGGACGGCCGAGCATCATGCTCATTCGGGCGCTGATATAGCTGACGCGGTTCTCGGCATCGACGGCCCACAGCCACCCTACGCCCCGCTGCTCATATTCCTGGAGCAGAAGGCTTGCGCTTTCGCTCTGGCTGCCGACGTCGGCATTGGTCTTGAGTTGGTGGAACGCCCAGCGCGCGACCGTCATCACCCCGAAGATCGATACGCCGAGGGTGAAGATGATCGACAGCATGTGCTGGAAGGGCACGCTGTGCCTCGCGAGGGCAAGCGCGCCGCCGACCCCACAGGTGAAGCCGATCATCCAGGCCATTGCGCATTGCGGGATCACGACAAGGCCGAGACCGGCGATGCCGAGGCCCGCCATGACCGAAGCGGCGATGACCTGCGTGCCGGGATCGAATCTTGGGAACAGATAAAGCGGGAGGCTGAGGAAGATGACGCAGCGGATAGCGATCTCGCCGACCAGCAGCCAATAGGGCACTCGGTGCCCGGAGCGCCCGACGCAGGTGATCGACTGGGTACGCGCGAGTTGCATCGCGCCAAGGTTCACAGCGGCAATGGCGCCCGCCCACGGCAGGAGCCATTCCGCGGGCACCACCCCCCAAAGATCGGCGAGCATGATGACTGCGGCGAGAACATTGGCGGTCGCGAAGAAAGGGGCGAGCTGTGCGCGTGAAATGAGCTGCACGTCGCGAAGGGGCGAGTTATCGCTGTCATCCCCGTCCGCGGCAAGCCCAGCCGACTCCCCGCCGGGAAGTCGAGCCGAAATCAAACGCTTATAACGATCTGGTGCCTGATACATCCGCGCCGCTGTCTCACCTTGTGCGTGCGGCTTATCCAAAGAGAGTTGAGGCGGAGTTAAGGCCTGTAAATAAACCGCGAGGATCAAGCGGTTGTTATTAATCAGGATTAGTTTCTGATCGACTTTGGTCTGCGGCTCGCAATGGACGGAGAGCACCTCTATATCCGACGCGATGGCGACCGACAGCGCGACCCTCGACAGGCGAGCGGCCCCGCAAAGGCCTGCGTCCGATACGCCCAAGATCCAGTCGCCGGCAGAGCCAATCGCTCGCGGCATGGGTCTCGACCGGCCGTTCTTCGACGACAAGAACCGGGCCTTCTGGATGCTCCAGTCGATTGGCTGGAGCGGCTATTTCTTCCTTCGCTCGCTGTCCGGGTTCGCCAACTCCATGGGCTGGATGTTCCTGGTCCACACGCTGTTGCTGACGGCGACCGGCTATTCGCTGACCTTGCTGATGGCCTCGCTCTATCGCCGGCTGATCCGGATGAAGCCCCTGTGGACGCTTGTCCTCTCATTAGCGACGGTGGTGATCGCCGCGGGCGCCTTCTCGATCATCGAGACATGGAGCGTCGCGACGTTCCTCAAGCCCGAATTCAGGCCGGAAGGGATTGTCCAATATCTCGGCGCGATCCTGCTCGACTTCTCGATCCTCGCCGCATGGACGGCTCTCTACTATGGAATCAATTACTTCCTGCTGCTCGAGGACGAAATCCGGCAGCGCGAGAAACTCGAGGGGCAGGCCTCGACAGCGCAGCTCGCGATGCTGCGCTATCAGCTCAACCCGCACTTCCTGTTCAATACGCTGAACTCAATCTCGACCCTGGTGCTCCTGAAGCAGACGGAGCGGGCCAATGCGATGCTTGCGCGGCTCTCGTCATTTCTCCGTTACACGCTGGTTAATGAGCCTGCGGGCAAGGTCACGCTGGCGCAGGAAGTCGAGACTCTGAAGCTCTACCTGGAAATCGAAAAGATGCGGTTCGAGGATCGCCTGCGCCCGCACTTTCGCATTGAGCCCGAGACCATTGGTGCGCGCCTGCCGTCGCTTTTGCTCCAGCCGCTCATCGAGAATGCAATCAAATATGCGGTGACCCCGGCCGAAAACGGCGCCGACATCTGGATGACGGCCGCCCGCGAGGGACAAGCGGTCCGCATCGAGGTCGCCGACAACGGCAACGGCGACGGCACCGAACTTGCCGCCAGTCCGTCGACCGGCGTCGGACTGGCGAACATTCGCGACCGATTGTCGCAGGCCTATGGCGCCGCACATCGTTTCGAGACCAGAAAGAACGAGCGCGGGGGTTTTAGCGTTATCATCGAAATTCCCTACGAAACCGGAGACAAGGCCTGATGACCATCCGGACCATTTTGGTCGACGACGAACCCCTGGCGACTCAAGGCCTGCAATTGCGCTTGCAGGCGTTCGACGATGTCGAAGTGGTCGCCACGGCTGCCAATGGGCGCGAGGCGATCCGCCAGATCAAGACGCACAAGCCCGACCTCGTCTTCCTCGACATCCAGATGCCGGGGTTCGACGGTTTCTCGGTCATCCAGGGACTGATGGACGTCGAGCCGCCGCTATTCGTGTTCGTCACCGCTTTTAGCGAGCACGCCTTGCGCGCCTTCGACGCGCAGGCCGTCGATTATCTGATGAAACCGGTCGACGAGGACCGCCTCGCGGCGACGATGGACCGCGTCCGGCAGCGGCTGAACGAAAAGCGCAGCGCCGAGGAGTCGGAGCGCTTGAAGGAGGCGCTCGCCGAGCATGCGCCCGAAGCCGCCGAGGAGCTCGCTGACGCGACGCCCGACGCCCACGCCGCCAGCCGCTACGAGAAAATGATCAACATCAAGGACCAGGGGCAGATCTTCCGCGTCGACGTCGACACGATCGAGCGGATCGATGCCGCCGGCGATTACATGTGCATCCAGACCGGCGAGAACACCTTGATCCTGCGTGAGACGATGAAGGATCTCGAGAAAAGGCTCGACCCACGCCGGTTCCAGCGCGTTCACCGGTCGACGATCGTCAACCTCGACCTCGTGCGCCAGGTGAAGCCGCACACCAACGGCGAATGCTTCCTCGTTCTGGACTCGGGAGCGCAAGTGAAGGTCTCGCGTTCCTACCGCGATGTCGTCGCGAGGTTCGTCCACTAAGTCAAAGCCAGCAAC
>Ga0207647_10001649_pt1 | contig 17170 bp, 16 predicted proteins | sample KBSCornC2_FD_184295 | JGI IMG/M metagenome (GOLD analysis project Ga0207647, IMG submission 184295) | Corn rhizosphere microbial communities from Kellogg Biological Station, Michigan, USA - C2 (SPAdes) (version 2) | ecosystem: Host-associated > Plants > Roots > Rhizosphere ...
TCTCGATCGTCAGGTTCGCGGCGAACAGCCCGTTCGGCAGCCGGGCGGCGGCGGGGGCGACTTCGTAACCCTTGTAGCGGATCGTGCGGTTCATGGCGTACGCAGTGAGGATTCGGGCTTTCAGCGTACGAAAACCCGCCGCCCGCGTGAACCAATCTTTCGGCCAATGCAAATCACATGGTGGGCCGAATCATTATCGGGGCGGTGGAGCCGGCACGGAGCAGGGGCGCCGGCGCGGTACGGCCGGTGCTTCGGACACGCACCACCCGCGCACGGCGAACGTCGTCGGTCGGGCGCGGGCGGCGGGAAGACTGCGGTCAGTGATTGGCGATCTTCAGCACGGGGGCGAGCACGTCGACCGATGCGGCATGCGAGGCTGCGCGATGCGACGCGAACGCGAGCGCGAATTCCGCTGCTTGCGAGCCGACGGTCTCGAGCTGCGCGACGACCTTCGGATCCGAGCAGCTGTCGGCGCTGTCGAAGCGCGTTTCAAGCGTGTTCACGGTGGCGCCGAACGGCGTCGGCCAGCCGCGCAGTGCGTGGACGATCGAACGCAGCGACGTCAGCACGGTGCCGGCGGCCTGCCAGCCGTAGGCGGTGACGATCAGGCCGACCGCGCGGCCGTCGAGATACGGGCGCTCGTCGGCGCGCAGTTCCTCGAGCGTGTCGAGCGCGTTCTTGACGAGGCCGGACACGCCGCCGTGATAGCCGGGCGTCGCGATGACGATCGCATCGGCTTCGCGCACGGTGTCGATCAGCTCGCGCTGCGCGTCGGTCAGCGTTTTGTGTTCGGGGGCGTAGTGCGGCAGCGTATGCAGGAACGGGCCGTCGAACAGGCGCGTGCGTGCGCCGGCGGCTTGCGCGCCGCGCAGCGCGAACGACAGCGCGCGCTCGGTCGACGACGCGGCCCGGGTGGTGCCGCCGATGCCGACCACGAACGGGCGGCGGTGTTGATCGAATGCAGTCAAGGGGCGCTCCTTGGGATGGCTTGCCCGGCTAAGCACAGGCTTAAAACCAGATGGTAACGACCCCGCCGCCACTCTGAAAACGACTTTTCGTTCTATCGATATGCCGTGCACGCGGGGCGAGCGTGCGCGCGGCGACGCAGATGGATAGCAGAAATGCTTGGTTGGGACGGCGCACGGCCCTCGATAAGATGGGCCCGTCTCCTCCATGATGTCTCTACTGACATGGGTTGGCCCCGCCGCGCGGATGCTGGCGGGGCTTTTTTTCGTCCGCCGCCGGAAAGGGGGCGCGATGCGCGGCGGTTACTCGAACACCGGCCGGAAGAAGCTGCGCTCGTAGCTGACGATGCAGCGCGTTTCCTCCGCGTAGCGGAACGCGGCCTGGCAGGCCGGATCGTCCATCGAGCGTTCGCGATAGCGCTCGTACTCGGCGAGGCTCGGGAACGAGAACATCGCGAGCGCGATGTTGTTGGCGCCTTCGGATGGCAGGAAGTAGCCGTGATGCGTGCCGCCGAATTGCTCGACGAGCGGAATCCACATCTTTCCGTAGGTTTCGAACTGCTCGAGCTTGTACGGATCGATGACGTAGCGAAGGAAGCAGGTGACCATGAGCGTGCTCGGTACGGTGGGGGAGCAGCGAGTCTGGATGGAGTCGTCGCACGTGTCAACGACGCACGCGACGTTGCTTGCGCGAACAACGATCGGCGTTCGTTCATGCGTTCTCGAAGCGCCACGCGAAAGCCGCCGCACGTATCGTCGCAATCGTCTCGCCCGCGCGCATTTCCCCAAACTTTTACGACATTTTTTCTTGTGACGGCGGCCGGCGCGCTCATAGACTTCGGGCATCCCAACCACGGAGTATTGCAATGTCGATACCCTGGAACGCGATCGCCGAACGGTCCGCTGCCGCGCTGCCTTCCGTGTGCGCCGAGCGGGTGTTCGTCCGGCGTTTCGATCCGGCAGTAGACAGCTATGCGCAACTCACGCCGATGCTGCATCGCGCATTCGCGCGGCTCGGCGCGATGGGGCTGAACTGCACGTGCGTCGACCAGGACGAAGACGTCACGCGCCGCCGCGCGCAAGCAGGCGAGTGCTACGTCGCCGTGTGCGGCGGACGTGTGATCGGCACGGCCACGCTGTATGCGACCGATCCGTCGTCGGCCTGTTCGCTGTACCGGTGCGAAGGCGTCGCGAGCGTGCGGCAGGTGGCCGTCGATCCCGACTGCCAGAGCCGCGGGATCGGCGCATTGCTGCTGTCGTTCGCCGAGCAGTGGGCCGCGTTGCGCGGCTATGCGCTGCTCGCGCTCGATACGCCGCATCCCGCTTCGCACCTGCTGGCGTTCTACGGCGCGCAGGGTTTCGAGGTCGTCGACACGATGCGCTTCGCCGGCAAGCGCTACGACAGCGCGATCCTCTGCAAGCGGCCCGTCGCGCGCTTCGCGCGCCGCATGTTGCCGGCGTCGCGGCTGGCTGCGCGCGCGGCGGCCGTGCGGCGTCTCGCGTATGCGTTGCCGTCGCGCGTGGCCGCGGTGGCCCGGCGCGACCTGCACGTGCGCCGTGTTACCGGATGGGCGGCACGACGTGCGGCCGGCGCCGCGAGCTGCCGCTCGTCGCCGTGGCGGCCGCGCCAGCATGGGCGCTTCGTGTCCCGGTAACGGCGTGCTTGATCGCGTGGCGCGCATGCCAGTACCGAGAGAGGCCCGGCGACGAATTCTCGCGACGATCGTACGCGATCGCGCGTTGCGATTGTCGATAAAACCAGGCACACGCGGTAAACGGCGCATCAAGAAGGAAACGAATGCGTGTCGAGGTTACTCGCCGCGGCCGCCTTTCGCGAGGCGCCATGCGATCGTACCGAGCACACCGACCGCAACGACCAGCGCGCCCCACAGCACGTAACGGCGCGTCGCATCCGTATCGGCGGCGCGCTCAGGCTCGACCGCCGGGGCCGGCAATGCCGCGCCGACGCGCGCGGGCCGCACTTCCGGCGCCATGCCGACCAGCAGCGCATCGCGGCTCACGGCCGACGACGGCAGCGACGCATTGCCGACGCCGAGCGTAAACGGCGGCGTGCCGCGCGCGACGAAGGTCAGCGCGGCCGGGTGCCAGCCGACCGCGACGGCCGGCTGACCGCCGCCGAGGCCGCCGTTGCGCATGTCGACGACGATCCGCCACGCGCGATCCGGATTCGGCGCGAACGCCAGCGGCGGGTTGCGCTGTTCGGCGCCTTTGCCCTGCAGCCGGAACAGCACGGCACCGGCGACGTCGCGCCACGGCGCTTGCGCGTCCGGGCGACTCTGCAAGGTTGCGCGCGCAACCGTATTCGGCTGCGGCAGGTCGATGCGCACGCGGTCGACCGGATACGCGCCGTCGGTGTCGAACAGATACTCGCCGGGCGCGCCGCCGGCCCGCACGTGCACGGCATCGCGCCATTGGCGCGGCACGGCCGCGGCGTCCGCCGTGCGCGCATCGTGCGGTTGCGTTTCGATCTCGATCGACGCGATCGCGGGCGCACCGTCGAGCCAGTCGAGCCGCAGGTAGCGCGACCCCGTGCCTTCCAGCGCGATGCGTTCCTGCACCAGCATGTCGTCGCCGCGTCCGACCTTCAGCAGTTGCGTGCTGCCGAGCGAGCGCCAGCTTCGCAGGTCGTCGCTTGCTTCGACGGCGACGCGTCCCTGATAGCTGTCGTCGCTCACGTGCACGAGTACCGCGTCGACTTCGCCGTCGGCATGCGACAGGTCGACGAGATCCGCCGCGTGCTTCACGCGAGCCGGTGCGGTAACGGCCGCGCGCAGCGAGCCGTCCGGCGCGACCGACACGCCGAGCGGCGCGCTGCCGTCGTCGGTGCGGGACGGCGGCAGCGGGAACCAGTGCACCGGCGTGCGCGACGGCGGCACGGCCGCCGCCGCGGGCGCATCGAGCGAATACGGCACGGGCTCGCCGGCGCCGTTGAAGATGCGCACGTCGCCGAGATCGTCGCGCCGGCTCGCCGCGTACACGGCTTGCGGCACGGTGAGCTGGTAATACGCGGCGCTGCCGTCGAGATCGAGCGAGAAGCGTCGGGCGACGCGTTCGGCGCCCGGCGTGGCGTCGGCCGCCGCGAACGACGTCAGCAGGCTCAGGCCGAGCAGGGCTGCGAGTCGCTTCATCGTGCGTCGTCCGGTTGGAGCGCGGCCTTCGGCGGCAGCGGCGAGAAATAACCGATCAACAGCAGCAGCACGCCGATGCCGATGAACGACACGATGCGCTCGATGCCGGTGACGTGCGACAGGTCGAACAGGAACAGCTTGATCACCGTGAGCGCGAGCAGCGCGGCGCCGACGAACCACAGCGGACGCAGCCCGCGGCGCGTGGCCCAGATCGTGATCGCGAGCGCGCAGAGCGTCCAGTACACGGACACTGAAGCCTGTACGAGCGTCGATTCGGCCATTGCGCCGAATTCGTACGGCACGCCGGCCCAGTGATGCAAGGTGCGCAGCAGGATCGCGTTCAGCCACAGGAATGCGGTCGCGCCCGCCCCGCTCAGCAGTTCGACGCGATAGTTGTCGAACGACCAGCCGAGCTTGCGCGCGCGCACGAACCACGACGCGGCGAGCGCATAGACCACCACGAGCACGAGATCGAGCGGATTGAGCAGCGGGATGCGCGCCCAGCTTCCGCCGTCCTGCGTGAAGTTCGCATAGAAGGTCCAGACCCACATCACGACGATCAGCGGCAGCGACGCGAGCGCGCACACGCGCGCGATGCCGTCACGGCGCGTGAGCCACATGCCGGCGAACGCGAACAGGCTCCAGCCGACCATGAACACCTGCTGGATGCCGAACGACGACAGCACGGTATCGATGTCGTAGGCCAGGTGGAAACGGTGATGCAGCGTGCGCAGCAGCAGCGCGTTGAACCACAGGAACACGGTCGCGAGCGCCGCGAGGTCGGCCGCAAGCGGATGCCACGTGATGCCGAGCGTCTTCAATCGCCGCAGCCAGGTGGCGAACGCGACGAAGATCAGCAGTTGCGCGACGTCGAGCGGATTGAGCAGCGGCAGCCAGAAGAGCGGCGACGCGTCGCCGTCGCTCGTCACGCTGGCGATGCTCCACAATCCCAGCAGCGCGGCGAGCGGTGCGGCACCCCATACCTGATACGCACGCGGGGACGCGGCAACCGGCCAGCGCAGCCGCGAGCCGGGGCCCGACACCAGCAGGAGCAGCGCGCCGAAGCCATAGGCCCACGCGCTCCAGCTCCACGCGCCTTCGGGCACGAACGCGCGCAGGCGCCAGAAGCCTTCGAGCGAGAACAGCCCGCACAACGTCCAGAACATCAGCGTGTGCAGCGGTGCGAGCACGGGGGCGGGGATGGCTGCCACGGCCGACCTGTCCGTCTCCGCTGCTGCGCCCGCGGCCGTCGTGCCGCGCGACTGTCGCAGCAGCAGCGCATAGCACGCGACGACGGCGATCGGCCACGCAAACGCGCCCATGCCCGACAGCGGCGCTTCGTGCGAATCGAACGCGCGCCACGCGAGCAGCGCGAGCACCGGCGTCAGCGCGAGCGCCGGCCATTCGGCGATCGGCCACGCGAGCTTGCGGCGCGCGACGTGTGCCAGCCACGCGGTGCCGGCCGCGAACAGCGCGGTCGCGTCGACGACGAAGCGGTCCGCATGCAGATCGACGTGACGGCTCGCATAGACGAGGATTTCGTGCAGCCCGCCGCCGACCCACCACAGCAGCCCCCACGCCGCGGCCGCGGCGCCGACTTCCGGCATCCATGCGTGCCACGCGCGCGCTTCGTCGCGCCCGTGCAGCCACCAGCCGGTGAACAGGCCGGCGAGCGCGATCAGCAGCATCGCGATGGTCGGGCCGTTGAGCACGGGCAGTGCGGTGGTGTCGGCCGGCCCGAGCAGGCTCGTGAAGAATGCGCCGGCCGCGGCCACCTGCATCAGCAGCCCGAAGCCGAACCGCAGCAGGCGTTTCTCGCGCACGCCGAGCCAGACGACGGCCGCGCCTTCGATCGCCCACGCGGCGCTGGTGGTCGGGCCCGAGAACGCGAGCGGCACCGCGAGCGTCGCGAAGATCACCGCGAGCGCGAGCGTGGATTCGAACAGCAGCGCGAGGCGCTCGCGGCGCCGCGTGAGCCACGCGGCCAGCGCGACGTAGAACGCCGACAGCGCGACGGCGCTCCACGCGAGCCCGAACGGGATGTCCTTCACGAGCGCCGCCTGCAGCGCGGTCGCGACGACCGGTGTGCCGAACACGAGGGTGCCGTCCACATAGTGCCGCAACGCCAGCTCGCGTTTCACCGCATACAGCAGCGCGATGCCGACATACATCAGGAAGAACAGGATCAGGAACGGCTCGGTGCTCGCGAACAGCGCGGGGCGGTAGGCCGTCACGCCCCACGCCGACCCGATCGTGAACGTGAACACGAAGCCGAGCAGGTTCAGCGGACGCCAGGCCTTGAACCACGCGATCGCGAAGATGCCTGCATTCAGTAATGCGTAGTAGCTGAACAGCGCGACATGGTTGCCCTGGCCCGTCGACAGCAGCACCGGCGCGAGAAAGCCGCCCGCGCTGCCCATGAACGCGAGCGGCAGCGCGTTCTGCTTCACCGCGAGGAACGCGCTCAGCGCGCACACCGCGACCATCAGCGGGAACGCGGCGCCGACCGGCAGCAGCGCGTAGAGCTTGGTCGCGGCGAAGATCGTCAGGTACAGGATGCCGATGCCGCCGCCCTGCAGCACGAGGCCATACGCGGCGCGGCGTGCACGCACGCGCCAGCCGATCGCGAGCAGCGCGGCCGCGGCGAGCGCCGTGCCGGCGAGACGGAATTCGATCGGCAGCATGCTGTTGTCGGCCGCGTACTTGAGCAGGAACGCGACGCCGAAGAACAGCACGATGATCCCGACCCGCACGACCGTGTTGCCACCGAGGAGCCAGTCGCGCGTGGCGCGCAATGCGCGTTCGGCGATGCCGGGTTCGCGGGGCGCGGGCGGAGCGGGCGGGATCGGGCGGGCTGCGGCTGCGGGTGCATTCGTCGGTGCAGCGGCGGCGGCCGGCGCGTCGCTCGTCCGCGTGGCGACTGCCGGTGCGGGAATCGGCGCGGGAGTCGGCATGGACGTCGACGCTGGCGTGCCGGCGCTCGCGACGGCGGGCCGCACGGAGGGCCGCGGCGGAAGCGGGGCAGGCGGCGGGACGGTGGCGGGTGTGGCCGACGGCGCGTGCGTGGCGGTGCCCGTCGCGGCAGCACCGGCTTTCGCGCCGGCGAGCTGGCCGCGCAGCGACGCGACTTCGCGCGTCAGCGTCTCAACCGTCGCTTCGAGGCGCGCGACGCGATCGGCGAGCAGAACGGGTGGGGATTGCGGGGTTGCGGGCGGTGCGGACATCGCGAACGCGCCGGGCGGTGTGTCACCGCCGTTGCGCGTGCGTTGCCGCAGCACGTGGCCGATGCAGAACCCAGCCACCGCACCCAGCAGCGAGCCGTTGGCGACCGAGAAATCCCCGAATAATGCGGCGATACCGCCCGCGATGAAGCCGATTGCGGCAAAGGCCCAATTCATCGCCTTGCTCCCTCTCTCATTTCGTTATCGTCCTTCGATCATCGCGCGGCCTGATCGAGGCTGTTTCGGTATGGCCGGCAGGCGAACCGGCACGCGCGCGCCATCGGCGTACCATCAGTAAAAGGCCCGCGGCAACGTCGCGATCAGCGTGTTTGCGGGGAATGTATCACAGCGCTCGTCGCGGATTTTCAGGGTTGGCGCGGTATCACGGCGTGCGCCGTTCAGTGTCGCCGCGCGGCCTTTTGCACGGTCATGCTTTTTCCGGTGAAAGCAGTGTTTTCTTTCGTCTGAGCAGAGCGGCCCGGAACGGACGTGAAATTGTCGTAAAACGACGCGCCCCTCGACGCGAATTGGCGCAAAACGCCATGCGATGCACACCGCGCTGCTGCGCACAAGTCCGACACCCGATGCCCGCCAGTGCTGGCTGTGCGCGTATTGCGTTGCCGCAAACAGGTGCCGCCGCGCGCTGCGGCCCGCCGGGCGGGGCTGGAGGCCGTGTCGTATTTGCGCAAGCGTTTGTCGTAATTCGTCGGCAGGTCGGGGTTTTTTCTGGCAACTATGTAGGCACGCTATGCGACGCGTTAGTCCCCGCTACACGAGGAGAAGGTTTCAATGGATGCCCCCAAGGTCGTGGTCGAAGGTCTGTGCAAGGTATTTGGAAGTAACCCGCAGCAGGCGCTCGACATGCTCGCCGCCGGTGCAACGAAAGACGATGTGCTCAAGCGTACCGGTCAGGTCGTCGGCGTGCACAACGTATCGTTCGACGTGCAGGAAGGCGAAATATTCGTGCTGATGGGCCTGTCCGGCTCCGGCAAATCCACGTTGATCCGCCTCGTGAACCGGCTGGTCGATCCCAGCGCCGGCAAGGTGCTGATCGACGGGCTCGACGTTGCGTCGGCACGCCGCTCGGAGCTGACCGCGCTGCGCCGCAAGGACATGAGCATGGTGTTCCAGTCGTTCGCGCTGATGCCGCATCGCACCGTGGTGTCGAACGCCGCGTTCGGCCTCGAGGTCGGCGGCGTCGGCAAGAAGGAGCGCGAACGCCGGGCCATGGACGTGCTCGAGCAGGTCGGTCTCGCACCGTTCGCGCACAAGCTGCCGTCCGAGCTGTCGGGCGGGATGCAGCAGCGCGTCGGCCTGGCCCGCGCGCTCGCCGTGAACCCGTCGCTGATGATCATGGACGAGGCGTTCTCCGCGCTCGATCCGCTCAAGCGCCGCGAAATGCAGGACGTGCTGCTGCAACTGCAGAAGGAACAGCGCCGCACGATCATGTTCGTGTCGCACGATCTGGAAGAGGCGCTGCGCATCGGCAACCGCATCGCGATCATGGAAGGCGGCCGGCTCGTGCAGGTCGGCACGCCGCAGGACATCATCGCGAACCCGGCCGACGATTACGTGCGCGCGTTCTTCGACGGCATCGACACCAGCCGCTACCTCACCGCCGGCGACCTGATGCAGACGGGCGCCGTGCCGACCATGTCGAAGTTCGATGCGGCGAACGTCGCGGCGACGCTGAACGGCAGCGCCGAATACGCGTTCGTGCTCGACGCCGCACGCAAGATCCGCGGCTTCGTCACGCGCGATGCGCTCGGTCAGGACACGCCGTCCGTGCGGCCGATCGAAAGCATCCGGCGTGACGCGACGCTCGATCATGTCGTCGCGCGCGTGGTCGCAAGCCCGAATGCACTGCCCGTCGTCGACGACGACGGCTGTTACTGCGGTTCGGTCGACCGCGCACTCATCCTGAAAGCCATCACGCGTTCGCGAGGTTCCCATGTCTGAAATGATTCCGCTCGGTACCTGGGTCGACCGGTCCGTTCACTACCTGCTCGACCATGACGCGGCAACGTTCGATGCGATCGGCCGCGCGATCGAGGGCCTCGCCGCGTTCGTCGAGCACGGACTGCAGGCGATCCCGATGTGGCTGATGATGGCGATCTTCATCGGCGTCGGACTGTGGCGCGTGGGCTGGCGCTTCGCGCTGTTCACCACCTTGTCGCTGCTGCTGATCTTCGCGACGGGCTTCTGGGACCAGACGGTCATCACGCTCGGTCTCACGCTGTCGTCGACGATCATCAGCCTCGTGCTCGGCATCCCGCTCGGCATCTGGGCCGCGAAGAGCAAGCTGGTCGCCGCGATCGTGCGTCCGATCCTCGACCTGATGCAGACGATGCCCGCATTCGTCTACCTGATTCCGGCCGCGATGCTGTTCGGTCTCGGCCGCGTGCCGGGGATCCTGTCGACGGTGATCTTCGCGATGCCGCCGGCCGTGCGCCTGACGAGCCTCGGCATCCGTCACGTGAACCGCGAGATCGTCGAAGCCGGCCAGGCATTCGGCTGCACGCCGTGGCAGCTGCTGTACAAGGTGCAGTTCCCGAATGCGCTGCCGTCGATCATGCAGGGCGTGAACCAGACGATCATGATGGCGCTGTCGATGGTCATCATCGCATCGATGGTCGGCGCGGGCGGCCTCGGCAACGATGTGCTCGCGAGTATCCAGCGCCTCGACATCGGCCTCGGTTTCGAAAGCGGTCTGTCGGTCGTGCTGCTCGCGATCATTCTCGACCGCATCACCGAAAGCTTCGGCCGCGCGCCGGGCACCGTGAAAGCACCGCTGTTCTCGGGCCTGAAGCAGGTGTTCCGCGCGAAGGGCGCGCCCGCTCAAGCCTGAGCCACCGGCGGCCGGTGCGTCTTCCGGCCGCCTTCTCCGATTCGACACCGGTTTTCCGCGGCGTGCGCCGCGGAACTGGCGTCCTGCAACCTGCTCAACCGTTCGCCAGGAGCCCGATGTGACGTCCGCCGCTGCCGCCGTGCCCGCCGCTTGCGTTTCACCGGTTTCGTCCCTCGCCCATTTCGGCTTTCTTACGCTGCCGAATTTCTCGATGATCGCGTTCTCGAGCGCGGTCGAAGTGCTTCGGATGGCGAACTACGTCGGGCGCGCCGACCATTACCAGTGGTCGATCTATTCGCTCGACGGCGCCCCCGTGCATGCCAGCAACGGCATCGCGGTGCGGCCGACCCAGGCGCTCGACTACACGAACCTGCCCGACGTGATGATCGTATGCGGCGGGATTCGCATCCGCGACGTGGTCGACGACGGCGCGCGCGATACGCTCGCGGCGCTCGCCGAACGCGGGCTGCCGCTGGGCGGCATCTGTACCGGCGCGTATGCATTGATGTCCGGCGGGCTGCTCGACGGCTATCGCTGCACCGTGCACTGGGAGAACCTGTCCGCGCTGCATGCGGAGTTTCCGCAGGTGGGGTTCGCCGACGAGCTGTTCGTCGTCGATCGCGACCGGCTCACCTGCACCGGCGGCACCGCGCCGCTCGACCTGATGCTGAACCTCGTCGGCATGCGCTTCGGCCAGCAGCTCGCCGCGCAGGTGTCCGAACAGTTCATCCTCGAGCGCATCCGCAGCTCGACCGACACGCAGCCGATTCCGGTCGATGCGCGCGTCGGCTTCTCGCGCGCGGAGCTGATCGAGGTCGTGCGCCTGATGGAGGCGAACATCGAGGAGCCGCTGTCGCTCGAGGAGCTCGCGCGGCTCGTGCGGCTGTCGCAGCGGCACCTGCAGCGCATGTTCAAGGTGTACCTGAACGTATCGCCGACCCACTATTACCTGACGCTGCGGCTCAAGCGCGCGCGCGACCTGCTGCGCACGACCGACGCGTCGATCGCGCGCGTGACGACGACGTGCGGATTCCATTCGCCGTGTCACTTCAGCAAGGCGTATCGCGCGCAGTTCGGTCACGCACCGAGTTACGAACGGCGGCTGCCGGGGCGTTGACGCGGCCCGCGCGAACCGTTCGGTCCGCGACGCCGCCGGGATCGCGGCGCGCGGCTTCAACCATCGATCCCGCAACCATGAAAAACGACGTCACTTTGAGGAGAAGACAGATGAAGCGCCTATTGATCGCAACGGTATGCGGGATCGGGATCGCCGCGCCGATGTCGGCGGTGTATGCGGCCGACCCGCCCGTGTGCAAGAACGTGCGCTTCGCGGACGTCGGCTGGTCCGACATCGCGGCCACCACCGGCCTCGCGTCGACGATGCTGCAGGGGCTCGGCTACGCGCCGACCAAGACGATCGCGTCGGTGCCGATCACGTTCGCCGGCATCAAGAGCAAGCAGATCGACGTGTTCCTCGGCTACTGGTCGCCGACGATGGACCCGATCATCCAGCCGTTCACGAAGGCCGGCACGATCAAGGTGCTCGCCACGCCCAACCTGACCGGTGCGAAATACACGCTCGCGGTGCCCGACTACGTGTACCAGGGCGGCCTGAAGTCGTTCGCCGACATCCAGAAGTACGCGGACAAGCTCAACGGCAAGATCTACGGGATCGAGCCGGGCAACGACGGCAATGCGCTGATCAAGAAGATGATCGACACCAATCAGTTCGGCCTCGGCAAGTTCAAGCTGGTCGAGTCGAGCGAGGCCGGCATGCTGATCGAGGTGAATCGTGCGGCCCGCGACAAACAGTGGATCGTGTTTCTGGGATGGGAACCGCATCCGATGAACGTGCAGATGAAGATCGATTACCTGACCGGCGGCGACGACGTGTTCGGCCCGAACTACGGCGAGGCGAAGGTGCTGACTGCCACGCCGCCCGACTACGCGCAGCGCTGCCCGAACGTCGCGAAGTTCGTGTCGAACCTGCAGTTCACGACGGCGATCGAGAACCACGTGATGGTGCCGATCATGAACAAGGAAGACCCGAACAAGGCCGCCGCCGCGTGGCTGAAGGCGAACCCGCAATCGCTCGAGAAGTGGCTGGCCGGCGTGACGACGCTCGACGGCAAGCCGGGGCTGCCGGCGGTCAAGGCTTATCTCGGCGTGCATTGAGCGGCAGGGCATCCACGTCCCGCACCGGCATCGAGGCAGTGTCGTCTCGATGCCGGTCGCGAGAGGGCTGCTTCCACGGCCCGGCCGCTTGAGCCGCGTCGTTACCCGAAACGCACGCAATACACCGGCGGCAAATGCGCTGAAACCTGCCGCCAGTTCTCGCCGCCGTCACCGGAAGTCCATAACCCGCCCGTCGTCGACGCCATCGCGAGACGCGTGCCGGTGTCATCCACCGCGAGCCCGTGCCGATACACGAGGTCGTAGGCCGGCGCAGGTGGCAACCCGTTCGACAGGCTCTCGAAACTGCGGCCGCCGTCGCGCGTGCGCGTGACGACGAACCGGCCATTCACCGGAATCCGGCACGCATCCTTCACGGCCGGGACGAACCACGCGGTGTCGGGATCCGCCGGATGCACGGCGACCGCGAAGCCGAAGCTCGACGGCTGCGCTTCGATGCGCTGCCAGTGCGCGGCGCCGTCGGTCGAGCGGAAGATCGCGCAATGATGCTGGGTCCACAGCACATCGGGATTGGCCGCGCACTGCACGACGCGATGCGGGTCCTGCACGTTGGGCTCGCCGCGCCGCTCCGGCGGCATGTAATCGGCTTCCATCCCGTCGGCGCTCACGCGCCAGGTCGCGCCGCCGTCGAAGGTCTGCCACACGCCGCCGCACGAGATGCCGATCATCACGTGCCGGCTGTCGCGCGGATCGACCATCACCGAATGGATGCCCGGCGCGTCATAGCCGCCGCCGAACCATTCGGGGCGCTCCGGGCGGTCCCACAATGCGCGGTTGAGCTCCCACGAATCGCCGCCGTCGCCGGAGCGGAACAGCCCGCCAGGTATCGTGCCGGCCCACAGTACGCCCGGCTCGTCGGCGCCGCCGGCTTCGAGCGACCAGATCTGCTGAAGTGTCCACGGCGGCCGGGGCGGGGCGGGCGCTTCGTCGCCCGCGTCGGCGTCGCCGGCATGTGTGCCGACGTTTGCGCGCAGCGCGTTGGCGGGCTGCGGCGGATACACGGGAACCGCGCACTCTTCCCAGTCGGCCGCGCCGGCCCGCCGGCGATGCAGCTTGACGCCGAAATGGCCGAGGTTGAGCGCGGCATACAGCGTGCCGTCGCGCGGATCGGCCAGCGCCATGCTGACCGGTTCGCCGATGAAGTGCGGCTCGCCGAGCGACCAGCCGCCGTTGCCGTCGGCTTGCAGCACGAACAGGCCCTTGCGGGTCGCGACGAGCAGTCGATCGTTCATGTCGGGTGTCTCCTGTGCGCGCGATCGGGCGCTTGCTTCGATGAGATGCGTCCCTTTATCCGCCGGACAACGCCTGCACGACATACACGCGGCTCGCATCGCCGAGCGCGTCGGACAGGTGTTGCCGGTCGCGCACCGGCTGGCCGTCGATGAACACCGACAGATGCTTTCTCAGCGCACCCTGGTCGTCGACGATGTAGCCGCGCAGCCGCGGCTGTTCGCCGAAGACGGTTTCAAGCGCTTCGCCGAGCGTGCATGCGTCGATGTCGCGCTCGGGCGTGTCGATATGCCGCTGGATCGACGCCGCGAAGAAGAGGTGGGCCATGGCAGGGGCTGGCAGGAGCCGCGCAGGGGGGACGGTCTGTAGTTTAGGCGATCGATCGGGCCGGCAGCGACATCGCCCTGCGGCCGGCGGCTCAGGCAGCCGTTGCTGCGCCGCGCAACGGCACGTGCCCGCGCTCGCCCGGCTACGCGTACTTGTCGCCGACCGTGCTTCGTATCGGATGCGTGTCATAGACGATGATCATGCGCTCGATGCGCGCGTCGTCGTCGAATTCGAATACGTCGACGCACTCGAATTGCACCGCGGAGCCGTCTTTCAGTCCCCAGTCGTAGGTGAAATAGCCGGTGGCCCGGCGTGCGCCAGTCGTGCTGACGCAGATGTCGATCGGCGTGATCCGGCTTTGTCCGGATGCCGCCGCGACTTTTTCGAAGAAGGGTTGCGGCGCGATCCAGCCGAGAAACGGCGAGAATATCCGCGCGTCCGGTGTGAACAATGCACAGATCGCGGCGACGTCGCCGCGCTCCAGTGTCTTCAGGTAGGTATCGACCTGTCGCGTGTAAAGTGCGTCGGACGACGAAACCATGCTATTTCTCCGCTGATTGTTGACGAGCCGACCGCGACAGCCGTCGCGCCGGTGCAACCACGATAGCGATCCCGCGATGACCGAACAAACGAAAAATCCGCAACCCGGGCATGCCGCCCGCGCATACCCGCTGGCGGAGCTGACGCGCGCGCTGCCGCCGCTGACGGCGTTCCAGGCGTTTGTCGCCGCCGCCGAACTGGGCAGCTTCAACCGGGCCGCCGAGCATCTGTGCCGGACCCAGGGCGCGGTGAGCCGTCAGGTGCAGCAACTGGAAGCGCACTACCGATGTGCGTTGTTCGTCCGTCATCCGTCGGGATTGACGTTGACCACGGAAGGCGGCGCGTTGCTGACGGTGGCCGTCGACGTCCTCGCACAACTGGCGCGACACGCTCACGCTCATGCGCATGCCGCGTCGACGCTGACGTTGCGGCTGCCTTCCACGTTCGCGATTCGCTGGCTGCTGCCGCGGCTGTCGGCGCTCAATCACGCGCTGCCGCGGACCGAATTGCGCATCCACACGTCGGCGGACGACACGCCGGATTTCACCGACGCCGATTTCGATGCGATCGTCGTGCGTGGCGCCGGCACCTGGGCGGGCATGGTGGCGGTCCCGCTATTCGACGAATACCTGACGCCGATGTGTACGCGCGAGGTCGGCGCGTCGTTGCAGTCGGCAGCCGATCTCGCGCAGGCGACGCTGCTGCATCCCGCGCGCAATCGCGATGAATGGCGATGCTGGCTCGACGCCGTGGGCGCCACGCAGATCGACCCGCGCACGGGGCTCGTATTCGATACGCTCGAACTGACACTGACGGCCGCGGCCCAGGCGCACGGCGTCGCGATTGGCGATCCGCGCATGGCGGCGGATCGGCTGGCAGCCGGAACGCTGGTCGCGCCGTTTTCGGAGGTGGTGCGCAACGGTCTGGGCTACTACCTCGTGTACCCGGTGCAACGCGCCGCGCAACCCGCGATTCAGGCGCTCACGGAGGTCCTGACGCGTCTTGCCCGCGACGATTGATCGCAAGGGGCGTGCGCCGGGTGCCTTGCTAGACCGGAATCGATCGCCCGCGTATCCGGATCCCGATCCGCACGATGCCGATCACCGCATTCGACAGCCACGTCAGCAAACGCGGCATGCCGCGCCGGCGGATATCGAGCAGCAGCACGATCCGGACTTCGTCGCTGTCGTTCCACACCTCATGCACGAACGTGTCGTCCCACAGCAGGAAGCGGCCTTCGTCGAGCCGGTATTCGTGGCCGTCGACCTTCAGCACGGCGGCCGGCGTGCCGTCCGCGCGCTTCGGCATCGACAGCACCAGATAACCGCGCAGGATGCCGCGGAACGGCCCGCGATGCGGCGGGATGTGCTTGCCCGGCGCGAGGAACGACAGCGACGCGGACAGCACGTCGGGCGACGCCGCGATGATCGATTCGACGGTCGGGCAGCGCGACAGGTTGCGCGGGAACGGCTGGCCGTAAGCCTGCATGATGAACATCCGCCAGTCGCGCGCATCGTTGGCCGAGATGTCGTGCTGCTCGCGCATGATCTCGTGAAAGCGCGGGATACGCGGCAGGTCGCGCGCAACGTCGAGCGCTTCCGCGCGGATCGCCGGCCACGCACGGATGAATCGCTCGGCATCGGGGAACGCGGCCGTGTCGAGCACCGCGCCACTATCGATATGGTGGTCGTACAGCGTGCGAAGCAGGCCGGCCGCGTAGTCGTAGGCAACGGACATGATCGAGGACCGATCCACAAGGTGTCGTCAGTCTGCCCCACGCGCGGTGGGGCCGCATTACGTCAGGTTACGCCGGCTGACGAAAGAATGACAGTTCGGTGAACGTTCGTAACGGGCGCCCAGGAATTCCGGGAATAAACGCGCACCGGCCGTCGTCATACGGGATGTAGCACGTCGTCTCGTTGACTTTCGAAGGAGTGGAGCATGAACACGCATTGGCTGGTGGCCGCCACGGTGGCGGCGATTTCCGTCGCGAGTGTCGCGGCGCCCGCGTCGGCCCAGGAACTGACGCGCGCGCAGGTCAGGCAGGAACTGATCGACGCCGAAAACAACGGGTTGCGCTTCGTGACCGACACGTCGTATCCGGCGGTGAGCCCGCTGTTCCAGCAGCAGGCCGAACAGATGCCGCAACATCAGACGGAGACCGCGATCGGCAGCGATCCGGCGGCGGCTTCCGATGCGGGAAGGCCGGTGGCCCTGCCGTCCCGTCCGCGCGCGGCCGCGTGCGTGGGGCCCGAGAGCTTCTGCACGCCGTACTTCGGCAGCTGACCTGAAGGCCCGCTGCGCCGGGGTCGATATTCACCACGCTTGATCCGCACGAAACATTGAAGGAGTTCATGATGAAAACTTGTATCGCACTACTGATGATGATCGGCACGATTTCCGGTCAGTCCGCATTCGCGCAATCGAATGCGCCGCTCACGCGTGCACAGGTTCGCGACGAGCTGATTCGTCTGGAAGCGGCGGGTTACGACCCGTCGAAGGGCGACGACGGCGAATATCCCGCAGACATTCAGGCCGCGCAGGCGAAGCTCGTCGAGCTGGATCGCGCGAGGATGGCGGCTGCGGCCGCCGCGGACGCGCCGGCCTCGGTCATGCCGGCGCAGCTCGACAACTAGGTGTCGACATGTACGTGTGCATCTTCAGGCCGTCGTGTTCGCGTCACGGCACTACGCATGC
>Ga0207647_10001650_pt1 | contig 17169 bp, 15 predicted proteins | sample KBSCornC2_FD_184295 | JGI IMG/M metagenome (GOLD analysis project Ga0207647, IMG submission 184295) | Corn rhizosphere microbial communities from Kellogg Biological Station, Michigan, USA - C2 (SPAdes) (version 2) | ecosystem: Host-associated > Plants > Roots > Rhizosphere ...
CGCGCCATGGCCTCTATACGTCCGCCTTCTTGACAGACGCCCGGCCGGGCGCGGTTCCGCGCAGCCCCTGGGCTTTAGCTTTGAGGATTGAGGATCATGTCGCGGCGTTTCATGTTTGTTTCAATTGCGGCTAACGGCTATAGTTGTTTGCCGTAATAATACCAGAAGTGCTTTAGTATAAATGCAACGACTAACAAAAACCAAAAAATCAATATATCCAAGTGGTGCCTGCGCATAAAGGCCGGGACTTTCTGAAGTTTTCGCGGCATTGTCAGTATCTTTTGTTCGAAGTTGTATAGGGTTATGTACCACAGCATAATGGCTACCACGGCGTCGACGGTCAAGCAGAACGGACACAGCGCATTGATACGGAATACGCTGAGCAGGAAGAGCCACAGCCCAAACCCAAATCCGCCGATGGCGCCGGCTTGTAGGCCAAGCCAGAACCAGCGTTTGAGTTTTGCTCCTGCCAGCAGCACGACTCCGATAGTAATCAATACCGAGAATGTAATAAGCCCAAAAAATGGTCCCGGAATACCGAATACTTTACCTTGTCCGGAGTCAATCACGCTGCCGCAGTTGAGGATTGGGTTGAGGCTGCAGGTGGGCTGATAGCTTGGGTTTTCCCAGATTTTGATCTGGTCGTATGTCAAAATAAACGAACTAGTTAGCCCGATAATACCGCCAACTACCAGGATGTACGGCAGGATCTTGGCTAAACTTCGCGGAGTTTTTTGATTTTTAACAGATTGTTTAGTAGCCATTACCGTTAAATTGTACCATATATTCTTCCAGAGGTCAGAGTATTGACAAAAGCATATGCTAACATGCCTACCGCTGACTCGTTGCTTACAAATATTTGGCAAATTTTGGTGTAGAACAGAGGTGAGAGAGTTGACAAAAGTTTAATATAATGATATTGTTGTAACGTGCGTCTGCCAAGAAACTTTGGTGACTCAGCACATTAATGCGTCAACTACTTGGAAGAGGATGGTCATGGATACCCCTCGCACGGTGCCCTATTTCTTCGTCGCAACGTCGACTGTGCTGACCGCACGTGGACCCAAGGTCTCTTGTCAGTACTTTCGGAAGTTGGTCCGCGAAGACTCGTTGCCGTCGCGGCGCGAAGCCTACACCAACTTCGTCGGAGACAGTGGCGCAATCGTCACGTTCCTCTACTACGAACGCGATGAGCAGCCCGCCGGCAGCTACTTCGTGGCATTGACGGCTCAACCGCCGCAGCATCTCCGCGCGGGCCTCGCGATTGAGCATGGAGCTGAGGTCCGAACGTTCTCGGAGCCGTTCTCCATCTCGCAGGTTTTCTACGAGACGCGGCAACGTCTGCGCGTTGGCCCTGACTGGGAGGTTATGTTCTGGCAGGTGTCGCCCGTCACTCTCTGATTCAAGCATAGTTTGGCGCAAAGCGCTGGACCGGTTTTGTTTGAGTGTTTTTCACTCACATTCCAGTCCAGCGCTTCGTCATGTTTATTACTTATTCGGCGCAATTGCCGGTGACGACGGCTTGGTTGCGGGCTTCGGCCTGATGGACTTCTGATATAACTTTTTGCATGGCCAGCGCGTAGCCAACTTTGTCGTAGGTAGTTGATTGTGCAAAAACCACGCCGCGGACGATACCGTCTATGTCTATCAACGGACCGCCGGAATTGCCGGGGATGATGTTGGCTTTGACTTCGTAGACATCGCGCGTGGTGTTGCCTTCGTCGTATATATTGCGGCCGTTGGCTATAAATTCGTCCAATACTTTGGCGGCTTTGGCACTAAAATTCCCGCCTCCCGGATAGCCCAGCACGGCTGCGCTGGCGTTATTGGCTATGCGGTCGGCTTTCATGGTCAATGGCTTGCCGGCGAGATTGTCGGCGTGCAAAACCGCCAGGTCGAGGTTCGGATCAAACCATACGGCCGAGGCCTGACGCTGGCCGTTACTGTCGATAATGTACGGGCTGGCAACACCCGCTACGACGTGCGCGTTGGTAACCACAAATCTGTTCGACGACACAAAGCCGGAGCCTTCGACGATGCCGCCGCAGCCACGGCCTTCAATCTTGACGACTGACGCGGCGACTTTTTTGACTGCAGGCGTAAATTCGCCTAGGTCCGGTAGTGGCACATTGGTCGGTATGCTCGGCTCCAACCCGCTAAATACTTGCGGAAAACCGTTGGGGTCGATCAACCGTCCAAGCTGAGACATAAAGGACGGAACCGATGGTAACGACGTATCAAGCTCACCAATAATGATCGAATTTTTGACGGATTTCTGGAGGCCCATAAACGGCAGTTGCACCAGCACCGGTGTAATCAACCAGATGGTCAGGAGTAGTACTAGTCCGCCTGCAACTGCACCTACTACTGCATCGGCGCCGTTGATGCTGCGCTGCATAAGCTTTTTCTTGATCAGGACGCCGAAGAATTCGCCGATGCTCACAAACACCATTGCCGTGCCGAGTATCACTAGTAGCGTCAATATTGCGCGTGATTCGGTCGTGTCCGCCAGATGTATAAAATGACGCTGTAGCAAGACGCCGATGAGGAGGCCGCCAAAGAAACCGATAGCCGAAAACAACTGCCTCACAAAGCCGATTTCGCGGCCGCGCACTACGGAACTGACCAAAAACAACACGATCACGATGTCGAGAACCATGGCAAAATCCCCTCTTCTCCCCCAATTGTAGCAAAATATTGCTTAAGTTTTGGTATAATGCCTGTGAATAACAAGGACAGTAGTCTCAAATGAAAAAGAAAAAGACAAACCAAAACCAGCGCGGCAACGTGCTTATGATGATTATACCGATTGCGGCGGTGCTATTGTTGATTGCGATGGCTACGGTCTGGTGGGCGAGCACACACAAAAAGGCGCCTGTCAAACAAGCCGAAACGTCCGTTTCGGCTGACGACCCAATGACCAACGGTAACGCCAACACTGACCTGAGCCAGGACGTGCGTATTTTGGGCGCTGGCACCACGCGCGACAGCGGCTTTGTATCATCAACTAATACTGCGCTGAGCGACGAAGCCCAACCGGTGCTAAACGATTAGGATGTTGAGCATGAAACGAAAAACCACCGTACGTTATCCCAAGAACCTGCGACCACTCGTCGTATTGGCACTTATTGCGCTGATGGGCGGCGTGGTATGGCAGCATTTGGCTTTTGCCACCACCGAATCGTCCGGCGCTACGACAGAAAAGCAGCAGCTTGCGCAGGTACAAACGCGTGCTAGCAGCGAAATTGACCGCCGGATTAGCAGCCTCAATACGCTGACGCCGCTTATTGCTAAACTGGCCAAGCCAAGCTTAGCGCAGCAAAAAGGCTACACCAAGGCTGTCGAGACTGAGGTCAAGACGCTGCAAAAATACGGCGCGGCGATTAACGGTGACGCTACGCTGGCGGCAGCGACTGCCGACGCTAAAAAGTTGACGCCCGAATATGCCGCGTTCATGGTATTGGCGCCAAAAACCTGGCTAATTATTACTGCCGATTGGCAGCAGACGTTGGAAGCCAAATTTGCAACGTACGCTAACAAAATTCAAGACCGGCTGAGTAGTGCCAGCAACGCCGGCAAGGATATTTCGGCTGCGCAAATTACGCTGAATGATTTGCAGGCGCATGTAAATTCTGCGCAGGGGCTCTCGGATGCCGTGGCAAAGGATGTTCCGCTTACGCAGCTGGGCCAATACAATGCCAACCACAGCGTGCTTGTCACTCATTACCACAAGTTGGTTACCGCGCGTGACGATTTGGCCGTGGCGCTGGCTGACGCCAAGACGCTCCTGGGCGAGGCCGCCAAGCTTTAGCTGTCGAATTTACAGGCGTTGTTTAGTAGGTCGGTTTCGAATTGCTTGATGCCGGTCAGCGTATCGGCGTAGTTTTCGACGTTTGGAAAATGTAGATGTTTGACACAAGTCCACATGGCGTTTAGGAGTGCTGTGGTTTCGTCTAGTTCACGATCGTCGAAGCTCAGGCTCAACGAATAGATTTTGCCGTTTTCGTCCGGTTCTACAAAATCCAAAATCCCCTGTTCGACGTGGTAGCCGCGGTACGTACGCGAGTTTTCGATGAGCAGTTTGTAGCAGTATAACTGCCGCTTGTATTTGTGTAGTTTGGCGTCGCTGCCCCAGCGGTCGAACGCTTTGCCGGTCTTGTAGTCGATCACCGTGATGGTTTTATTTTTGGCGTCTATATCCATGCGGTCGACCTTACCGCTCATGTGAACGTCACCCACTAGTACGCCCTCATTGCGAAAATTGTGCTCCGGCTTGTTGCCTTTTTGGAATGTAGCTCCGCGCTGCTGCAAGTAATATTGCAGTGCGTGGGTGCCACGCTCTATAAGCCGTTCGGTCGTGTCGGCGGCGAGCTTTTTGCGTGTGATGGCAACGGTAAAATATTTGATGGTGTCATTTTGCATCGGCGCCACGTCGTGTTGGTTGACGTAATTTTGCAGCCATTCAAGTGTCTCGTGAATAGCGTTGCCGAACTGGCCGTCGGCCGTCGGGGCTTGCGGAAAGCGCAGTAGCGTATTATAGAAAAATGTCTCAGGCCCGCCGTAGATCATGTCAGTAAATGTGCCCAGGTGGGTCGGGCTGAGCTGGTAATTCGCTAGGCGCTCCTGCAAAAGATCGCGCAGCTGCAGCTCGGCAAGCCCGCGCCAATGCCGTACGTGCCAGTTGGTTTCAAGTGCTTTAAGTGTTGGCGCTTCGTCGTCAACGTGTGCAATTTCTTGGTTTTTGTCGGGCAAAACTAATGCCTTGAACGAGCCGTCGGCCTGTTCTTGTTCGTGCAAATATTTGAGCCGCTTGGTGCTGCTGCCACTATATTTTTGCAGGAAGCTCGTAAAATGCAGGCCGATTTTGGCGCGGGTAACAGCCACGAAAAAGATACGCAGACGCTCGTCTTCGCTAGCGCCGGCGTGGCGGATTGGCGCGAGGTTGGGCGGCAGTGTCAGCTTGTTGCTATTGCCCCGCGAGCTTTCGCCCCACACGTCGTCCTGGCAGCTTGGCAAAAAGACGTGTTCAAACTCAAGGCCCTTGGCCTTGAAGACGGTCATGAGCTGCACGGCTTCGGCGTGTTGGTTGTACGGGCTGGTGTTGGTCATGCGGACATCGGCATCCTGGTAGAGCGCGATAAATTGCAAAAAATCTGCGAGTGTCAGGGCGTGGTCTTGTGTCGCCTGATGGTCGCGGAGACGAGCGCGCAATACGCTGAGGTGCGACAATGTTTCGTAAAATAATTCGGGCTGGGATTTTTGTGCCTCGGTGCTGACGTAATATTCGCGCAGCGGTGAGCGTACATTTGGCTTGTCTGCCTCATGCGTTTCGGGCGCCTGTGTGCCGATCAGATAATCCAGCATCATTTCCAGCGTTTCACTTTCGGCACGATGTGCGAGTGTCAAAAATAGCAGTGCCGGGGTGCGGAATCTTTGGTCAGCGAGCAGGGCTTTACTCCAGCTGAGTTCGCCATGGCTATCAGCAACTTGCCACGACAATTGCCATATATCGCTAGTCGGAATTTGCCAAAAATCATAGCTCAGAACTTCTGGCCACAAGCTGCTGGCGGCAGATTCGTTCTGTGTGTGCAATGCGAGCACCAGCCTGCACATACTGACAAGTTCGCGGACGACTGGCGCCTCCAAAATATCTTCGCGCTTTTCGTAGCGGACCGGAATATCGAGGTCGTTCAGATACGGAACCAGCGGTTCGAGCTGTTTGTGTCGCGGCGCGAGCACGGCGATTTCGCTTGGGGAAGTTCCCTGCTCGATAAGCTTTGCGACCTCGCGCGCGATAGAGTCGTACTGAGCTACATCGCTCAAAAATTCCTGGCGCGTGACATGTGAGGTAGTCAGATTTTTGTTGGCGGCCATCAGTAATTTGCTCATGTTCTGGAAATGCGTCTCTAGCCGTGTTGAGATTTGCCCGGCTATCTCATGCGCAATATGCAAAATGTCGCCGTGTGAGCGGTAATTTTCCGTCAAGTTTACGACCGCAACATCGCGGTACGCATTGTAAAAGTCGAGCATGTTGCTGTACTGGGCGCCCTGAAAAGCGTAAATTGCCTGGTCGTCATCACCTACGGCCATAACGTTTGGCCGGCCTTCGTTGACCGGATTTTCGGTCAGCAAGTGTACAAGTTTTGCCTGCGCGGCGTTGGTGTCCTGGAACTCATCGAGCAAAATATACAGATATTGTTCCTGCAATGTATAGCGAAGCTCTGTGTGCTGCTCGAGTGCCTGGAGCGAACGCAAAATCATGTCGTCAAAATCATACAGGCCCAGCTTGGCGAGTTCAGCCTGGTACTGCTGGAATACGTCGGCGAGCGCCTCGATGCGACGGTTTTGCAGTTCACCTGCGAACACAAAGTGATTGTCAGAATCTTTGGCGAGCCAAGTGTTTTTCCAGGCGGTGAGCGGCTTGGTAGAGTTGGTCTCTGCGGCAGTTTCAAGCGCCGATGTCAGCTCATGGACGGCAATAGCTGCAAGCGGGCCAAAGTTTTGACTGGCCGTCTCTTCCGAATTAGGAACCAATGTTTGGAGGCTTTGGAGAAGCTTCTCAAAATACGGCGCGGCTTTGTCGTACTTGCCAGGCATCTTCGCCAGTCCGCTAAAAATCTCGTGCGTAGCTTTGCTGGCACTAGCCACGAATAGCGCATTTTCGACGGCGATCGCACGCAAAGACTTTTCGTCTAGGAGTCCACGCTTGACCTCGCTAATGGTCGCGATCAGATCGCCCAAGTGGTATTGCGTATTCTTGAGCGGATTGAGGTAGCTCATTTTGTCGACGATATTCGCAACAATCTGGCGCTTGACGAGCTCGTCTACAGGAGTTTGTAAACGTGTTTCGGCAAAATATTCGGGAAAGCGGCGGATGAGGTCGCCGCCAAATGCGTGATATGTACCGATGTTGACGTTGTAGGCGTCAGATCCAATAAAGCGCGTGAGACGTTCGCGCATGTTGGCCGCGCCGCTTTCGGTGAATGTCAGGCACAAGATATTCTGCGGCAGTGTATCGGTTGCGCGTAAAATGTGTGCGACGCGGGCGCTCAAGAGCTGAGTTTTGCCCGTGCCGGGGCCGGCGATGACCAGCAATGGTCCATCGATTTGCTCGACGGCCGCTTTCTGTGCCTTGTTTAGGGCACTAAAAACCTGCTCAAATGCTTCCCCGTTGTCCATTGGTTTTATTATCCCTTACTTTCCTAGAAAAAGTAAGCAACGGGAGTTATTTTTGGGGCGGTTTTTGGAAAATGTTGGGGTATGGTGCGGTGATGTGATGTTTTTGGAAGCTCTTGCGGAGACGTCGACGGAATTCACCGGAAATCTCCCACTGTTTGCCAGCGTGGACTTTGCCGAATGCCTTAACAGTTATCGCGGTGTCAGTAAAGTTGTCGACACGGAGGAATTGGATGGCTTCAGTGATGTCGCTCTTCCATTTTTCGTCGCCGGCGAGCTCTAGGCCAACTTGGTTGATAAGTTTTTCTACCAAATCGAGGTCTGTGTCATAGCCAACCAGAATGTTGACGTTGACGTTGGCGTAGCGGAACGACATGTTGCTGATGACGTTGATGGTGCCGTTGGTGACAATCTGCAAGTTGCCGTCCAGGTCGCGGAGTTTGGTCACGCGGATGCTGATATCTTCTACGACGCCACTGACGGCGGTGCCGCTGGTGGTGGTCAGGCTGACGATGTCATCGATGCGGTACTGGTTTTCGAGGATAATAAATACGCCTGCGAGCCAGTCCTTGATAAGGTTTTGCGCGCCGAGCCCGGCGACGATACTCACTAGTCCGGCGCCGGTCAACAGCGCACCAACATTGACATGGAGTTGCCACAAAATAACGATAATGCCGATAATCCAGAGCGCAATGCCCGTGGCGGTACGGAAAATAGTCTTGAGTGTTTTTTCTCGTTGGCGTTCTTCGGCTTCGGTGCCATGTTTTTGGCGGCGGACGGCACGTTCCACCATATGGTCAAGCGTGGTGTGCAGCGCCATCTGAATGACAATAATTGCTATGACAGTCAGGACTACGCCGACTACGGGGTTGTGCAAGAGGCCGGTTGAGTCGTTCATGATGCTCCTATAGTACCGTAAAACGGATGTATAACGCTAATGGTTTTAAAAGCCGGGGTCTTCGCTGTAATCGTCATTTTCGATGACATCCGCCGTTTGCTGATTTTGCAGGCGTGCGTAGAGGCGGCGCAGCGACTCCTTGGTGCCGTCCCATTTGAGGCGTTTCAGGGCTTCCTCATACGGGAGCCATTCGTATTTGTCGTGCTTTTTGGGATTGAGCTCTACTTCGGTGTCGGGGCGGACTTCGGCACCAAAGACCAGGTCGTTGCCCTTTTCGCGTTGGTCATCGGAGTACCATTCGTAGGCGTATAGCTGCTCGGTCAGGTCTTTGACCTTGTGGATGCCAGTCTCTTCGATAATTTCGCGTTTTAATGTGTCGCCGACGTTTTCGCCGAGCGCCATATGGCCAGTAACCGGTTGCCAGTCGTCGCTTGTGTCGACATGCTTGAGCAACAAAAACTCCAATTGGCCATCGCGCCATCTATAAATATTCACTTGAACTAACGTTTTCACTTCCGTAATCCTTTTATTCTCTACTACTATATCAGAATTTAGCTGCAGCAGCCCTAATCAAGCGTAGCAAAGCGCTTGTCGCCCAGATCTTGGCGAGCGCGCTTGAATAGCCGCGCCATCCAGATGAGCTCGGCGTAGAGCTGGCGTAGATTTTTCTCGTAGCGTTCGTGGTGTTCTGGCAGCATCTGGCCATTTTCATCGAATATGTCCTGGATGCGTGGGAAAAATACATCCCACGATAATACGACTAGGCCGGTTTCACGGATGGCTGGCACTAGTGATTCCACGGCCCGGGTGCCGCCCCAACTGCCGTTGCTCACCCCTGCCAGTGCGACCGGTTTGTGGTTGTAATTTTCCAGTTCGCTGTCCAGCATACGCTTTAGGCTGCCGGGAAAGCTATGATTGTACTCTGGTGTCACGATAAAAAACGCGTCGGCTTTCTCAGTAATTTCAGTATAGCGCGGATCCTTGCCTTCCGGATCATTGCCGTCGCCCTCAAATGTAAAATTATTCGGATCCACAAAAATTATCTCTACATTTGGTAAGCTGCGCCCAAAATCTGCCACATAATCCGCAGCCTTAATAGACTCGCGCTTAACCCGGGTAGTCCCCGCCAGCACCGCAATAATAAGTTTTTCTTCCATCACGCCTCCTATTCTAGTTCGTGGATTTTTTGGTGGTCTAGGCCGAAATAGTGAGCCATTTCGTGCCAGACAGTGTGCTTGATTTCATCGCGGAGCTGGTGCATGTCGTGACTGACGGCTGTAATAGGGCCTTTGAAAATGGTGATTTTGTCGGGTGTAATTTTGGTAAATCCGTTGTAGCGTTGTGGCAGCGGCAAGCCTTCGTACAGTCCAAACAGCGTTTGGTTGCCGCGCAGTTTGAGCTGTTCGCGTTGTTCGGGGCTGGGATTGTCCTCCCATGTAACAGCGACGTCTTTTAGTAATCGCTGTACGTATTCCTGCGGCAGTGCGTCGAGCGCCTCACCAATCAGCGCGGTGAATTCACTTTCTGAAATTTCGATCATCTCTTATATTGTAGCAGCAGACGATTTGTATGCTGGTGACACAAGTAATTCGGCCATGGTATCACTGTATAGCTAGGGGTGTGTCCCGCTCGCTGGTTGTGTCCTGTTGCTTGCGGCGGCGGTTCTCGTTGCGGCCGTTTTTGGTGTCGCGGCCAGCTAGCCGTTCCAGCTCTATGCGTTCAGCGCGCTGTTTGTCGTACAAAGCCAGTAACTGCTCAATACGTTGGATACGCCTGTATTCGATAGCCGGCACGTTGTTGAGGTCTATCAACGGACCAGTTTTGCGGTGCCTGCGCGGCATTCGGCGTGGATGACCGCCGATGCGGCCAGGCTGGTGAGTATCCTCGGCTTGTTGGATACCGGCATCTCGTTCGTCATACTGGTATTTTTCGGGCACGGATTTTTCTACGAACATATCCATGCTGCCGTGGATAGTTCGTTGCAAACGGCTTCTTTCGCTGATGAAACTAAGGATGATTTCCTCATCCTTGAGTGTCAGGGAAACGGCGCTGGATGCCGCGGCTTCCTGTAGTAAATGTGCAGTAGGCATGGTAATGGTCTCGGTGTCGATTACTTGCGCGATAAGTTTTTGGGCGATATTGGTCAGGCGGTTTTTGCGCTGTTCTTGTGACTCGTGGGATCCGACCGGAACGGTTGGTCGTGCCGGCGCTTTAGTCGGATTGTCAGCGGGCTTTCGGACAATCCGGTAGCCCTGGCCCTGTGGGGTTTGGATTGGCGCAAAACGCGGATCCAGCTTGAGCGCGAGCGTAAAAGCGTCCTGGCTCCTTGAGCTGAGACTGCAGCCCTGAAATATTACATCGCAGTGCCGGAGTGCAGAAAGCGGTCTGCCGCCCCACGTGGATGTCACGTAGCGATCAAGTGCTTCGCCGATTGTCTCTGGGTGATGTGTGTTAGGCGCGATGCTACCGAGCACGACACCATGGATTTCTATGCGCGGATGTCGTTTGAACAGGTACTTGAATGTTTCTGCCGCTTCAGGGGTGGCTGGCATGTAGCGTGTTCTTTTTGCCACCGCGAATACAGTGGTCAAATTCATGCGGGACGGATAAGTTTCGTGCGCTTCGTCTAGGTGGTCAATAAATGCTTCAACTGCGGCCAAAGTGGCGTCATTCTCTTGCATTACGTAGCACTCTGTCGCTGATTGGATCCGGGTCTGGAGGACGGTCACCCGGTCGTGAAGTCGCAGCGCTGCCTTGAGCTGACGATGGTGCGCGCGAGAGAGGTTTGCGGTCTCTGACAGGACGGACGCCAGGTGTGTCATATCGTATATGCCTGGCTTGAGGCTGGGCAATTTTTCGGCTACAAGGTCTGCAAACGTAGTGTCGTACTCTACAACTGTTTGCCGGATTTCTTCGAGCGAAAGGGGTGTCGTAGGTTTTTCTGATTTGGTGAGCTGAGATTGCGGTGGTTGTTCGCCGGCGACAGTATCATCGGTAGCTAGGGTGGCTGGCAGTGGAACTTCGCTGGCCGACTGCTCGAGAGATCCTGGCGACGTTACGACGAATTGGTAATGCTCACCCTCGGGAGAGTGCAAAAGTTGTACGTCTGGATGGGCTTCCGCCAGCAGCCTAAAGATTTTTTCCTGTCGCTGTCTGGTTTTCGGTAGTATGTTTTCCTGTCTGGCGACGGTCTGCCAAAGCGTTTTCAAGTTGACAACTTGCCTGCCACCACGTGCTTTTATAAGGTCGATGTGTTGCTCGGCTATATGCTGCAGTTGTTCGACATTGTCGGGGTCAATTGGCCCCTGCAACTTGTACAGGTTGCCGCTACTAGTCCTGCCGATTTTGGTAAATCGTTCGTCGAGTGCCAGAGCATTGACCAGTGCGGTCTGTGTTGGGCCATCGATGGCGACGAAATGGGCGGAATGGTCGATGAGCATGCGTTCGCTGAGCACTGATGTTTTATGGATCCGAGCGAGCTGGTCGATGGCTTCGCCAACAGTGGACGGACGTTGTTGCTCAGGGCTGATGGTGTGGACTGCGCGGTCGTCACCCTCTACTCTTATGCGGACATGATTGACGAAGAGCCTTTTGAAGGCTTCGTCTGGTTCGTCCGATTGCAGTATGCCCAGCCTGTGAGCTATAACAAAACAGTCGCCGAGTTTGAGGTCCTTGTTATATATGCTTACTGCTTGCAGGCAGTCGACCAGGTGTGCTACACGGGTCGAGACAAGCAGCTCTTTTTCGGCCTGCGAGTGTGTGGCCGGCTCCAGGTAATAACCGTTTTGTAGCTCTACGATGCGATCATTGGAAAGCAGCCCGCTGGCTATTTTCAGGCGCTCTCGTAACGAGGAACGCGCGGCGTCGTCACTAATAAGTTCCACGAGTTCGCCGCGCTCATAAAAGCCTGGCTGCAACGTGTCGCATATCTCTGTCGCTACCGTTGCGTAACTTTGGTCGAGCACCATGGGCTGGCTACGGAGTTCTGTCAAGGTTAGCCCGGGTACGGTTTCAGCTGATGGATAAGAATCTTCTGGTACGTTTGAGGTCACCAGGGCTTCGGTATGTTGTCCTGGGAACCTTTCGGGCTGTGCAACAGAACTCATTGTATCTACACCATAATATTTCTAATTGGTTTAAATTTTATACCACAGCATGTAACATTATGCAATATTTCCTTGTGGCTGCGTAGCGAAGCCGCAGTATCGTCGCTACGCCAAAGGGCCGGCGCTGCCTTTTTTGTAAGTTTTGAGGCTAGAATCGTTTTGGCTCCAGGCTTGGATGACGGGTTCGACGATACGCCAGGTGGCGAGAATTTCTTCGCTGGTTGCAAAGAGGGTGTGGTCGCCGCGGACAGCATCTACTAGCACGCGTTCGTAAGCGTCAGGGTGGCCATGTTTATCAAAGGTTCGTTCATAACGGAAGTCCAGGTCGGCGGCGTCCAGCTCGCGCTCAAAGCCTGGTCGCTTGACCAGTAGCTTGATGCCGATGCCCTCGTCCGGCTGGATGTTGAAGGTGAAGATATTGGTTTGGTCGCTGTTTTCGCTGCTGAATGTCAGTGTGATCGAGGTCTCTTTGTGCGCGAGCGCCTTGCCCGTTTGTAGGCGAACCGGCACATTTTGCCAGCGTTTGTTGTCGACGAACAACTCGAGGCTGGCGAAGGTTTCGGTAGTGGAGTTGGGGTTTTCGACCTCATCCCGGAAGCCGTCGTACTGGCCGCGGACGGCGCGGCGCACAACTTTTTCGGCGGGAACTGGCTGAACTTCATTGAATAGCTGTAGTTTTGACTCGTGGACTGCGTCGCTTGCGAGTTTGGCCGGCCGTTCCATCATTACCAAAGCCATCAGCTGCAAAAGATGGCTTTGGATGAGGTCACGCAGCGCGCCGACGTGGTCGTAAAAGCTGGTGCGGCCTTCGATATCGATTTTTTCGAAGGCGACAATATCGATAGTGCGGATATGCTGGCTATCCCATACCGATTCAAACAGCGGGTTTTGAAAGCGGAATGTCAGGATATTTTGTGCGGTTTCCTTGGCTAGGTAGTGGTCGATGCGGAATAGTTGCTCTTCGCTGAAATGCCGGGCGGTTTCGTCAATGAGTTCCTGTGCGCTGGCCAAGTCGTAGCCAAATGGCTTTTCGACGAGCAAACGCGTGGTGGCGACGCCGTGCTGGCAGCTGCCGTTGAGTTTTTGCTCGCCCAAGTGCCGGACGATGGGCGCAAAAATTTGTGGTGGAATCGACAGATAGAATAGCCGGTTCAAGCACACGCCATGCTTGTCTTCGAGCTGGTTCAGGTACTGCAGCAATTTTGCGTAGTCTGCACCGTCGGTGGCGTCCATAGTTTGGATGCTGAACATGCCAGCCAGTTGCTTCAGGATTTTGTCGTCGCAGGCGCCGTCTTCGTCCAGGACGCATGGCCTGAGTTTGTCCAGGACATCGGCGGCTTTTATGTGCCGCCGGCTGGTGCCGACCAGGATGGTTTTTTCGTGGAGCAAACCGTCTTTGACTAGATGGTATAGCGCGGGCAAAAGTTTGCGCTGCGCCAGGTCACCCGTAATGCCGAAGATTACAATGATGGTCGGCTCCAACCCACGTACCGCAGCATCTAATGATGCTGCTTTCGGCGCAGAAGCCATTTTTCCACTGTGCTGCTCAGTCACCGTATTGCTCCATACGACTCCTTCCGCTGCTCGCGGAGAAAATGGCTTCTGCATCCAAATGCGTGGGTTTTACGTCTTGCGTGTCCATTTTGTCATCCTTTGTTGATGGTGTGGCCGCCAAATTTGTTGCGCAGTTCTGCTAATATTTTGGTGGCGAAGTTGGTAGTGCCGCCTTCGGACGCAACGCGGACATCCAGTGCGGACTGTATGGCCGGCATTGGCACATTCTGGTCCTTGGCGACTTCGAGTGCCCACCGTGCTTCGCCAGACTCGGCGACGTAGCCGTCTACGCCGTTGAGCTTGGGATTTTCATGGAGCGCTACGGCGACTAGGCTGTTGAGCTTGGAGTCAATAACGCTGCCATGCTGCCAGATTTGTGCTACGCCGGCCAGGTCGAGATCCTTGAATGGGCCGTCGTGCAGCAAGTGATAGCCTTCGGCCAAGCTTTCCATCATGCCGTATTCGATGGCGTTGTGGGCCATTTTGATGTAGTGGCCAGCGCCGCTCGGGCCAAAGTGTTGGTAGGCGCCATGTGGCCGCGCCAGGCTCAAAAATAGCGGCTCGAGTGTCTTGACGATGTCGGCATTGCCGCCAATCATGAGTGAAAAGCCGTTTTCGAGGCCCATGATGCCGCCGCTGGTGCCGACGTCTACAAAATGGACACTGTGTAATTGCGCGCGTTCAGCGTGACCTATGGTCTGACGAAAATCGGAGTTGCCGCCATCGATGATGACGCTGCCTTCTGGCAGGACTTTGAGCCACTTGTCCAGCTCGGCAGGTACCACGCCAGCTGGAATCATCAGCCAGACTATGGCTGGTTCGGCACCAAACCACGTGACGATTTCGTCGCGGCTGTGGGCGGTATGGACGCCAGCTTGCTCGGCGACTTGCAGAATGCTCTGCTCGGCGTCAAAGCCGATGACTTCGTGTTTGTGTTTGATGAACCGGACGGCCATCTGGCTACCCATTTTGCCGAGTCCCACGAGTGCGATTTTCACAGCTGTACTCCTTGCTTTACGAGATCTGCGTACCTGGCGCATTTTGCCCGAAGACACTGTGTTTCGATGCTCAGCGTACCAATACGTACGCCTCCGCTTCGATACTCGGTTTTCGAACAAACTGCACTCATGTGCGCAAATCCTTCTTTAGGACATCGTTATATATATACGTTTCGGGAAGTTGCTTCAGGATTTGCGCGGGTTGCTTCTTGAGCGGCAAATTTTTGTCTTGCAGATTTTGGAGCGTCTCGCGCTTGGCGTCGCCGTAGACGAATGCATATGCCACGGTAATTTGACGAAGGGCGGGCGGCGTCAACGTAACGCGGGTAAAGTTGCCTGCGTCGTAGCCTGCTACCAGCCGGTCTTCGGTAATAGCCGGTGAATCTGGGAGCGCGCCTGCTATGTGGCCGTCGGCGCCAATGCCAAATTGGGCAATGACGATGTCGGCGCCTGCCAGCGCTGTGGCAATGTTATGTTCGTACGTTTCGCAGGTTTCGACCAGCGACAAGTGGGGCACGAGTGTGGGGATACTAGTTGCGTCGCCCGGCTGGAAGCCTGCCTCATCCAGCTGTTGCCAGTTGGAGTCGGGATGGCCGAATTCGCCGTAGCGCTCGTCGGTCAGTGCAAGTGTCAGGTTGTGTTGCAGTTCCTGCGGGACTTGTGCCATGGCGCGGACTTCCAGTGGAATGCTCGAGCCGCCGCAAACTAACCACAAAACTTTTTTGCCGCGCTTCAACTCCTGGTTTAATCGTTCGGATAGTTTCGCGACGCCGTTTTCAGCCTTCGGCTCGTAGATAAAATTCAAGTAACCCTCCTAGAGTGTAGTTCTATTATACGAAAGCGGACGGCTATTTGCTAAAAAGTTGGAGCTTATTGCGGCATTTGGACGTTTTTGCCGAGAACGATAATGAAGTCAGCGTTGGTGTAATCGTTCAGCGTATTTTTGGTGGTGACTTGCGCACCAAAGAGTTCCTGGAGTTTTTTCTCGGTTGCGGGCTTTTTACCCTTCGATTGGTTGACGATGAGTGTGGCTTTCTGGGTTGCTGGGGCGGTACCAACGGCAACAACATTCATGCCTTTGGAGTTTAGGATGTTCGCTTCTTTGGACGCAAGGCCGTCTATGTCGCCGCCGTTCAGTACTACGACGCTGGCCGACTCTTTGACGACGGGGTCGTTAGTCATGATTTTTTTGAGGTATAGCTGGATTTGACTATAGTTGTCGAGGCCGGCGGCCGGCGCGAGCGCTGAGGCTCCATCGGATGAAGTATAGCTCATGAGCAAGTTTTTGCCGTCGGCGTCGTTGAGACCAACTGATATGATGCCCTTATTGTCGATCTGTTTACTGAGGTCGTATAGACGGCGGATCTCGCTCGGTTTGAAATCGGTTTTGACGTTGTTGCCCAGTGCGTCGAGCAGGCTGCCGATCTTGAGCGGGTTGCTGATGACGCTGGCGCTGGTGACTTTGTCTTTGAGGCCGAGCAACAGTTGACGTTGGTGTTCGGTGCGGTCAAAGTCACTGCGCGGGAATCCGTATTCATAGCGGCCGCAATTACACGGGTCGCCACGAGCACGGGCTAGGTTCAGCGCGGTCTGACCGTTGAGCGTTTGCCAGCCGTTTGGCAGCTTGAGCGGGCCTTTGTCTGCCCGGCTGATGTTCGGGTCGTATAGGCCGCGCGGATCTTCGCTTTGGATGTTGATGTGGACGCCGCCGACGGCATTGACGGCATCACGAAACGCGGTGTAGTTGATTTTGGCATAATACTGTATCGGGATTTGGAAGTTTTCTGAGATAGTCTTCTCGAGTAATCCCATACCACCTTTGGTGTAGCCGTTTTCACTAAAATGGTTCTGGTCGCCGTAGGCATTGGCGGCATTGATCTTGGTATGGCCGTAACCTGGAATGTTGACCCAGAGGTCGCGGGGGATACTCATCATAAAAGCGTTGTGGTTACGGGTGTCAAGGCTGACTAGCATAATGGAGTCGGTGAGGTTGGCACCGTCATGGCCGGGATCGTCGCTACTGACGCCGCCAAGCAATATATTGACGCGGCCCTTGTCTTCGCCCTTGAGCGGTGTGGCGTTCAAAAAGCCAATAATGTTGCCGTTGCCAAACGCCTTGTTGGCATTGAAGAATAACTTCCAGCCGAGCCAGCCAGCGCCGAGTAGTGCTAGGACGCCGAATGCTAGGCTGATACGCTTGCTGTTTTTCTTCCATCCAGCCCGGCGAAGGCGCTGCCAGAGCGAGCGCTTCTCAGTAGACTTTTGAGTTTTGCGGCGTTCACGTCGTGTCTGGCGGTGGCGGGGCACGCCGATGTTTTCTTCGCGTTTTTCTAGCGACGTCCCTATGGCATGTCGCTCACCCGGTTGGCGATACGTCGTAAATTCCGGAAAACTCTGGCGTTGTGCGGGCGCGGCGACAGAGTGAGGGTGGTGAGCC
>Ga0207647_10001653_pt1 | contig 17156 bp, 15 predicted proteins | sample KBSCornC2_FD_184295 | JGI IMG/M metagenome (GOLD analysis project Ga0207647, IMG submission 184295) | Corn rhizosphere microbial communities from Kellogg Biological Station, Michigan, USA - C2 (SPAdes) (version 2) | ecosystem: Host-associated > Plants > Roots > Rhizosphere ...
CGACGTCTTTAAATATCTTAAAATAAATGGATCTAGATTGAGTTGTAATAAATGTAGCGGCTACTTGCCTTGTCGATCCGCAACCTAAATTTTGAACACGTAGGATCGGTTCATTTGCTGTAAAGGACAATTCACCTCTTGACAAACATCCGAACTGAGAAAAACTATTAGCGTTAGATGCTCCTACATCAGCCTTTAAACTTATGGATCCGTTACAATTTGGAGCGGTAACAGTTATTCCTCTAATTGTTAAAGAAGTTCCGGAACTTTCATAAGTTAAAGAAGACTGAAACGTTGTTGGGTTTGTGACATCACCTGGGTAACTACTTAATGTCGTAGTTGTCGATGTATTTGAGTTAATTGAAATTGTTGCCAAAGCGTTACTGCCGTTAATTGCACTAGTACTCGGAACTTTCATTCCATTAGAACCGTAAAAATTAGAAGCAATTGAATTATAAGTGGTAGCATCCCAGATATAAATGGCCTTCCATTTATTACCATTGTTTTGGCCAATGTCAAATGTCAAGTCAAAGGTAACAGTACAATTACCTATTCCTGTGTTGACATTAATATTGCTCACGGTTGGATTTGCAACCGAACAACTTTGTGCATTTCCTTTCTCAAGAAAAGCGCAAGAAGTAAATAGCGAGAAAACAAGTAAAACCTTTTTCATAATCAAAGGGTTTGAGTTAAATAAATAGTTTAAGTCGTTGCTCAATATCGAGCTATGATGTGTCGGTACATCCTGTGGTTACAGGTTGCTCAAATGGAAATGGAACCGCGGTGATTATGAATAGGATTGGTGGACTGATGGCTGGCTTGGCATCAGTTTTCTTTTGGGATTACGGAAATAAAAAGGCTTTGTTCGAAGGATAATAAAATTTTTGCTTCAATGGGAAGCTTAAGAATTCAACTTGTTTTTCGAATGGAGTTTTGGGTACTTAGTAGTGGATTATGCGGGATTATAATGCAAAGCTAATTTCATTTTTCAAAAATGCAAATAACTCTGCAATAATTTTTAAAAAGGATTTTAAAATTCAATCTTTCTTTGAATGAATCTTTTCATGTGCCCATTTCAATGCTTTTTGAAATTGCTCTTTCTCAGTAAGATTGGTATTGTCTAATAGTATAGCGTCTTCCGCCTGGCGCAACGGGCTTACATCCCGATGTGAATCAATATAATCTCTCATTTCAAGATTTGCTTTTACTTCATCCAAAGTGATGTTTGGATTTTTTTCGAACAATTCCTGGAAACGCCTTTCAACTCTGACTGCATTATCAGCCGTCATAAAAATTTTTAGCTCGGCATGCGGAAAAACAACGGTTCCTATGTCCCGCCCATCCATTATAATACCTTTTCCTTTACCCATTTTTTGCTGTTGGGCCACAGCAAATTTTCGAACTTCCTTGATTGCAGCAACTTCACTAACTTTTTCGGCTACCACCAAATCACGAATGACATACTCAACATTTTCGCCATTCAAATACATTTCGGACTGTCCGCTTTTTGCATTGTGCTCAAATTCGAGAGAGATGTCTTTCAGTGCTTTTTTTACTTCTGCAGCATCTGTCCAATCTATGTGATTTCTTAAAAAGTATAAAGTGATGGCACGATACATTGCGCCACTGTCTACATAAATATATCCTAACTCCTTTGCCAACTGTTTTGCCAATGTGCTCTTTCCGCACGATGACCAACCATCAATTGTAATAATGATCTTTTTCATTGCCGGCTGCAAAAATGCAATTATAAATCACACAACAAAAACAAGTGGAAAATTATTTTGCCTTGTCAATTAATTTCAACGCTGCTTTTGCATCGCACCAGCCTTGCGGTTCAAACTTCTTCTTTTCCTGCTCATTGTACGACACAAAAAAATGTTCAATCTGGCTCAAGACATTTTTATTGATGTCCTCAAGCTCTTTTACATTATTGTACGATTGGGAGACAACAGAAACTGCGATTAAACGGTCATTCTCTTCCATTTTTTTCTTTTCTGATTGCTTTGCTTTCAATGCCCCGATAATTCTGCATTCAATGACACAACCGGGATAGGCAGGTTCATCCATAATGACCAACACATCCAGAGGGTCGCCGTCCTCGCCTTTTGTACCAGGTATAAAACCGAAATCAAAAGGGAATACTGCACCTACTGGAAGGATTTTTTTTAATTTGAACGCTTTTAACCCTTCATCAAAAGCATACTTGTTTCTGCAGCCTTTCGGGGTTTCAATTACAATGTTGACTGTTTCGAGTTTATTTGGCATGAACTATAAAACAAAAATCCTGTGCCGAACCGACACAGGATTAATTTATTATTGAACCCGGCTTAAGCTTTTGATTCTTCAGCTACGCCTTTCTTTAAATGAAAAATAAGTTTTCCATTTTCTTTGTCAAGGTCCGCTTCCAGCACATCACCGGCTTTAATATTCATATTGAGAATTTCTTCGGCAAGAGGATCTTCTAAATATTTTTGAATAGCCCTGTGCAACGGTCTTGCCCCAAACTGTTGATCATATCCTTTATCTGCCAGAAAACTCTTTGCATCTTCTGTCAACTCAAGGCTGAATCCAAGATTGGTCAAACGCTTCATCACGCCCTTCATCAAAATATCGATGATCTCGAAGATGTTTTCCTTGCTCAGCGAGTTGAAGATGATCACGTCATCAATACGATTCAAAAACTCAGGGGAAAAAGTACGCTTCAATGCTTTTTCAATCACCGCTTTGTTTGCTTCATCCTGGTTTTGAACCCTTGCCTGTGTAGCAAATCCGACACCTTCACCAAAGTCTTTTAACTGACGAACACCAATATTTGAAGTCATGATGATCAGGGTATTTTTGAAATCCACTTTTCTTCCTAATCCATCAGTTAATTGACCATCGTCTAACACCTGCAACAAGATGTTGTAAATATCCGGATGTGCCTTTTCGATTTCATCAAGGAGAATTACACTGTAAGGCTTACGGCGAACTCTTTCAGTCAGCTGGCCGCCTTCCTCATAACCTACATATCCGGGAGGTGCACCAATTAAGCGTGACACAGTGAATTTCTCCATGTATTCACTCATATCAATCCTGATCAAAGCATCTTCACTGTCGAACATGTGACGGGCCAATGCTCTTGCCAACTCTGTTTTACCAACACCAGTTGGGCCTAAGAAGATAAACGTTCCAATTGGTTTCTTCGGATCTTTCAAACCAACACGATTACGCTGGATTGCTTTCACAACTTTTCCAATGGCTTCATCCTGGCCGACAACCATTGCTTTCATTTCATCAGCCATCTTGCGAAGCTTTTGCGTTTCAGCTTCCACCATTCTTTTCACGGGAATTCCGGTCATCATGCTGATTACTTCTGCAATTTGTTCTTCACCTATCGGATAGCGTTTGTGTTTGCTTTCTTCTTCCCACTCCGCTTTGGCCTTTTCTAATTCTTCACCCAAACGTTTTTCAGTATCACGAAGTGCAGCGGCTTCTTCAAACTTCTGGCTCTTTACTACACGATTCTTTTCAACCTTAATATCTTCGATTTTCTTTTCAAGATCCAAAATGTTTTGAGGAACATTTATGTTCTTCAAATGCACCCTGGCTCCCACTTCATCCATTACGTCAATTGCTTTATCTGGCAGTAAACGATCGGTGATATAACGATCACTCAACTTTACACATGCCTGGATTGCCTCATCATCATAAATCACATTGTGATAATCTTCGTATTTGGATTTAATGTTCTCTAAAATTTTAATTGTGTCTTCAACACTTGGCGGGTCAACCATTACTTTTTGAAAACGACGATCCAGCGCCCCATCTTTTTCAATATACATTCTGTATTCATCCAAAGTGGAAGCACCAATGCATTGAAGTTCGCCACGGGCCAATGCCGGTTTGAAAATATTCGAAGCGTCTAATGAACCACTTGCCCCGCCCGCGCCAACAATGGTATGTATTTCGTCGATGAACAAAATCACATCACGATTTTTTTCCAGTTCGTTCATGATTGCTTTCATCCTTTCCTCGAATTGCCCGCGGTATTTTGTACCGGCAACAAGTGCAGCAAGATCCAAAGAGATGACTCTCTTATCAAACAACACCCTTGAGACTTTGCGCTGAACAATCCTTAGGGCCAAACCTTCCACGATTGCTGTTTTACCAACACCGGGTTCACCAATTAAAATCGGGTTGTTCTTTTTTCGACGGGAGAGAATTTGAGAAACTCTTTCAATTTCTTTTTCACGGCCGATGATGGGATCAAGCTGCCCGGTCTCTGCTAACTTGGTGATGTCTCTACCAAAATTGTCGAGCACTGGTGTTTTACTTTTTGTAGCACCAGCCTGGCGCGATTTTGATCCCGAATATTTCTTCTCTTCATCAAAATCCTCATCATTCTCGTCTTGGTACTCTGCACGGGGATCGTTGGATTTCATCACCCCTAGTTCCTGTCTGAATAAATCGTAGTCCACGTCAAATTGATTTAAGATTTGAGTTGCAATATTTTCTTTGTTTTTGAGGATGGAAAGCATCAGGTGTTCGGTTTCAACGGTCGGACTTTTCAATGCCTTAGCCTCTAAAACAGTGACACGAATCACTTTCTCTGCCTGCTTGGTTAAGGGCAGGCTATTGATATTTGCAATATTCTTACCAGTCTTGTCTTTTACTGCCAGTTCAATTTCTTTTCTTAACTCGTATAGGTCAACATTAAAGCTTTTCAAAATCCGAATAGCTGTATTATCACCCTCACGAATCAATCCCAGCAATAAATGTTCCGTCCCGATAAAATCATTGCCTAACCGCAAAGCCTCTTCCCTGCTGAAGGAAATGATCTCTTTTACTTGTGAGGAAAAATTATTGTCCATTTGATTGTTTATGCTTTATACAATAATAAAAAATATTTTTGAGCGATTATAAGAACTTAAAAGCGGTCTTATATTAAGTTATTATGGAAGTCAAAACTGATACCAAAGAGAAATTTCATGTCATTCGGGTGGAAACCCAGGAGTTGTCTGCTAATCTGGCAGCAGAATTGAACCGCCAATTGTTAGAACTGCTTAAAGATACAATAAAGAATATTGTCCTCAACTTACGTAGTGTTAAGAGTATGCAAGAAGAAGCAGCAGAAATTCTTGTAAGAACTCAACAAAAATTTTATGAGAACAATGCGTCTTTTGTGATCTGCGAATTAACTAACGAAGTAGAGCAGTTTTTAGATGAAAAAGAATTGTTAGAACTCATGAATGTAACACCAACCGAAAGCGAAGCAGGTGATATTGTTCAGATGGAAGAAATAGAAAGAGAATTGTTGGGAGGAGATGATTTCTGAGAACACAATTCGGAGGATTAAAAGATTAAGATGAAAACCTTTTAGTTTGGTTTCGTCTCAGTTTAGTCAATGTCCTTTGTGTGAAACAATTAATGAACTTAACATAATTGCCACTGTTGAACTTTGGTTGATTCGCACACCTGTCCGTTTACTAATTCTTATCATCAAGGTTCGAAATGCCCTTAACATCCATACACGCGGTAATTCAGCAAAAACTCAAAGAACTATTTTCTTTTAGTACAAACGAAATTCATTTCAGTTCGGTTGGCGGAGGTTGCATTAATGAAACGTACCAGCTCAAAATGGGCGCGCAACAATTTTTCTGCAAGCTGAATTCTGCTTCAAAATTTCCACACTTATTTGAAAAAGAAAAAACAGGACTGGAATTAATTGCTGCGCAAAACATCATTAAAACTCCAAATGTTGTCCACTGTTTTGAATCGGGTGATCAACAGGTTCTTTTACTTGAGTGGATACAGGAAGGTGAAAAAACAGGCAGCTTTTGGAAACTATTTGGCGAGCAGTTGGCCTCACTTCATCAAACCTCGGATGAATCTTTCGGATTGGATGAAAATAATTATATGGGCAGTATTCCCCAATACAATCAGCCGACAGACAACTGGATTGATTTTTTCATTCAGCGTAGGCTTCAACCATTGATTGAAAAATGCTTTCACGAAAATTTGTTAGCTCCAAAACATGGGTCTCAATTTGAAAAACTATACAAGGAAATTTCTTCCGTTTTTGATGAGCATCAAAAACCTTCCCTCCTTCATGGTGATTTATGGAGCGGGAATTTCATGTGCAATCAAGACTCAAAACCGGTTTTAATTGACACCGCAATTTATTTTGGACATCCGTCAGCTGATTTGGGAATGACAACCCTGTTTGGGGGGTTCGATTCACAATTTTATGAAGCTTACAATTTTCACTCTCCCTTTCCGTCGAAGTACAAGGAGCAATGGAAGATTTGCAATCTTTATCCATTATTAATTCACTTGTTGCTTTTTGGAAAAAGTTATCTTTCACAAATTGAACAAACGTTGCATTCTTACATTTGATCAACCGGGCAACCAATCAAAGAGTCAACTTATTTTTGCTTTATGTTATCCGTAACAATTTTAGGAAATAATTCCGCAGTCCCGGCTTTTAACCGTCACCCGACAAGCCAGGTGGTTTCGCAAGATGGCTTAAATTATTTGGTTGATTGCGGTGAAGGCACCCAGATTCAAATGATCAAATACAAAATTCGCAGGGGAAAAATCTCTCACATTTTTATTTCACATCTTCACGGCGATCATTATTTTGGATTGGTTGGACTGCTTAATACTTTCGGATTGCTTTCACACAAACAAGAGTTGCATGTTTACGGACCGTCCCCTTTGCAACAGATCATTGAAATGCAGTTGAAAGTTGCTGATACTATTCTTCCCTATCCTTTGTTTTTTCATACACTCACAAAGCCCGAAGTTTTGGTTGATAATGAAAAAATAAAGATCAGCTGCTTCCCAACTACGCACCGTATTGAATGCTATGGATTTTTATTTGAAGAGAAAGAAGGCAAGCGGAAATTATTGATTGAGAAAGTAAGAAAACTCAATATTCCACTTTCATTTTACACAAGTTTGCAAAACGGTTTGGATTACATCACGCCACGAGGACAAACCATTCACAATGATGAGGTAACAACGGCTCCCGAAAAAGGGAAAAAATATGCTTTTTGTGCTGATACGAGGTACGACGAATCAATCATACAGTACATCAGCGAGGCCGATATGATCTATCACGAAACAACTTATCTCGACAATGTAAAAGATAAAGCTTTTGAACGCTTTCACTGCACAACTAAACAGGCCGCAACAATTGCACAAAAAGCACAGGTAAAAAAATTATTGATTGGCCATTTCAGTTCGAAGTACAGCACGCTCGAACAATTTGAAACCGAAGCAAGAGAAATTTTTCCGAATACCGAATTGGCGATCGAGGGAAACTCTTATGAAATTCATTAAGAGTTGACAGGTATCGATTGTGGTGCCATCTGTCAACAATTATCTACCTGTTGTCGTCATTGAATGATCCATTTATAAAACAACGGAAACTCCTTCCTCCATGTTGGTTCATTGTGTTTTCCTTCTGCACGAACCACCGTTTGCATTTTTGCTTTTGAATACTTTCTCATTTGCTCAAATACATTCAGCATATCAGGCACCATCGTTTCACTTTCCTGCCCACCTGCATAGAAGTAGATTTTACCTTTTATTTTTTTTGCTTTTTCGTGATCGATATTCTTTAGTTGGGGAGTGATCCAGAATGCAGGAGAAAAAACACCTGCACAACCAAAGACTTCCGGGTATTTTAAAATCGCATAAAATGAAATCAACCCACCCATTGAACTTCCCGCAATAAATGTATTTTTTCGATCTTTTTTTGTGCGGTAATGCTTATCAATGTAAGGCTTTAAAGTTTGTACTAGAAAATCAACGTATTGATCACCCTCACCTTTGCCATATTTTTCCATGTCATAGGGGGAGTATTCATTCAGTCGTTTATCACCACCATTATCAATCGCTACAACAATTATCTCCTTATGCCTGGGACCCAAACTGTCCAATGCTTCATCCACGCCCCATTCACCGAACCCCGAGGTTGCATCATCAAAAACATTTTGCCCGTCGTGCATGTAAAGGACAGGAAAGGTTTTTTTCGAACCCGCATAACTCGCGGGCAGGTAAATCCAAATCCTTCTTTGACGATTTAATTGCGGAATGAAAAAATCATTACTAAGGATATGCACGTTTTTACCCGCTGTACTTACTCTTTCTTTTTTAGGAAAATGATCAGCCCAATGTTCAATTTCAATATTTATGGTTGTATCTTTTTGCACAAAAAATTTTCTGTTTTCGGTTGGAAATCCACTATTACCCGATTCTACCCTGTTCCAACCACCTTCTGTAAACTTATATTCGCACTGTCCTTTAGGCAATTCAATTGTTATGCTGTACTTGCTATTGGTTTGTTTCAATGCAAATTTTTGGTCCTGCGGATTCCAGCTGTTGAAATTCCCAACCAAATAAATTGTGTCGGATAATTTTTGGTAAGAAGGCAGCTTTTCAATGACAAAGTTCACTTTGTATTGTGCGCCCGATAAATATGAAATCAGTAAAACAGCACAACAAAAAGTGAACTTCTTAAAAAATCGGATCATAATTATTTTAAGGTAGGAAGATATTGCTTTGCTTGTTTGGCAATACTATCACTCAGCGGAACCAATGGCAAACGCAAATGATTTTGAATAACTCCCAATTCAGTCAAAAATGCTTTTACTCCTGCGGGATTGTTTTCAGCAAACAATATTTCATATCCCTGCAAAAGCATGTTATTTACTCTTCTCGCATCATCAAAATTGTCTTTCAACGCGCAGCTTACCATTTCGGAGAAATACTTAGGAAAACAATTTGCCGCAACGCTGATTACGCCTCGCATGCCACAAGCAATTTGAGCAAGAGCCAAATTATCATCACCACTCACTACCAAAAATTCCTGCGGTTTGTCGCGAAGAATTTGCATGCACTGGTTCATGTTGCCGCTGGCTTCTTTAATTCCATTTATGTTTTCAATTTCATTTGCCAACCGTACAGTAGTGCTTGCAGCGATATTGCTTCCGGTGCGGCCGGGAACATTGTATAAAATAATTGGCTTCGCAGTTGAAGATGCCAGTGCTTTGTAATGTTGGTACAGTCCTTCCTGAGAAGGTTTGTTATAATAAGGGCTCGCCGATAAAATTGCAGTCGCTTTTTCTATAGGGAGTGTTTCAATCTCTTTTACAACAGCTGTTGTGTTATTGCCGCCAATGCCAACTACAACAGGAACCCGTCCTGCAACAAATGAAAATGTCTGATTGATGATATCGGTCTTCTCTTCCTTTGAAAGAGTCGGCGTCTCTCCCGTTGTTCCCAGTGTTACCACATAGTTTACTCCACCTTCAATAACGAAGTCGATTAATTTTTGAAGACTGTCAAAGTCAATGCTTTTATCTTCTTTAAACGGTGTAACCAATGCTACACCTGTTCCTGTTAGTTGATCTCTTAATGACATGAAAGTTTTATTCTGATTTTATTCGTGATTATTTGTTACCGGCAACTCTTCATAAAAACCCATCTTGCCAAACTTTTCGATACGCTGATTAACTCTTTGTTCGGCAGGCACAGGTTTTAATTCTTCCAATGCTTTTACTAAATATTGTTTTAAAATGCTCGCTGCTTCAACATAATCCCAATGCGCACCGCCAGCAGGTTCAGGAATAATATCGTCCACCAAACCAAAGCTCTTCATATGGTCGGCCGTAAGCTTCAATTGTTCAGCAGCTACTTCTTTTTTATCCCAGCTTCTCCATAAAATTGATGAACAGCTTTCGGGAGAAATCACAGTGTACCAAGTATTCTCCATCATTGCTACCCGATCCCCAACGCCAATTCCTAATGCACCACCTGATGCTCCTTCGCCGATGATCACAACAATGACAGGAACCTTAAGGCGAATCATTTCATAAATATTCCTTGCAATCGCCTCACCTTGCCCGCGTTCCTCAGCTTCAAGACCTGGATAAGCACCAGGGGTATCAATCAAGGTAATGATGGGCTTATTAAATTTCTCAGCCAGCTTCATAAGACGAAGTGCTTTGCGATAACCTTCCGGGTTGGCCATACCAAAATTTCGAAGTTGTCTTGTTTTGGTATTGATTCCTTTTTGCTGGCCAATCATCATCACGGTCTGTCCTTCAAGCATAGCAAATCCCCCAACCATAGCTTTATCGTCTTTCACATTTCTGTCACCATACAATTCCACAAAATTTGTGGTCATGTTTTGTATGTATTTCATTGTGTAAGGACGGTCGGGATGACGGCTTAACTGAACTTTTTGCCAACTGGTAAGATGTTGAGTGATTTCTTTTCTTCTGTTCAGTATCAATTCTTCCAACTTGGCAATCTGGTCCGAGTAATCGATCTTTTTATGTTCCTGTGCATGCTTGAGCTTTTCAATTTCATCAATCAGATCTTTGATCGGTTTCTCAAAATCCAGGAATTGTCTGTTTGAATTCGACGGCATAGGCAATTTTCGATTGGCGGTAAAATTATGGAAATATGCGTTTGAAAAAGGTGGTAATTCCCCTTTGTGGTTTTCAATTTAATTTTTGATCGCTTTGTGAAGAGATAAATTCTTGCCGCAAGAACTGCTCTAGCCACATAAAATCTTTTCCGTTTTCTCTAGGATTTTCTTCATTAATTTGACTCATGAATTCTTCTGCACCATTGGCAGAGCGGATGCGTCCGCAAACTTTGGATGATTTGGTTGGGCAGGAACATCTTACCGGTAAAGGAAGTGTTTTGCGAGCGGCAATTGAACAGGGAAAAATTCCTTCAATGATCTTATGGGGACCGCCGGGCACTGGCAAGACTACAATTGCCAATATTATTGCTCATACACTGAACGTCCCCTATTTCCAATTGAGTGCAATTAGCAGCGGAGTCAAAGAAGTGAGAGAAGTAATCGATACAGCAAAAAAAATTTCCAACGCAATTTTATTTATTGATGAAATACATCGTTTCAACAAAGGACAACAGGACGCTTTGCTTGGAGCTGTTGAAAAGGGTGTCATTACTTTAATTGGTGCAACAACAGAAAATCCATCCTTTGAAGTAAACAGTGCCCTGCTTAGCCGTTGCCAGGTGTATGTTTTAAAACCTTTGACAGAAGAAGACTTAAAAAAATTGTTGCACCATGCTCTGCAAAAAGACGAATTGCTTAAAACAAAGAGCATTGAACTAAAAGACACTGGTGCACTGATTACAATTTCAGGGGGGGACGCAAGAAAACTTTTGAATTTGTTGGAGCTGGTCGTTGACGCTTTGGGAAAAGAAAAACAACTCCTTATCACGGACGATAAAGTAATGAAGATTGCACAACGAAGAATTGCATTGTACGACAAAAGCGGCGAACAGCATTATGATATCATTTCTGCTTTTATAAAATCAATGAGAGGCAGCGACCCTAATGGTGCAATTTACTGGCTCGCAAGGATGATCGAGGGCGGCGAAGATGTAAAATTCATTGCACGAAGAATGGTCATTTTTGCAAGCGAAGACATCGGCAATGCCAATCCCACTGCATTGGTTTTAGCAAATGCTGCATTTGAAGCTGTAAATAAAATTGGTTACCCCGAAGCAAGAATTATTTTAGCACAATGCACAACCTACCTTGCTTCGTCACCAAAAAGCAACGCTTCTTATATGGCAATTGAAGAGGCGTTGGATGTTGTTCGAAAAGAAGGTGATCTTCCTGTTCCATTACACATACGAAATGCGCCAACGGGATTGATGAAGAATCTGGGCTACGGAAAAAATTACAAATATGCTCACAGCTATGAAGGCAATTTTACCGAGCAGGAATTTTTGCCCGATGAAATAAAAGGAACAACATTTTATGATCCCGGGAAAAATCCGAGGGAAGAAGAACTCAGGAAGTTTTTAAAAACTCTTTGGAAAAACAAATACAATTATTGATTTATAATTTCACAAATGAAAAAACTTTTCGTCCTTACAACTGCTTTCTTTATTCTTCAACAAAGTTTTTCGCAAACAATCATCCAACGTGATCCGGAGATTGAGCAAATGGTGAAAGAAGTTTCATCAGATTCCTTACAATCCTACATAAAAACATTGGTCGCATTCGGCACCAGGAATACATTAAGTACCCAGGGAGATCCAAAGCGTGGAATTGGTGCAGCAAGAAATTGGGTCCTTGGCAAGTTCAATCAATTTGCAAAAGAATCCAATGGGAGATTAACCGCTTTTATTGATACAATTACTTACCAGCCTGACGGAAAACGTGTAGATCATGCAATCAATTTGGGAAATGTGGTCGCTACTTTAAAAGGCGCCGACCCCAATGATAATCGCATCTTCGTCATCAGTGGTCATATGGATAATATGCGTACCAATGTGATGGACAGTGTCGGTGATGCACCGGGAGCAAATGATGATGGCAGCGGAAGTGCTGCAGTATTGGAATGCGCCCGCATTATGAGCAAACACTCCTTCCCTGCAACAATAATTTTTGTAACTGTTAGTGGAGAAGAGCAAGGTCTGTTAGGTGCAACCTTTATGGCCAATAAGGCAAAAAAAGAAAACTGGAATATTGAAGCCGTATTGAATAACGACATCATGGGCAGCAACAACAGCAACGAAACAAACATCATCGATAATACAAAAGTTCGGGTATTCAGTGAAGCATTTTCTGTGCAGGATACGGGAAGAAAGGCCCTGATGATCCGTCAATTGGGATTAGAGAACGATGGTAAAGCAAGACAGCTGGCCAGATATGTAAAAGAAATTGGTGAACGTTATGTTGATAATCTCCAGGTGGTAATGGTTTATAGAAACGATCGTTTTTTGCGTGGCGGCGATCACACACCTTATGTTGAAAATGGTTTTGCCGCTGTTCGCATTACTGAAATGAACGAAAATTATTATCACCAGCATCAAAATGTGAGAAAGGAAAACAATATCCAATACGGCGATCTACAGGAGTTCATGGACTTTGAATACTTAAGGAAGAATACAGCACTTAATCTTTGCAATCTTGCAAATCTTGCTAAATCTCCCTCCATGCCTCCGGATGTAAAAATCGAAGTAAAAAAACTTACTAACAATTCGATATTTAGCTGGGCTAAATCTGCGAACGGAAAAATAAAAGGTTATTATATTTTGATCAGAGAAACAACTTCACCTGTCTGGCAGAAAAAAATTTTTACAACAGACACCAACATCACACTTCCTTACTCAAAAGACAATTATTTTTTTGCAGTACAATCCGTTAGCGAAACAGGCAACGAAAGTCTGCCGGTAGTTCCAGGCATTGGTCGATAAATTTGCGCCATGAATATAGAATGGCAACTAAAAAACTTTGATGAGCTTAACCCTTACGAGTTATATGCAATTCTTCAATTGCGAAACGAAGTTTTTGTTGTAGAACAAAACTGTGTTTTCCAGGATGCAGATGACAACGATCAAAAGGCCCTGCATTTAATGGGCTTTGATGAAAAAAAGTTAGTTGCCTACACAAGATTACTTCCAGCCGGTACCGTATATAAAGAAGCGTCAATTGGAAGGGTTGTCACATCCTCATTGGTGAGAAGAAGCGGAGTGGGAAAAAAGTTGATGCAGCAGTCCATTGATAAGTTGTATGAATTGTTCGGGAGGCAACCGATCAAAATTGGAGCGCAACTTTATCTTAAAAAATTTTACCAGTCATTCGGCTTTGAACAGGTAAGCGATGTTTATCTTGAAGACGGTATTGAACATATTTACATGTTGAAAACGGCAACCTCGTAGTTTTACGAACTATCGGTTCGTGTTTCCTCTTATAATTGAAAAAATTTTTACGATATGCTTGTATACTAATATTTGCTTCTATACTTTAGCCACGATATCCAAATCCTTGTAAAAACTAAAACCCTATTTCTATGAGAACAATTGTACCTGGCGTACGTACATTAGTACTCATCTGCTTATTCAGCACTCTTGGCCTAAGATCTTTTTCCCAATCCATTACAACAGCAAACGGAAGACTTGAAGTCGGTTTAGGTATCGGCCCACTTTTTTTCCTTGGCGACCTAGGTGGCAATCATGGCGTGGGAACCAGGTTTATAAAAGATGTAAACCTTCCTGTTACCAATCTTGCAAAAGGTATTTTCGTAAATATTTATCCAGCAGAATGGCTTGGTTTCAGGGTTGCTTTAAATCAAGGCAAGCTGGAAGGCTATGACAGTTTAATTAATGTAAAAGGCGGCGAAGAAATTTATCGCAAAGTAAGAAACCTTGAATTTCAATCTCCACTTTGGGAAGCTTATGCTGCCATTGAAATTGCCCCAACGGTTTTTCTTGAAAAGTATGATGGCTTCCTGGGCAAAATCCGACCTTACGGAGTTGCTGGTGTTGGAATATTCAAATTCAATCCTAAAGGGAAATATTATGCACCTGACGGGACCAGCAGATGGGTTGATTTGCAACCCTTGCATTTAGAAGGTCAGGGCTTTGCGGAATATCCTGACAGAAAACCCTACAAATTATCCTCCCTGGAAATTCCTCTTGGTGTTGGTGTAAAATACTACATCAAGGAAAATATGTACATCGGCTTTGAAGTTATGCATCGCAAGTCATTTACCGACTATGTTGACGATGTAAGTACAACATATATTGACAATACTCTTTTTGCCAAATACCTAACGCCTCAGCAGGCAACAATGGCTAACCAGCTTTATTATCGTGAAGGTTTTGTCCCTTACCAACCAAATTCAAACAGACCTTCACTTAATGAACAACGCGGCAATCCAAAGCAGAATGATTCTTTCTTCTCCTCTATTTTCAGAATGGGCTGGAGATTGAATACAATGCCAGGCGAATTAAAACAAATGCGGTGCCCTGCATACTATTAAAACAATGTTTATGAATAAAATTTTATTGATCCTTTTCTTTTTTGCTTTTTCATTTGAAGCATTTTCACAGACTGATGCGAAGCAAGTGTCTTACGTCTCTGATTCTTATTCATTGAAAAATGAACCTGTCAAGAAAAGTGCAATTAAAATTTATCCCAACCCATCATACGGTAAAGTCAGTGTAAGTGCTATTACCTCAACGCCTTTACATTTTTACATTTTTGATTTAGAAGGCACTTTAATTTATCAGGTTGTTTTAAACAACAAAGACAGAAAAAATATTGAAAACCTAAAGAAAGGAACTTACATGTATGATGTATTTGAAAAAGATGAAAGTATCGAAGAAGGTAAAATCGTTGTAAAATAAAATACTTCCAATAAGCGGCAGTTGAGCTTAATAAAATTCAATAACCTGGTTGATGAAACCTAATCCGTTCCCTATAGTACGCTAAAGAAAATTTTATTAATTACTCTCTGCCTCCCTTATTGGATTTTTACCAGAGTTCTTTTTCTTGCCATAACTGTAGCCCGTCCAGGGAAATTGGTGTAATCTAATATCCGAATGAAACCAGTCTTGCTGATTCATAGATTTGCTTAATCACTCCCTGGAGCAACGGGTAATTCGAAAGCCTCATCTTTAGATTTCTTTGTGGACTTTTGCATCTCTTTCTTAAATTTATATTGTCCTCTCCCTTTTCAAGCTTCATTTAATCTCCTATCGATTACAGGGAACACAACCTGAACATCCTAAAAAAAGTAAGGGGCGTTTGCCGAAAAGCCAAACGAGTAGGCATAACCTAAACATTTCTTTATGGAACAAATGAATTTCCACAAACAGAAATTGTATTCGCTGATTGCTGCAGGCGTTGCATTAATTGCTTTGCTGCTTCCCTGGGTTTCTATCAGTGTATTCGGTGCTTCTCAATCCTGGAATGGCTTTAGAAGTTGGGGATACCTTTCATTTTTAGGTGTTGTCGGAGTTGCCGTTTTTTCAATTACAGGCAATAAGGCTGAAAACTATACTGACGAACACAGGCGTTATGTTTTGATCGCATTTGCTGCTATTGCAGTTGGGGCAATACTATTTTTAATAAGAAAAAATTCCATAGTAACAGGCTTTGAGAATGGAGGCTTTTTAAACGACATCGTTAAGACAGGAATTGGTTTATGGATTTGTTTACTTGCCGGATTAGGGGGTGCAGCATTAAATTATGGGTTGATCAAAATTCACGAAAAGCCACTCATCAATGAAAATAAAACCGGAACAACAACTACTATATCTTCTTCGACAAACGTGGCAAACGAAACTTCACAACCATAATTTACTTACTGCGCAGTTCTTCTTTGAGAAATTGCGCAGTAAAACTCTCTTTTACTTTCAAGAGATCTTCCGGGGTTCCTTCAAACAAAATTTTTCCTCCGCCCGATCCCCCTTCCGGTCCTAAATCAATAATGTAATCTGCAACTTTAATTACATCCATATTGTGTTCAATCACCAACACTGTATTTCCTCGATCAACCAGTTTGTTCAGCACTTCAAGCAAATGATGGATGTCTTCAAAATGCAAGCCTGTTGTAGGTTCGTCTAAAATGTAAAACGTTTTTCCCGTATCTCTTTTCGCTAATTCAGTAGCAAGTTTCACACGTTGTGCTTCTCCTCCACTCAGCGTAACGGCAGATTGTCCAAGTGTGATGTATCCAAGACCAACATCTGCCAATACTTTTATTTTCCGGTGAATGAAAGGTACAGGTTGAAAAAATTCGACAGCTTCTTCCACCGTCATATCAAGTACGTCGGCAATTGATTTTCCTTTGTAACGGATTTCAAGTGTTTCCCTGTTATAACGTTTCCCGTTGCATTTTTCACAATGAACATAGACATCAGGTAAGAAATTCATTTCAATGGTGCGCAAACCACTGCCTTCGCAAACATCGCATCTTCCGCTTTTTACATTGAAAGAAAAACGACCCGCATTATAGCCGCGGATTTTGGCCTCTGGAATGGAAGCGAACAAGGTTCTGATTTCGGTAAAGAAGCCGCAGTACGTTGCAGGATTGCTTCTTGGTGTTCGACCAATAGGCGATTGATCGATTTCAATAACCTTATCAATATTATCTAAGCCTGAAATGCTTTTATATTCAAGCGCAGTAAACTTTGATCCATAACAATAATGCGAAAGCAACGGATACAGGGTTTCATTTATTAATGTTGATTTTCCACTACCGCTAACCCCAGTGACAACAATCATTTTCCCCAAAGGAAATTTCAATGAAACATTTTTCAGGTTGTTGCCGTTGGCTCCTTTTATCTCGATGAATTTCCCATTTCCTTTTCTTCTTTCT
>Ga0207647_10001655_pt1 | contig 17151 bp, 19 predicted proteins | sample KBSCornC2_FD_184295 | JGI IMG/M metagenome (GOLD analysis project Ga0207647, IMG submission 184295) | Corn rhizosphere microbial communities from Kellogg Biological Station, Michigan, USA - C2 (SPAdes) (version 2) | ecosystem: Host-associated > Plants > Roots > Rhizosphere ...
GAAAGGCAAGTTCATGAAGTGCCCACCGAAGGCACCTGCCAAACCGACCAAGTGTCGTGACGCCAAAGGCCATTACGCTAAGTGCGGGACGCCTGGAGCGAAGCCCGCCTAATCTGGGATTTGCAATGTAGGATTTGGCCCGGCACCAGAAGATGTCAGCGAGCCGAATCGCGGGTGAGCGGACGTTGCTCGGGCGTCCGCTTCACATTTGGGTGACCGTATGAGACCGAGCCTTCGAGCTTACCTGTTGCTGATAATCGGGGGAGCCGCCGGTGCGCTGTACGTGCCGCTCGGGTTTCTGATTCTGGGGCTTTGGTGGGCTTGGCCCCGACGTGCATTCGCCGAACGCTACTAGCCTCTCGGGGTCGCCGCTGGCATTCCCTCATCCCTATTCGTGGTGCGCTACTGTCCGCTATGGGTGGAAAGCGGTCGCTGAGCCAGCACCTGCATTAGCGCCCAATCAAGCGACTAAAGCTTCGTTCTCAGCCGCCGAACTGAATAGGCCACTACGCACAGGGCACCCGCCAGCACCAACAGCAACCATGGAGAGTGAACGGCCACCGGCGTGGGAGGGCCTTACAATATCGGGTAAATGAACTGGCGTTCGCGAGCGATCACTTCACGCCAGCGTTGCGCGACCTCCAGGTGAGATCCGTAATACGTCTGCCAGTCAGCCTGAGCCGTCGCGTGTGGCCATGCGGCCATATGTCGACGCGCAGCTTCTCTCACTTCTGCGTGCAGCGCATCGAGCATCTCAATTTTGCGTTCGATCGTCGGACTGGGCAGCTTTGAGAGCACGTTGAGGATTTTGAGCAACAAGGTGCGGCTATCGTTGGCCGCGCGCGTGATCCTCAGCCGCGTGTGGCTCAACTTCAATAGGCTAGGCGGCGCTTGGAGCGACATCTCGTCCATGACGTCCAGAGCGGCTAATATTTCGAGGTGAGCTCGCTTGTATTGCGCGGCGAGGGCAGAGCTGATCGCGCGCAGGTTTGGATATACTGAACCGGTCGAGGTGAAATTGGTGGCCACCGATCAAGATCTCCTGCTGGAAGTCTTGTCATCGCCCATTCGCGGTTATCGAAAACTCGACGACTCCTCAGAAATGGAGATTGAGGAGGCGGCGTGGTCGGCGTCTCGCGCGGTTCGTGGCCGCCGGTCGGCTTAACCTCCAGTTTGGAGCAAGTTGCGTCTGTTGTCCGAACCAAGAGCACGTAAAGCTTACGCGAAGCGTTTGACGATTACAGGCTGGCTATGTTTGAACCGGGATTTTGGCGCAATGGGTGGCTCCGCGATGCGTTGCCGCTCCGGCACAGTTGGTCGCTCGATGAGCAGCCGAAGAACTTCGAGCTCGGAGTGGTCCTTAACGCTGCTGCGATCGATGCCGTTGAGCCTGTGAATATCGGAGATCTTGGACTGCAGCATGCCGGTTGCTGGGAATGCGACCTAACTGACAATTCGCTGATCTGGTCAGGTGGCGTTTACGACATATTCGGGCTCCCGCGAGGAACGAATGCAACTCGGGAAGCGGCGGTCAGCATGTACGCTTGGCACTCGCGCGCGAAAATGGAAGCGCTTCGCGCGCACGCTATCAAGCACAAGCGGGGCTTCACGCTCGATATCGAGGTCCGGCCTGCGACAGGTGAAGAGCGATGGGTCCGACTGATCACGGCTCCTGTTGTTGAAGGTGGGAAAGTTGTGAGACTTCACGGACTCAAGATTGCGCTCTGACAGGAGCGCTTCGGCTGCCGCCTTCTTCCGCGCCTGCTGGATCGGGCCTCTGACAGCTGAGTCTAACCTGTTGCGGGTGAACAGGAAACGGCGCCTTTTGGACATATTACCCGCAGTACATTCGCTGAGATATGTTACACGGGAACGATGAACGCGGACCGCGAAAAGCTGGAGGCTATTCGGGCGAAGCTCGAAGACTGCCTTGAGCTCCTTCCGCGTACCGGCGCTCCTTCGGGCATCGCAGACCACGTCAGCCTGGCAATTCACCGCCTCGATGCCTTCCTCGAAATGATCGACAAGTGGGACCAGGGACACAAGAATTAACCGCGAGCGCTTGACCCAATCTTTTATGAATGGTTTGAGGGGAATGCCGGATCGCTGCTAACCTTGGATAGCGCTTGAAACCGTTCGATCCGGACTCCTTCGATTGCGACTTCGATCCTCGTCAACTCGACCTGCCGCTGTTGTTGCGTCCGTTCGATCGAGATCAGGTGTGGGAAGGCCAGCTGGACTATCCAAGTCCGCAACAGAAGCTTGCCCACTTCCTCGACGAGATTGGCGTCAGCCAGCCGATGCGGACGGCAGGGGCGCTCATTCGCGACTTCGGCTCAGTCGGTGCGATCATGTCTGCGTCCTGGTGGCGGCTGCGCGCAGGTGTGGGAATCCGCGTCGCGAACGCGATCAGCGCCTCTCGCGACCTAATGCGATTTGCCTTGACCGAGGCCGTCGCAAGCGGTCCTGTAATCTCCAGCAAGCAGGAGGTTGTCCTGCTCCTGCGGGCCGAATTGGGCTCGCTGCGGCGAGAGCGGGTGATTGCCATCTATGTTGATTCCAAGCTGCGGCTGCTGCGCATCGAACGGATCAGCGATGGTACCGCGACCCATGCTCCTCTCGACATAAGCCGCATCATACACTGCGGGCTTGACGTCGGAGCAAGCGGGTTCCTGCTGGTCCACAACCACCCATCCGGCGATGCCTGTGCCAGCGCTTCTGACAAACAGGCGCTTGGCCGGCTCGGCAAAGTGGCAGCTGACCTTGATATGACCCTCATCGATGCACTGATCGTAGCGGGCGGAGAATGCCGCTCAGTCCTCCTGGAATGGGGCCGGAGCTAAAAACTTCGATTAGGGTCGCTTGAAAACCGTTGGAGCGCCGACCTGCGCGGTTATGAAGCCGCTGTGGACAATGGCGGGCTCAGGTATCTTGCGGCGGCGCTTAGCGTGTCACTGATGCTGGTCGCTGCAGGATGCTGGGGCGTCGCCCGAAAGCCGACACGATTGCGAGTGTCGATCGCGGGACTGTTGACTGCCTTTGCATTCCTGATTGCGGCACTCTGCATCCCCTTTGCACTTGTCGCAGCAGTGCCATCATGAAACTCTGCTTTGAGATGAGTTGAAATGTTGGATCGTGCTCGCCACGAGAAAAATATCGGCGAGCCGAATCGCTATGAGTGGGCACCGGCACGGTGCCCGCTCACCTTTCCGCCCAATGAAAGTCCGGCTCAATTGTCCTTGAGTGCGCCGGTGAAATTGATCGCTACAATGAAGCCTTGAATGCCGGCGCTCAGCTGAGCCGTCAGCCGGGCTTCTCGTGGATTGCGCTTGTTCATTCCGTTGACCAGCCAGAAGTGAAACGCGCCGCCAATCGCTTTAGTGAGGATTATTCGCGCTGTGCTGGGATGTCTGCCGTAAATCGGGTTCGCTTCGTGGCAGGTGTGCGCGTGCAGGCAATTCATCAGCTGGGCTGCGTCAACCGCACTGAGCGCTAGGTAGCCGAGCTCCCACCGAATGGCATCGTGCTGCATCCCGTGGAACTTCGCCCAGGCTGCCCGATTTGCGGCCAAACGTTGCTGCTCCTGTGACGAGGCTTGTTGCTGCTGAGACACAGACTGCTCTGCCACTGCTGACACGGCTACCGCGGGCGTCAGTGAGTAGGAGATCGGCAGGATTCCCACTCCCGAAGTTGCGTGAGCACCTGGTGCGTAAGTGTCGGCAGCAAGCGATTGGATGTTGGTCTGCGCCGCCGCTGCTTGCGGCAGTAGGAATGTTGCGAGAGCAATTCCGGCGACCGAGATCGACTGGTTACGCATGAGCTACCTCCCTGTTGACTGAAGGAGGTGTTGCACTCCGCACTGGTGCGCGCGCCCGCTATCGATCCCAAAATGGAATTGGGGACAACAATCGAATCCGTTCCAAATCAGGTCATGTCCAAATCGGACAGTTCTTGCCCATGAGGTGCGCTGCGGCTACGCTGAGGGCGCTCGGTGCCACTCGGCTGTTAACAGCAGGTCAGGCGCGCGCGTGTCAGCACCACATGGCTATTCGGAACGGGGCGAGAGCGACAGCGGGCAAACCGTCGACCTCGATCCGATGGCTGGTGCGTGGCCGGCGGCCGAAGGGCAGAGGACCAAAACGCCGACAGTCTCTCAGCTCGTTCATCTCGCGTGCCGGCTGTACGATGCACGCAGGACGCGAGAACGATTACTCGGAGAGGATCTGTTCGGAGAACCGGCCTGGGATATTTTGCTCGCCTGTTACTGCCTTCCTGCTCGCGGCGAACCGGCCACCGTCATTGCACTTGCGCATGCGGCCAACGTCCCTCCGACCACCGGCCACCGGTGGCAACGAATCCTGATGAAGCGTGGCCTGATCGAGCGAGGCGGCAAGTGCTCGGACGGGCGACGGCAGCTGGTGCATTTAAGCCCTGAAGGTCGCAGACTACTTGAGAATTATCTTGCCAGGCTCTTTTGCGGCAGCACGCCGCCGCCGCCCTTTCCTGAGTACGCTGGAGGCGGTCTTAGGCCTTGAGCAGGCAGCTTCCTGGCGAGTGTCCGCAAGCCGAAGCGGACACTCCGCACCGCTTGCTCACTCTTTGCAGATGTGCCCAAAATGCGACCTCCGCAAAAGGGAGTCGCACCATGCGCAAGGTCATTCTCGGACCGCCGGCCTTTGCTCTTCTGGCGGGCTCGGTACCAACGTTGGCTCGGGTTACCGACGCCGTAGCACTCCGGCTAATAGCGACGATTGAATGAAAGGACGATTACCCCTAATCCATCGTTCTTCGCGTAACTGGCGAACCAAGATGGACGACCATCGGGGAGCGCGAAGATGACCAGCCGCTCGCCTGGGCTGCCGAGTATTTCTCGGTCCACTCTTGAAACGTGGCCCAGCATATGTCGAGCGATCATGAACATGTCACCGAGCTCACACTTAAATATGGGATTAATCCCGGGCAGCGGACGGCAAGCGTTATTCACAAAGGCGAAAAACTGCCGTTCGAAGTGCTGTCTGGCAGGCCGAGCTATATAAACATTCTGGACGCACTACGCGGGTGGCGCCTGGTTCGGGAATTACGCGAGCGATTTGGCCGGCCCGCTGCGGCATCATTCAAGCACGTCAATCCCGCCGGAGTAGGCTTGAGCGGCCAGGTCTCGCCCGCGTTCCTCCACACCCATTTCCTGGAAGATATCGCGGTATCGCCAGTGGCCGAGGCATATCTCCGAGCACGGCAAGCCGATCGTGTCTCATCCTATGGCGACTTCGTCATTCTGAGTGACATGGTGGATGCTCCGGCAGCCGCACTTCTCGCCAAGGTGGTTTCGGATGGCGTGATCGCGCCAGGCTATTGCGCAGAGGCCTTGTCTAGGCTTCGCACGAAGCGAGACGGGCGGTATCTCGTCCTCGAGATTGATCCAACCTATAGGCCGGAAGACCGCGAATTTCGAACCGAATTCGGCATCACGCTCACTCAGGATGCGGACGTAACGAACGTTCCCGACCCGCTTGAGGCGAACATCGTTTCCAAGTTGAACGAGATTTCCAGCACTGCGCGCGATGACCTGCTTCTTGCGACAATTGTCGCCAAACACACACAATCCAACGCGGTCGTCTTGGCCAGCGGCGGTCAGACGATAGGAATTGGCGCTGGTCAGCAATCCCGAATTTCCGCGACGGAAATCGCGTGCCAAAAAGCGGACCGCTATCGGCTTCTATTTCACCCGACCTTACAGCGCTTGTCCTTCACCGCCTCGCTAAGTCGTGTTGAGAAGATGAACCTCGTCGATTCGTTGGTTCGGTTTGAAGAGCTGGATTCCCGAAGGAGGCAGTCTGCGCTTGCAAACCTCCAATGCCGGTTCGTCCCGCTTAGTCCCGATCAGCGCCAAGCGTGGCTGAGCGCGGACGTTCCAATCTGTCTAGCGTCCGACGGATTCATACCGTTTCGAGATAATGTGGACCGCGCCGCGCAAAGCGGGGTCACTCACATTGCGCAGCCGGGAGGATCGGTTCGAGACGAACCTGTGACTGAGGCCGCCGACGATCACGGCATTGTAATGCTACATACAGGCCAACGCTATTTCCTCCATTGATCCCGTTGGCCGGCGTGCGAGGTCGAAAGGAAAGGTGCCGCCGTCGATGATCGGCCAAACTGTCACGGCGGGAAATCGCTAACATTGGAGATGGCGGCTTCAGGTGCTTGCTTGAGAGCTTCGGATGCTTTCCGGGAGGCCGAACCCGTAGCGCGCCGGTGTCCATTTGCTACTTCTTGCGGGCACTCGCACGGTAATTGGGCTGTGGTAGGGATTTGTCTCGCGCGTGCAAACAATGTCCTACCATCGACGGGCGTTGTTTCGGCAACGCGCGCGAAGCGGCGATCAGCGGCGGACCTTTATCGACTGCTTCTTTGGCAGCTGGAATGGAAAACGGAACAGCTTGTGCTCGACTGCTTTGCCACACCTATGTCACTCACATGGAATTCGCGACGAGAATGCCTAATCCGACAGACATTGCCTCCGGCAAGTCTGTTGTGGGCCGCGATTTCTCTGGGCCGGGAGAGCTAGCTAAGCGCGACAAACGGCCGTGAATGGCGCATGTGCGGGCAGTGCCGATACAAAGGTCCTAACAGATCTCCTCGCCCTTAAGGGGCAATTGGCGCATTAGCTATGTCTGGCGAGGGCATGAAAACGAATCCCGGACAGAGTCTCTGAAACCTCCCACAGCCTCTGGGCGAGAGAGCGATCTAGAGCGAGTTTCGGAAACTGCTCAATGATCAAGCCAAACGGCCTAGGCCATTTCGCGCCGCCAACATAAAGCGAGCTGTCCGCAAGTGGATCGGTCGCCTGGTAAAGTGCAGGTATCGCGCCTTTCTCCGCGGACCGGCCCAAGAGACCTTGGACGAGTTGGAGCAACCTCTCATTGAATGTAAGCGCCCGTCCCCATTCTCGTGTTTTGGCCGCGAAGAGGTTCGTTTTGGCGATCCCGGGATTGGTCACGAAGCTGGTCAGAGAAAAGCCCGCTTCCCGCGCCCTCCGACCGAGCTCGATCGCGAACACCATCGTTGCAAGTTTCGACTGAGCATAGGTTGACACCAGTCCGTATTGGCGGCTGGACTGGAGGTCGTCGAATTCGATCCTGCCTTTCGACGCAATGTCGCTCGATATCGTCACGACGCGCGCGCCGGGACGGGTGCGAAGCTTGGGAAGCAGCGATCCAGTCAAAGCGAATGGACCCAAATAATTGACCTGAAATATGGTCTCGAATCCATCTTTCGTCTCTCGCCGCGGACCGCCGGCAATTCCTGCATTGTTGATCAGGATATCGGCGCCGTCGTGCTTCTCGCTGAACTTGCGGGAAAAGGCCCTGATCGAAGACAGATCCGCCAAGTCCAGCAGCATCGTTTCCACTCTTGCTGCTGACGAAGCGGCCAAAATTCGGTGGCGGGCTTGCTCTGTGCGGTGCCAATCACGGGACGCCAGCACCACGTGAGCCCCATGCAAGGCTAGCTGCAACGCAATTTGATAGCCCACCCCGCCACTTGCGCCAGTCACTATCGCTGTGCGCGCCGTAAGGTCTGGAATGTCGTCGCAGGTCCAGTCGGGTTTCATCTGTCATTCTTTCTTTCGGATCGTTCGTTGAGAATCGCCAGCGGCGACTGACGTTCGAGATCTGTCGGCCCGTTCGACGAGGCAATTGCCCGGATGAGGAGGGGGCGTCCCGATTGCTCTGCTTCGAAGTTGGCTTGAATAGGAAATCGCCGAGATGCGAACATTGCATGCCGCCACCTTGGCTCCTCCACAAAACAAGACTGCTCGGCGCGCGCGTTTATTCCCTCTCTGCATGACAAATTACGTCACCACCCAATTAAACAGCAATTCCAGTGGCTTTCCGTCGGCCGAGAGTGCCCATTGCCGAAATTGAGCGACGAACTGTTTCCTGACCGATCTCTGCCCTTCCCCTTGCCCGACTCTTCCGTGGCTTAATCGGGGGTGGCAAATGCGGACACGATCTGGCCTTTCGCCGATAGTTGGAAAGTCCAAATCAGCTCGCCCACCCCATAGCTCGCTGCGTAGGTCCTCGATCGGTTTGATTTTACGTCTGTCGACTCGGCGACGAGATGCCAACTCTTTGGGGTGCCGAATGCCGCCACCGTGGGCGCTAGCAAAGATAGCAAAGACGCCATCGCGGGGGCGCTCTCGGAGGCAATGAGAGTCCGACCCGATCCGGCGATGGATGGCCTGGACGCCCAAGTCTCCAATTTTCTGGAGAGAACAGGGTCGGCGTCGGGAATTCGCGCACGCTGCGGCGGGGGCGCCGGGTCAACGATTTCCGCTATTTGGTCCGCCAAAACCGGAAAGATGGTATGAGAATTGACGAGGATGGCCACCGCGAGCTTGCGTTCAGGGTAGATCCAGATGTCGGAAAGACCCGGTCCGCCAGAATGGCCCATCGCGAGGCGATTGCGCCAGCGACGCGTCGCCCAAGCCGCACCGAAAGGGGCAGTCTTGCCGTTCTTGAGCCTATAGGCCTGCCCGAGCGCCCTTTTCGACGCAGCATCGAGGAGCTTGTCCCCCTGTAACGCGATGAGAAGTTTTGCCAGATCGGCGGCGGATGAATACAAACCCGCGTTCGCGTGGGTCCAATTGGGATAGGTATATTCGTAGCGAAGCTGCTCGGTACCTGACCATCGATAAATCGTCGCTCGTCCAGGAACGAGCTTCGCTGAGACGACGGCGGTACCGGGATCACCGGAAATGTCATTAAGATAGGAATATCGGGTTGTGGTCAGCCCTAAAGGGGCGATGATTTCCTGCTTGAGCAATGTATCGAAACTCCGTCCCGACACCTTCTGCAGAATCTCGGTCAGCAACGCGAATTCAGTCTGGCTGTAAATGGACTGGACCCCCGGGGCGGCGAGCGGAGGCTGACGGGCAGCCCAGTCGCGTACAGCATAGATGTCGCTAAACGGGCCGGCATTCACCGCATCGGGAAAGCCCGAACTATGGCTAGCGAGTTGTAGAACAGTGATCCCGCGCCAGGCGGGCGGAACATTTTCGATGTATTTTGAGATAGGATCAGACAAAGCGAGCCTGCCTTCCTGCACCATCCGCATGAGGAGGATTCCGGTGAATAGCTTTGTTGCTGAAGCAAGTTGAAAGGCCGTGCTGCGCGTAACTGGAACGCTTCCCTCAATATCGGCTGTCCCATAAGCGGCGATTTTCGGAGGCTTGCCGGCTTGGAGAACGACAACGGCAACGCCGGGAACGTGAGCCCTTGCCATGGCATGCCGGATATAGGCGTCAACCTTGTCAGCTCGTGCTCCACTCGATGAAATCAGGAGCAGAGCCGAACCGGCCCAGCCTATCAGACGTGCACGTAAATCCATGTGCCCATTTCTCCGAAATTGAAGCCATTTCCGCTCGCGGGACTCGATCGAAATCCTACAGGTTTCTTAGACATGATTTGGGTCGATATGGACTCAGCCGCCCTGAGTGGAGCATGCGAAATGGCCGCCCTCAATCTCGATGTAATCTTTCCCAGGTGCGCGCACCCAATGTACGAAGGCATGTGCGGACGAAGCCGGCCTCCTCGATACCGGCGGAGACCGTAGTAATCGGCGGAATCCGCTGAGCGTGACCGAGGCACTCGCCACACCGGTCAGGCTACGGCGCATCGATTGGATCATGGTTGCTGCCCCGGAATTTCAGACAAAGAGCCTTCACTCCCGGTTTGAATAGCGTTCGATAAATAATTGACTGCGCTTGCCCCGCCGTCAACTTATTTTATATTGTTCGCTATGTATTCGCCTGAGGCCGAGCGTAAGCCGCGCGGGAGACCGCGAAGTTTCGATCGCGACCAAGCCCTTGAGACCGCCATGCGGCTCTTCTGGAGCCGCGGCTATGAGGCGACCTCGATCAACGATCTGACGAAAGCGATCGGCATCACGCCCCCCAGCCTCTACGGAACGTTCGGTGACAAGAGGCGCCTCTTCCTTGAAGCGGTCAACCGATACCAAAAAGATGCATGCCACTATTTTGGATCGGCGCTCACCTCCGGACTCACCGCCGAGGAGTCAATCCGTCGACTAATGCTAAATACGGTCGACTATTTCACGGATCCCAAGCGTCCGACGGGCTGCATGGTGGTGTTGAGCGCGACAAATTGTGGTCCAGAATCTTCTGACGTGGTCGAAGCACTGGCGGATAAACGCCGGGCAGTTGCCAAGGCAATTGGAGCGCGGATCGCTGCTGGTCAAAAGGCGGGAGAGCTCGCTCACGGCTCAGACTTGGAGGCCCTCGGCGATCTTGTGGTCGCGACCTACTTCGGTCTATCGGTGAACGCTAGGGACGGCATGTCTCGTAAGCGTCTCCGAGCGAGCGTCGAGGAATTGATGCGGCTGTGGCCGCGTAACCCAAACTGCGCACTCGCCGCTTCCGAATAGTCCGCTCCGCCGCGGCACTCTTGGCGGATCGAAGATCTTGGGCAATCCGCGTTATCAGCCGCGCAGCTCGCCTCTAGGTGCTAATGCAAAAAGGCTACTCGAGTAGCCGATCTCCAGAACCGCTACTCCGATCAAATACATCACAGCCCTCATGTGAGCTGAGTATCTACCTTGATCCGCCCATTGCGGACAATAGGTGCATTGGATTGGGCGCATCAGTGGTAATTCCGCGAGTTCAGCTTCAGCGGCTGGTCGGGCGCGTGGGCTACATTGAAGGGTGCCGAAAAGTCGTTCCGATCCTGCGCGAGGTGACGCTCGCACCGATCCTGAGCGCGACCGTTGGCTCCATCCGCAGGACCATGCCTGTGTGGAAATTCCATATCGCGGCTGCGCTCGTACGAGGCAGTAATGACGGAGTCGGCAATCAGGAGAAACAGGAGATCGGCCGCTGGGCCAACAACCGGGTTGAGAACTCGCATTTACCGTTTAGACGAAGAGAACGGGTGATGCAGCGCTTCAGGCGGAAGAAGACGCTCCAGAAGTTGGCCTCGGTCCACGCCAGAATGCACCACCACTTCAACTCCGAACGCCACCTCGTCGATCGACAGACGTACAAGCTTCGCCGCTCAGCCGCTGTGGCCGAGTGGCAGTCCCTCATCGCCTGAAGTATTGTTGGGACCGGGAGAGCTGTGCTTACCAGAGACAAGTTGCGGTTAGACTGACAGCACCCACGGTAGCGGATACCACCTTGAAGAGCATGCGTGCCTCCCTCATCTCTCGCGCGGCGCGAAGCCGGATTCTCAGCGATTTGATTTACCGAATCTGAATGCGCCGGTCTGGGATGGGCTCGGTCGAAAACCGCTCCAGCCGGGTCTAATAGCGGAACTGTTGATGTCGTGTCCGCAATGGGTTGGAAAGCGGACACTGCAGACGCTGGAATGCCCAGGCTCATCATGACTGCAGTCACCGGTGAGGAATTGATGTCAGCAACATCATCAGCACGGGGACATCGACATGCGAATGGTTGGGAGCGCGGTTGCAGCGCTGGTTAGTGTGGCATCGATGGCTGGAGCGGAGGTTCCGACGCCGCCTCGTCCAGTAACGGACCCCAGATCACTCACCTCTCCGGCGAATGGCGCTAGCAAGCCCATCCCGATCGAGGATCTAGCTTTCTCGCGAGACGTGGTCTCTGGCGCGTGGAGCGCCGATGGCAAGCAGCTGTTTCTGTCGACCAACCTGACCGGCCGCTACAACATCTGGCGCACCAATGCTTTTGGCAGCTGGCCCGTTCAGCTGACTCAATCCGACGAGCGGCAAGTCGACGTTTCGGTCTCGCCGGACGGCCGCACCGTGTTCTTCGAACAGGACAAGAGCGGCGACGAGCTGTTCGATATTTTTGCCGTGCCTACCAGTGGCGGAGCAGTCACGAACGTCACCAACAGTCCGGATAGCAGTGAGTCGAACATCGTGGTTGCTCCGGACAGCCGGCGGATGGCCTTCTCCACAAGGCGCAAGTCGCAGGGCCAGACAAACATCGCTGTGCTCGATTTGGCGACTCGCAAGGTCAAGATGCTGACCGCCGAAACAGATCCACAGTGGGGTTGGGGTCCGGTAGCCTGGGTTGATGCAGGCCGCTCGCTAATCGCGGATCGCTCCTTCACCAACGGGACGGCAGGCGAGGTGTGGAAGATCGACGCCCAGACCGGCGTGGCGACGCGGTTGCTTGGCAAGGCAGCCACCGTGTTCATCGCGACGGGCGCTAGTCCTGACGGCGGCACGCTGGCGGTCCAGAGCAATGACGGCAGTGGGCAGATGCATGCCGGTGTTTACGCCGTCAGGTCCGCGCGCTGGCGCTGGCTTAAGCCGAGCGTCTGGGAGCAGAACGTCCACGGAATTTCCCCGGATGGACACTGGCTCGTTGTGGACACCAACATTGATGGGCGCACGGAGTTGCGACTCATCGACTTGGCGACCATGGGCGAGCGCGTGCTGCCGATGCCCCCGGGAGCCAACAGTTTGGGCGCGGGCCAGCCGTTTTCGCCCGACTCGCGCCGGCTGTTCGTGACCCGTCAAGGCGCGAACTCGCCCCAGGCGCCGGCGGTGCTCGACCTTCGGACCGGAGTGCTCAGCGCCCCGATCCAGTTGGCAATGGCCAGCCTGGCTCCGGATACGCTGCCGCGATCGCAAATCGTCACCTACCGGAGCTTTGACGGGACGCTAATCAGCGCGATTGTGACCATGCCATTCAATCTGAAGCGCGACGGCTCGAACCCGGCGATCGTAATGCCACATGGTGGGCCAACGGGGCAGGCGACGGATTTGTTCAATCAAACTGCGACGGCGCTCGCGAGCCGCGGCTACCTGGTCATTCAGCCCAATCCGCGTGGGTCGACCGGTTATGGCCATGCGTTCCAGACCGCTAATTACCAGGATTTGGGCGGTGGCGACCTAAAGGACGAGCTTGCGGCCAAGGATTTCCTCGTCGCCAGCGGGTACGTCGATCCGCGCCGAGTCGGTATCACGGGTGGATCATACGGCGGCTACATGACGCTGATGGCAATCGGTCGCGCGCCGGACGCATTTGCAGCGGCGGTGCAGCTGTATGGCATGATCGATTTTCGCACCTTGTGGAACGAGGAGGACGCGGGCACCCAAGCCTATCAGAAGTCGCTGCTCGGCGACCCGGCGGCTTTTCCGAAGGTCTATGACGCCACGTCGCCACTCACCTACATTGGTGCAGCCAAGGCGCCGCTATTATCGCTGCAGGGGGAAAACGACGTCCACGTTCCGCGCGCGCAGGCACAGCAGATAGCCGATGCTCTCAAGCGAAACGGGGGCACTTCGGAGGTCGTCTTTTACCCGGGCGAAGGCCACGTGTTCCAGAAGCGGGAGACGAACGTTGATGTGCTCAACAGGACAATCGGCTGGTTCGACAAATATCTAAAACCCGCAGCCCGCTAGGGCACCAGATGAACTCCAACCCATGATCATGCAGAATGACCACGGGCCCCATGTCCGAAACGGGTGGAAAGCGGACATTAGGTTTGTACAAGCTAATGAACGAAACCGCGCAAGTTTGCCGTTGAAGTCTGTGCAGCTGGCGTTGCATTGAGGTTGGGGGCAACCGCACATGCGCCATAGATCGCTTTTGCGTTCGTCTGCAGCGACCGCTCGTCTAAGGTCGACACGCCGGCACCTAGCCGTTGCGTCCGCGCCAGGAACAATTGGGATCCTCTGGAAATCCGGTCATTGAGCACCCGTAGCTGCCCTGCGATGCGCCTGAGGTTCTGGAGGTCGGCTGGAGAAGGGTTGCCCGCCGGCGGAACAGCGTCGCGCAGCTCCGCGGCGAGATCGGTCTCACGCGCATTCCATTCGGTGAGGCTAGGCACAGTACGATAGGCGGCCGACCACTCGACGAGCTTCTCCGGCCCCATGTAGCTGCCAACGTCCGACGCGAGGACTGCTTTCCAGGCTTCGCTGTCCCACGTGCGAAACGGGGGTGCGTAGGAATGGACCCACGCGCGCAGCTGGTCGGGCGATGCCCTAGCCCGAGGGTCGTCGTGAATCCGGGCGAGCTGGTCGTCGAGGCAAACGGCAATGAGGAGCCGTCCATAAGCTTGCGGGCCATCATCTTCGGCAAGTTCGAGCCGCATCGCCTGTTCCGCATGCCGGACCTTCTCACGCCACTGGAGTGTTTGAACGATCTGCTCCGCGCTAAGCGCGATCAGCACACCGATCACGATGATGCCCACCTCCCCGGCGAACTCGCGCCAGCCGTGCAGCGGTTTGGGAAGGTGGAAATGCATGCGGCCGGACCCCGAGCGGTTACGTCACCGTAACAGAAGAACCTGATGGCAGGAATGGGTCGAAGTCAGTCGCGGCAAGTTTGGGTGGAAAGCGGACATTGCGAACCGCACCACCGACTTAGCTCAGCGGTTGGCAGAGCGTTCTAACGGCGCTCGCCGTGAGCGAGGTTTCGATCACGGGGGAGGGCTTGACGCCAAGTTGTGCACCAGCCGCGATGATCTGCGGCAGATACGCATTCAGTTTATCGGCGGCGACCTGAGCACGTGAGCGCGCCTCCCTGACTATAGCGAGATCCTCTGGACCGAGGCCGCGGGGGTCGTCGAGTTCCCCGAGCACGCTCCAGGCATCGGTCTCGTCCGCAGCCCTTTGGGCGTACCAATTGAACTCATCGTAAAGCTGGGCGTAGCCGATGCGGCTGTCTAGCGGCATATGCTCGGCCACCTGCCCTGTCATTGCAGTCTGCCAGGCGTTCGTGCGGGGTCGCCATAATTGCGGCTGACCGAGTGGAGACCACGGTTTGGCGTCGGTGTGGGCGCTGTGAGCGGCGAGCATGGCGCGGATTTCCTGAAGACGTCGGTCGACACATGGTGCCTCCTGCTCCCGCTTGACGATCGCGCCGAGATTATAGGCGACTTCGCGGTTCAGGGCTCGACGCGCGTCAGCGACTTCGCTTCGCCAGTGCAGCCACTCGACGGCCTGCTCGGCTGTGAGCGCTATCAGCACGCCTATGACGATAATCCCGACCTCGCCGCCGAACTCGCGCCAGCCGTGCAGCGGTTTTGGAAGATGGAAATGCATGTCAGCCTGCGGTCCCGGTGTTGGTGGAGAGGATCGGCTTGCAGATGCTCGGATCGTAGGGCGGGAAGTCGTCCCAGGTCGGCTTTAGCCCGATCGCGGCGGCGCGCTTCAAATAGTTCATCGCGTTGTTGGTGATGTGGGCCTGGCGATAGCGTGCACGGTTGATCAGCCCTTGAAGCCGCATCAAGTCGGCATGGTCGAGGTCGCTGGCGCCGTTGAACTCGCCGAGCTCAAGCCACGCCTCCCGCTCGTCAAGGCGGTGCTCTTCGTTGTTAGCGAACTCGTCGTACATTCTTCCGATCGCCAGCCGTTCCTGAATCGGCATGTGCGTGACGATATTCGCATCCCTGCTTTGCCAAACGCTGGTTTCGAGGCTCAGCGAGGAGGGCGCTCCGACGGGTCCCGTAATCGTCAGTGGGTGACCGGCCGGCCAGCTTGCGAGCAAGCGATCGAGTTCGTGGAGGCGAGCGTCGACGCTGGAATTCTCCTTCATCCGATAAACATAGGTGCCGAGATCGTTCCCGATCTCGTGGTCGACTGAGTTTCGAAAAAGCCCGACTTCGTGCCGCCAGTGTAGCGTCTCGACAACCTGCTCGGCGGCCAGAGCGATCAACACGCCGACGACAATGATCCCAACTTCGCCGGCGAACTCGCGCCAGCCGTGCAGCGGTTTAGGAAGGTGGAAGTGCATGCTGGATGTACCCTCCACACCGCGAACCCTTGAGGTCGGCGGCAAAGTCGCGATTGTCCGCCTTGACTCCGAGGGCATCGAAATGCCGGCGCATATAGGCATCATTGCCGCTCAGTGCGGCTATCCGCTCCTTCATCCTGCCGAGCGCTGCACGAAGGTCGCGGCGCCCCTGTACAGTGTCCGCCATCGGGATGAGGCTGCCGACGTTCTCGAACAGGTCCGCCGCCTTCTCGATGTCGACCTGGCGATGCGCGACCCCGTCATAGGCGGTCGCAAGGGCTAGCTGTTCGTCCATCGGGAAATGGTCCAGCGTCTGACTCGCCGTAGCCAACTGCCAGTTCGCGGAATGCATCCAGAAAAAGCCGCCGTTGCTGAGTTCGCCGGAGGCGGCGGTCACGTTGTCCGAGCCGCCACTCCGGGCCCAACGGTCGAGCTTGCCGATGTTGTCGAGCAGGCACGGGACTTCCGCCATGTCGGCCTGCCATCGACCACGGTCATTCCCGAGCTCTTCCATCAACGAGTTCCGGACGACCGCCACCTTCTGGTGCCAGCGAATGTCGTCGACCACCTGCTCCGCACCCAACGCGATCAGCACGCCGATGACGATGATCCCGACTTCGCCGAGTAACTCACGCCAGCCGTGAAGCGGCTTGGGAAGATGAAAGTGCATCGGCCCCCCGGCAATTACGCCAGCGTAACAGAAGCGCTTGCGTCCGCAATGGGTGGAAAACGGACACTAGCCAAGCACGCCTTAGCCAATCACAACTACGGTCTGTTGCTCATGCGCTATGGGGGTTCGTCGTGATCACGCTCGCGTTTGTGTCCGCTGCTGCAGCTATCCAGCCTAGGACCACTCAGTCCGCAACCAAATCGGAGACGATCTTCGGTTGTGAGTATTTCAAGACTGATCGCGAGGCCGCCGACGGGTGGGTCCATCAGGTGGATATACGCATGGTCGAGCGCGCCGACGCGACGTGGACGGTTGAACGTGGCAAGGAGGCGCCCATAATTGCGACTCCGTTTCCAGCGCAGTTTGGAAGCGTCGGCCGTTCAGTAGGTCTCCGCTGGAAAGATGCGAGGGGTCACCAAAGAACGGCTTACATCTCCTTCTCCGACGCCAAGCTACCGGACGGACTGCAGGTGTTTTGGTTGAACTTCGATCGCCCGTCGCTTTGGAAGGCGCCCGGATATTTCTGCCAATCTATGGGACACGATCCAGCTGAAGCCGCCAGTGTGAAGGTCAGGTCAAATCCGAACGCTCTGGGAGCTCGTTAGAGCGGCCTTTCTAATGTCTCCTTAGGGTGGAAAGCGGACATTCCAGCGACTGCTAGGAGCGATGCAGGTCGGCTCGCTTCAACGAGGGGTGTAATGTGTCTCGTGGGGGCCCGCGTGAACCGAATTAGCTAGCAACG
>Ga0207647_10001656_pt1 | contig 17150 bp, 18 predicted proteins | sample KBSCornC2_FD_184295 | JGI IMG/M metagenome (GOLD analysis project Ga0207647, IMG submission 184295) | Corn rhizosphere microbial communities from Kellogg Biological Station, Michigan, USA - C2 (SPAdes) (version 2) | ecosystem: Host-associated > Plants > Roots > Rhizosphere ...
GCACGCAAGCTGCTCTCAACCGGTATGCGGCTAAGCGTAGAAGACATCAACGATCCGCGGTTCGACCTCAAGGCATTCGTGAACCCCGACGTCAGCGTCGCGCACGGAGCGGCATGATGAGAGCGGGTGACAGCCATGTCCGCTAACCGCATCGACCTCAATTTGCTGCGCGTGTTCGACGCGGTATTCGAGGACCGCAACCTCGCGCTGGCGGGCAAGCGTCTGAACCTGAGCCAGTCAGCCATCAGCCATGCGCTCGCGCGCATGCGTGAGGTAGTCGGCGACGATCTGTTCGTGCGTACCGCGAGAGGAATGGAGCCGACCGTGCGCGCGCTACGCATGGCAGGCCAGGTGCGCGGCGCGTTACAGCAGATCGGGGCTGCTTTGGGCGTGGACGATTTCGATCCGCAGGTCGCGCAACGCAAGTTTGTCGTGGCTGCCAACGACTACATCACGTCCCTCGTATTGGGGCGGCTGAGTCAGCGCCTGTGCGCGGAAGCGCCGCTCGCGGACCTGGTCGTGCGGCCGTCTACGCGGCTCGATCTGGCAGGACAGATCGACGTCGGCCGAATCGATGTCGCAATCGGCATCTTTGCCGATGTACCACCGCGCTTTCGCTCGATGGCGCTGTGGGAGCAGACAGACGTGCTGCTGGTGAACCGCGACCATCCGATTGCCGAGCGGACGGTTACGCAGCAAGATCTTCTCGCGTATCCACTCGTGGCGATCTCGCAGGGCGGCTCAGAAGAGGGTGCCGTAAGCGGCTTTATTGTCGAACGTGGCCTGGCACGGCAGTCTGAGATGTTCGATCGCGATGCGCTCAACCGCGCGTTCGCCGACACGCCCGACATGCCGCGCATGCGCATGTCCGTCGCGCACTCCCTTGCGATTCCCGCACTGCTTCGCCATAGCGAGATGCTCGCGCTGGTTCCGTCGTCGCTCGCTCGGGAACTCGAACGTTATGGCGAACTGAAGATGCGCGCAACGCCCTATGAATGCCCCAACGTGACGGTGCGCGCCGTATGGCATGAGCGCAATGACGCCGATCCAGCGCTGCAATGGCTGAGACAACAGCTTGCCGATGTTGCGCGGCAGGTTCGTACCGGCTAAACCCGTTTGTTCAAGATACCTATGCAAACAATTCACTGCTCGCGAGCCGGCGACCAGTGCTGCGTCAACGTCGCCGAAACCCCTGAAAAACGCGGCCGTTTTTAGCGCAACGCGCACACATCGCGCGAACGAGTCGGCGATACGCGTGCGTATTGATTGCCGTCTTTGCGCGATTTGCCGGGTTGTAGCGGCGTTTTGGCGATCCTAAGCTTGGTCCCCGTCGATACCTGCCATCTCAGCAGGTGTCGGCACTCTGGCGAACCGCGAGAGCGGATGGCTTTTCAATCAGACCGGCAAGCGTGACAACGTGCGGGCCGCGCCGACAGTTCAACCTCTGCGAGGACGCAATGGAAGAGACAACACCAGTCGATGTACAAGTGCTCATCAACGAGCATCCCTTTTCGCCATTTCAGCGGCTTATATTTGCAATGTGCTTCCTGATCGTGCTGATGGACGGATTCGATACGGCTGCGATCGGTTTTATCGCGCCTTCGCTACTGCAGGAATGGCACATCGGCAAAGCAGCGCTCGCCCCGGTGCTCAGTGCGGCGCTGTTCGGTCTCGCGGGCGGCGCGCTGCTTTCGGGGCCGCTGTCGGACATATTGGGGCGGCGCGTCGTGTTGACCTCGGCGGTGCTGCTATTCGGCGTATCGTGCTTCGGGTCCGCCTTCGCATTCGATCTTACGCAACTGACAATACTTCGCTTCATTACGGGCGTCGGACTCGGCGCGGCAATGCCGAATGCCGTCACGCTGATGAGCGAGTTCTGTCCCGACAAGCGCCGGGCGACAATCGTCAATCTGATGTTCTGTGGATTCCCATTGGGCGCTGCACTCGGCGGCTTTCTAGCAGCGTGGATGATTCCGCATTTCGGCTGGCGTAGCGTACTGCTGTTCGGCGGCGCGGTGCCCTTGCTGTTGTGGGTGCTTCTCGTGCTCAAGTTGCCCGAGTCGATTCGCTATATGGTCGCGAAACGGCAACCGGCCATCAAGATTCGCAAAGTACTGGTTCAAATCAGCGCGAGTGCGCATGGCGCGGAGTCTTTCATCATGCGCGAAACCATCGAACACGCGGCAGGCAGCGGTGGCATTCGTATAGCGCTGTCGCGTTCGTTCCTCGTGGGTTCGTTGATGTTATGGCTGTGCTATTTCATGGGCCTCGTGATCTTCTATGGCCTTGTCAACTGGATGCCGGTTCTGCTCAAGGAAGCAGGGCTGAGCCCGCAGCGAGCGGCGCTGGTTTCCGCGCTGTTTCCGCTTGGCGGCGTAGGCACAGTGCTATGCGGGATGCTGATGGACCGCTTTAATCCCAATCGCGTCGTGGCCGCTGCATATGCGCTCGGCGCGGTCAGCGTGTACGCGATCGGCCAGGCGGTCGGCAATCTGGGGTTGCTCATGTGCGCGGTGTTTGTCGCGGGCGCGTTAGTGAATACGGCGCAAGCGTCGATGCCTGCGCTCGCCGCCGCCTTTTATCCTACAGCTGGCCGCGGCACAGGCGTTGCGTGGATGCTCGGTGTCGGGCGCTTCGGCGGAATTGCAGGTTCGTTTCTTGTCGCGGAGTTGTCCCGACAGCAAGTCGGTCTGGAAAGCATCTTTACGGTTGTCGCCATAGCGGGCGCGGTGTCGTGCGTCGCGTTGTTGATCAAGCAGGCGACGAGTTCGAGTACGACCGCAGTGGAATCATCGGAACGTGAATCGCTTGTGCATTGACGGCGGACAGTGAGCGGGAACAAACAGGCGAGCCTCCAGCGAGGCTCGCTTTACTTTCATTTCGCGGGCGCGTCGTAGTTGTATGAGATGCGGCCTGCCGGCAGGAAAAAGAGCGCAATCACGGCGCCGCCTTTCGCCTCGGGATAGTGATGACTGCCCGGCGCGGGCGCCGTCCAACCGCCATAGCACCAGCCGTTCGGCCCGGCGAGCGCGGCGCCTTCGTCGACTGGCACGACCATATTGAACTCGCCATAAGGGTGAGCGTGATAGTCGCCGCGGAAGCTGTTCTCCGGATTGTTTTGCGTGTTGCCGGTGCTATCCATCAGCACTGCGGTGATGCTGAAGAAAGAGGTCTCCGCGCACGGCTCGACGAGTCGAGCGCGCCGATATCGGGGGCCCGCGATTTCGACGTCGGCGGCCCAACCCTCTTGCACGCCGATCCTGATCAGCCGCGCAAGGTCCTTATACAAATCGCTATCGACTCCGTACTTCGAGTTCAGCCATTGCTCGACGTCCGTATTCGTCGTCATGTCTTTCACTTCCTCAAGAAAGGGCAGACAGCGCGCGACGAGTTGATCCTTATTGCTGATGGTTGCAGTTTGCGACATTCCAGTTTCTCCTTGAAGTGCATGCCGTGTTCACGATGCCATAGGGGAGACGGCTAATGAAGCGAACTTTCTGCAACGCCGGATTGCACGGGATTCATATGAGGTCGAGTGTCTTGAACGTCGTGCGTCAGGCGCGGAATGCATCGATTCACGTTGTTCAATATTGGATTGAAGACATTTCAGCGCAGAACTGCACTTGAGGCGTCGTTGACGAATGTTCGTTTTTTCAATTGAGACTTTGTGAGTGTTTAGGACCATTGAGAGAAAACGTGGCTTGCTTGCTTGAATCGGAGAAGGATTTGCCCGACGCATTTTTCCCCTTCATTGCGGACGGCCTCTCGCTTTAGGGGTTTCCCCGTTGTCGTGTTCGTTGACCGACCTTAATCTCGCCGCCATGCACTCGTGACGAGCACTTCGTCATTCAAACAAACGAGACGCGGTCCAGGAGACTTCATGAAATATGGCAGGTCGGTGATATTGGCGGCGGGACTGTTCAGCGCTTCGGCGTTTGCACAAAGCAGCGTGACGCTCTACGGCGTGTTGGATACGGGCGTTGAATACGTGTCCCACGCGAATGCAGCAGGAGGTTATGTTGTGCGCATGCCTGGCATCACCGGGGAATTGCCGTCGCGCTGGGGGATGCGTGGTTCTGAAGACCTCGGCGGTGGACTGAAGGCGTCGTTCGTTCTTGAAAGCGGCTTCAACATGCGTGGCGGCGACTCGGGGCAGGGCGGCCGTCTGTTTGGACGACAGGCGTGGGTGGGACTGGAAGGGCCATGGGGCGCGCTGAGCTTCGGCCGCCAGTACACGATGACGTACTGGGCGATCTCCGATGCGGACATTCTCGGTCCCGACATCTATGGCATCGGCGCACTTGACGCGTATATACCGAACGCGAGAAGTGACAACACCATCGTCTACAAGGGCAAGTTCCGCGGTGTGACGATCGGCGCGTCATGGTCGTTTGGACGCGACAGCACAGGCACGGGCAATTCGCCAGGGCAAGGCACTTGCGCGGGTCAGGTGCCCGGCGACGTCAACCAGTGCCGCCAATGGAGCGCGATGCTCAAGTACGACGGCACCTACTTTGGCGTCGCCACCGCCTACGACGAGCAGCGTGGCGGCACCAATGCGGGGGCCAACTTCTTCGACGGCGTAGCGCCTTTCAAGACGTCTTCTAGCGGCGATAAGGACGCGCGTCTTCAGGCAAATGGCTATGTGAATGTTGCGGGCGTAAAGCTTGGCGCCGGATGGTTGGGTCGTCGCGTGGAAAGCGATGCGCCCGGTGGCGACGTGCACTCAGATCTTTTCTTTGTTGGGGCGCAGTACTACGTGACCCCCGCATTTGCGCTCGATGGAGAGGCGTATCGCGTGCTCGTCGAGCAGCACAATGCACGCGCAACCATGGCGAGCATGCGGGCGACTTACTTCCTGTCGAAGAGGACAGCGGTATACGGCAACGTCGCTTATCTGTGGAACAGCGCGCACGCGCGCTATTCGGTCAGCGCGGGCGGTGGCGGGACGACGCCTGCGCCGGGCGTCGGACAGCTAGGAGCAATCGTGGGTATGCGGCACACGTTCTGATCAAACACAGTACTTCAACTTTTTCACGGTATCGCGATGCGTTCAGTCGGGATGCCTTTTACGATGCGGATTCGCATCCATTTGTGCAGCCGCCACGCGCTTCGTTTTGCAAGTGGTGTTGGCGGCACTCTATCAATTGGCATTGACCTATGAGAACCGACCGTAACACCAACCCTGACGCGCGTGTGGTTGACTCGGTGATTCGATCACGCCGGGCCGTCAGGGCTTTTAGACCCGATCCAATTGCGCGAGACGTCATCGACCAGATTCTCGAGGTGGCAAGCTGCGCGCCGAGCAATTCGAACACCCAGCCCTGGCGGGTCGATATTCTCGCCGGACCGGCAAAGTCCGCTTTGAGCGATGTTCTGAAGCAGGCGCACGAAGAGAATCGCCATCCTCCGCTCACGCACATGCCCGAGGTTTTGCCGGAAGCGATGAGAAGAAGGCAGGAAGCGTTTGGCGCGACTTATTACGGTGTGCTCGGTGTGCCCAAGCACGATGTGCAACAGCGTGCGCGTGTGACTGCGAGAAACTTCGATTTCTTTGGCGCGCCTGTGGGCCTGATCTTTTCAATCGATTCAGCGCTGACAAAGTTCAGCTGGCTCGATTACGGCATCTTTATACAGACCGTCATGGTGGCAGCACAAGCGGTAGGTCTCGACACGTGTCCGCAGGTTTCGTTTGCAAGATTCCAGAACGTGATTGCGGAACACCTGGCGCTTCCTGCGGACTATGACGTGGTGTGCGGAATGAGCATGGGATTGTCTGACTGCGACTCCCCTGTCAGCCGTCTGGAAACCGGACGCGAAGCCGTTGAAAATTTCGCACGGTTCCTGGGGTTCGACTCGTAGTAGCTGTTCGTCTCGTGTCGTCGCGCATTCGCCTCGGATGAGGCCTGCGGCCTCTGCGTACGAGAGGCCGCAGTGCGCACACACCGGTTCAGCGATTTCAGCGTGAAGCGAGCGCGATACTGTGCCGCCCGTGTCTGCACCTGTGGCGCGCGGCTACTCAGCTAGCAAGCTTCTGCGCGGCCTTGGCGAGTGCGGCGCCTACACCTCGTACCAAGGCGTCTGTCTTGTCGTCCTTGAGCCTGTTGTTGCCATCAAATGCATCGTTTGCGTGACCCAATGCAATCTCCTGCGGAATCGGCAACATACCCAGCCTGCCAAGAACGTGACGCAGGCTGATTTGCCCGCGAGCGCCGCCAAGCGGACCTGGCGAAGCCGAGACGACGGCGACGGGCTTGCCGGCGAAGTGCGTCTGGCCGGCGGTGCCGTCCTTGCCAGGTCGGCTCATCCAGTCCAGTGTGTTTTTCAGCAATGCGCTGTATCCGCCGTTGTACTCCGGAGATGCAATCAACAGCGCGTCGCTGTCGCGGAGCATCTGCTGCAACGCGCGCGCGTTATCCGAAAGTCCGGTCTGACTTTCCAGGTCGCCATCGTAGATCGGCAGGGCATAGTCGCTCAGGCGAATACTGACGACTTGCGCGCCTGCGTGAGCCGCGCCTTCCGCGGCGATATCCAGAAGCTTTTGATTGACCGAACCGCTTCGTGTGCTGCCTGAGAATGCAAGGATTTTGATCGTCATGAGTAGCTCGATGATTGGATTTGGCTAACTAGCGATGGCTGCTATCGCGCGGCTCAATGAGATTCCGCTAATACGGTCAGCGCGCGTGTTGATCGATAAAGAAAAGCGGATGAAGACCATCACAAGCAGCCAGGTAGTTAGCGTGCGACTGTGGTTCCCGCGGCGCTCAAGATGCCACATGGTCAAACTGGTCACAAGCGATCAATCGTCAACACCGAAATGCACGGCATGCAACTCACGATGAATTGCAAAACCGTCTCGTGCAGCGTGACCACGTACTGTGTCCTCAAAATGAGCCGAGTTGCCGGACTTCGCCCTGCTTGTAGGCCGGCCAGGCCTGTACCCACCGGCCCTGGCAGAAAACACTGTTTTGTTGGCCGTGTTCCGGGCATCAATCGAATTGAAAGTCGGCTGTCGCAGTCCGATACTTGGCTCGTGGTTTTCCTTTGACGAAGTACTCGGCGATAGACACACCGGCTGGACTAACGCAGTGAAAGACTGGCAATCCGAACTCCGGGGCAGGAATGTCCCGATTCTCAACATAGCTTGCTGAGCCGCTCGCAAGACGCGCGGTTCGACCAGGCGGATATTGGAGCAACGAACATGACGACGATCGCAGGAATCAAGATCCCCGACAGCAAATTGGCGCGCGCGGCCACCGAACTCGTTCGCGACACGGAGTCGGACCTGCTTTTCCATCACTCGACTCGCGTGTTTCTTTTCGGCGCTCTTACGGGTGAGCGCAAGCAGTTGAAGTATGACCCGGAGCTTCTGTACATCGGCGCCATGTTCCACGACATGGGGCTTACCGAACAATTCAGGACGTCCCAGAACCGCTTCGAGGTGGATAGCGCGAATGCAGCGCGTAGCTTCCTCGAGCAGCACGGTATTCCCGAAGGAGATGTCGACCTCGTGTGGGACGCGATTGCGTTGCATACCACGCCGGGTATCCCGCCATTCAAGAAGCCGGTGGTTCAACTGGTGACGGCAGGCGTCGAGATGGACGTGCTCGGCTTTGCATTTGACGAGTTCACCGAGGAACAGCGCAAGGTGGTGGTCGCTGCCCACCCTCGCGGGGAGAACTTCAAGGAGCAGATCATCAACGCCTTTAACGATGGAATGAAGCACCGGCCGGACTCGACCTTTGGCACTGTCAACGACGACGTGCTTGCGCTGAAGGACGTGGGTTTCCGTCGGAAGAACTTCTGCAGCATCATTCTTGGGAATGCGTGGAACGACTCGAATTACGCGTGCACTTGCAACGATCCGGCGCATAAGCACGGTTGAATACGCATGCATGACTAATGCGTAGCGCAAGCTTCAAAACCAAACAGCCGACGAGGCGTGTCCCACAACACTCGTCGGCGCTCGTCGGCATCCGGAATGAGGCGCTCTACGAGCGTGAGCAGCGGAGCGTAATCAATCCGCACCGGCGAGCGCAGAAACGGCCAGTCGGAACCCCACACACAACGATCCGGCCCAAACATGCTGAGAAGCTGCGTCGCGAAGGTCTGCGCGTCTTCATATGGATATTCGAGCTGCGAGAATTTTTGCAACCCGGAGATTTTGACGACGATGCGATCCGTGTCGGCCAGACGGAGAAGCGTCTGGAAGCCCCGCTGCTTCATGCCGGCCCCAATGTCCGGCCGACCGCAGTGGTCGATTAGTATTCGCGTTGCCGTACGTTCGATTAGCGGCTCGAGTGCGACCAACTGATCGCCCGTTACCTGAATCTGCGCGAACATATCGAGGTCGGCCAGGATATTGAAGAGCGCGTGGGCATCACGCATTGCATCGACGCCCAGCATCGCCGGATTAAAGGCCGCGCCAACCACGCCCGCGCGTTTCATCTCGATCATGTCTTCGCGGCTCGCATGGTGGTCCACCACCGCGATGCCTTTGAAGCGGGTGCCATAACGCGAGAGCGCATCCAGCATGCAGCGATTGTCGGTGCCATAGCCACTGGTCGGTCCTACGAGCAACGCATGTTGCACACCGCATGCGTCCATCACATGGGCAAACTGCGCAGCGGTGCCGATTTCCTGCATCGACGGCCTGTACGCGGTGTCGGCGCGATAGGGAAAGCGAGCGGGATCGAAAATATGGTTGTGACAGTCGATCTTTTTTTCGTCGAAGATAGTCATTGACGAGACGCTCCGCGAGATTCGCGTCGATGGCGCGCGGCATCGAGCATGTTGCGTGTGCTTCGATACGCGAGTTTGAGGCGGTCTCTCGCAGGCAGCGACGGCAACGGCATTTCCACACTAAAAGCCGTATTGGCAGGCAGCGCGTCCAGCAATTCGCTTAGCGGCAGCGCCCCTTCGCCTGGCGGCAAGCGGCCTGTGCGCGCTTCGAGAATCGTCGCGTCGTCTCCTACCGGATCATTCGGCGAGGCGTCGCACAGTTGCACCGCGCGCACCATGCCCGCGGGCAATGCGCGGACGTCGTCCGGACCGCCCCCCGAGCGCGTGAGATGCAACGCGTCGACGAGAATCGCGAGGTTTGCGCTTCCCACGCTCTCCACGATGGACCGCGCCTGATGCAAGGTAGCGACGTGGCGCCAGCGCATGAATTCCAGATCGACACGCAAGCCATATCGCGCCGCGAGTTCGCACAGAGCCGCCAGGTTGGCGGCGAGCCGCGACGCGTTGGGATCGTCGCCCGAGACCGTCACGCACCGGGCACCCAGGTCGGCCGCCGCATCGAACATAGGCGCATACGATGCCACGTCGATATCGGGCAACACTGGAATGAACTCGACGTCGTGCACAGCCATGCCTTCTTCGACAAGTACACGCCGCAGAGCGAGATGCGCCTGGCTGCCCACAGCCGAGGCATAGGCAATCGCACCGGCGGAAGTCGGATTGAGCCGGAGCCCAATTGCGTCGAATCCAGCGCGAGCGGCTTCGACCACCCATTCCGTAGGCGCCAGTTCAAGCGCGGTGAGATGCGCGACTGCGAGCTTCGGTGCTGCAATGATGGCGTTCAATACGTGGCCCTCCCACCTGTCAGATCGAAGGTAAAGCCGCTCGTAAAACTGCATTCGGGGCTGACGATCCAGCTTACCATCGCACCGACCTCGTCGATCTGCAGGAAACGGCCCATTGGGATCTTGGCCTTGCTCGCCTCGATATGAGCGTCGGACATCTCGCTCAAAAGCTCCGTTTCGACCATTGCGGGCGCGACACAGTTGATGAGTACATTGTCCTTTGCCAGTTCTTTGGCGGCCGCCTTGGTAAACGCTATGACACCTGCTTTCGCTGCCGAGTAGCCTGAGATGAACTGAACGCCTTCTTTGCCGGCAATCGACGCCACATTGACAATGCGGCCGCCGCCACGCGCGCGCATGTGCGGAATCGCGACCCTACAGCAGTAGAACACGCTGTTCAGATCCACTGCTATGACGCGCTGCCAGGCATCCACTGGATACTCCCAACACGGCGCTACCGGCCCATTGATCCCCGCGTTATTGACGAGAATATCGACCTGCCCAAGCGTGCCGAGCGTGGCCGCGAAAGCCTGTTCGACCGAACTGATGGAGGCGACGTCCACTTGTTGAATGTGATCAGGCTCAAACTGCAGCCGTTGCGCGCCGCAGTCGCTCACATCGAGATCCCACACCGCCACGCGTGCGCCGTCCGCTTTCAGTTTTTGCGCGATGCCCAGCCCGATGCCGCGCGCGGCGCCTGTGACGATGGCGACTTTCCCGTCGAGAGAGCGAGTCATATGGGGTTCTTTCCTTTGCTGAAAAATGTTGTTCACAACTCGATGCGTTTGATATCGCCAACCACGAAGATGTACGAAAGTGCCCCGGTTAGCGTGACGGCTGAAATGAAGCCCAACGCATAAACGAACGAACCCGTTGCGTTGACAATCACCCCGATCACGAGCGGCGTGACGATGCCCGCAGCATTCGCGAAGAGATTGAAAATGCCGCCACTCAAACCAAGCAATCCCTTTGGCGCAATGTCGGAAACGATCATCCAGGCGAGTGCGGACATGCCTTGTGCAAAGTAGGCGACGCAGAGAATCGCAATAACCGTTGCCGTCGATTCCACGTAGTTCGCGAGGACTATGCTCGATGCGGCGAGCAGGCCGGCGATAACGGGCAGCTTGCGCGACCAGTTGAGGGAAATACCCCGGCGCAGCATGGAGTCGGAGATCCAGCCGCCTGCAAGTGTGCCCACCGATGCGGCGATGAACGGAAGCACAGCAATCAACCCGACCTTCAACCACGGCATATGGCGCTCTGTCACGAGGTAAGTCGGGAACCATGTGAGAAAGAACACGTTGGTCGAGTTGCAAGCGAACTGGCCCACACAAATGCCGAGCATGCTTCGCCGTTTCAGGAGCGCACCAATGTCGGCCCAGCGGAAATGAGTAGCCTTCTGGCTGCCGTCTACGACGCCGCCCCCGTTCGCGATGTAGTCCAGCTCGGCCCGATTTGCGCTCTTCGATTGATGCGGCTCGTGAAAACGCATCAGCCAGATGCCGCCGAACAGCACCCCGACTGTTCCGACAATGCCGAATAGCGCGCGCCATCCATATTGCTGTTCGAGCCAGAACAGCAAGGGACTCAGGAAGGCCAGCCCGACGTATTCCGCGAACGTGTAAATGCCGGTTGCGCGGGCGCGCTCGCTTTGCGGGAACCAGATAGCGACTACCCGGCTGTTAGTCGGAAAGCACGGCGCTTCAGCAACGCCGATCAGTAGACGCATGATCAGCAGCGATATGAAGCCGGTCGCCAACCCCTGCAATCCCGTGAAGAGAGACCAGAGCGTGAGCGCGAAGAAATAGGTCCACCGTGTGCCGACGCGGTCCAGCATCACGCCGCCGGGAATCTGTGATGCCGTGTATGTCCAGGAGAACGCCGAAAAAATCACGCCCATTAGCGCTGGGTTAAGGCCGAGTTCGTGACTCATGCTCGGCGCGGCAATTCCGGCGACGCTACGGTCCAGATAGTTGATCATTGTGCCGACCGCGAGCAGCGCAAGTATGTGGAAGCGGGCTCTGGTTCTCCGCGTCGCGGTGGCAACGTTAATCGTCGCGTCTGCGGACTGGGTTGCGTCATTCATCGTGTCTCCATCCTGTTCTCTTTGGTGCGCTCCTCGCGGTGCCCGAGTCCGCTGGTGCGGCTTGCAGACTGCGGGCGTTATGCGTGTCGCGCAATGCGGGGAGTCAGGCTCCCGTTGAGCAGATACTAGGGATTTACCGCAAGCCTGTCGTATGCCGAGTTTCAGCTACCCTATAACTTTTTGTTAATAGGCCGGCTACACGGCACGGAGAACGCATGCGGTTCAAGCTCAGGCAGATGGAGGTATTTCGTGCAGTCATGCTGACGGGGTCGATCAATGCCGCGGCAAAAATGCTCTACGTGTCGCAGCCTGCTGTCAGTAAGCTCATCTCTCACACGGAGACGAACCTCGGCCTGCGGCTTTTTGAGCGGGCGAAAGGCCGGCTGATACCAACTGCGGAGGCGCAGGCGCTATTCAGGGAAGTCGAGCAGGTCTATCAGGCGGCACTCTCAGTCGACGAATTCGCGCGGGCGCTGTCGCTCGGGCCGGCCAGTTTGTTGCGGGTGTCCTGCAGCCCGTCGTTGGCAACGTCGATCGTTGCGCCCGCGATTGTCGAATTGAAACGGCAATTGCCAGGCTTGAGCGTGGACTGGCATACCACGCTTATGGCGGACATGCCGCTCGAGGTGCTGAGTAAAGCCGTGGATGTGGCGGTGACATCGATGCCGATCGAACATGAGCACCTCGACGTCGTGCCGTTCATGCGTGGCAGGATGGTCTGCGTTGTGCCGCCTCGTCACCGTCTGGCCGAACCGGAGCCCATTGCGCTCGCCGATCTCGTCGGTGAGCCGATGATTCTCTTCAGGCGCGACATACCGTTCGGCACGATGATCGCGCGCGCATGCCAGCAAGCCAATGTAGAACTGCAATCCGTCGTGGATGTGACGCGCGCAGATCAGGCGCTGGCGCTGGTGAAGGGCGGTCTCGGATTGGCCATTGTCGACGAGTTTGCCGCAGACGATCACGGTCTGGTCATACGTCCGTTGATCGAGGATTTGGAACTCGTTGCGACCTTTGTCTATTCGAAGTTCTCCCCTCCGTCTCGGAACACCACGCTGCTAATGCACGCGGTTTATAAGCAGGCGCAACGCCTTAGCCGTCATATTGCCGGTGTGCCGCTGCCGGCGTAGTCGGATGTTCGGCTTCGGTCTGAGTGATCTGGCATTCGCCTGGGGCGCGCTCACACGCGCGATTCGCGAGATGGAGCTCCGGTCTTTCGGCGAAGATACTAGAAAGAGATGCGGAGAACTGAGGTCCGCGCAAAGCGAACCTCAGTTTTTCCGAAAGCAGCCAATCAGCAGCCGGAGAACTTGCCGGGCTGCTGCGTCCCATAAACGGCTTACTGCTTCGTTACCTGGCCGTAGGCGATCACCGAGTTATCGGCTGCCTTGATCAGATAGACGATCGAACGTTGATACAGCGTCGTGCTGCCTGTAACGGGCAGGAACGTGATAGCTGCATTACCGGAGTAAGTCGTTCCGGAAGCCAGCAAGCAGGTACTCGTGGTGCCGCTCACCGTCATCGTGTAGAGGTTCTTGTTCGAGCCCGGAGTCGTCAATGTCAGCGTCCCGGTGACGCCGCAGCCGGAAAGGTTGCCCGTGAAGCCGCCGGCGGCGTCGATGGTGAGCGTCGTCCCGCTTTGCGTCCACGTTCCCGTTACGCTCGATTGCGTGACCGCAAGCGCGTTTGCCGGATCGTAGTTCAATGCCAGGTTCACCGTTTGGCCGTTGGAGACATAGCTGCCGTTCAAGCTTTGCTTCGCGCTGTACGTTCCGCTTCCCGACGTGGCCGTATAGCGGAAGCCACCCGTGCTCTCGAAGCCGCTCGTCAATGTCCAGTTCGGCTCCGCGGGCGCTGCGATGCCGAAGAAGGTCGATGTGACGACCGTGAAAATGCCGCTCAGGTAGGAAATGTTGTTCGCCGGGTCCACCATGGCGGTCGTCCGGGAGGACGAGGAAGTCGTCCAGATGCCCTCGAAGCCATTGCCCGTGGCGGCAGTCGAGCCGGCCTGCGGGGACGTCAGGCTGGGCAGCGACTCGCCCGCCACGACGGGCGCCGACGACGGCGCCGGTGCGCTGGCACTCGTGGCCGGCGCAGCGGTTTGAGCAGGCGGCGAACTGTCGCCTCCGCCACCGCCGCACGCAGCGAGCGTAAATGAACCGAACGCGGCAATGACTAAAGGTAGTTTTTTTTCATTTTCATTATGAGATTTTAGCGTGCGGACCGTTGTTTCCGCAAAATGATTGTTGAACTCTCGATATGCCCGCGCAGAATCGCGCACCGATTTAAACGGCAGCAAAAGAAAAATCTTTAGTGTTTTTTGAAGAAGCGTCTTTCAAATTCGAATGCTTTATTTGCAGTGGATATGTATGTGCGCGCTTTGAATGCATTGCGCATAAACAACCGCCAAATTGTCTCGCTGTTCGGAAGAGAAGCGACTCGTGCCGTGCGCCAATTGAGTTTGTTTTGCGACGGAGATGAATGCCTCGACTTCAGGCATTCATTCGTCATTCAGGGGGTGAACGCAATAGTCCGCGCAAGCTTCGCAAAGCTATTCGGCGCCGGGAGGCATATCGCTAATGCGATGTTCCCGGAGCCGCCAGTTTCTTGACGTCGGAGTGCCAGTGCAGGCGAGGTAGCGATCTGGTCGACCGCTTGAAGGAAGAGTTGCTTGCGCTGAAACGAATATCAGATGTTGCCGTCATGATAACGGCGAAAGAGTTCGTCTGAACTCCATTTGCGAGGCGCAGGCATTTCGCGGCCTGTTTCGCCGCGGTAAATATGCGTCAACCGCGTGTATCGACCCACTCGTGCGCCCAACGCGCGGAGTGCTGCAATGCCTGCTCTTCGTCGGTGAAGTAGTCGAGCGAATAAAACTGGTAAAGCCCTTCAGCGCGTGCGCTGTCGGCGCGCTCGAGCAAAAGGTTGGACGAGAATGTACCGTCGGGCAAGCGATGCGCCGATGGTTTGATGGCATAGCCGTTGTAAAGGTGAATTTGTTGGTTTTGCATTTTATATTTTAATAATGTGCGAGTGCGCCTGCCGTGCGAACTCCTATTGAGTCGCGCGGACGAGTCGATTCAAAGCCATTGCGAGCCGAATCAGAACGCAGTCGGAAAGCTAAAGAGGGCGTTCAAGCCGAGGGGAGAATGAGGAGCAACGAGGCGATTGGCGCTTGAGCGAGCTGCCTGATATATGCAACTCAAAAGCGATTTGCGCCAACTGTGGGAGACAAAGCTCCGCGAGGATGTCGCTGCAGCCCGATGTCCGTTGCCGGACACCGAGCCCTTCAAACTAGCTTACAGCGGCGTGATGTTGGCCGCTTGCAGACCCTTCGGGCCTTGCTTCGTTTCGAAGCTCACCTTCTGATTTTCAGCGAGCGTCTTGAAGCCGTTGCCACTGATTTCGGAGAAGTGCGCGAACAGGTCGTCGCCGCCCTTGTCCGGGGTGATGAAGCCAAAGCCTTTGCTGTCGTTGAACCACTTAACGGTACCGGTATCCATGAAGAATCCTTGAGGAAAGAAATAGAAAATATGCTCTTGCGAAAGAGCGGCTGAAGCGTCAAGGAGGGAGAGGACAACGAATACCGCTGAGGGAGCGAGACATTGATGAACAGCAATCGAACTTCTTGAACTTCGGATGCAACAGTAACCGCTGGGGCATACCGGCGTCAACACTTATCTTGTAACTATCGTTGGAGAGTCGTTCGACAGTCGTTCGCTCGCAGCCGGCCGCGGGCTGGCAATGCGGCCCTGGTAGCCGTCCCCGTTTGCGGCCAACGGCTTTTCGTGGATGCAAGCAAAGCCGTTGGTCCGCACAATGTCAGATGCCGACCTTGTGCGCGGTCACGATCAAACGCAAGCCGAGTGCCGCGACGGCGCTTGCGGCGATGCGGTCGATCCACGCTTTCCACTGCAGATAGATTTCGCGCGGGCGCTTGCTCGAAAAGCACAAGGCGACGATCGTGTACCAGCCCGCTTCGATGGCGAAGATGGCGGGCGGCAACGCGAAATAACACCAGAGCGGCGGATGCTGCGGCAAAAGCGCCGCGAAAATACTGCCGTAATAAACCGCTGTCTTGGGATTGCTGAGTTGCGTGCTGAGACCGATCCAGAAAGATCGACGTGGATTGGTCGGCACGCTTTGCGTCGCGTCGAACGCAAGCGGTTTGGCCGCGCCGCGCCAGATCTTCGAGGCCAGATAAATGAGGTAAAGCCCGCCGGCCACTTTCAGGCCGATATAAAGCCATTCGACGGTCGCCAGCAACGTGTATAAGCCGAGCAGTGCAATGCCGCTAAAAAACACGCCGCCGATGCCCATGCCGAGCGCCGTGGCCAGACCGTCGCCGCGCGACAGACCAATCGCATTGCGCGCGACGATGACGAAACTCGGTCCCGGACTCATTGCGCCTAACAGCAGCGCCGCGAGAATAGTGAGGATGGCGGTTGAGGCAGGCATGATTGTGTCTCCTGTGCGTTTCTATTGGGTATGAACAGAGGATGTGCCGAAACATAGCACGGGCGTGAGCGTGCCGCTTCTGCTTTATTGAATCGGTTTCACATCGGCGATATTCGCAATGCGATAAACAATAAGCGCCGCGCAATGCAAAGAAGTACACGCTGGCTGCAAGCAGAATTGTTTGAATGCTAGAATTGGTTTCATACGCTGAAGCTGCTTCGGGATACCGCCCATGCGGTGTGCGATTCGAGCAGTAGCGGCGAATTCCCCTTAAATCCGAGACTTGCTGGGCATGATTTCCAGATGCGTTTCTTTGCGCATCGGGAGAGGCATTGCAAGCTCAATTGCACGCGGCTCATCTCAATCATGCGTGAATAGCGCATAGGCTTCGCGTTCTTTTAGCCAAGCCATTTTATTTCCATCACAAACATTATTAGCTGCAACCGGTCATGATGAAAGAGCGAGAAGAACAACAACGGCTGTTCGACCTCGACGGGAATGCGCGTGAGCGCCTGATCGCGTGGATACGCCGGCGCATGGACGAATACGGCATCACGATCGAAGCGCTCGGCGAGTCGATAGCCGCAGACGCCGCCGCGACGCGCGCGGTCATGTATCGCGACGCGTTCGGCAATACGTGGGACGGCCACGGCGACAAGCCCGACTGGCTCGCGCGCGCCATTTACGCCGGACAGAACATCGACCACTTTCGCTGCTAAGCGTTCGCGGTGCTGTCGCGGCATCCACGCCGCTTACGACGAACCGGCGTGGACATTTGCCGTTGATCGTGTGCGCGATCTCCCTTAACATCCCCGGGTCGTTGCCGGCCACGCGCTCCGCTGCAGTTCTTCATCACGGGCGCGCGCGGCACAGAACTGGAAGCTGAATGCCGTACCGTCGACCCACTCCTTCATCGTCATTCCCTGAATTCCGTTTTGCTGCGTGGCTCCGTTATGTCGCCGTGCTCGGCCTGTTGTGCCTGAACGTCGGCTGGACCTTCGGCGCGACTCACGAGCCTG
>Ga0207647_10001662_pt1 | contig 17127 bp, 15 predicted proteins | sample KBSCornC2_FD_184295 | JGI IMG/M metagenome (GOLD analysis project Ga0207647, IMG submission 184295) | Corn rhizosphere microbial communities from Kellogg Biological Station, Michigan, USA - C2 (SPAdes) (version 2) | ecosystem: Host-associated > Plants > Roots > Rhizosphere ...
CGCGTCGCAGGAACCGAGACTTGCAAGCCAGCCGCGCAGACCTTATTGATAGCGCCTGTTACCGGACCCTTTAGCCCACCACGCGCATGAACCCGTTCTCTGGCCAAGATATCGATGCTCGCGCGCGGCGGCTGTTGCGTACCCTGATTTCCCAGTACCTGTCCGATGGCGAGCCCGTCGGCTCACGCACCCTGGCGAAGTCCTCTGGCCTGGAAGTCAGCCCGGCCACCATCCGCAACATCATGGCGGACCTGGAAGAAGCGGGGCTCGTCGCTTCGCCCCACACCTCGGCGGGGCGTATCCCCACGCCGCGGGGCCTGCGTCTGTTCGTCGATAGCCTGCTCGAACTGAAGCCGCTGCCACGCGACGACATGGCGCGCCTGCAGGGCGGCCTGCCGGGCCACCAGACCACCACGCGTGACCTGCTGGGCAACGTTTCCCACCTGCTTTCGGCCATGACCCACTTCGCGGGCGTGGTCACCGTGCCACGCCAGGGCGATTTCCCCCTGCGCCATATCGATTTCGTGAACCTGCCCGATGCCCGCGTGCTGGTGATCCTGGTGTTCTCGGATAACCAGGTGCAGAACCGCGTGGTGCAGCTTTCCCGGCCCATCGATGGCCGCGAACTCGAACAGGCCGCCAATTACCTCAATGCCCATTTCGCCGGGTTCCGCCTGGCCGATATCCGCGCCCATCTGGCCGCGGAACTGCGTGAAGCCGGGGGCGAGCTCAACCGCCTGCTGGCCAGCGCGGTGGAACTGGCCACGGCCTCGTTCGGCGATGAAGATACCGACGACGTGCTGGTGAGCGGCCAGACCAACCTGATGGGTTATTCCGAGCTGGCCGATATCGACCGCCTGCGTGACCTTTTTGATGCGTTCCAGCAAAAGCGTGAGCTGCTGCAGTTAATGGAAAATTGCGTCAAGGCGCCGGGCGTCCGGCTGTTTATCGGCGAGGAATCGGGCTTCTCGGCCCTGGATGGCTGCAGCATCGTCACGGCCACCTATGGGACCAGTGGGCGCATGCTTGGCGCGATCGGAGTTATTGGACCGACGCGTATGGCATATGAGCGGGTCATCCCGGTGGTACAAGCCACCGCTGGATTGCTCAGCGACGCCTTGAATCGCGCCGTGGCGACCTCATAAACCGCCACGGGAGGCGGGTTTAGTAATCCCCGCGAATGTCCGGCCCCTTCACGGGGGCCGTAGGCTTACATTTGGAGTAATCATGCAGAACCACGATCCCCACGCGACGGATCCGGCACAAGACGGCGAAAACAGCGTCAACGCCGATTTCGACGCCCTGGCCGCCAAGCTGGCGGTTGTCGAGGCCGAACTGGCCGGTGCGCGCGAGACCGTGCTGCGCGAGCGGGCGGAGATCGAAAACCAGCGCCGCCGTCTGCAGCGTGACCTGGAACAGGCGCGCCGCTTCGCCAACGAGAAGCTGCTGGGCGATCTGCTGCCGGTGTACGACAGCGTGGCCCTGGGCCTTGCCAATGAAAACGCCGATGCCAAGACCCTCCGCGAGGGCCTCGAGCTGACGCTGAAGCAGCTGGAAAAGGTCACCTCGTCGAACGGGCTGGTCCTGGTCGATCCGCTGCACCAGCCGTTCAACCCGGAACACCACCAGGCCATCAGCGCCGTCGATTCGGCCGAGCACGCGCCGAATACCGTGGTGGCCGTGGTCCAGAAGGGCTTTGTGCTGAACGATCGCCTGCTGCGCCCTGCGCTGGTCGCGGTCGTCAAGGACAACTGAACAAAGCCCCGCGCGGCGCCGTTTTCGGCACGCCGGGGAGTCTCACCACGTATTGAATCGATGGGGCACGTCCCCCATTTCCAAACCAGTCGCGGCCGCGGGGGCCGCATTGAAATTCGGAGCAACTTTTATGGCCAAGATCATCGGCATTGACCTCGGTACCACCAACAGCTGCGTTGCTGTGATGGAGGGCACCACGGCACGCGTCATCGAGAACGCCGAGGGCGATCGCACCACGCCGTCCATCGTCGCGTTCACCAAGGACAACGAAGTTCTCGTCGGTGCGCCGGCCAAGCGCCAGGCCGTCACCAACGCCAAGAACACCTTCTACGCCGTGAAGCGCCTCATCGGCCGCAAGTTCACGGATGCGGAAGTGCAGAAGGACATCAAGCTGGTCCCCTACGGCATCGTCGCGCACGATAACGGCGACGCCTGGGTGCAGACCGCCGATGGCAAGAAGATGGCGCCGCAGGAGATCTCCTCGAAGGTGCTGATGAAGATGAAGAAGACCGCCGAGGATTTCCTGGGTGAGTCGGTCACCGAAGCGGTCATCACCGTGCCGGCGTACTTCAACGACAGCCAGCGCCAGGCCACCAAGGATGCAGGCAAGATCGCCGGCCTTGATGTCAAGCGCATCATCAACGAGCCGACCGCGGCTGCCCTGGCCTATGGCCTGGACAAGACCGGCACGGCCGACCGCAAGATCGCCGTGTACGATCTGGGCGGCGGCACGTTCGACGTGTCGATCATCGAAATCGCCAACGTCGATGGCGAGAAGCAGTTCGAGGTGCTCGCCACCAACGGCAACACCTTCCTCGGCGGCGAAGATTTCGATAACCGCGTCATCGATTACCTCGTGGAAGAGTTCAAGAAGGAGCAGGGCATTGACCTGCGCCAGGATCAGCTCGCCCTGCAGCGTCTTAAGGATGCCGCCGAGCGCGCCAAGATCGAGCTCTCGTCGGCTCACCAGACCGACGTAAACCTGCCGTACGTCACCGCCGATGCGTCGGGTCCGAAGCACCTGAACATCAAGCTGACCCGCGCCAAGCTCGAGTCGCTGGTGGAAGACCTGGTCAAGGGCACCATCGAGCCGTGCCGCACCGCGCTGAACGATGCCGGCCTGCGCGTTTCGGATATCAACGAGGTCATCCTCGTCGGTGGCCAGACCCGGATGCCCAAGGTCCAGGAAGCCGTGAAGGACTTCTTCGGCAAGGAAGCACGCAAGGACGTGAACCCGGATGAGGCCGTCGCCGTTGGCGCTGCCATCCAGGGTGGCGTGCTGGGCGGTACCGTGAAGGACGTGCTGCTGCTCGACGTCACCCCGCTTTCGCTGGGTATCGAAACGATGGGCGGCGTCATGACCAAGCTCATCGAGAAGAACACCACGGTGCCGACCAAGGCCTCGCAGACCTTCTCCACCGCCGACGACAACCAGACCGCGGTGACCGTGCACGTGCTGCAGGGCGAGCGTGAGCGCGCCAACGCCAACAAGTCGCTGGGCAAGTTCGATCTGTCCGGCATCCGTTCGGCACCGCGCGGCACCCCGCAGATCGAAGTCACCTTCGATATCGATGCCAACGGCATCCTGCACGTGTCGGCCAAGGACAAGGACACCGGCAAGGAACAGAAGATCGAGATCAAGGCAGGCTCGGGCCTGTCCGAGGACGAGATCCAGCGCATGGTGGCCGATGCCGAGGCCAATCGCGAAGAGGACAAGAAGTTCCACGACCTGGTCCAGGTCCGCAACAAGGCTGATCAGCTGGTCCACCAGACCCGCTCGCAGCTGAAGGAGCACGGCGGCAAGATCCCGGCCGAGCAGCTCGCCAGCATCGATGGCGCGGTGTCCGAACTGGAGAAGGCCAAGGATAGCGACGACAAGTCGGCCATCGAGTCGAAGATCGCCAACCTCGAGCAGGTCGCGCAGTCCCTGTACGCCGCCGCCCAGTCGGGTGGCGCGTCGGATACCGCGCAGCAGTCGGCTCCGGGCGGCGGTTCGGCCCAGCCCGATGACGTGGTCGACGCCGAGTTCACCGAAGTCAAGGACGACAAGAAGTAATCGTCCTCGTGGTGGGATCAGTGGCGCGGATAGTTTTCCGCGCCACTTGTCAGACGTATCAATGACGCGACCGCGCCGGGGCGAAAGCCTTCGGCGCGTTTGTCCGTCCAAGGGAAAGCAAAGCGGCACATGAGCAAGCGCGACTACTACGAAATCCTCGGTGTGGAACGTACCGTCACCGAAGGCGATCTGAAGAAGACTTTTCGTCGCGTCGCGATGAAGTACCACCCTGACCGCAATCCGGATGATCCGGAGGCGATCGACAAATTCAAGGAAGCCAAAGAGGCCTACGACGTACTCTCTGATGCGCAAAAGCGCTCGGCGTACGATCAGTACGGCCACGCCGCCTTCGAGGGCGGTGGCTTCGGTCGTGGTGGCGGCGCCGGTTTCGGCGACGTCGGCGACATCTTCGGCGATATTTTCGGCGATATTTTCGGCGGCGGTGGCGGTGGTCGCCAGCGCGCACGCCGTGGTGCCGATCTGCGCTACATCATGGAGCTTGATCTCGAAGAAGCCGTGTTCGGCGTCGAGAAGAAGATCGAGATCCCCACCCAGGTCAATTGCCACCACTGCAACGGCACGGGATCAGAAGACGGCAAGGTGTCCACCTGTTCCACCTGCGCCGGCCACGGCCGCGTGCGCATGCAGAACGGCATCTTCTCCATCCAGCAGGCATGCCCCACCTGCCATGGCTCGGGCCAGAAGATAGACAAGCCCTGCAAGAAGTGCCACGGCGAGGGTCGCCTCGAGGAAGAGCGCGCGCTGTCGGTGCAGATCCCCGCAGGTGTCGACAATGGCGACCGCATCCGCCTCACGGGCCAGGGTGAAGCTGGCCCGGCGGGCTCGCCTGCGGGTGACCTGTACGTCGAAGTGCGCGTGCGCGAGCACAAGATCTTCCAGCGCGATGGGTCGGATCTCCATTGCGAGATGCCCATCCGCTTCGCCCAGGCGGCACTCGGTACCGAGCTCATGGTGCCGACGCTCGATGGCGAAGTCGCGGTAAACGTTCCGCCGGAAACGCAGACGGGCCAGCAGATCCGCCTGCGCGGTCGTGGCGTCAAATCGGTCCGTGGTGGCCGCACGGGCGACCTCATCTGCACCGTGGTGGTCGAAACGCCGGTACGCCTGACCAAGGAACAGCGCGAGATCCTGCAGCAGCTGGAAGCGACGTTCGTGGGCGAAGACGCTGCCAAGCACACGCCGCGCTCCAACAGCTTCATGGATGGCGTGAAGGACTTCTGGTCCAGGGTCACCTCATGACCCGCCCCGTCCGTCTTGCCATCAGCGGCGCCTCTGGCCGCATGGGTCTTGCGCTGCTCAACCTGGTGCGCAATGACGAACGCTTTGAGCTTGTTCGTGCGGTGGTTTCGGCGCAATCGGGCCGCCTGGGCAAGGCCGCCTATGGTGATGTCTCGGCGCTGCGCTTCACCGGCTGGGATGAGCCCAGTGGCGTGGATGTCGTCATCGACTTCAGCGGTCCCGAAGGGCTCGCCGCCGCACTGGATGTGTGCGAGGCCACGGGTGCCGCGCTGGTGACGGGCACCACCGGGCTCGATGCCGCGATGGAGCATCGGCTCGCCCATGCCGCCGAGCGCATCGCCGTACTGCGCGCCGCCAACTTCAGTCTCGGTGTGGCCGTGCTTACGCGTCTTCTACGCGAGGCCTCGGCCGCCCTTCCGGGTTGGGATATCGATATCGTCGAGGCCCACCACAACCGCAAGGAAGATGCGCCGTCAGGTACGGCGCTTGCGCTCGGCCACGCGGCGGCCGCCGGCCGCGATGTGAAGCTCGAGGATGTGGCGGTGTACGCCCGCGAGGGGCGTCCCGGCGCCCGCGAACTGGGCACCATTGGCTTTGCCGTGGTTCGCGGTGGCGATATCGTCGGCGAGCACCAGGCACTGATCATGGGGCAGGGCGAGCGCATCGAGCTGGGCCACCGTGCCACCGATCGCAGCATCTTCGCCCGCGGCGCCCTGGAAGCGGGCGCCTGGATCGCCGGCCGTGCGCCTGGCACCTGGGCCATTGAAGACGTCATCGCCGCCAAGGTCTGACCGCGCGGTTCTCGAAACCGTGTTAACATCCGCGCCGATGTCATTGGGGAGTAGCCATCCTCGTTCCCCCTGAGGAGTTCGCGTCAACAGACTTGGTGGTCGCAAGACCCCATGGCGCGAACGGCAGTAGCGTGTGGAGAGCACGCTGCCGGCCCGGCGAGACCTTTGGCCATCGACATGCTCACCCGGCCGGGCGAGCGGTGTCGTTGTGCCATCGGTTTTCGTGCGCTCGCCCGGCCTGTTGCTAATCCATGCTGCTGACCACCTTTCTGTTCCTGGTATCCGCCGGGGCCATCTACTTCACCTGCGAATACTTCGTCAATGGCGTCGAATGGTTCGGGCGCAAGCTCAACCTGGGTGCCACCGCCACCGGCACGGTGCTGGCGGCGTTCGGCACGGCACTGCCAGAGAGCGCGGTGACCTTTGTCGCTGTGATGTTCGGAAAAACCCCCGAGGCCAAAGACATCGGCGTGGGTGCCGCCCTGGGCGGCCCGCTGGTGCTGGCTACCATCGCATATGCGGTCGTAGGTTTTGCTTTATATGCCGGCCGTAAGCGACTGAATCGCGCTGATAGCCGGGTTCGGGTCGATCACCAGCGCCTCGCCCGCGACCAGTCCTGGTTCCTCGCCATCTTTATCGTGAAGGTGGGCCTTGGCCTCATCGCCTTCGCCTGGAAGCCGTGGCTGGGCGTCCTGTTCCTGCTGGCCTACGGCCTGTACGTATGGCGTGAGATCGGCGACGACAGCTCGGCGCCCGAGGAGGAAGAGCTCGAGCCTCTCTCGTTCCGCCCCCGTGATGCCGACCCGGCCATGAAGTGGGTGCTGCTGCAGACCGGCCTGGCCTTGGTCGTGATCGCCATCGCCTCGCGTGTCTTCGTCTGGCAGCTGGAAGCCTTTGGCGAGTTCTTTCACCTGTCGCCGCACCTGGTGGCGCTGGTGCTCAGCCCCGTGGCGACGGAGCTGCCTGAAACCGTGAACGCGCTCATCTGGGTGCGCCAGGGTAAGGAGCGCCTCGCGCTGGCCAATATCTCCGGGGCCATGATGATCCAGGCCACTATTCCCAGCTCGCTGGCGCTGTTCGCCACGCCCTGGTTGTTCGATACGCCGCTGATCGTCGCTGGCGTTATCACGATGGTGGCGGTGATCGCCCTGTGGGCCATGTTCCGCCGCGGCGCCGTCGAGGCGCGCTGGCTCATGCCGATCGGGGCGCTCTATGGCGTATTTGCGCTGTTTGTCGCCTGGTATTTCGGCAGGGGGTGAGCGGTCGGCTATCCCATCGCGCGCAAGCGCGCGCCTACAGGAGCCTGCGCAGGTCTCGTGTAGGAGCGCGCTCGCGCGCGATGGCCCCGTCGGGCCGGTTAATCCCGGTGCGAGGCGCTGCGGTCGCGGTCGGCGCCGACCTTGCGGTCGAGCTTGCCGAAGATCTTCTTGAACGCCCGCGAGAACTTGCCGCGCTTGGTCTTGCGGGCCTTCTCTTCTTCCGAGGTGAGCCAGGCGACCTGGATCACCCGGCGCTCGCCCTCGTAGGGCAGGTGGCCGTGGAAGGAGTTTTCGGCGCGGCGGAACACGGCGAACTCGCCGTATAGCGGCTTCAGCTCCGGGGCAACCGTATCGTCAATATCGTCGATGGTGCGCAGGAAGCGCAGGCAGCCATCGCTGGTATCGGGCCACATCGGATTCAGGTAGATCAGCGCGGTGGCGATCTTCGATTTGCTATCGGTGTGGATGGTGCCGTGGCGGCGGTTCAGGTGCCGGCACAGGGTGACCAGGGTGGGGTAGCCTTCCAGCCCATCGATGCCGAGATGGCGGCCGATGGCGGCCGAGAAGGCGCGGGAGGTCATCTGGCCCACCAGTTCGTTCACCGATGGGCCGCAATCGGCGGCGTCGTAAGGGAAAAAGCCGGCGCTGGAATACTGGGGGAAATCGCGGTCGAGCTCGCCGCGGGCTTCATCGGGCAACTGCCCATGGGCAATCATGAACGAGAATGGCTCGTGCCGGATGTCGGTATCGGGACGATCCAGGCGGGCAGGGTCGAGCAACATGGCAGGTAATTCTCGGTCAGGTACCACTAAGGTCAATTGTATCGTGCCAGAAGCGTGATCCGGCACGTAATCCTACGTAAACATCCAGTCTAAGCCGGTGGACAGAAGGCCTCTTCACGCCTACAATTCTTACCCGCCCAAACGTTCCCATCCCCAAGGCCCACGAGCCGCTATAAAAGCTGGCTTGCGGGCTTTGCTGCACCCGAAGGCGGCCATCCCATGCGTACTCCTGCTCTGCTTGCTCTCGAAGACGGCAGCGTTTTTCACGGCCACGCGGTCGGTGCCCGCGGCGAAACCGTTGGTGAGGTGGTGTTCAACACCGCCATGACCGGTTATCAGGAAATCCTGACCGACCCGTCGTACAACCAGCAGATCGTCACCCTGACGTACCCGCACATCGGCAACACCGGCACCAACGACGTCGACGTCGAAGCTGACCGCGTCCACGCGGCCGGCCTTATCGTGCGCGACGTACCGCGCCTGGCCAGCAACTGGCGCAGCCAGGAACCGCTGCCCCATTACCTGGAACGCCACAACGTCGTGGCCATTGCCGGCATCGATACCCGCCGCCTTACGCGCATCCTGCGTGAGAAGGGTGCCCTGAACGGCTGCATCGTGGCGGGTGACGCCATCGATGCGGAAGCCGCCGTGGCGAAGGCGAAGGCCTTCCCGGGCCTGAACGGCATGGACCTGGCCAAGGTGGTCAGCACCACGAAGACCTACCAGTGGAGCGAGGGCGTTTACGACCTCGACAAGCAGGCGTTCTACAACGCGCCGAAGAAGTTCCGCGTAGTGGCCTACGATTACGGCGTGAAGCAGAACATCTTGCGCCTGCTCGCCGGCCGTGGCGTGGATATCACGGTGGTGCCTGCGCAGACGCCGGCGGCCGAGGTGCTCGCGATGAACCCGGATGGCATCTTCCTCGCCAACGGCCCGGGCGACCCGGCCGCGTGCGATTACGCCATCGAGTCGACGAAGACCATCCTCGACACGAAGATCCCGGTGTTCGGCATCTGCCTGGGCCACCAGATCATGGCCCTCGCCATCGGCGCGAAGACGCTGAAGATGAAATTCGGCCACCACGGCGCGAACCACCCGGTGAAGGACCACGACACCGGCCGTGTGCTGATCAGCTCGCAGAACCACGGGTTTGCCGTGGATCCGGCGACGCTGCCGGCCAACGTGCGCGTGACCCATACCTCGCTGTTCGACGGCTCGCTGCAGGGCTTCGCCCTGACCGATCGTCCGGCGTTCTGCTTCCAGGGTCACCCTGAAGCGAGCCCGGGCCCGGAAGACGTCGGCTACCTGTTCGATACGTTCATTGCCGCGATGGAAGCGCACAAGGCGAAGCAGGCGTAACACGCCGCGCGCCCACACCTTCTATCCAGCCTTCGATTCGCGAGAAAAACCATGCCAAAGCGCACCGACCTAAAGACCATCCTCATCATCGGCGCCGGCCCGATCGTCATCGGCCAGGCCTGTGAGTTCGATTACTCCGGCGCCCAGGCCTGCAAGGCCCTGAAGGAAGAGGGGTACCGCGTCGTCCTGGTCAATTCGAACCCGGCGACAATCATGACCGATCCGGATACGGCCGATGCCGTGTACATCGAGCCGATCAACTGGCAGACCGTCGAGCGCATCATCGCCAAGGAGCGCCCGGATGCGGTGCTGCCTACGATGGGCGGCCAGACCGGCCTGAACTGCGCCCTCGACCTGGCCGATAACGGCGTGCTCGAGCGCTACGGCGTCGAGCTGATCGGTGCATCGCGCGATGCCATCCGCATGGCGGAGGATCGCGACCTGTTCCGCAAGGCCATGGCCGATATCGGCCTGGAATGCCCCAAGGCCGCCGTGGCCCGCTCCATGGAGCAGGCGCTGGAAATCCAGCAGACGGTGGGCTTCCCGACCATCATCCGCCCGAGCTTCACGCTGGGTGGTTCGGGCGGCGGTATCGCCTACAACAAGGAAGAGTTCGTCGAGATCGTCGGCCGCGGCCTCGAGCTTTCGCCCACGCACGAAGTGCTGGTGGAAGAATCGGTGCTGGGCTGGAAGGAATTCGAGATGGAAGTGGTCCGCGACACCGCGGATAACTGCATCATCGTGTGCTCGATCGAAAACTTCGACCCGATGGGCGTGCACACCGGTGATTCGATCACCGTGGCCCCGGCCCAGACGCTGACCGACAAGGAATACCAGCGCCTGCGCAACGCCTCCATCGCCGTGCTGCGCAAGATCGGCGTGGATACGGGCGGCTCCAACGTGCAGTTCGGTATCAACGCCGAAGATGGCCGCGTGGTCGTCATCGAAATGAACCCGCGCGTATCGCGTTCGTCGGCGCTGGCCTCCAAGGCCACCGGCTTCCCGATCGCCAAGGTCGCGGCCAAGCTCGCCGTGGGCTACACGCTCGATGAACTCAAGAACGACATCACCGGTGGCCTCACCCCGGCGTCGTTCGAGCCGAGCATCGATTACGTCGTCACCAAGATCCCGCGCTTCGCGTTCGAGAAGTTCCCGGCCGCCGATGCCCGCCTCACCACCCAGATGAAGTCGGTGGGCGAGGTGATGGCCATGGGCCGTACGTTCCACGAATCGATGCAGAAGGCCCTGCGTGGCCTCGAGATCGGCAAGACCGGCCTGAACCCGACCGGCCTGGATATCGGTAGCGAAGACGGCTTCCAGACGCTCAAGCGCGAGCTGCGCGAACCGCGCCCCGATCGCGTGTTCCACGTGGCCGATGCGTTCCGCGCCGGCCTTTCGCTGGAAGAAGTGCACGACCTGACCCGCATCGATCCGTGGTTCCTCGCCGCGTTCGAAGACATCGTTATCACCGAAGGCGAAGTGCAGCGCCAGGGCCTGACCGCGCTTGACGAGCCGCGCATGCGCGAACTCAAGCGCATGGGCTTTGCGGATGCACGCCTGGCCGAGCTGGTCGGCACCGACGAAAACGCACTGCGTCACCTGCGCCGCACCCTGGGCGTGCGCCCGGTGTACAAGCGCGTGGATAGCTGCGCGGCCGAGTTCGCCACCACCACCGCGTACATGTACAGCACGTACGAGGAAGAGTGCGAAGCCAACCCGACCAACAAGGACAAGATCATTGTCCTGGGCGGTGGCCCCAACCGCATCGGCCAGGGTATCGAGTTCGACTACTGCTGCGTGCACGCCGCGCTCGCCCTGCGCGAGGATGGTTTCGAAACCATCATGGTCAACTGCAACCCGGAAACCGTCTCCACCGATTACGACACCTCCGATCGCCTGTACTTCGAGCCGCTGACGCTGGAAGACGTGCTGGAAATCGTGGACCTGGAAAAGCCCAAGGGCGTGATCGTGCAGTACGGCGGCCAGACCCCGCTGAAGCTGGCGCGTGCGCTTGAAGCGGCTGACGTGCCGGTCATCGGCACCAGCGCCGATTCGATCGACCTGGCGGAAGATCGCGAGCGCTTCCAGAAGATGATCCAGAAGCTGGAACTGAAGCAGCCGCCGAACCGCACCGCGCGCAACGCCGACGAAGCGCTGGCCCTGGCCCGCGAGATCGGCTACCCGCTGGTGGTGCGCCCGAGCTACGTGCTCGGTGGCCGCGCCATGGAAATCGTCTACGCCGACGCGGATCTCACGCGCTACATGCGCGAGGCCGTGCAGGTGTCGAACGAATCGCCGGTGCTGCTTGATCGCTTCCTCGACCACGCCGTCGAGGTGGACGTGGATATCGTGGCGGATGCCGAGGGCAACGTCCTTATCGGCGGCATCATGGAGCACATCGAGGAAGCCGGCGTGCACTCGGGCGATTCGTCGTGCTCGCTGCCGCCGTACTCGCTGACCCAGGAGGTGCAGGATGAGATGCGCCGCCAGGTGAAGGTGATGGCCCGTGAATTGAAGGTCGTCGGCCTGATGAATACGCAGTTCGCCATCCAGGGTGATGACGTTTTCATCCTGGAAGTGAACCCGCGCGCCTCGCGCACCGTACCGTTCGTCTGCAAGGCCACCGGCATGTCGCTGGCCAAGATCGCCGCGCGCGCCATGGCCGGCATCTCCTTGGAGAAGCAGGGCACCACGAAGGAAATCATCCCGTCGTACTACGCGGTCAAGGAAGCGATCTTCCCGTTCCTGAAGTTCCAGAACGTGGATCCGATCCTCGGCCCCGAGATGAAGTCCACCGGCGAAGTGATGGGCGTGGGCCGTACGTTCGGCGCTGCGTTCGCGCGTGGTCACGAGGCCGCCGGCATCAAGGCGCCGCCGAAGGGCAAGGTGTTCATGTCGGTGCGCGATGCCGATAAGGATCGCCTGCTGCCGATCGCCCAGGAAGTGGCCCAGCGCGGTTACACCGTGGTGGCTACCTCGGGTACCGCGAAGTTCCTGCAGGATAACGGCGTCGCCGCCGAGCGCATCAACAAGGTGCTCGAGGGCCGCCCGCACATCGTCGATCTGATCAAGAACGGCGAAGTGGTCTATATCGTCAACACCACGGAAGGCAAGCAGGCCATTTCCGATTCGTTCTCGATCCGCCGCGAAGCGCTGCAGCAGCGCGTCACGTATTCCACGACCGTCGCAGGCGCGCGTGCCCTGGTGCACTCGCTTGATTTCCACGCGGAGCCGGAAGTCAACAGCCTGCAGGATCTGCACAAGGAGCTGAAGGCATGAGCGTAACTCGTCCTCCCATGACGGCGGTGGGCGCCGATCGCCTGCGCGATGAGCTGGAGTACCTGAAGCGCGTGAAGCGCCCGGAAATCGTCGCGGCCGTGGCCGAGGCCCGGGCGCATGGCGATCTGAAGGAGAACGCGGAGTACCACGCTGCGCGCGAAATGCACGGCTTCAATGAAGGTCGCATCAACGAGCTCGAGGCTGCGCTGTCGAACTCCGAGATCATCGATACCGAGCGCCTGGCCGTTGCGCCGCGCATTGTGTTCGGTGCCATCGTCGACCTGGTCGATCTGGATTCCGAGGCGGAGGTGACCTACCAGATCGTGGGCGACCTGGAGGCGGACATCAAGAAGAACCTGATCGCCGTGAGCTCCCCGATCGCGCGCGCGCTGATCGGCAAGAACGAAGGCGATGAGTTCGATTTCGTTGCCCCTAACGGCACGAAGACGTACGAGATAAAAGGCGTTCGTTACAAGTAAAAAAAGGGCCCTGCGGGGCCCTTTTTTTACTTGTAGGAGCGCGCTTGCGCGCGAAAGGTCTTGCCGCAAGCACCCATCGCGCGCAAGCGCGCTCCTACAGGCGGCGTATGTCAGATCGCCAGCGCAGTTGACACATCCGCGGTACGGCGGCGGGCCAGGGCCAGGTTCGATTTGGCGCGATCGAGCACCACGTAGAAGAACAGGCCGTTGTGCTGGGTCACCGGGTTGATGATGTGGTACTGGCTGCCGAGGGTGATCAGGATATCCTCGATGGATTCCTTGATGCCCAGTGCCGACATCGTCTTCAGCTTTGAGCGCACCACCTCGGTGTTACCCGCGGCGGCGATATCCAGGTCGAACGATGTGGCGTTGCCGGCGGTGCCCAGGCACATGCCGCTGTTGGCATCCACCAGCGCCGCGCAGATCGCGCCATCGGTGGTCATCAGGTTATCGAGCGATTCGTTGAGCGTAGCCATGGTGGTTCCCCTTATTTGAAGTGCGTCGCGTGGTGTGGAGCAGCCGCGTGCTCAGGGCTTGAGCGCGGCGATGATCTGGGCCGCGCATTCGCGCAGTGCCCAAAGGCTGTTGCCCAGCAGCAGGTCCGGGCGGGCAAGCACGGCCAGCACGTAATCACTGCGCTCCCCGCGCATGGCAATCAGCTGGATCTGGCGTGCCTCGTACTGCAGGCTCACCACGTTGAGAGGGCCTGCGGCGACCTGTTCGCCAGCGGCCTCGCCCAGGGCGCTCAGTGAACTGATCACGGCGGCGAGGCGGCTCTGCATTCCCTCATCGAGCACGCCCGAGAAGGCGGCCGGGAAACCATCGGCGGTCGCCAGGATGGCGCCTTCGGCACCGTTCAGGCGATCGACCAACGCTTGCAGGAACTGCTCAAGCACGTAGCGCTGCGTGCGTGAGAGCGGGCGGGCGGGTTCGTTGAGCACGGTCATGGGGCGGGTTCCATGCGCAGCGTGTCGGCTTGCGCTTCAATCTGTACGAACAACACATCCAGCAGCAGGTTCACGTCATCGCGCTGGCGCACATCCACCGAAAACACGGGAGCGGCGAGGCCGCGTGCAGCGAGGTGTGCCGTCACGTCATCGGCCTGGCGTGATCCCGGTTCATCGGTGCGGCCGACGCCGACCACGGCGCGGGACGCACGGAACAGGCTATCGAACGCGTCGAGGAACGGATCCAACCCGCTAAGGCAGTCAGCGCGCGTCGCGTCCACGAGCAACACGGCGCCTAGCGCACCTTTGCCCACCATCGGCCACATGAAGGAGAAGCGCGACTGGCCGGGTACACCGTAAAGGCGCAACGTACCGCCGTCGTCGAGCGCCACTTCACCGTAATCGAGCGCCACCGTGGTTGAGGCCTTGCCGTGGGCGGCAAGGTCGGTGTTGCGCACTTCGGTCGCCACCGGCGGCCGTGTGCTGATCGCTGAGATGGCGGTGGTCTTGCCCGCACCCATCGGTCCAAGGAAAACGATCTTGTAATCGCGTTGGTTCACCCGTGGCTCCCCATGCCAAGCGCGCGGCGCAGCTTGCCCATGGCCGCATGCAGCGGCCCCCGTGCGGGCGCGTCGCGACGGGTTGGCGCGTCCTTGTCGAATGTTTCGGTCACATCCAGCCAGCCGCACAGGCGGCAGCCGGCGAGCAGGGCCAGTACATCGGCCTGCCGGGCCGGGTGCGCGGCCAGCAGGTGATCCAGCGAGGTCGGCTCGCGGATGAGTTGCGACGCAACCCGCAGGAACGTATCGCGGCGTTCGAGCGAGCCAAAGTCTGGCCAGCGTTTCAGGCGGAGCCGGCGGTGGCGTTCGAGGTTCAGTTCATCGACGGCCCACGGGCGCCCCAGTGCGATCGCCCACAGCACGTGCGCCATGGAGCAGCGCAGGGCGTCGGCCGGAACCTCGCCCGCGGTGGCGCGTGCGCTCAGCGCGGCATCGCTCATGGCGGCCGGCAGGGCGGTCGCAACCGCGGGGGCTACCCAGCCCGCGTTCGCCGTGGCATCGATCCATGCGATCGGGCCGGCGGTGCCATCGATCTGCAGGCGCTGGCCGGTCGCGCCGGCATGGGTTGCGTGTGCCAGCCACGCATCGACCGAGGTGGGCGATGCGTCGACGGCGGCCCGCGCAACGTCGCCAAACGGGCTGTTCGCCGCCCGCTGGCCCTGCGCGATCGTATCGGCGAGCTGGCCCGTATGCGGCCAGCGATCGAGAAAACGAATATCGGGCGCGCTCGCGCGGCGCGGCCCGGCGACAATGCGAATCACCTTATCGCTGGGCGTGCGTGGCAAGGCGGCCGGGTCCGTGCCCAGCAGCACATCGCAGCGCTCCACAGGCACCGTGCGCCAGCGCACTCCCGCGGCGCGCAGGGCCGCGCGCAGTAGCAACGCATCCTCCAGTGGCATGGGCGCGAACGCCACGGAAAGGCGCCCCGCCACGGCCGTCATGCGGCCGCCTGCGAAAGCGAACGCTCGCGGCGCTCGCGCGCCACGCCAAGCAGCCAGCGCAGGTTGCCGTCCCCATCGAAGATGGGCGAGAGGAATAGCTCGTTATCGAATGCCTCGCCATGTTTGCGGTAGTTGCGTACCACGACCTGCGTCGCCTGGCGTAGCGAAATGGCCCGGCGCAGCGCTTCGACGGCAGCTGGGTCCGTCTCCGGGCCCTGCAGGAACCGGCAGTTGCGGCCAATGCACTCGCGGGCGCTGTAACCGGTGAGCTGCTCGAAACGGCGGTTAACGTAGGTGATCGGCAGGTCGGGTGCCTGCGCATCGACCAGCACCACGCCAGCGGCAATGGCCTGCAACGTATCCTGCAGGTCGCCCATGCGGCCGCGGGTGGCGCCAAAGTTATCCAGGTCCACCACGGTGATGATGCGAAAGCGTGCGCCATCGAGGGTGGTGGTGCGCGCCTGGAACAGGAGGATCTTGTCCGCACCGCCTTGGCCGCGCAGGTGGCCTTCGCTACCTATGTCACCACTGTCGGGGTTCAGCAGGCCCGCCAGGCCAGGCAGCAGCAGGGTGCTCGGCAAGTGCAGGCGAAGGCTGCTACCCAGCAGGTCACGGTCGGTGGTGCCTATGCGCTCGGCGAAATCGCCGGCGGTCTGAACGACGCGGCCCTGGGCATCCACGATGCAGAGGCCGATGCGGCTCGCGCGCAATCCTTCACGGAGAAGGGCGTTCTCCGCATCAAGGTACTCCATACCTGCTCCATCCCCTGCGAGGGCAAGATCGCTATTTAGAACGATTTAGGCAATTTCGGCAGATGGTAGCTTAAAAACGTGACAGAGAGCACATTTTCGGCAGAAGCGCAGGGATTTGGTCACATGGGCGGGCGCTTGCGCGGGGTGGGTGCTTGCGGTGCCGCGGGGTCGCGCGCAAGCGCGCTCCTACTGGGGGCGGAATCCGGCTTGGCCGGTCACGAACCGCGCCAGCTTCTCCGGGTTGCGTTGCACGTGGATGGCCGTGATGTGGCCATCTTCGGTCGCGAAGGTCTGCACCGATTCCAGGGCGCCTGCGAAGTAGCGCAGCACGGCCAGTTCGCCGTTTACGCTCGCGATCGCCACGTGCATGCCGCGATCGTTGCGGATACTGGGCGCATACAGCAGTTGCGCGATGCGCACCCCGCCTTCCATGGGTTTGGGGAAGCTGGATACGTAACCGCCCCCGTCGCCCATCAGCACGGCATCCGGTTCCAGGATCTCGCGCATGGAGCGGAAGTCGCCACTGGCCATGGCGCCGGCAAAGCGCCGCACGAGGTCGGCGTGCAGCGCCCGGTTCACTTCGAAACGTGGCCGTTCATCGCGCAGTTGCTCCTTGGCCCGGTGTACCAGCTGGCGGCAGGCCGCTTCGCTTTTGCCCAGCACGTGGGCGATCTCCGGGTAGTCCTCGTCGAACACCTCGCGCAGCAGGAACGCCGCGCGGGCTTCGGGGGCCAGGCGCTCCAGCAGGGCCAGGAACGCCACGGAAACATCGCTGGCCAGCTCCTGAAGGTCTTCCGGGGTCGCGCTATCGTCGGTGAGCACCGGCTCGGGCAGCCAGATGCCTACGTAGTGCTCGCGCCGCGTGCGCGCGGCGCGCAACTGGTCGATGGCGCGGCGGGTGGTCGCG
>Ga0207647_10001671_pt1 | contig 17080 bp, 17 predicted proteins | sample KBSCornC2_FD_184295 | JGI IMG/M metagenome (GOLD analysis project Ga0207647, IMG submission 184295) | Corn rhizosphere microbial communities from Kellogg Biological Station, Michigan, USA - C2 (SPAdes) (version 2) | ecosystem: Host-associated > Plants > Roots > Rhizosphere ...
CCACCGCTCGACCATCGTCAACCTCGACCTGGTGCGGCAGGTGAAGCCGCACACCAACGGCGAGTGCTTCCTGGTGCTCGATTCAGGCGCCCAGGTGAAGGTGTCGCGGTCGTACCGCGACGTCGTCGCGAGGTTCGTCCACTAGGGCGGGGCGACGCCTCACATCATATTGTTGGAAGTGCCGCCCATGGTTTGCGAGCCGCCGCCGACGTTGCCGCCCGCCGCGACCTGCTGCTGAACCGCCTGGTTCAGGGCCGGGCTGGTGGTCGTCGCGGTGCAGCTCGCCATGCCGCTGGCGACCGACGCCGCGATCGCGCTGACCGACACGCCGCAAACGTTGGCGGCGACGTCGATCGGGACCTGGGCGTTGACCGGGATGTTGGCGCGGTCGACCTTGATCGCGACCGACAGGTCGTTGAGCACGTTCTGGAGGTTGACGTTGACCAGCGCGGGGATGCCGCCGGTGCCGGTCGGCGTGCCGGTCCCGGCGGTGGTTGCTCCGCCGGACGCGCTGACCTCGCCGGCCGACGCGGGCGCGGCGGTCTGGTTGGTCTTGCATGCGGCGATCGCCAGCGTCAGGCTGGCCACGGCCGCGGCGAGCTTTACTGCACGAGCGGTCATCATCTTCTCCTATGCTTACTGGGGCGGGGTGGTCCCGGTGGTGGTCGTCGTCGTCGTCGTGCCGTTGGTCTGCGCGCCGCCGCCGACTGAGCCGTTGGCCGCGAGTTGCTGCTGTACCGCCTGGGTCAGCTCGGGCGAGGTGGTCTTAGCCGTGCAGCCGCCGCTGTTGCCGCCGCCGGCGCCGATCGAAAGGATATTGATCGAGACCCCGCACACATTGGCCGCGACCGTGATCGGGATCTGGGCATTGATCGGGATGTTTGCCTTGTCGACGTGAAGGTCGAGCGCGAGGTTGTTGAGCACGTTCGACAGGTTGACGTTGACCAGCGAGGTGGCGACGCTGCCGAGGCTGGAGGCGCCCGAGGCCACGGTGCTCCCGGCGCTTCTGAGCGCGCTTCCCGCGGAGGTCGATTTACAGCCGGTGGTGAAGAGCAGCAGGGCAAGGGCCGGAACGGCGAACGCTGTACGCATGCAGAATCCTTTCGGGTCTGGCCGCCAACGCCGGACCCAGCGGATTGGTTTCGTGCGTCACGTTGCCCGCGTCCGCCGAACAGTCGTCATAAAAGTGCAACGGAATCTGCGCTGAACTGCATCATTTCGGCCGTAGCCGCGTCACATGAAATTCGCGCGTTTCGCCGGCCCGATCGCCGCCTGTTCGGCCTTCTTTGTCGCATGTCCGGCGGACGCGGCCGAAGACGCGCAGTTCCTGAATGCCCCCGCGACTTCGCTTCCGACGCCCAAGTTCGCCGCGCAGTTCCAGCTGCGGCTGCGGTTGCCCGAAGGGCGCGGTCTCGCGCGGCTCCTGCTCGACGCGGGCGTGAGCCAGGATGATGCCGGGGCGGCTGCCCGCCTGGCTGCCGGCCACCTGGGTGCCGGCGCTGGCGGCTGCACGGCGCTGGTCTCGATCGAGCGGAGCGCGGGCACGACGGGCTTCAGCCTCGTGCGCGTGCAGCTCGTGACCGACGCTACTCAGACCGTCATCGAGCGCCGCGGGCGCGACCTCGTCGTCGCGTCCGACACGGCAGCGCGCGGGACGCCCAGACTAGTCTAGATTAGGGTGCGGCCGGCCGCGGCTAGCGGCTGAGCGGACCGTTCTCGAGCGCGGCAAGCGCGCGCCGAGCGACGTCGTGCGACATGACCGTTTGGCCATTGGCAACGACCATCTCGACGTCCTCTTCCGTGAGCACGCGATTGAATTCGGTCGCGGCCTCGCCACGGTGGCCCTGCTTAGCCAGCGCAATGCCGAGGTTGATCGAGCGCGCCGGATCATAAGCCGAGACGTTGGCCGAACGAATCTCGCGCTCCGCGGTCGAATAGTCCGAGCGAAGCAGCGAGGAATAGCCCGGCGCGGGGTCATTGACCTGGCCCAGCTGCGCGCTGGCGGGCGATGCGACAAGAAGCGCTGTGAGCGCGGTCGAGATCAAGAGCTTCATCACCCATCCTTCCACTATCTGATGGGGAATTTGTATGCCTAACGCCGCGGCTTCGCAATATATGTCATATGACTGTCATAAACAGCGGTTAGGCTCCGCCTGGGGCGAGGTCCGAGTCGTATCCGCTTGGGCTAAGCTATTGAGATGACGGCGGTTACTGCCGATCCGGGGCGATTCTCGGAGTCGGCAAGCACGTGCCGAAGCGTCGCCTGGGCGTGCGGCCCTAGCGCAACACTCTGCCGAAATTTTGAGGATTATCGGCCCGCTCGATTCGCGCGAGGCAAAAGGAAAGGCCGCGCGAGGGGGAGCTTCGCGCGGCCTTCCTCAACTGACCCACCGACCGTTTGCCCCGCCGGCCGGTGGGATAGCGACCGGTCTTAGAAGCCTCGTTCCGGAGAAGGTTCCGGTGGCGGTGGCGGCGGCGGCAGAGCCGGGGGCGGCGGTTGCGGGCAGACGCCCGGCGCCGTGATCACCGCACCGCTTTCGCACGTCACCGTTGCCGGCGGCGGCGGCGGAGGCGGCGGTGGCGGAACGTAGGCTGCCGGCGCTATGTGCGGCGCGCCGATCTTGAACGAAATCTCGCCCCCCCACAGCCGGGGCGGATTGAAGTTGCCGTAATCGCCGAGCGTGCGGGCGTTCGCTGCCGAGCGCCGGTAGATATGCGTCTCGTTAAACAAGTTACGCGACCACAGAGCGAAGGTCAGCAGTGTGCTGCCCTGATTCAAGTCGACGTCCGCCAGGGCGATCCTGGCGTTCACGATGAAGCTGGGATCGGTCAGCACATTCTCCGCCTGGAAGCTGTACTGCTTGCTGGCGTAATTGGCATCGATGTGAAGCCGGAGCTTGCTGTTGCTAAGCCCCGTCGGGACCTCGTAATCGGCATAACCCGACACCGCATGCTTCGGCGTGAACACCGTGAAGACCTGGAACAGCGGATTGCCGGCCAGGAAGGGGTTCGCTGTCGGCGGGACCTGCACGTCGGTGTAGGCGTATGAGGCGCCCAGCGTAAGCTGTCGGATCGGGCGAACAGTCAGGTCGGCTTCGATGCCTTTGATGGTCGACGTGCCCGGGGCGTTGACCGTCTCTTCCGTGTGGAGGTTGAAGGTCGGGCTGTTGGGATTGGTATCGACGTTATCGAAGTCGGTCTGCGTCCCCTGCCTCTTCATGATGTAGCCGGCCAGGTTGAGGCGGGCGGCGTGATCGAGGAAGTCCATCTTTCCGCCGACTTCATATGCCCGGACCGTTTCCGGACCGAACGCGCGGAACGTCGCCGAACGGTCGTTGGCGCCGCCCGAGCGATAGCCGGTCGAATATTTGGCGTAGAGGTGGACGGTTTCCGATGCGTCGATCGCGGCGACGACCAATGGATCGACGCGACCCTTGTCGTAGTTGAACCGGAACGGGTTCACCAGAACGGCCGCTCCGGGCGTTCCACCCACGTTGATGGCGTTGCCGTTGACGACGTCGAGGACACCGGTGCGCTTATCCTTGGTGTAGCGCGCGCCGACGGTCAGGTGGAAAATATCGAAGCCCGCTGGGGTCCAGGTCGCCTGACCGAACAGTCCGAGGCTTCGCGCGTGGGCGTGGCTGTGGCGCTGCACGCACCAGAAGTTTCGGTCCCAGCCCTGAACCGGGACCGGCGCCCCGTTGATGGTCACGCTTCCGCAATTGTAGGGTGGTTGCTGCACGCCATTCCCGTTTTCGGAAAGGATCGTGTAGCCGGTGCCGTTGGCGTTCCAGTAATTCGTGCTTGGTGTCGCCGCGGCTTCGGTCGCGCGCTCGACGAAATAATAAGCGCCGACCACATAATCGACCTGCTTCGCGATGTTGCCGACGAGCTGGAATTCCTGACTGAACTGGTGCTGGAACAGCTCGGAAAGGCTGTACCGGCTGAACGCCGTGTTCGGTTGGAAGATCGTGCGGTGCGGCCCGTTGGCGTCCCACTGGTGTGTGGTCACCGACCGCCAGGCCGTGATTGAGCGCAGCTCGAGGTCCGGCGTCACCTTGTACTTGATCGTGCCGCTCGTTCCGTGCGTCCGATCGACGCTCGGTTGCTGCGGCACTCCGATCTCGGAACTGGTTTGGCGCCGGCCTCCACTGACGACGATCAGCGGCGAGAGCGGCGCGATGCACTGCACGCCATTGGTGCAATTGGCGCCGTTGAAGGTCAGCTGGCGGCCGACATACGTACCGATCGGCAAGCCCTGCGGGTTGTAGTTGATCAGCTGGCTGAAGAACGGCGTATTCTCGTCCTTCGTGCGATCGTAGGCGACGTCGACGGTGAGACCATCGAGTGGGGTCCAGCGCGCGGCAACGCGAGCGCCGACCGTATTGTGGTAGTTCCACCCGAGCTGGCCGGCGAGCGGGTTCTTCGTCGTCGCGCCCTGGTGATTGACCAGCGCGTCGACCTTGACCGCGATATTGTAAACCGCGGGCAGGTCGAGGTGCAGGATGCCTTGATACTGGCCGTAATTGCCGACGCCGACCGTGCCGCGAACACCGAAGACGCCCGTCGGGGCCTTCGTGATGATGCTAAGCGCCCCGCCTTCGGTGTTGCGGCCGAACAGCGTGCCCTGCGGTCCGCGCAACACTTCGATGCGCTCAATGTCGAGCAGCGAAGAGTTTAGGCCCTGCGAACGGCCGAGATAGACACCATCGAGATAGACGCCGACGCCCGGTTCGCGAGCGGTCTGGTTCTGGTCGAAGGGGACGATGCCGCGGATGCCGACGGTCAGCGCCGACTGGCGCGCCTCAAACGTCGCAACGCGCAGGCTGGGGATCGAGCCGTCGCCCAAGGCGAGGAGATCGCCGGCGTGGCGGTCGGTCAGCGCCTGGGTGTTCGCGACGCTGATCGCGATCGGCGTGCGCTGGAGGTTCGTCTCGCGCTTGGTCGCAGTGACGATGATCGCTCCCAGGCCCTGGTCCTGTGGGGCCTGCGGCGCGTTTTCCACGACCGTCGACCCGGACTGCGGGCGGGCGACGTGGTCGGCCTGCGGCGCAGGAGCGGTCGGGCCCGGGTTCGGCTGAGTCGTCTGCTCCGGCAGCTGGCTCGTGGTCGAGCCCGGCGCGACCGTCACGCCGGGGTTCGGCGGCGTCGTGTCCTGCGCAAAAGCGGTCGCGGAGACAGAGCCCAACAGCACGCTCATCGCAAGCGCGCGAGCGCGACGGCCGGTGCCAGGATTGTTGGATTCGGGCGCCGCGGAAACCGCGCGCGACATAATCAGTGACATTGTTTGGACCTTTCCCCCTGGCGTCAATTGCGGCCAGCAAGGGTCGGTCTAGGCAGGGCCGACGACAGTCTTGTGACCGCCGTTTGGCATCGCCGTGAATCTACTGTTGCAGATTTTTGACTTCGGACGGCCGGGCGCCGGGTGAGTCTAGAACAGCGTCGTGAGCCAGTAAAAAAGAGCGCCAACGCTAGCCGATGCGGGAATGGTGATGATCCAGGCGATCATCACGTTCTGCGCGACGCCCCAGCGGACCGCCGAGGCCCGCCGCGCGGCGCCGGCGCCGATGACGCATCCCGTGATGGTGTGGGTCGTCGACACGGGAATGCCGTAAAAGGAGGCCGCGAACAGCATCACCGATCCGCCGGCCGAGGCGGAGAAACCCTGGTGCTGGTTGAGCTTGGTGATGCGCGTGCCCATGGTCTCGATGATCCGCCAGCCGCCGGTGAGCGTGCCGAGGCCCATCGCGATGTAGCAGCCGAGCGACACCCAGGACGGCACGTGGAAGTTCCCGTGGAGATAGCCGGTCGAATAGAGCAGAACGGTAATGATGCCCATCGTCTTCTGGGCGTCGTTGAGCCCGTGGCCGAGCGAATAGGCGCCGGCTGAAAAGAGGTGCAGGCTGCGGAAAACGCGCTCTGCACCGCGGGCGGTTGCGCGGGTCCCGAGCCAGCTCGTCACCAGCATGACGAACATGGTGAGCATTAGCCCGAGCAAAGGCGACAGCACGATCGCCAGCAGCGTCTTGTTGAGCCCATTCCACTGAATCGCGCCACGCCCGGCGTGCGCTACGCCGGCGCCGATGATGCCGCCGACCAGCGCATGGCTCGACGAGGACGGGATTCCCTTGAGCCATGTGACGACGTTCCAGAACATCGCCCCGACGAGCGCCCCGAATACGACCGCGGGCGTGACGAGATCCTTGTCGATCAGCCCCTTGCCGATCGTATCGGCGACCTTGTGCAATTGCGGCCACTGCAGCGCGAGGAAGTAAGCGGCAAAGTTGAAGAAGGCGGCAAAAACCACAGCCGCGACCGGGCTGATTCGCCGGGTGCCGACGACCGTTGCAATCGAGTTGGCGGCATCGTGCAGCCCGTTCAGGAAATCGAACGAGAAGGCGACGATGACCAGCCCGATCAGCAGCGGGAACGCAAGCTCGTGCATCAGGCGTGATCGATTACGAGGCCGTCGATTTCGTTCGCGACGTCCTCGAACGCGTCCATGACCTTCTCGAGATTCTTGAACACCTCGCGCGTCACCGCGAATTGCAGCGTGTCGTTCCGGGCTGACTGAAACGCGATCTTGAGCCCCGCCGCGTGAAATTCATCGGCATCCCCTTCGAGCCGCACGACCTTCTGGGTGAGATCATGAAGCTTGGCCCCGTTGACGGTGATCTTGCGAAGCAGTGGCAGGCTTTCCGCGATCAAGTGGGAGGATTCGGAAATCATCCCCATGACCTGTTTCATCTGAGCACCGAACTCAGTGACGCCATAGAGATCGATGGCGCGCGCCGCGGAGAGCATCTCGTCGATCGTATCGTCCATCGCCACGATCAGCGCCGTGATCGAACTCCGGTCGAACGGCGTCAGGAATGTCCTGCGGACCTCCAGCAGGACCTCACGAATGATCTCGTCGGCCCGATGCTCCTGGTCGCGGATCAGCTTCAGCACTTCGCGCGGCGTGGCCTCGTCATCCGCAAGCCGTTTGAGCGCATCGGCGGCGGCGACCAACGTCGCGCCGTGCGCTTCGAACATCGAGAAGAAGTCGCCCTTCCGCGGAAGGAGCTTCTGAAACCAGGCGAACATCCCCACTCCTTCGTCAGTGTTCGGCGTCAAGCGAGTAGCCCGCCGAGCGGACAGTCCTGACGAGATCCTTTTCGTCGCCCCGATTCAGCGCCTTCCTCAGGCGGCGGACGTGGACGTCCACCGTCCGGACGTCGATGTCCCGGTCGCGCGGCCAAACCGCGTCGAGCAGCCGCTCGCGCGAGAAGACGCGGCCCGGATTTTCCATCAGGTGACGCAGCAGCCGGAACTCGGTCGGCCCGAGCTGGACGGGCTTGCCGCCCCGGCGGACGCGGTGCGCCTCGACGTCCATCTCGATGTCGCCGTAGGTCAGCTGCTCGCCGGCAAGCGCCGGGCGCACCCGGCGAAGCACCGCACCGACGCGGGCCAGCAGCTCGCGGGGGCTGAAGGGCTTGGTTACATAATCGTCGGCGCCCGTCTCGAGCCCGCGGATTCGGTCGCTCTCCTCGCCTCGCGCGGTGAGCATGATGATCGGCACATGGGCGGTCGTCGGGCGCCTGCGCAGGCGGCGGCAAACCTCGATCCCGCTGACGCCCTCGATCATCCAGTCGAGTATGACGACATCCGGCGTCCGCTCCTCGGCGAGCAGCAGCGCCTCCTCACCGTCCGCGGTGCGAACGATGTCATATCCCTCTCGATCGAAATGCCAGATGAGCAGGTCCGCGAGGGCCCTGTCGTCCTCAACCAGCAACAATGAAGGCTTGCCCACTTCACGGTTGCTAGAGGCCGAGGGTGACACTTTTATGAAACCGTAACCGGCAGGAGGACGTGCATGGTGGTCCCCACCCCGACCTCGCTGTCGATGGTCAAGCGGCCGCGGTGGCGCTCGACGATATGCTTGACGATCGAGAGCCCGAGCCCCGTTCCGCCGAGCGAGCGGCTACGGCTGGTGTCGACGCGGTAAAAGCGCTCGGTGACGCGCGGCACATGCTCGGGCGCGATGCCCTCTCCCTGGTCGGCGACCGACAGATGGACCATCTGGCCCTCGGCCCGAGCGGTGATCCTGACCGGCGTTCCCGGCTCGCCGTAGCGGAGCGCGTTGGCGATCAGATTGTCGAGCAGCTGAAGGATCTGGCTGCGGTCGGCGGCAATCGGCGGAAGCTCCGGATCGACGTCGCAGATGATTTCCGAATTGCGGTCCTCGGCCATGAAGCGCGCGCTCTCCGCCGCCTGCTCGATCAGCCATTCGAGGTCGAGCGCCTCGGTCGGCTCGGTGAACTTCTCGGCCTCGATCCGCGACAGCGAGATCAGGTCCTCGACGACGCGCTGCATACGCCGGGCCTCGTCGTGGACCACGGTCAGGAAGCGGTCGCGGGTCGCCGGGTCGATCTCATCCGCCTGCTCGCGCAGCGTCTCGGCATAGCCGATCAGGGTCGACAACGGCGTCCTCAGCTCGTGGCTCGCATTGGCGACGAAGTCGACGCGCATCTGCTCCGCGGCTCGCGCCTCGCTGCGGTCGACAAAACGGATCAGCGAGGTCCCGTCGTCGAGCGCGGCGCTGCGCATCAGCCAATGGCGGCGAAGGCCCCCGAGGCCGGTCAACTCGACCCCTTCGGCGGCATCCACCCCCCGCTCCAGCGCCTCGAGCGCCCCCGGATGGCTGATCACGTCGTGAAGCGCCTCGCCGCAGATGGATTCGCCAAGCAGGCGCCGAGCCGCGGCGTTGGCCGCCATCACCCGGTCGCCGGCAAGGATCAAAGTAGCTTCCCTCAGCCCTTCGATGAGCACCGGGCCGGCGGCGAGCGTTTCCGACATGCTGCGGGACTTAGTTCAGCAGTCAGCGAAGCGCCAGCGTTGCACGGCTGATCCAAGGGGCCTAGGCGCGCCGTCATGGCCAGCAAGTTCGAAACGTTCGCCGCGCTGCATGTCCCCGGCGACCCCGTGATCCTCTACAATATCTGGGACGTCGGAAGCGCGAAGGCGGTGGTCGCCGCGGGCGCCAGGGCGCTGGCGACCGGCAGCCACCCGGTCGCCGACGCCAACGGCTGGGCGGACGGGCAGCAGGTGCCGCTCGACTTCGCGCTGGCCAATGCAAGGCGCATCATCGACGCCGTCGAGCTGCCGGTGACGGTCGACTTCGAGAGCGCCTATTCGGACGATGCCGAGGAAGGCGCAGCCAATGTGGCGCGGCTGAAGGCGACCGGCGCGGTCGGATGCAACTTCGAGGACCAGGTGATCGGCGGAGAGGGGCTCCACCCGCTGGAGAGCCAAGTGAACCGCATTGCGGCGATCCGGAGCGCGGTTGGCGGCGACTTCTTCATCAACGCGCGCACGGACCTGTTCCTGAAGACCCAGACCTATGACGACGCGCTCATCGACCAGGTGGTCGAGCGGGGGAAGGCGTTCGCCGACGCGGGCGCAAGCGGCTTCTTCGTACCGCGGCTGGGCGACCCGGCCCAGATCGAGCGGGTGGTGCGCGAGGTGCCTCTACCCTTGAACGTGATCGCCTACCCCGGAGCGCCGGACAAGAAGGTCTGGGCCGACGCCGGCGTCGCGCGGATCAGCCACGGCCCCTTCCCCCATCGGGCGTTGATGGCGACGCTGACCGAAATGGCGAAGACCGCGATCAGCTGACGTTTATCTGATTGCCGCCTGCAACGTCTTCAGATCATTGCCCGTTAGCGGGCCGCCAAACGGCGGGTCGCATGAACGCTGAAGACTCGCGCCGATGCGCCCGCACATCGCGATGGCGTGGTCGGTCAGCGTTTCGTGATAGCTCACCACCTTAAGGTGTGTCGCCGTCGCTTCGAACAATCGGTTTCGAAACGCCGAATCGCCGCAAAGCGGTTCACGGTCGTATTCTGAGGTCTCAAGGTCTTCGCTATCGGCTCGGAAACCAAGTCGGAGGCGCTTATCGTCGAGAGGCACCGGCTGGACTTGAACGCTTCGAAAATATTCATTTTGGCCATTGGCGAACGTAAGATAGGCGCTGAATGACTTGATCGCGTCCCTGACCCGTTTGTCGGGGATCGAGGTCAGTCCTCCCGAACCCATCATCTCCTCGTAAACCGATCGAGGAGGGGCAATGGACGGCAGGATGTTCACCGTTCCCGCAGCCGACCAGATGTTCGCTGGAGGGCACTGGCCGGCGTTCAAGATCGTGGCGAATCGACTTTCCCGATCGCCAAGCTCGCGCATGATGTTCCGCATCGACCGGACCACCGCCACGTCTTGTTCGGACTCCTCGAACAGACGCTCCAGCCGCTCGCGATGCCTTGCAGACTCTGAGCGTCGCGACCCCCATTCCTGAAGCTCGAAGGCAATCAGAATCCCCGCGAGAACGCCGAGTGTTTCCAGGCCCAGAAGTAGCCATTCGCGGCCTTCGATGCGCTTGAACGATTCGCTGACGCGCTTGAACAGGATCATGCCCGGCCCCCCGCGAGCCGAACTTAAGTCAAACATGCATTTGATCAACTAGGCTCGGCCGAGCTTCCACCACGGCCGGCGCGGGCCGGACTTCAGCACCGTCTTGCGGAACAGCTGAGCGCCGACGCGAAGGATAATCGCGACCCACAAAGCCTGCCACAGCAGGGCGAGAAGGTGCGGCCACAACTCCGCGCGCTCAGCCGCCCGGGCGAGCATCGCCAGCGGCGAGGAGAGCGGGAAGACCGCGGCGGCAATGCCCTCGGTCGAGTCGGGCGCGCCGATCGCGGTCGAGGCGAACAGCAGGAGCAGCATCTGCCCGAAGGTCACCGGCATCGACAAAGTCTGGACCTCCCGCGCGGTCGAGGCCTGGGCGCCGATGGTCAGGAAGGCCGCGCCGAGGAGCAGATAGTTCATGCCGAAATAGGCGATCGTCAGCGCGAGGAACATCGGCCAGCCGACCGCCGGCGGCGGCAGCGTCGCCACCCCGCCATGCTTGATCATCTGGATCATCAGAGCCCCGGCGCTGATCCAGACGACCAGGCCGGTGACCGATGCAGCGAGCATCGCGAACAGCTTGCCGACGAACATCGCGTCGATCGGGATGGCGGCGGCAATCACCTCGATGATCTTGTTCGATTTCTCCTCGATCAGCTGGGAGAGCAGCATGCCCGACAGCAGAATCGAGAGGACGAAGAGCAGGGTCTGAGCGATCTGCGCGGTGACCGCCCGGTCGGTCGAAAGCGACCCCGAGGACGCCTCGACGGTCGTGACCTGAAGCGCGGTGTTCGCCGCCGGCGCCGAGCGCGCGTCGTCGATCAGCATGCGCAGCTGGCCGGCCGTCCCCTTGTCGCCGGCAATCGACCCCGTGAGATGGGGATGGGCAAGATCGCCGGTCATGACCGCACGAACCGGGACGTTGCGGCTGGCGAGCAGCTCACGGACCTGCGCGTCCGTGTCGGCCTGGGGCTTGAACGGAGCGAGCTTGACGACCTGGTCGTCGCCAAGCGCGTCGCTCATCTCCTGCCGGGCCTTGGCGAGACGGTCGAAATCGGACTGGTTCCAGACGACCGCGATCACCGGCCGCTCGTTGCGGCTGGCGATGCGCGTGCTGATGGTTCCAAACACGCCGCCGAACACCAGGGGGAACAAGGGCGCCAGCAGGAAGAAGATGAAGGTCTTCGACAGTACCGTCGCCGAGAAGTCGCGACGGGCGATGACGAAGGCCGAGCGGATGAAGCGCATCATTCGGGCTTCTCCTTAGCCATTTCCGCGGCGGCCTTGTTGCCTGCAATGGCAACGAACGCGTCGTGCAGCCCGGGACGTTCGATGGCGAGCGTTTCGATCCCGGCGCCGCCGTCGATCAGCGCCTTGAGCAAGGGCTCGGGGCCGCCCTCCGGAAGCTCGAACACATATTCATCCCCCTCGCGGCGGGCATTGGCGGGAATGGCGGCCTGCCACGGACCCTCGCTGGAACGGGTGCGCAGGCGGACGATCGGACGAAGGCGCGAACGCGCCTCGTCGACCCGGCCGTCGAACGCGACCTTGCCCTTGGCGATGATCGCGATCCGCTCGCACAGCCGTTCGGCGTGCGCGATGACATGGGTCGAGAAGATCACGGTGACCCCGGCGCGGGCCTCGCGGCGGATCAGCTCCTCGAGCCGCGCCTGGTTGATCGCGTCTAGGCCGCTGAACGGCTCGTCGAGCACGATGAGGCGGGGCTTGTGGATGATCGTGCCGAGCAGCTGGACCGTCTGGGCCATACCCTTGGACAGGGTGCGGATCGATTTCTTCGACCATTCGCCAAGCCCGTGCTCGGAAAGCAGGGCATCGGCGCGGCGGCGGCCTTCGGCGATCGGCAGGCCGCGGAGCGCGCCCATGAAGGCGATCGCATCGCGCGCGTGCATCGCGGGATAGAGGCCCCGCTCCTCGGGCAGGTAGCCGATCTCCTGGGCGGCCTCGAGCGGCCGGTCCCGACCGAGGACGAGCCGGGTGCCGCTGGACGGGTCGATGATGCCGAGCAGCATGCGAAGCGTGGTCGTCTTGCCGGCGCCGTTGGGCCCGAGCAGGCCGAAGATCGAGCCGGTCGGGACGGCGAGGCTGACGCCGTCGACGGCGCGGGTCTCGTTGAAGTCCTTGACCAAGTCGACCGCTTCGACCGCAAGGTTTCCGGATGAGGCCTGTCGAAGCACTGAAATCCCTACGAAATTCACGGCCCGCGGTGTACAGGCCCGGCGTGCATAAGGGCCAAAGCCTTGAGGAAGCAATAAGGGCGAAAGCAGCGGAGCTCGGCTTCGTCGCCTGCGGCTTCGCGCGCGCCGATGCGGCCGATGCGGCGGGGATCGAGCTCAAGCGCTGGCTGGAGGCCGGGCATCACGGGACGATGGGCTGGATGGAAGCGCGGGCGCACCACCGCGTGTCGCCGCTGGCGCTGTGGCCCGAAGCGAGATCGGCGATCGCGCTGGGCATGAGCTATGCCCCGGCCGCAGACCCGCTGGCGCTTGCGGAGCGAGGCGAGGTGGGACGCATCTCGGTCTATGCGCAGGGCGGCGACTATCACAAGACGGTCAAGAAGGGGCTGAAGGCGCTCGCGCGCTTCATCGTCGACCATGCCCCAAGTGAGCTCAAGGTGTTCGTCGACACCGCGCCGGTCATGGAGAAGCCGCTTGCCCAGGCGGCGGGGATTGGCTGGCAGGGCAAGCACACCAACCTCGTCTCCCGCGAGCATGGCAGCTGGCTATTCCTCGGCGTCATCCTGACCAGCCTGGAGCTCGAGCCCGACGCGCCGGCGAAACAGGGCATTCACTGCGGAAGTTGCTCATGCTGCCTCGACTCCTGTCCGACGCAGGCGTTCGTCGGGCCGCACCGGATCGATGCGCGCCGCTGCATCTCCTACCTCACCATCGAGCATGACGGCGCGATCCCTGAAGACCTGCGGCCGCTGATGGGCAACCGCATCTACGGCTGCGACGATTGCCTGGCGGTGTGCCCGTGGAACAGCTTCGCCGATGCGGCGGCGGCCAACCGCGCGTTCCTGCCGCGCGCCGAGCTGGCCGCGCCGAAGCTCGCCGACCTGCTGGCATTGGATGAGGCGAGCTTCCGCGAGATGTTTGCGGGATCGCCGATCAAGCGGATTGGCGTGAAGCGGATGATCCGCAACTGCCTGGTCGCGGCGGGAAACAGCGGCGACGCGACGCTGGAGTCATCGATCGAGCGGCATCTCGCCGATGCCGACCCAGTGATTGCCGAGGCGGCGCGCTGGGCGCTTGCTCAGCTCGGCGTTTCGAGCGCGAGGATGCAGGCGGCCTGATCCATATCCGCGCCCGATGGGCCGCGCGTATCGACATATGTCACGCGAAGCTGGCCGTCGCGCGATGGATAAAGGTAGGCGTCGAGCACGCAGCGGTTGCCGCGAAACTGGAGCTTGGCGCTCGTCCCCTCGCGAATCTGCATCGCGGGCTTGCCGAAATGACCGACGAGCTCCTGCGCGGTGAGGCCGTAGAGGCTGCTTTGCCGAACCTGCGGCGGCGGCGGTTGGGGGGTCGGCGCGGGCACGGACGCGGCCTGAGGCCGCGGCGCGCAGGCTGGGACCAGGAGCATCAGGGCAAGGAAGATTGAACGGCGCATGAGGTGACGATGCATGGAGATGCTGGCCGACGCAATGTTGCGAGCGGCTGAACGGGCGGCTAGGCGGCCCACTTCCCAGTCACTCCCGGAGTCTTGAATGCCTGACTTGCGCCTCGATGTGCTGTGCATCGGCAATGCCATCGTCGACGTCATCGCCGACGCGACCGACGAGTTCCTCGCCGCCGAGGGCCTGACCAAGGATTCGATGCGGCTGGTCGACGCCGAGGAAGCGACGCGGCTGTACGGCCATATGCAGCCGGCGCGCGAAGTCAGCGGCGGTTGCGCGGGAAACACTGCCGCGGGCATTTCGGCGCTCGGCGGACGGGCAGGCTTTGTCGGCCAGGTCGCGCCCGACCAGCTCGGCGAATTCTACCGCCACGACCTGACCGCGGCCGGCGTCGAGTTCACGACTCCGCCGGTCGATGTGGGGGTACCCACCGCGCGGTCGATGATCCTGGTCACGCCTGACGGCCACCGGACGATGAACACGTTCTTGGGCGCCGCGCAGGAGCTCGCCGTTGGTGTCCTCGACGAGGAGCAGATCCGCGGAGCCGGCATCCTATACCTCGAGGGCTATCTTTGGGACCCGGAGACGCCGCGCTACGCGATGGTGCGGGCGATCGAGGTGGCACGCGAAGCCGGCCGGAAGGTCGCGTTCAGCCTGTCCGACCTGTTCTGCGTCGATCGCCACCGCGAGGGCTTCACCAGGCTGATCGAGGAAGGCCGCGTCGACATCTTGTTCGCGAACGAGGCGGAAATATTGGCGATGGGCGGGGTCCCACACCTCGAGACCGCCGTCGCCGCGCTGGCGCCCAAGGTCGAGACCCTGGTCGTGACCCGCGGCGCGGCCGGGGCCCTGGCGGTGCGCGGCGGTGAGAGGGCCGACGTCGCGGCCGAGCCGGTCACCGAAGTGGTCGACACCACCGGCGCAGGCGACCTGTTCGCCGCAGGGTTCCTTTATGGCGAGGCGACCGGGAAGAGCCTCAGGCAATCGCTCAAGCTCGGCGCGATCTGCGCCGCCGAGATCATCCAGCATTATGGCGCGCGCCCCGAGGCGGACCTCAGGGCGCTCGCAGGAGAGCTGGCCGCTTAGTCGCGGTCGGCCGGAGGTACCGGGGCGCCCGGCATCGGCGCAACGCCGATCGACCCTGGCGCATCGGCTGCCAGCTCCGGAACTTCGGTAACGCCGCGGCCGACATGGCTGTGGCGATGGCCATAGAGGAAGTAGCAGACCAGCCCGATCGCCGTCCAAGTGACGAACAGCAGCTTCGACTCCATGTTCAAATTGACGAACAGGAGCAGGCAGCCGGCGATCGCCAACGGCGCCAGGACGTAGATCGCGGGGGTGCGGAACGGACGAGCCCGGCCCGGGTCCCTCTTCCTGAGGATCATCACGCCGACCGACACCGCCGCGAAGGCGAACAGGGTGCCCGCGTTCGAATAATCGGCGAGCGTGCCCACCGGCAGGAAGGCCGCGGCGATAGCGACGAAGATGCCCGTGACGATCGTCACGACATAGGGCGTACGGAACTTGGGGTGGACCGCCGAGAGCTTCTCCGGAAGCAGGCCGTCGCGGGCCATCACGAAGAAGACGCGGGTCTGGCCATACATCATCAGCAGAACGACCGAGGGCAGGGCGATCGCGGCCGCAAGGCCGACCAGGTTGCCGAACAGGGGGTTGGAGGTTTCGCGAAGGATGTGCGCCAGCGCCTCCTTCGAGCAGACCGTCGGCGCATGCGCGGCCTGGCAGGCGGCCGAGGCGTAGAGCTCCGGCGAGCCTTCCTTGAGGAACTGGCCGGTTGCCGGGTCGGCCAAGGGCTGCGCGCCCCACGCGCCGACCACGCCGGCAGCGACGAGCAGGTAGAAGACCGTGCAGATCAGCAGGCTGCCGATGAGGCCGATGGGAACGTTGCGCTGCGGGTTCTTGGTTTCCTCGGCCGCGGTCGAGACCGCGTCGAAGCCGACATAAGCGAAGAAGATCGAGGCGGCCGCCCCGAGGATGCCGGTGCCCGACGAGCTCAACGGATTGCCCCAGCCGCGCGGCGCAAACGGCTGGAAGTTGCCGGCATGGCCGCTGATCATCGGCAAGGTGATGATGAGGAACAGGGTCAAGGCGCTGACCTTGATCAGGACCAGCACGGCGTTGACGGTCGCGCTCTCCTTGGTGCCGATGACGAGGAGCGTCGTGACTAGCCCCACGATGATCACGGCAGGCAGGTTGATCAGGCCGCCGATCTCACCGCCCTGGAGAAAGCCCCACTGGATCTGGGGACCGACCTTCAAGGCGTGAGGCAAATGGACTCCGACATTGTCGAGCAAGCCGGTGATGAAGCCGGACCAGCCGACCGCAACCGCGCTTGCGCCAAGTGCATATTCGAGGATCAGCGCCCAGCCGACCAGCCAGGCCACGATCTCGCCCATCACCGCATAGGAATAGGTGTAGGCGGACCCGGCGACGGGGACCATCGAGGCCAGCTCGGAATAGCAGAGCGCCGCAAGCGCGCAGACGGTGCCGGCGACGATGAAGCTGACCATCATGCCCGGGCCGGCCTTCTGGGCGGCGGTCGCGGTCAGGACGAAGATGCCGGTGCCGATGACGGCGCCGATGCCGAGCAAGGTCAGCTGGAACGCGCCGAGCGAGCGCTTGAGGGACTTCTTCTCGGCGGTCGCGAGAATCGCATCGAGCGACTTAATTCGGCCGCGGCCGGGCGCTCGCGGTGCTACGGTGGCCATATGTTCCCCTCACTGAATTTCAGTTCGTGACGCGACCCTAACGGCTGGAGGGCCGAGGGCAATCCCCCAACGACCAGTAACTCGCCGCGGGCCTGAACCGCGGCTGAAGAACGCTCAAACCGCCAGCATGGGCCCAAGCGGCCGGCCGCCGAAGATGTGGACATGGAGATGGCCGACCTGCTGGTTCGAGTCGGGGCCGGTGTTGGCAAGGAGCCGGTACCCGGGCTCGACCAGGCCTGCATCGCGCGCCACCTTGCCGACGGCGCGGACGAAG
>Ga0207647_10001672_pt1 | contig 17077 bp, 10 predicted proteins | sample KBSCornC2_FD_184295 | JGI IMG/M metagenome (GOLD analysis project Ga0207647, IMG submission 184295) | Corn rhizosphere microbial communities from Kellogg Biological Station, Michigan, USA - C2 (SPAdes) (version 2) | ecosystem: Host-associated > Plants > Roots > Rhizosphere ...
GCCTGCAACGCCGCCGCGGCCGCCTGCCTGCCGGCCGGTGTATCGGGCCAGCTTGGCGCCGGGCTTCTTGCGAAAGCCGCCGTGGCGCAGGCCAGCGAAACCAGCACGCCGAGGCCGCCGTGGTGGATGAAACCGCTGATGCGGCGTATGCGGCCATCATCGAGGCGCATGGTCGTCCCTCGTCCGGAAGCAGGTGGGTTGTCCACCATAAACCATGCCGCGCCGGGCTTCATGCCGCGATCCGCTGCGGCGCCGTCACACTTCCAGCCGATCATCGAAATACATGGCCAGCACAGCCGGCTGTCGAGGTGCGCCAGGGCATGGTTGCAGATCAGGAAAAACATGAGCCATGGGACTACATTGTGAAATTCTGGCCCCGTTTCAGCGTCCTGCTGCGATGAAGGCGGCGGGAAAGATCAGATTCGCCGCGAAGCTGACGGCCTGGATGCTGTTTGCCTGCGGCGTCTTCGTCTTCATCGCGCTGGGGGACAACAAGTACGCATGGATGCAGCAGATGGACCCGTCGATGGCGCTGCCGCCCGACGACGCTTCCGGCGACCGCGCGATCTTTGCGCTGTTGTTGCTGGCCGCCATCGTCGCCAGCCAGCTGGCGTTGTTGGCGACAGCCACCCATCGCCGCGAGAAGGCGTGGGCGGCCGTGCTGGCACTGAGCGCCATCGTGCTGTGGTCGTCGCGATTCTGGCGTTAGCGCGGCGTGCCCCAGCGTGGCTTCATCAGGGTCACACTTCCAGCCGGTCGTCCGGCCGCGCCACGATCGCGTACAGCGCCGGCATCAGGAAGATGCTGATCAGCAAACGGGTGAACAGGCCGCTGACGATGACCAGGGCGAATGGGCGCTGGGTATCCGTGCCCACGCCGGTGGCCAACGCTGCCGGCAGCAGGCCCAGCGCCGCCACCAGCGCGGTCATCATGATCGGGCGCAGGCGCAGGATCGCGCCTTCGCGAATCGCCTCGGCCACGCCGACACCGTTGCGGCGCAGCTCGTTGACGTAGGAGATGTACACCACCGCGGTCTGCACCGAGACGCCGAACAGCGCCAGGAAGCCGATCCCCGACGACACCGAGAATGGTGTACCGGTCAGCCACAGCGCGATGATGCCGCCGGCCGGCGCCGACAGCACCACGCCGAGCACGGTGATGAAGGGAAACTTGAAGTTGCTGTACAGGGTGAACAGCAGCAGGAAGATCAGCCCCACCGTCAGCGGCACAATGAGGTTCAATTGCGCGCGCGAAGCGGTGTATTCCTTGTATTCGCCGCCCCAGTCCAGCCGGTAGCCCTGCGCCAGCTTCACCTTCGCATTGACCTGGCCGATCGCATCCTCCACCGCGCCGGCCAGGTCGCGCCCTTCCACCGAGAACTGCACGCCGATGTAGCGCGAGTTGTCCTGCCGGTAGATGAAGGAGGCGCCGTTGGTCACCCGGATGTCGGCGAATTCCTTCAGCGGCAATTGCTGGCCGCCCGGCGTCGCCACCAGGATGTTGCCGATTTCCTGGGGATTGTCGCGGTACTGGTGATCCAGGCGCACGACCAGATCGAACTGCTTCTCGCCCTGGATCACTTGGGTCGCCACATCGCCGCCGATCGCGGTCTGGATCAGGCCGTTGATGTCGTCCACGTTCAAGCCGTAGCGGGCGATCGCGGCGCGATTGATCCTGATGCTCAGGCTGGGCTGGCCGAGCTCCTGCACCAGGGTCACGTCACGAATGCCGCGCACGTTTTCCAGCACGTGCTTGATCGCCTTGCCCTTCGCCTGCAGCGTGTTGAGGTCGGACCCGAACACCTTCACCGCCAGCGCGCTCTTCAGGCCGGTCTCTGCCTCGTCCACCGCGTCCTCGGCCGGCTGGGTGTAGTTGAAGGTGATGCCGGGAAACGCCTGCAGCTTCCTGTTGATCGCCGCGGTCAGCTCGGCCTTGGTCCGGTACGCGCCCGTCCACTGCGAATACGGTTTCAGGCCGACATAGAACTCGACATTGAAGAAGCCGGTCGAATCGGTACCGTCGTCGGGCCGGCCCAGCTCCGAGGCCACCGTGGTGACCTGGGGGAACGAACGCAGGATGTCGCGGATCTGCGGCGTGATCTTCGCCGATTCGTCGAACGAGATGGTGTACGGCATGGTCGCGCGCACCCACAGCGCGCCTTCGTCCAGGTGCGGCATGAACTCCGCGCCGATGCGCGGGACCAGCAGCAGCGACAGGCCCAGCAGCAGCGCCGACGCGATCGTCGTCGCCCACACGCGGGCCAGGCAGAAATCCAGGCCCTTGACGTAGACCGACTTGATCGCCTCGAACGCGCGGTTGCGCCGCTCGCGCACGCCATGGCGCATGAACCACGAACACAGCACCGGCAACAGGGTCAGGGTGATCACCAGCGAACCGACCAGCGCAAACACCATGGTGTCCGCCATCGGCTTGAACAGCGTGCCCGACGGGCCGGACAACACATAGATCGGCAGGAAGCTGACCACGATCACCGCCACCGCATAGAACAGCGGACGGTCGACCTCCGCGGCGGCATCGCGGATCACCTCGATGACGTTGAACTTCGTTCCTTCGCGATCGGCGAGCTGGCGATAAATGTTCTCCACCATCACCACCGCCGCATCGACCAGGATGCCGAAATCCACCGCGCCGATCGACAACAGGTTGGCCGACGCGCCCTGCAGATCCAGGCCGATGAAGGCGACCAGCAGCGACAACGGGATGGTGATCGCGACGATCAACCCGGCACGCACGTCGTACAGGAAGAAGATCAGCACCACCACCACCAGCAACATGCCGCGCAGCAGGTTGTCCTTGACCACCTGGGTGGTTACCGCGACGAGGTCGCTGCGGTCGTAGAACGGGTGGACCTTGATGTCCTTCGGCAGGATCTGCTCGTTGAGTTCCTTCGTCTTCGCCTCGACCCGCTGCAGCACGTCCTGGGTCTTCTCGCCGGTGCGCAGCGAGATCACGCCCTCCACCGCGTCGTCCTGCTTCTCGAAACCGAACTGGCCCAGCCGCGGCGCGATGCCGATGACCACGCGACCCACGTCCTTGACCAGCACCGGGTTGCCGTCGTGCACCGCCAGCACCACGTTGCCGATGTCCTCCAGCGTCTGCAGGCGGCCGACGCCGCGCACGTAATAGAACTGCCCGCCCTGCGAGTAGAAGCCGCCGCCGGCATTGCCGTTGTTGGCGGCCAAAGCGGCCTGTACCTGCTGCGCGGTGAGCCCGACCCCGGCGATCTTCGCCGGATCGAGCAGCACCTGGTACTGCATGCTGCCGCCACCGAAACCGGAATCGTCGGCCACGCCAGCCACGGCGCGGTATTGGGGCTCGACCACCCAATCCTCGAACGTCTTCAGCTCCATCGGCGAGCGATCGGAGCTTTGCAGCACGTAGCGATAGATCAGCCCCGACGGCGACGACAGCGGCGACACCGACGGCTTCACTCCGTCGGGAAGGTCCAGATCGCCGAGCCGGTTGAACACTTCCTGGCGCGCGAAATAGTTGTCGGTGCCGTTGTCGAAGGTGAGCGTCACCACCGACAGCCCGTACAACGAAATCGAACGGGTGTTGTCGGTTTTCGGAATGCCGGTCATGCCCTGCTCGGCCGGCACCGTGATCAGCCGCTCCACTTCCTCGGCGGTGTGCCCGGGCCACTGCGTGACGATCTCGACGCTGGGCGGCGACAGGTCCGGATAGGCGTCCACCGGCAGGCGGTGCAGCGCATGCACGCCGGCGCCGACCAGCACCAGCATCAGCAGCGCGACCAGAAAGCGCTGCGCCAGCGAGGCACCGACGATCCGGTTCATCAGCGACGCCGCGCGCGGCGGCATGGGCGGCAGATGGTCGCTCATTGGTTCTGCATGAACTGCACGAAGAGGCCGCCATCGACCACGATCTGGTCGCCGGGCTTGAGCCCGTCGCTGACTTCGTACTGATCGCCGTTGCGCGGACCCAGCGTCACGCGTCGCCGCGCGAAGCTGCCATCGTGCTGGACGACATACACGAACGGCAGGTTCTCGTCGTCGCGCAGCATCGCCGACACCGGCATCAGCAGACCCTGGCCGGCCTGGCGCGACTGGATCCTCACGCGCACGTACATCTGCTTGCGCAGCACGTCACCGGGATTCGGCACCACGATGCGCGCGGCAACCGCGCGGGTATCCGGGTTCACCACCGCGGCGATATTGTCCACCGTACCCGGCAACTCGACGCCCGGCATGCCGCTGTCGACCTGTGCCGGATCACCCACGCGAATCGTCGCCAGCTCGGCGGCCGACACCTGCGCCATCACCCACACTTTCGACAGATCCGCCACGGTGAAACACGGTGTGGTGCCCGCCTGCAGCAGCTGCCCCGGCGTGATCAGCTTTTCCACCACGGTGCCGGCGATCGGCGCGCGAATGATGCCCTGCGCGCGCGCCACCGCGCGGCCCGCCTGGATCGCCTTGATCGTGCCGGCATCGACATCCAGCGCCACCAGCGCCTGCAGCGCGGCATCCCGATCGGCCTCGGCGCTGGCGGCATCGGTCTGCGCCTGCTCGGCCTCGCGCCGCGAAACACCCTCGTGCTGTACCAGGTCCTTGTCCGCGTCGGCCAGCCGGCGTGCGTTCTGCGCGCTGATCAAAGCCTTGCGATACGCGCTGATCGCGGCGGAGAAATCCGGTGAATCCACCAGCGCCAGCGGCTGCCCCTGATGCACCTTGTCGCCCGGTGCCACCAGCAGTCGCGCCACCGGCCCGGAGAACGGCGCCAGCACGCTGGTCGCCTGGTCGTTGTCGAAATCCACCACGCCGGTGGTTTCGATCGCGCGATGAAAGCTGGCCGGCGCAAGCGTGAGCAGATGGATGTGCTGGCGCTGTGCCGGCGTCATCGTCACGTTCTGCGGCGTGTCGGCAGCCGCCTGCTGCGGCTCCGCTTTCGAGGAACAGCCGGCCACGCCAAACAGCGCGCTCAGTGCGAGCACGAACGCCGCGCGACGTCGCGGCACAAGACGCGTTGCAGAAGATGATCTACTTTTCATCGCTGTCCCGGTTTGTCCTGGCGTGATCCGAATCGTTCGCGTCGTGCCACCAGCCGCCACCCAGCGCCTGGAACAGCGCCGCGGTGTCGGCGTAACGACTGGCCTGCGCCTGCACCAGCGCGATGCGCGCCTGCTGATAGCCCTGCTCGGCGCTGAGCAGCGACAGGTAGCCGGCATAGCCGTCCTTGTACTGACGCTGCGACAGATCCAGGGTGAGCTTCGCCGCATCCGCGGCGGTGGCAGCGGCCTGCAATCCCTCCGCATCGTGCTGCAGCGCGGCCAGGGTGTCGGCCACGTTCTGGAACGCGGTCAGCACCGTGCTGCGATATTGTTCGCTTGCCTCGACATAGGCTGCCCTGGCGGCACGCTCCTGGTGCAGCAGGCTGCCGCCCTGGAAGATCGGCGTGGCCAGATCTGCGCCCAGGCTCCAGAAACCCGTGCCGGATTTGAACAGCTGGTTGATCGCCAGCGCGGTGCTGCCCGCGTTCGCGGTCAATGAAATGTTCGGCAACCGGTTGGCGATAGCCACACCGATCTGCGCACTGGCCGCATGCATGTTCGCTTCGGCCTGGCGCACGTCGGGACGCTGCGCCACGAGCGTGGACGGCAGGCTCAGCGGAAGCTGCTGCGGCAAATGCAGGCTGGCAAGGTCGAACTTCTCCGTCGGCGCCTCGCCGGGAAAGCGGCCAGCCAGCACCGCCAGCAGATGGTCCTGTTGCGCGAGCTGGGTCAGCAAGGGCGGCAGCGCGGCCTTGACCTGGGCCAACTGCGATTCCTGCGCCGCCAGATCGAGTCGGCCGGCATAGCCCTTGTCCAACTGGTACTTGAGGATTTCCACCATGTGGGTGTTGATGCCGACCAGTTCGCGGGTCGCCGCGATCTGCGCCCGCAACGAAGCCTGCTGCACCGCCGCGGCCACCACGTTGCTGCTCAGCGTGATGCGGGCGGCGATCGCCTGGAAGCGCACCGACTGCTCCTGCGCCTTCAGCGACTCCACCGTGCGCCGATTCAGGCCGAACACATCGGGCACATACGAGACGCTGACCTGCGGCGTGAACAGGTTGTACAGAAAGGCGTTGTTGCTGGGCACCGGGGCGAGCGCGCCCGGCGGATCCTGCTGGCGGCTCGCCGACAGGCCGGCCGTGACGCTGGGGTAATAGGCACCGCGCCCAGCCTTCGTACTTTCCCTGGCCACCGCCAGCGCAGCCTGCGCTGCCTTGAGGTCGGGGTTGTGGGCCAGCGACTGTTCGATCAGCGCATTCAGTGCCGGCGAATGGAACAGCGTCCACCAGTCGGCCGGAATATCGCCGCCGGAAACGAAGTGCTGGACTTGTCCGCCCGCGATGTTCGCAACGCCTGTCGTGGTCGGCAGCGCACCGGCGCTCAGGCTGCCGACGGCCGGCGCGGCCGGCTTGTGGAAATCCGGACCCACCGCGCAACCGGCGATCGCCAATGCGGCGACGGCAGCAAGCAGATGCCGCATGGATGACCCCGTCGCGCGCGACACCGGCGGCGCTCGCCGGATCATCACAACCATCGGTTCGACGGTCTCTGCAAGCACTCGAACCCTGTGTTGTTCATGCGGACACGTCTGGGCGAAAAGATCGGAAGCGCAACGATATAACGTACCAAGTCGCAGCGAAACCCTGCAAAAACTTGCGCCCGGCGGCTGACGCGACGCGCCGGAACCGGCAGTCAAGCCGGGCCGGCGTACCTGATCCGGTGCAAGGTGCAACCGCGGCATCGTCCTGGTGCAACACCCAGGGCAACACGGTGATCCGGCCCGACTCCACGACCGCCTGCATATCCCGCGCCCCTCCGCGCGGGAGCCACCGGTTCACATCGGCGTTCTAGAACCGCAGGCTTGCCCCCAGATTGAAAGACCGGCCATATCGGAAATAGCCCTGCGACAGCAGCGGGTTGCCGTTGATGCTGTAGGTCTGCGCATCGTCCAGCAGGTTTTGTCCTTGGAGGCTGACGCTGAACATGTCGTTGATTTCGTAGGTCACGTGCGCGGTCAACCAGGTGATCGCGTCGGCCCGGGTGTTGTAGCCGGTACCGATCACGTTGACCGCCGTGACGAAGCCATCGGTGCGGACCGCATTGGCGCCCAACGACCATTTGCCCTTCTCGTACATCGCGCCCAGCGAATAGGTCGCCGGGGCGATGCCCTCGAGCGGGCGCTCCTCGCCATTCACCCAGCTGCGCGACAAGTTGCGGGTGTACTGGGCACTCACGCCGAAACCGCTTTCCCAGAAGTGCTGCAGGCCGGCCTCGAGGCCTTTGACCTTGGCGTAGTCGCCATTGATCGGACGCGTGACGTTGAACAGGTAACCCGGCACGCCGATGTCCTGGCCAGGCTCCCAACTGGTGGTGATCTGGTTCTTGATGCGCTTGTAGAACACGGCCAGGTTGGCGATGGAATGGTCGGCGAAGTACCACTCCAGTGACATGTCTCCCTGCGCCGCGCTATAGGGCTTCAGGTGCGCATTGCCGCCGTAGACCTGGGTGAACTCGCCCCACGACACGCTCGCGGTGGTGTTGGTCGGCGCCAGTTGGTCGACCGGCGGGCGGGCCATGGTCTTGGCCGCACCCAGGCGCAGTTGCAACTGGTCGGTGAAGTGCCAGGTGAAATTCGCCGAAGGCAGCAGGAAGGTGTAGTCGGCGTCCTGGACGACCGGCGTCGGGTCGGCGTACGTCGCGGTGTAGTTGAACGCGCCGTTCTTGGTGATGTTCAGGATCTTGGCGTCCCAGGCCTGGGCCCTGGTATTCGTCTTCACCAGTCGCACGCCGATGTCTCCATCCCAGCGGTCGCCCGACATGTCCGCCTGCACGTAGAAGGCATCGGTCTTCTCGCGAACCCGGTAGCTCTGCAGCGGGTTCCATTTCGGGCCGGCCAGGGCGTACTCGTACGGCGTGCCGTCCGGACGCAGGTGGCCGTCGTAGGCCTGCAGCCGGGCCAGGTAGTTGGGCACGTCGAAGGCCACGAAGCTGCGCGGGAAGCTGCTGTTCACGTCATCCATGAAGTGCGGCAGGTGGAAGCTGTGCGAGATCACGCCGTCGCCCAGGTCGGCCACGTTGATGGCATTGTTTCCGGAGTAGTAGTCGGCGCCGCCGTTGAGGGTGTTGTTGATCAGGTCGCGTGACTTTCTGCGGTCGGTGCGGGTCACGCCGAAGCGCAGGTGGTCCACGCCCCAGCGGCCGACCAACAAGTTGCCGGCCACCGTGCCGCCGGTGATCTTGTCCTCGATGTTGTCGCCGCGCAGCTCCATGTAGTGCGTGTTGAAATCCGACTCGGTGAACTGGCCGTTGGCGAGGCCGTTGGCAAGGTCGCGGCCGTCGTCGAACTGGACATCGACATTGGGCACCGCATTCGGGCCCAGGGTGATGCGGGCGGTGTTCGGCAGGTTCATGCGCAGAACGGCGTAGGTGTCCTGGCCGCCGGAGTGGCGCTTCGAGGTGGAGCGGTACAGGTCGCCGGTCAGGGTCAGGTCGGGGGTGACCTTCCACTCGCCGTTGAGGCCGTAGAGGTCGGTGTCGACCACGCGGTATTCGGTCTGGTTCAGCAGTTCCGGATTGAGCCGCAATTCCGGATCCGGGTTGTTCATGGTGAAGCCGGTGACGATGCCGTTCTGCACGGTGACGTCGGACCAGCGGCCCGGTGCGAACAGCGGATAGTAGGATTGCTGGTAGGCCACTTGCGGCGAGTCGAGGCGGGTTTTCAGGCCGTCCAGCACGATGCGCACGTTGTCGCTCGGATGCCACTCGAACTTGCCGGAGAAGGCGCTGCGCTTCTTGTCCTCCATGATCGAGCCGACCCGGAACTGGCCCGGGGCGATCAGGCCGTATTCGTCCGGATCCAGTTGACCGTTGCCATTGGGATCGATGTTGCCGCCCCAGGCGTTGCCCCACCAGTTGGGATCGTTGGGATCCGGGTTGCGGGTCCAGCCGCCGTCGTTGCCGGCGACGTCGGTGCGATCCTTGCGGTGGGCGTAGACCACGCCCAGCAACACGCCCATGGTGTCGTTGGCGAAGGTGTTGCTGTAGGTAGCCGAGAGCTTGCTTCCGTTGAGTTCGGACATCAGGTTGCGATCGCCTTCCAGGCGCACGATGCCGTGCTGGCCCTTCTGGTCGAACGGACTGGCCGAGCGCAGATTGACCAGGCCGCCGATGGCCCCTTCGGTCAGTGAGGCCTGGGCGCCCTTGATCACGTCGGCGCCACTGATCACGTCGGCCGGCAATACGTCGAAGGCAAAATCGCGGCCGGCGCCGTCGGTGGCCAGGATGCGTCCGTTGAAGGTGGTCAGCGTGAACTCCGGACCCAGGCCACGTACGCTGACTCTCTGCCCTTCGCCACCGGCGGTGCGCGAAATGGACACGCCGGTGATGTGGCTGAGCGAGTCGGCCACGTTGTCGTCGGGGAACTTGCCCAGCTCGAGCGCGCTGATCGAATCCTGCACGGTGCTGGCGTCGCGCTTGAGGTCGGTCGAGCGCGCCAGGCTGGCGCGCACGCCGGTGACCACCACGGCTCCCATATCGGTCACGTTGTCGCGCGCCTGCGCCGTTTTATCCGACGGTGACGTCTGCGATTCTTGCGTTGGCTGCGACTGTTGTGTTGTCTGGGACTCTTGCGTCGCGGGCGCGCTGCCTGAGGTGGCCTGGGACAGGGCTGTCGCAGGCATCAGCAGGGCAAACGCAACTCCGTAAAACAGCGTGTTTCGGTGTAGGGGCGCGGTGTTCACTGGCTCTCTCCTCCAGGGCTAGGCGGCGGACCTGCTGACTAAACAACGAAACCGAGCCTATATCATGTTTCGTTATACATCAATAGCGAAATACAACGAAATACGGCATAATTTGGATACCCGCAGGAATCCCCCATGACCACCACCCGCGACACCAGCCAACGACGCCTCCAGATCAGCGAACTCGTCCGCCAGCATGGCAGCGTCCAGGTCACCAGTCTTGCTCACCGCTTCGGCGTGAGCGCGCAGACCGTGCGCAAAGATCTGCGTTATCTGGCCGAACGCGGAGTGATGGCGCGGGCCTATGGCGGGGCAATCGACAGCAACGTGATGAACGGCGCTTCGGTCGAGCCCAACTACGAAGCGAAATGCACCACCCACCTGGATGAGAAGCGCCGCATTGGCGTACGCGCGGCCGCACTGATCAAGCCCGGGGACACGGTCGTCATCGACTCGGGTACCACGGCCATCCAGTTGGCCGAAGCGGTCCAGGACATCGATATCACCGTGGTCACCAACGATTACGGCGTGCTGACCGCGCTCGCTCCCAAGAACAACATCACCATCGTCATGCTCGGCGGTGAGTTGCGACGCCGCAACATGGCGTTCTATGGAGGGCTGACTGTCGAGGCGCTGGACGCGCTGCACGTGGACAAGCTGTTCCTCGGCGTGGATGGATTCGACCTGGAGCGCGGCATCACCACCCATTACGAGCCCGAGGCGCTGCTCAACCGCAAGATGGTGGAGACCGCACGCTTGGTCATTGCCATCACGGACAGCTCGAAATTCGGCAAGATCTGCCTGCATCGCATCATTCCCGTTACCGCGCTGAACATGCTGATCACGGACACGGGCGCGCCGGAGGAAATCATCCAGGCCAGCCAGCAACTCGGTTTCGAGCTGCAAATGGCGTAGCCCTTCAGTCGGCCAGTCCCGGCCTGGGCGCAGCGAAGACGCGCACGGCGTTGGCGTAGTAGATCTTGTCCACCACCGCGCGCGGCAGCGCGAGACCCGGCACGTCGGCGTCGATCATGTCCACCCGTTGGGATTCGCCAGTCGCCAGGTAACGCCAGTCGGAACTCCACACCCGGTGCGCCTCGCGCCTGAATTCCGCGGGGTCGGCATCCGCAGCGAACGTCAGGTCGGTGCCGTACATCACCCGGTCCTGGTAACGGATGAAGAAGTTCCGCACCTTCTCGCGGTCGCGCACCGACTGGTATTGCACCTGGCTCATGCGTGCGGCCATGTCGACGGTGGCGTTGGGGAAGCGGTCGAGGAACGCGGCGATCCGGTCGACGTCGTACTCCAGGCTGGCCAGGTGCGCACCGACGAAGCGCAGCTTCGGATGCGCGGCGACGAAGCGGTCACGCTCGCGCATCAGCTCCTCGTAGCTCGGCTGATCCGGGTGCAGGTACATGTAGTACTCCGGATGCTTGCTGAAGTACTCGCGGTCGTTGTCGGTGGTCATCTGGTCGAGCGGCAGCCAGCAGTTGCGCGGCTCTCCCTGGTGGTCGATCAGGGCCACGCCGAGCGCGCGGACCTGCTCGGCCACGGGCGCCAGTCCCGGATCGTCGAGCATGATCAGCTTGCCGTCGGCGTTCTTCTCCACCAGCCCCACGTTCTTCCATATCTTCACCGCGAGCGCGCCCTTGGCCACATCCCGGGCCAGGCTCGCGTTGACCCGTTCGGTCCAGCCCGGCGTACCGAAACCCTTCATGGAGAACGTGGTGGCCCAGTGGAAGTGCTGCGGATCCTTCGCTGCAAGGGTCAGTGCGATGGCGTGCTGCCGTTCCAGGCTGGGGAAGTCCGGATAGTCGACGTTGATCGACAGCAATTCGAAACCGTCCGCGCGAGCCTGCTCGAGGAACGCCGTGTCCGGGTTGTTGGCGTGCACGTGGACGTCGTACTTGCGCACATGGGTGAAGTCCGCCATGGAATAGCTGTTCGCAACGGCGGCGGTATCCACCGTTTTCGACGCAGGCGAAGTGGCGGCAGCGGAAAGTGAGATCGCCGCGGCGACCAAGCCCATCAGCAGACGACGAAGAAGCATGCTCATCGTATCACCAGTAATATAACGAAACTATTTCGTACCATAGCGAAACGAAACGCTTGCAGCAATACCCGAAACTGACGCAGAATCGGAACAACACCTCGACTGGAGCCCATCATGCCCCCGATTGGACGACGCACCGTATTGAAGCTCTTTGCCGGCAGCGTGGTGGGTGGCGTGGCCTGGGCCTCCCTGCCGATGGCGCTGGCGGCTCCGCTCCGCGGCAGCAAGCGCGACATCGGTAACGACGCTGACGGTGCCGTGGTCCGGGATGCAGTCCTGGCGATTGCCTTCGACCGCAAGCTGCATACCCGCCTGGTGGCCCACGGCAAGCCGCTGACGCCCTACCAGCCCAGCGAAAGCCTGTTGTTGACCGACGGCGCAGTCGAGGACTTCGCCATCACCGGCCACAGGGAACAGCCGATCACGGACGCGCGCCACGGCACCGGCCACCAGTCGGTCACCACCGGACGCTCCAGCCGCAACCTCGAGAAGGAAGTGGCGGTGACCTTCTTCGACAACCTGCCCGGCTTCGCCGTGCTGCAGACCCGCTACCGCAACCACGGTGCCGCCGCCTTGCAGGTCGCCGGCTGGCGCAACGCCGGCCATGAACTGGCCGACGCTCCCGGCGGATTCTGGAGTTTCGCCGGCGCGACCCATACCGACCGCCGCGACTGGCTGCGGCCGCTCGCTGCGGGTTTCGATCAGCGCAACACGTTGGCGATGGATTCGTCCGATTACGGCGGCGGCATCCCTTTGGCCGATATCTGGCGCCGCGATGTCGGCCTGGCGGTCGGCCACGTGGAACCGGTGGCACGACTGCTGGACCTGCCGGTGCGCAAGACCGCCGGCGGCGCGCACATCGCGGTCGAGTCGCCGCAGGCGTCCACCCTCGCCCCGGGCCAGACCCTGGTCACCGAGCGCACTCTGCTGGCCGTGCATACCGGCGATTACTTCGCGCCACTGCGGCAGTACAAGCAATACATGGAAGCCGAAGGCATCGTGGCGCCGCAAGCGCCGGACTCGGCCTTCGCGCCGGTGTGGTGCACGTGGGGCTACGGGCGCGACTTCAATATCAAGCAGATCATGGACACCGTGCCCAAGGCCCGCGAACTGGGTTTCGGGTGGGTGGTGCTGGACGATGGCTGGCAGACCAACGAGGGCGACTGGCGGATCGACACGCGCAAGTTCCCGCGCGGCGAAGCCGACATGCGCGACTTCACCGCGAAGGTGCGCAGCCAGGGCATGCATCCACGCCTGTGGATAGCACCACTGGCCGCCGACCCGGGCAGCGACGTGCTGCACGACCACGTCGACATGTTGCTGCTGGACAAGAACGGCGCTTACCAGACCATCACCTGGTGGAATGCGCTAACTCAATGCCCGGCTTACCAGCCCACCATCGATTACTACGTGGCCCTGGTGAAGAAGGTGATCGGCGACTGGGGCTTCGAGGGCATCAAGTTCGATGGCCAACATCTCAACGCCGTGGCGCCCTGCTACAACCCCGCACACAAGCATGCGCATCCCACCGATTCGGTCGAGGGCCTAGCCGCGTTCTGGCGCGCCATCCATCAGGCCGCACACGAGGCCAACCCGCAGGCGGTGGTCGAGCTGTGCCCCTGCGGCACCGTCTTCGCCTTCCACAACCTGCCGGCCACCGACCAGTACCCCGCGTCCGATCCGCTGTCCTCATGGCAGGTGCGCAGCAAGGGCAAGACCATGAAGGCCCTGATGGCCTCCCGCAGCAGCTACGCCGGCGACCATGTGGAACTCTCCGACGACGGCGACGACTTCGCTTCCACGGTCGGCATCGGCGCGGTGGTCTCTTCCAAGTTCACCTGGCCGAAGGATACCGACCATCCCGCCGAGCCCCTGCCGCCGGGCGGCTACCGGCTCACCGCCGAGAAGGAGGCGCTCTGGCGCAAGTGGGTGGCGCTGTACAAGCAGCACATGCTGCCCAAGGGCGAATACCTGGGCACGCTGTACGACATCGGCTTCGACAAGCCCGAGGCGCACGCCATCGCCAAGGACGGGGCGATGTACTACGCCTTCTACGCCAAGACCTTCGACGGCCCGGTGCAACTGCGCGGACTGGGCGCCGGCCGCCATCGTGTGCGCGACCTGTTCAACGAGGTCGACCTGGGCGAGGTGGACTCGGGCGACGCGACGATACGGGTGGCGTTCAAGCGCTTCGTGCTGCTGCAGGCCACCCCGCTGGCGACGCGCGCATGAGCGCGTCGATGATCGCTGCCGGCGCCACGCCACGGCGCCGTCCGTGGCTGACCTACGCGGTGGCGACCGTCGTGCTGTGGGGCGTGTGGGGCGCATTGTCGCCGTTGTCGTCCGAGCACGGCTTCCCCGAGACGCTGGTGTACTGCGTGTGGGCGATGACGATGATTCCGCCGGCGCTGTACATCCTCTGGCGCAGCGGCTGGGTGCTGGAACGTTCGCCGCGCGCGGTGATCTACGGACTGACCATCGGCATGCTCGGTGCCGGAGGGCAGATGCTGCTGTTCCACACCCTGACCATCGGGCCGGCCTACTTCGTGTTCCCGATCATCTCGCTGTCGCCGGTGGTCACCATTGTCTTGTCGTTCCTCCTGCTGCGCGAGCGCACCGGCTGGACAGGCACACTGGGCATCGTGCTGGCGCTGGTGGCGCTGCCGATGCTGGACCTGTCATTCGGCCACGGCGCCACCGGTGGCCTGGGCTGGTTCCTGCAGTCGCTGCTGATCATGCTGGCCTGGGGCGTGCAGGCCTACTTCATGCGCCTGGCCAACCACACGGTGCGCGCCGAGAGCATCTTCTTCTACATGACCCTGGGCGCACTGCTGCTGGCGCCGGTGGCCCTGGCCATGACCGACTGGACGCAACCGATCAACACCGGCCTCGATGGACCATGGATGACCGCGGCGATCCAGGTGCTCAACGCCATCGGCGCGCTGACCCTGGTCTACGCCTTCCGTTACGGCAAGGCGATCGTGGTCGCGCCACTGACCAACGCCGGCGCACCGCTGGTGACCGCCGCGCTGGCGCTGATATTCGCCAGCGTCGTGCCGGGCCCGCTGAAAGTGCTCGGCCTGATCCTGGCCCTGGTCGCCTCGCTGCTGCTGGTGCTCGAGCCCGAGCGCGATCCCGCCACTCCCACTCCCACTCCCCTTTCCTGACGGACCCCGTTCCCATGCAAGTCCTGCTCGACCTCATCGCCCGACACAGGCAGGGACACGCCAGTGGCGTGACCTCGATCTGTTCGGCGCATCCCATCGTCATCGAGGCCAGCCTGCGCCACGCGCAACGCACCGGGCAGGCGCTCGTGCTGTTCGAGGCGACCTGCAACCAGGTCAACCAGGACGGCGGCTATACCGGCATGACGCCCGCCGACTTCGTCGCCTTCGTCCACGCCATTGCCGACCGCGTCGGCTTCGAGCGCGCGCGCATCGCGCTGGGCGGCGACCACCTGGGCCCCAACCCGTGGACGGCGCTGGACGCAGCCGCGGCGATGGACAAGGCCGAGGTGATGGTGGCCGCCTATGTGGCCGCCGGCTTTCGCAAGATCCACCTGGACTGCTCGATGGCCTGCAGCGGCGACCCCCAGCCGTTGCCGGAAGCGGAGATCGTGCGCCGCGCGGTGCGCCTGTGCCGCGCGGCGGAAGCCGCCCATGCCCGGGCCGACGGCGATGCGCCGGTGTACGTGATCGGCACCGAAGTGCCGGTGCCGGGCGGTGCCACCGAGTCCATCGATGGCCTGGCCGTCACCACGCCGCAGGCCGCGCTGGCCACGATCGAAGCGCACCGCCAGGCCTTCATGGCGGCGGGGCTGGACGCGGCGTGGCAGCGGGTGATTGCCTCGGTGGTGCAACCGGGCGTGGAGTTCGACCACCACAGCGTGGTGGACTATGAGCCGCAGAAGGCGCATGGCCTCAGCCGCGCCATCACCGACGTGCCGGGCATGGTGTTCGAGGCGCATTCGACCGACTACCAGACCCGCGACGCGCTGGGCGCGCTGGTGCGCGATCATTTCGCCATCCTCAAGGTCGGCCCCGGCCTGACCTTCGCCCTGCGCGAGGCGCTGTGGGCGCTGGACGCGATCGAGCAGGAGTGGATCGAGGAGACCCGACGCGCACGCCTGCGCGATGTGGTGCTGGCGCGCATGCGCGAGCAGCCGGGGTACTGGCAACGCTACTACCACAGCAAGGAGCATGCGCTGACCGTGGACCTGCAGTACAGCCTCAGCGACCGCATCCGCTACTACTGGCCCGACCCGGTGATCGAGCAGGCGCGCCAACGCCTGTTCGACAACCTGCGCGCGAACCCGCCGCCAATCCCGCTGATCAGCCAGTTCCTGCCGCATGCGCTGCACGCCTTGCGCACCGGCATCGCGACGCGCGATCCGCTGTCCCTGACCATGGCACACATCTGTGCCGCACTCGACGACTACCACCATGCATGCCATGACCATGACACCCACTAAGTACCTGGGCGTGACCGAGCCCGAGCTGATCGCCACCGGCGCGATCTGGACCGCGCGCGAAATCGAGCAGCAGCCGCAGCTGCTGCAGCAGACCCATGCCTTGGTGGCCAGGCTGCACGCGGAGATCCAGGCCTTTGCCGCGCCCCTGATCAACAACCCTGCCGCACGGGTGATCCTGACCGGCGCCGGCAGCTCCTCCTATATCGGCCAGTGCGTGGCGCCGCTGCTGGACCGCCAGCTGGCCGCGCGCGTGGACGCGGTGCCGACCACCGACATCGTGTGTGCCCCGCATTTGTATCTGGACCCGGAACAGCCCCTGCTGCTGGTCTCCTTCGGCCGCTCCGGCAACAGCCCCGAAAGCCTGGCCGCGGTGGAACTCGCCGAATCCCTCGTGCACGAAGTGCGTCATCTGGTGGTGATCTGCAATGCCGCAGGCGCGTTGGGCAGCGTGCCGGTCGCCGAGGCCATGACCCTGCTCATGCCGGCCGAGACCCATGACGCCGGTTTCGCCATGACATCCAGCTTCAGCTGCATGATGTACGCCGTCGTGGCCGCGCTACTGCCGGCCGGCACCATGGATGGCCGCATCGGCGCCATCGCCGACGCCACCGAACGGGTTATCGGGGAATCGCTGCCGCTGCTGCACGCGCTGGCGCTCGGCCAGTACGACCGCGTCGTCTATCTGGGCAGCGGCGCATTGCAGGGTCTAGCCCGCGAGGCATCGCTGAAACTGGGTGAACTGACCAACGGCGCGGTGGCGACCTGTTTCGACTCGCCGCTGG
>Ga0207647_10001674_pt1 | contig 17073 bp, 20 predicted proteins | sample KBSCornC2_FD_184295 | JGI IMG/M metagenome (GOLD analysis project Ga0207647, IMG submission 184295) | Corn rhizosphere microbial communities from Kellogg Biological Station, Michigan, USA - C2 (SPAdes) (version 2) | ecosystem: Host-associated > Plants > Roots > Rhizosphere ...
CGCCTCGTCAAAATGCTGCGGCTTGAAAGCCACGCCGGCGGTCGGGAAAGGCATGGCTCAGGCCTTCGGCGTCAGCGAGCCGAAGCCCTTGGGCGTCTTGATCTGTGTGCAGGTTCCCTTCTCGACATATTTCCAGGCATTGCCTTGATAGTTGACGTGGGACGTGCCCGCGCAGCTGGTGCCGGCGCCCGCCTTGCAATCATTCTTGCCGGCCAGCGAAATGCCGTAGCATTTGTCCTTGTTGGGCTGCGGCTTGACCGGGCCGGCATGCGCCGCAGCGGCGCCCAGAGCACCCGCAAGCGCGGCGGTGATCGCGATGTTGATCGTCTTCATCACTGATTTCCTTCCTGAATTAGGGGCACCATCGGTGCGGCGTGATAGTCGCCCGAACCGGTGGGCGCGTCCGCTACCCAGAGCGCATCGTTTCGATGCATGAAGCGTCAGGCGTCCGCGGCGGAGGTGTGAACCATCTCTCCGCCCATCGCCTCGTGGAGGACGAAACCTTCGAGCGGATCGACTTCCGCGCGCCAGGGCGCGTTCTCCAGCGTCCGCATCGTATCGGCATAACCCGCCTCCCATCGGGCGCGGATGCCCGAGGGGCTGAAATCGATATCCTTGCTGTGATCCTCACATTCCAGCCGCGGTGCCAGCAGCCGGATCACGTGCATGCGCGTCGGGCATCCATAGGCCGCGAGCTTGGCAACATCCGCATTGCGCCGCCGATCATCGGGCAACATCGCGCTGAGTTCCGCGATGACGTGGCGCAGCCGATGAAGCTGCCGCTGGCGTTTGATATGGCTGCCCGATCGGCTCGAATATTGGACGTCCTTCTGGCGATTCATCACCTCCCAGATCGTCTCGGGTTCGGTGCCGTGCGGGTTCCAGATATGGACCGCGTAAACCATCGAATTTCGGCGCGGATTGTCATCGAACACGACCTCGACCGGTGTGTTCGAAAGGATGCCGCCATCCCAATAGAGCTCGCCATCGATGCGCACCGCGGGAAAAGCCGGTGGCAGCGCGCCCGACGCCATGATGTGGCTAAGATCGAGCGGCATATCGCGTGAATCGAAATAATGCATCTCGCTCGACGTCACGCGCGAGGCGCCGACCGTCAGCCGCACCGGACCATCATTGACCTGATCGAAATCGATCAGATCGGCGAGCGTGCGGCGCATCGGCTCGACCGAGTAATAGCCGGCGGCTTCCGCACCCAATGTGGCATGCGGGCTGACGAAAGCGGCGGCATTGGGGGTAAAGAATGCGGGCAAGCCACTCGAGATGGTCGCCCAGTTGCGCCAGAGCGTCGAAAGCTCAGTCGGCAGCGCCCATTCGAATAGATGGCCGTGCTCGACGCGCCTCCAGAATTCGCGCAATCGATCCATTCGCTCGCCGGCGCCATTGCCGGCGATAATGCCGGCGTTGATTGCGCCGATGGAGGTGCCGATCACCCAGTCGGGTTCTATCCCAGCCTCGTGCAGCGCCTGATAGACGCCGACCTGGTAGGCACCCAGCGCACCGCCGCCTTGCAGGACGAGTACCTGCTGGCCATGGCTGCGCAATTCGTCGTGAAGGCTCAGGCGAGCCATGGATATCCTCCATCTTTGGGGGTGGGATCACCGGTGATCAGCCGCGCGCCGCGTTCGAACGTCAGATAATTCCAGAGCCAATTGGCCCCGACGATCAGGCGGTTGCGGTAGCCGGCCAGAAAGAAGATGTGCGCGGTGCACCAGAGCAGCCAGGCGACGGTGCCTGACAGGCGTAAGCCGCCGATTGCGATCACCGCGCGATGGCGCCCGATCGTCGCTAATTTCCCGTAGTCGCGATAGCAAAACGGCGCCGAACGACCGCTCACGATCATGCGAGCCGCGTGGCGCCCCTGCTGCTTGGCGACCGGAGCTATTCCCGGAAGCGGACAGCCGTTCCGATCAATCGATGTGGCCGTGTCGCCGATCACCTGTATCTCGGGATGCCCGGCGATCGTGAGATCGGGCTGTACGATGACGCGACCAGCGCCGTCAGCCGGCACGTCGAGCCACTGCGCCGCCGGGGAGGCCTGCACGCCCGCCGCCCAGATGATGCTGTGGGCCGGGATCGTCTCACCGCCGACCTGGAGTCGGTCCTCGGTGATGGCTGTCACCGGCGCGCCAAGGCGGACGGTCACGCCCAGCTGCTCGATGGCAACGCGCGCCTTGTCGGCCAAGATGGCGGGGAAAGCAGGTAGCAATCGCGGCCCCGCCTCGACCAGAAGCACGCGCGAGCAATGCGGGGTGATACTGCGGAAATCGCGTGAGACGGATCGTCGCGCCAGCTCGGCGATCGCCCCGGCCATCTCAACGCCAGTCGGACCGCCGCCGATCACGACGAAGGTCAATAATGCCTGCCGTTTAGCCGGATCGATTTCTACCTCGGCGCGCTCGAGCGCCAGCAGCACCTTCCGCCGGACTGCGGTCGCATCGTCGATAGTCTTGATGCCGGGTGCGTGAACCGCCCAATCCTCGCGCCCGAAATAGCTGTGCCGCGCGCCAGTGGCGACGATCAGCCGATCGTAGGCAACCGGGGCACCTTCGGCGAGCATCACCTGTCGCGCCGCCCGGTCGATACCTACGACGCGGTCGAGCACCACACGCACATTGCGCTGCTTGCGCAATATCGCCCGGATCGGCGCGGCAATGTCCGCCGGAGACAGACCGGCCGTCGCGACTTGGTATAGGAGGGGCTGGAAGAGGTGATGGTTACGCTGATCGACCAGCGTGACGTCCACGTTCGCGCGTGCCAGCCCACGCACCGCCGCTAGGCCGCCGAAACCGGCGCCGACGATCACGATATGCTGACGTGCCATCAGGGTCGTCCAAACTGCGCAAGTTCGGCGAGCACGCCGCGCAGCGGTAGATCCACGCGCTCGGGCCGCACCGTGGTCGGGCGGATCGCGAAACAGGCGGCGAGTTCGGGACGGAGGTCGCAGCGCTCGGGGCGCTTGGGTACGGGGCGCGGGTTCATTGCGCGACCCACCCGCCATCGACGGGCAAAGCCGCGCCGTTGATCGACTGCCCGGCGTCCGTGCACAAAAACACGGCCAGTGCTCCGAGCTCCTCGACGGTGGCGAAACGCTTGCTCGGCTGGGCGGCGAGCAGCACGTTCTCGATCACCGCATCCCGCGTAAGGCCACGCGCTCGAGCGGTGTCCTCGATCTGATTTTCGACGAGTGGCGTCCAGACATAGCCAGGACACAGCGCATTGCAGGTCACGCCGAAGCGCGCGCCTTCTAGACCCACCGTCTTGGTGAGACCGACAATCCCGTGCTTGGCTGCGACATAGGCGCTCTTGAAGGGCGAAGCGACCAGGCCGTGCGCTGAGGCGACGTTGATGATCCGTCCCCAGCCCGCCGCCTTCATCGGGCCGAAAGCCGTGCGAATAGTGTGAAAGGCGGATGAGAGGTTGAGCGCCAGAATCGCGTTCCACTTCTCTGGCGGGAAATCCTCGATCGGGCTGACATGCTGGATGCCGGCATTGTTGACGAGGATGTCGACTTGGCCGAACAACGTCGTCGCCCGCTCAACCATACCCGCCGCGTCGATCGGATCGAGCAGATTGGCGCCATCATGGATGACGCGCACGCCCGAGCTCTGCTCCAGCTCATGGCGCGTCGCTTCAATGGCGGAAGGCTCGCCGAGTCCGTTCAGGACGATATCCGCCCCGGCTTCTGCCATAGCGCGCGCGATGCCGAGGCCGATCCCGCTGGTGGACCCGGTCACGATTGCGACCCTGCCCGCAAGCGGCATCACCTGTCCGGGTTGGATAAGGGGCTGCAGGTTCATGTCGATCTCCATCGGATTGGAATGATCCGAGGATGCGCGCCCCCGCGCGCCGACTAAAATGCCGGTTGCGCATCGAAACCATGCGGACAATCGAATGTCCCCGCGATCCGGCCGCCCTTAATTTGAAAGCGTCACGGGAAGCGGGATGCTCCGGCAAGCCTCGTCCCTTAGCGCCACGCCGGTTGAGCCGCCTGCCCGTGACACGGATTTTTCAGGAAGGACAATCGCATGACCCTCAACATTCGCCTGGTCAGCTTGGTCGCCGTGACCGCTGCCGCAATCGCATCGGCTCCCGCTCACGCCGGTACCTGCCCGGCCGGCCAGACCGCCGCAAATGCGCTTACGGGCGCACCGACCATGCCGGTCGGCGTAACCGATACCGTCGTTGGATCGGTTGATCTCAACAAGGAACTGAGCATCGCCGACCGCGACCTGCGCCTGCGCCGCCTGGTCGTGCAGCCGAACGGCATCGTACCGCTGCACAGCCATGCTGGCCGGCCGGCGCTGATCACCGTCGTGAGCGGCCAGGCGACTGAATATCGCAGCACCTGCGCGGTTGGCATCGTCCATCATGCAGGCGACGTTGCACACGAATCGGACGGCATTTCTCATTGGTGGAAGAATGAAGGCCAGGCACCGGCGATCCTGCTGTCCGCCGACGTCAAGGGCCGCGACTGATCGTTCCCGCGGAGCTTGCCGGAATGCCCCCTGCCGGCGGCTCCTGGCGCGGCGTCGACCTCCCTTTCGACGCCGCGCCATCTCTTCTTCTCTGGTGCGAGACGATCTAGTGACCGACGCGTATCGCCTTGGCTTGGACATTCTGGCGCAGACCGGCTCCGGGCATGACAAGCATCGAAACCGTGCTGCGGAAGTAGCACCAGACTTTGTGAAGCTGGCAGTCGGTTTCACCTATGGCGAGATCCTGTCCCGGCCCGGGCTCGATCTGAAGCTCCGGATATTGTCCGCCCTATCCGCCTGCGCCGCGCTCGGTTCGTCTCCAGCGCAGTTGCGCACGCATGTCGCGGCGGCGCTGCACCTTGGCTGGTCCAAGGGCGAAATCATCGAGGTCTTGATTCAGTCGGCAGCCCATGCCGGCGTGCCTGCCGCGCTGGAAGCCTTGTCGGATTGCCACGATCTACTGGTTGACCGCGACGCTCACTGCGCATCCTGCGAGGACGAGTCCGCAAGCGACGGCCAGCGATGACGCCGCGCCTCGCGCACGAACGCTCCAATCGCAGGTGAATGTGGCCGACCCCGCACTGTTGCGAGATAGATTGTACGTGAATAGCTGGGTTCGATCAGCGGCCGCACCACGAGATCGGGATCGGTCACACAATATTCCGGGAAGAAACCGAAGCCGAGTCCGGCCTTGATCATCTTCTGAACCCAATCGTCGCGCGGCGAGCTGAACACCTTCTTGGTCGCCACACCGCGCCGCGCGAAATCCTCGGTCACCATTTGGAAGACCTCGCAATTGCTGCGGCCGACATAGGGCTCTCCGTTCAGCTCGGCGACGCGTATCGCGTTCTTCTTTTCCCAAGGATGGCCGGGCGGCAAGACAATCACGAAACGCTCGCTAAAGATCGGCACCTGATGCAGCGTGTCGGGCAGCTCGTCCGGCAGGCCCACAATGCTGATGTGCAGATCGCCTTTCTCAAGCGCCTCGATCATCGCGTGCGCCTCGCCGTCGATCACGGACACCTCGATATCCGGATGCTCTGCCTGGAAACGTACGATCAGCTCGGCGACCAGTTGCGGACCGATCGTGCACATCGCACCGAGCGTCAGCGTGATATTCTCGAGCTTCTTGGCCGATTGCGCTGCCTGCTTGGCGGCCTGTGTCGAGGCTTCCACGCTTTCAAGGTAAGGCAACATCATCCGCCCCAGCTCGGACAGATGCGTGTTGTTGCGCTCACGGTGAAAGAGCGGACCGCCCAGCTCGTGCTCCAGTTGCTGGATGGCACGCGTGAGGGCGGGCTGACTGACGTTGCATTGCTCCGCCGCGCGCGTGAAATTGAGCGTCCGCGCCAGCGCGACGAAGTAGCGCACCTGCTGCATTTCCATCAGCGTCGCTCCCCCCGAAACTCCCCCCAGTTTCTTATCACCGATGCGCCATCGCCGCCAGTCGCGGCGCCAGCGCGATCGACGCGGCGATCGCCAGCGTCATCGTCGCGACCGCCACCCAGGCATAAGGCCGCAGTAACGGCAGGCCGAACATGATCAGGCCATCGTTGCTGCCGGGGACGAGCATCCCGCCGAGGCCCATCAGGGCACCCCCGGCAAGGCAGCGCACCACGGTTGCGGTGCGGATCCGCTCGGGGCGGACGGTGCCTGCAATCCACCCGCCCGCGACTGCGCCGGCGAGCAAGGCCACGACCATCGCGCCCCGCAGCGCCAATCGCGCATCCATTGCGCGGGCGAGCGCGGCGATCGCATCCGTATAGGCCCAGAACCCCACCGTCAGCATCGTCGTTACGAACGTAATCGCGATCAGCAGCGTAGCCCGATGCGGCGCCCAGAGATGGCTAAGCCGATCCGGCGCGCGGACGGCTTCGCCAAGCCGCCACAAGGCCAGCAGGCTAAACCCAGCGGCGATGAGAGCCGCGTGCATGAAGGGTAGTGCGGGTCCGTGCATGGCCGATGTACGCCCGATGGGGATCAGACAACCGAGGAAAAAGCCCACCGGCGTCGCGAAATAGGCCCATTGTCCAGAGCCGATCCGCGCCACCGCGCCGAATACACAAGCGCGGTTGACCCATGCCCCCAGTCCAAGCAGCAGACCGCCGAGCAAGGTCCAAAGCGTGACGGCATAACCGGCCGGCGCCATGCGGAACGCGCCGGCGAGCTGCGCGATCGCGGTTAGCCCTCCGACCCATATCGCCGCCTCGGCCAGCGCAAGGGCGCGGCCATAGCGCCGGTGTGTCATCACCTCGTCGACCGCAGCGACCATACAGGTGGCGCCGCGTTGAATGGCCATTCCCATCAGCGCGGCTGACAGCAGTGCGATCGCGATCGCGGCGATGGCCGCGACGGACATCAGTGACTCGTCGCCGCACTGGCGATCGACTGCGCGACCTCGCTCGCCATCTTGAACTGTGCGGCGCGGTCGGCGATCGCATAGCGATTGGCGATGAAAGCGAAATCGGTCCACGCGACCCAGATGGTGCCGTCGGCGTCCTCCGTAACGAGCATCCGCACCGGCCAGTCGAGCCCAGCATAAGGGTTGGATTGGAGGAATTGGACACCCAGCGGTGGATTGCCGAACAGGACCAGGGTCGATCGACGGATCTTCAGATCCGCGCCCGCACCAAGCGCAGTCTGATCGATCTGGTCGAAAAACCGAATTCCCTTGGCCGCGACATCGGATTTCAGGCGCGCTACGGTTTCATCGAAGCTGTTTGTGCTTCTCAGCCGAATGATGCCAGCGGCATATGGGACCGCCGTGGGCATCGCGGACGCCTGCGCTTGGACGCTCGCCTGCATCGCACAGGCGGCAAGGGAGACGGCAACTAGGCGCGCCAGAGGAAGGGTCATGGTGGGCATGGGTTGGTTCCTCGAACAGAATGGGACCCAGCCCTTGTCGGCGATCACGGCGCGGCAAGAAAATTGCCTTTGTCTATCGTTTCGATGCGACGCCCTTATCGGTTTCAGGGGCGTTCCCAACCGCCGCGGCTTCGCCTAGCCATCGTGCCATGTTTCGCGCCGACCTCTTCGCCGGCATCGCTGTCGCCGGGCTGCTGTTGCCCGAAGCCGTGGCCTACGCCGGTATTGCCGGGCTGGCGCCTGGGCGCGCGGTTCTCGCCGCTATCGCCGGTTGCCTCGTCTATGCACTGGTCGGCCGAAGCCGCTTCGCAATCATAGCGCCCACCTCATCGTCAGCGGCAATCCTCGCAGCAGCGCTCAGCGCGTTGGGAGCCGACGCGGCGACGCGCGATCTGCTGGCCACGGCGGCGGTGGGATTGACCGGCCTGCTCTTCCTCATCGCCGCCGCGTTGAAACTCGGCGGCCTCACCAGCTTCATCGCTCGACCGGTGCTGCGCGGTTTCGCCTTCGGACTGGCGATCACGATCGTGCTGCGCCAGCTGCCGGAGCTGGCCGGCGTTGATATTGCCGCGCCCGATATTTTCCGGCTCGGTTGGGGGCTATCGGCAGCCTTACCCGACTGGAATTGGGCGAGTATCGCCACCGGCGCCGCTGCGCTGATCTGCCTGATCGGCCTTCGCCGCTTACCCTCGATCCCCGGCGCGTTGCTCGTGTTGATCGCAGGGGTGGGTGCCTCAGCGCTGCTGAATCTGCCGACCTATGGCGTTGCTATGATGGGCGTGATCGATTTGCGGCTGGCTTGGCCACGGCTGCCCAGCATGTCTTTCGCAACCCTATCCAACCTGGCGCAGCTTACCGTTCCGCTCGCGTTGATCCTATTTGCCGAGAGCTGGGGCGCGATGCGCGCTCTCGCTTTGCGTCACGATGATAATCTCGCGCCCGATCGCGAGCTCGGCGCGCTTGGTCTCGTCAATCTTGCTGCGGCCGCGGTACAAGGCATGCCGGTCGGAGCCGGCCTCTCGGCCGCCTCCGCGAATGAAGCGGCAGGTGCAAGAAGCCGCTTGGCGTCGATCATCGCGGCCTTCGGCTTGTTGCTGCTCCTGCTGTTCGGGACGAAGCCGATCGCGCTGCTACCAAGGCCAGTACTCGCGGCGGTAGTGATCGCCGCGCTTACCGAAGCGCTGAACCCGGCCCCTCTGGTGCGTCTGTGGCGGCTAGGTCGCGATCATTATGTCGCGCTTGCCGCGACATTGGGCGTGCTCGCGCTCGGCGTGGTCAACGGGATGCTGCTCGCCATTGCGCTGTCCTTGGCTGCACTGATCCGCAACCTGGCCGCGCCCCATTTGATAGAGTTGGGACAGCTCGATGGCGGGCACAATTATGTCGATCTCGCGCGTCATCCGGAAGCAGAGCGTCCCGCTGGAATCGCGATCTGGCGTCCTGCCGAGCCGTTATTCTTCGCCAACGCGGAACGCATCCTGGCCCATCTCGAACGACGGCTGCGCGCGTCGCACGAATTTCGAGCACTCGTGCTGAGCCTGGAGGCCAGCGTGGATATCGACAGCACCGCGCTCGACCTGCTCATTGAATTCGACCGTCGGATCGCAGCCCGCGGCATTCACCTCCACCTCGCGCGGGTGCATGATCGCGTACGCGATTGCTTCATGGCCGCCGGCGCGGACACTCTGGTCGAGCGCAGCTTCTTCAGCGTGGACGACGCGGTTACGGCGATCCGGAAGGAACTGTAGGCGGAAGGTCTTTGTCGCGGTGATCCGTCACGGTCCAACACGCCTTGACTTCTAATTCTACATAGGTTGTGTAGGCATATGCCCCGCAACCGACGGCCATCGAAGCAGATGCTGGCGCTCCTGGAAGCGTTGTTGGAGCGCGCGCAGCAATGGCGCCACGGTTATGACCTGATGAAGGAAACCGGCCTCTCGTCAGGCACGCTCTATCCGCTGCTGATGCGAATGACGGATCAGGGCCTTGTTGAGGCCGAATGGCGTGAGCCCGCCCAGCCCGGGAGACCAGCCCGTCACGCCTATAAGCTCACGGCCGCAGGGGTCGCCTTTGCCCGGGCGGCGGTCAATCCAAATGGCGCCCCTTCTTCGGGGTTTGCGCTCGCATGACGCTCGGCGCGTCCCGGGCGGTTATGACGTTGGCGTCATGCTGTCTGGGCGAAAGTCGTCGTGATTGGGCGCAGGCAATGGAAGCGGAATTCGAAGAGGCGGTGAACGAGGGACAGCCGCTCGCGTTCGCGACCGGCTGTCTTCTCACAGCCTGGCGTGAGATGCCGCAACATCAGGAAGGGCGTCTCGTTCTGGCAAGCTATGCGCTCGCGCTCGGCCTACTCATCCCGATGGCGGTGTTTTCGTTCGCATGTGCCCTCGGCCTTCCGCAATTGTCGGCGGGAAGAGGCATATTGTTCGGCATGGCAACGGCCAGCGGTGAGTGGAGCCCCTATTTGGCAAGCGCGCAAATGGCCGCGGTACCGGCACTGCTGTTGCTTTGGCTTTTGCTGGGCGTCGGGCGTCTTTGCCTTGCCTGGGCGCTGGTGGAAGCGGACTGGTCGCGCGCATTCAATGTCGGCGCCATGATCGCTGCGGTGACGATAACGCTCTACCTGCTGATGGGCGTGCTATTCCTCGACGGTACGCCGCTAATTCCACAGGTCATCGAGCTTGCGATCGAGATGACAGCCATCCTCGTGGCGGCGCGGCGGAACACCCGCTTCGTCATGAGCAGATCCTTTGACGTGACCGTCTGGCAAGCGTGAAGACAAGGGCGAAGGGGGCGCCCTCCACCGAGTGAAGCATCGTCCAACCCTGAGCTTTTGCGGCGAGCCAGGGAGTGGATTGGTCCGACCCCCCCGTTCTCAACGCTTGGACACCGCGTTCAAACCACGCTTGACTTATAAATCTACATATGTCGTTATACGGAATGCCGACGCGCACGGGGAGTGGGATCATGATCGAAGCCCTGGTGCTGAACACAACCTTAAGACCTAAAGCAATTCAGTTCCCAAAATGATTATGTTTCTCCGTTACGGATCCGAACAGATTGGCTAGATCCTAGAAATATGCTCGGCGCTTCACTTCTCCTGGCACTTCGCGAGATACGTCGGCACCTGCTTCGTTCGATCCTGACGGTGCTTGGCATCGTCATCGGCGTCGCCGCGGTGATCACGATGGTGACGGTCGGCAATGGCGTCACGGCCTCTGTCCGCGAGCAGATTGCTCAGCTCGGCGCGAACACGCTGATGGTGGTGACCGATGCTGGGGCGCGCCAGGCAGGGGGCGGACCGCCGCCCAACTTCACCCGCGAGGATATTGACGCCATCCGTGAACAGATCGGCGGGATCGACGCAGTGGCGGGTCAGGTCAATGCTTCGACCACCGCGACCGCGGACGGCATCAACTGGCAGACCAATATCACCGGCACCACCCGGGACGGGATCGCCATTCAGGCGATGAAGATTGTGTCGGGGCGCAGTTTCACAGCCGCGGAAGAAGCGGCCGGTAAGAGCGTGTGCATCATCGGCGAGACCGTGCGGAAAAACCTGTTCGCCAATGTCGATCCGCTCGGACGCGAGATGCGCGTCGGCAAGCTGACCTGCCCGGTCATCGGCGTGCTCAAGGAACGCGGCCAAGGCGGGCCCGGTAGCGATCAGGATGATAACATTCTGATGCCGGCGCGCGCGGTGCAGCGCCAGATCATTGGAACGACCAACATCTACTGGATCGTGATCGGCGTGAATCCGGCCTATAACAACACGGCGGTCGGCGCTGACCTCACCCGGCTGATGCGGGAGCGCCGCCATATCGCGCCGGGCCAGCCGGAGGATTTCCGCCTGATCGACATGAAGCAGATTTCGGACACGGTATCCGGAACGCTGCGGGTGATGACGAGCCTGGTCGCTGCGATCGCGTCGATCTCGCTCATTGTCGGCGGCATCGGGATCGTCAATATCATGCTGGTGTCGGTCACCGAACGCACGCGCGAGATCGGCATCCGCCTCGCAATCGGTGCGCTCGCACGCGAGGTTCGGCTTCAGTTCCTTACCGAGGCGGTCGTCCTCTGTTCGCTTGGCGGGGCGATCGGCATCGGTCTCGCCTTTGCACTCTCGCTGCTGCTGACAAAGATCATGGCGGTGGATTTCGTGTTCAATCCGCTGATCAATCTCGGCAGCCTCCTCTTCTCCTCCTTCCTGGGGATCGTCTTCGGCTATGTTCCCGCGCAACGCGCAGCCGCGCTCAACCCGATCGATGCGTTGCGCCATGAATAAGTGCGCGTGCGCCATAGCCGCCGCGCTCCTGCTGGGGGGCTGCACGCTTGGCCCGGACTACCGCGCGCAGGCGCCTGCCGCCTTGGGTGTGCCGCCCGCATATGCGCCGCCGGTTACCGAGACAGCACCCGTCGGTGCGACCTCCTCGCCTGGCGATCTCTCTACGTGGTGGCAGCGGTTCGACGATCCGCTGCTAACCGACCTCATAGCGCGCGCAACCGCGTCGAACCTCCAGATAGCACAGTCGGTGGCAAGGCTGGCCCAGGCGCGCGAGGCGCTGGTTCAGGCGCGTGGCGATCTGCTCCCGTCGCTGAGCGGCTCGGCGGGCGCGACCCGCAACTTCACGCATGGCGGCTCCTCGTCGATCATTGTCGGCGGAAATCCCGACGGCACCGGCGGCACGGTGGTAACGACCGGGGGTAATTCCGGCAGCACGAAGCTGTCGCTGGGGCTCGACGCCTCCTGGCAAGTCGACATCTTCGGCGGCCTGACCCGCGGCGTCCAGGCCGCACGGGCGGAGGAGGCTGCCGCCCGGTTCGATCTTGAAGGCGTGCGCACGTCTGTGGCGGGCGAGGTCGCGGCCAACTATATCGATGCGCGCCTGGCGCAGGCACGGCTGGAGGTCGCGCGCAGCACGCTCAACACGCAGAATGATAATTTGCAGATCGCCGGATGGCGCGTGCAGGCGGGTCTGGTCTCGGGGCTGGACGCCGAGCAAGCACGCGCTCAACGCGCCCAGACCGCGGCCAGCATTCCCGCGCTGGAGACGTCCTATCTGCAGGCGGTCAACCGTCTCGGCATCCTGACCGGCCAGGCGCCGGGCGCGCTGCGCGCGGAGATGGAGAAGGTTCAACCCATTCCACAGGGACCCGACACGATCGCCGTGGGAATCCCGGCGGACACATTGCGGAATCGCCCCGACGTGCGGAGCGCCGAACGCCAGCTGGCAGCGGCCACGGCGCGGATCGGCGTCGCCAAGGCAGCGCTCTTCCCGGCTCTCTCGATCAGCGGCAATATCAATACGCAGGCCGCGACCGTCGGAAAATTGGGCGATCTGCTCACGGGCGGTCTTTTCGCGGGAATCACGCAGACGATCTTCGATGCCGGCAGGCGAAGCTCGCAGGTCCGCGTTGCGCGCGCCGGCGCGGATCTCGCTTTCGCCACCTATCGCCAGACGGTGCTGACCGGCCTTGAGGATGTCGAGAATGCGATCCAGTCGCTTCAGGCGGCGAAGGCGAGGCAAGCGGAGCTCGCGATAGCGCTCGATGCGTCGAACAACGCCGCGATCTATGCGCGCAGCCAATATCGGTCCGGTCTGATCGATTTCGTGACGCTGCTGCAAAGCGAACAAGCCCTTCTATCGGCCCGCGATCAGCTGGCTACAGCGCAGGCGGATCAGGCGCTCTCGCTCGTTCAACTCTATCTCGCGCTCGGCGGCGGTTGGCGGCCTGAGACGATCAATCCGGGGACTCCTTCATGAACGACGCCACCGACATCGAAGCATTCCTCGGCCAGCCCCCGCGCTCGCGCTGGCGCCGTTGGCGCAAGTGGGTCTTCATCGGCGTACCGCTGCTGATCGTGTTGCTGATGCTTTCACGCTGCTTCCGGCCAGCCCCGCCGGTGCACTACGCCACTGCCCCGGTCGAGAGGCGTGATCTGACCGTCACCATCACCGCCACGGGGAACCTCGCCCCCACCGTTCAGGTGAATGTCGGTTCGGAGGAGTCGGGGCTGATCGACAAAGTCTACGTTCACAACAACGACCGCGTCGTTAAGGGCCAGCCACTCGCTCAGCTCGATCTTTCCCGCCTCCGCGACGCCCTTGTACAAAGTAAGGCCACACTTCAGGCGGCCCTTGCAACGGTCGCGCAGAACCGCGCGACTTTGGCTCAGACTAAGGCAGATCTCGCCCGGCAGGAGCAGGTCTATAAATTGTCGGGCGGAAAAGTCCCCTCTCAGACGGAGCTCGACACGGCCCGCGCCAACTATGCGCGTGCCGCCGCGAACCTGCTCCAGGCTGAGGCGCAGGTCGCCCAGGCGCGCGCAAGTGTCTCGACCAACGAGACCAGCCTCTCGAAGGGAACGATCTATGCCCCTGTGACCGGCGTGGTGCTCTCGCGCCAGGTTGAGCCGGGGCAAACCGTGGCCGCGACGTTCAACGTCGCCACGCTGTTCACGATCGCGGAAGACCTCTCCAAGATGAAGCTGCAGGTCAAAGTCGACGAGGCGGATGTCGGCGAATTGCGGGCCGGCGAGCCAGCCACCTTCACCGTTGACGCTTATCCCAATCAGACTTTTCCCGCGATCGTGAAGCGGATCGACCTGGGCGCGAATGCCACCACGATGTTCAACAGTGCCGGCACCGCGGCGACGAGCACCACCAATGTGGTGTCCTACACCGCCGAGCTGGAGGTATCGAACTCCAAGCTGCTGTTGAAGCCGGGAATGACGGCAACCGCGAACATCGTGACCGACTCCATCAAGAACGTCTTGCTGGTGCCGAACGCCGCACTTCGCTTCACTCCACCGTCGGCGCCGGTCAAGAGCGGCATCTTCAACGGGCCGCCCCAGCCGCAAAAGAACACCGAAGTGGGTCGAGGGGCACGGCAGCTGCTGTGGGTCGTTGGACCTGACGGCAACCCGAAGTCGATTTCGGTGATCGCCGGGCACAGCAACGGCAGCCTGACCGAAGTGCGCGGCGCGGGGCTGCACCCGGGACTTCAGGTCATAACGGGTCAGCTCGCGGGTCCGGGCAAGTAAAAGTGGACGGACCGCTCATTTCGCTGCGCGGCATTACCAAGCGCTTCGGGGAAGGTGCCGCCGCGTTCCAGGCGCTGAAGGGCATCGATCTGGATATCTCGCCGGGCGACTTCGTCGCTATCATGGGCGCGTCCGGTTCGGGCAAGTCCACCACGATGAACATCCTCGGTTGCCTGGATGTGCCCACATCCGGCGCCTATCTCTTTCGCGGCATGCGCGTCGATGGCTTCAATCGCGATCAGCGTTCGCTGCTGCGACGCCGCTATCTCGGTTTCGTTTTCCAGGGCTTCAACCTGCTCGCGCGCACGACCGCGCTGGAAAATGTCGAACTCCCCCTCCTTTACCGCGGCGAGGATCGCCACGTTCGGCGCGAGCTGGCGCTGGCGGCGCTCGATCTCGTCGGTCTGCGCAACTGGTCGGATCACAATCCGAGCGAACTGTCGGGTGGCCAACAGCAGCGCGTCGCAATTGCCCGTGCACTGGTAACGCAGCCCGATGTGCTGCTGGCCGACGAGCCGACCGGAAACCTCGACTCCGAGCGATCGGTCGAGATCATGGAGCTGCTGGCCGACCTCAACGTAAAAAGGGGTCTGACAGTGCTCCTCGTCACGCATGAGCCGGACATGGCCGCCTATGCGCGTCGCATCGTCCATTTCAAAGACGGCCTCGTCGACCGGGTCGAGAACGGCGGATCAGCGACGTTAAGCGCCGCTAGCGCGCCAGCCCCCTAGCGGAGACAGTAACCCGCGTCCGTGACATTGAACATAATGGTGCGACCGCGAGCGCGAGAGCATGCCGGCATGCCGCCCAGCAGGTAGCCGAACCCTATGCCGGTACGGCTCCGCAAGCCTTCAGTCGCTCACCGGCGCCAGGATGCCCCCTTGGTAGCGCGCATCGCTGCGATCGATGTCTGGCCAAGCGGGATAGACCTGCTCTGTCAGCGTAAGGCCACTGAGACCGGCTAGGTTGAAGCTGCCGAGCTTCGTCTCGGCCGGCGCGGCGCCGTCGCGTTCGATAACCACGGCGTCACAATAAAGGCTGTCGTTCTTCCGATAGAGAAGCTGCGGCGCAGCGCGCATGAGCGTGCGATTATAGATCCAGCGTACGCCCAGATGCTGCTCGATCGCGCGCGTTAGAAGCGCGGCTGCATCCGCTTCCTTCTGCTCAGGCGTTTTGCTGCCGAGGCGCAGCGAAAGCTTGGGGCGTGGTTGGGACATGGGCTCAAGCATCGCGGGATTCTCTGCTGTCGGCAAGTTGAAGATAACCGCAGGGGCTCACGCTTTCGGCGTCACCCAGACATCGACCGGCGTGATGAATTTGCCGGGCGCGGGCTTGCCCACATCGACACGCTGTGCGGTTACGCGCTCGCCATTCTCAAGATGGAATGCGGTGCCGACGAACGGCATGCGACCGAACATATGCTTCTGGATCTGTTCACCGGTCGCGGCATTCATGATCGTGGCTCGGATACTCATCCTGCTCCGATAGCGAACCGATCGCTCGGGCGTCGATGGGCCGGTCCGATTTGTCCCCAGCTTTTTGGCGCCGTCTATTGGAATTTCGGCGCATGGTCGGATCGAGACCGCTGCGGCGGGACTTTCCTCAGAAGTCGACCGCGATCCCCTTCTTCTCCCAATCGCCATAACGCACGGGTGAGAGGCCGGCAGGATCAGGCCGCGGCTCCGGCGCCTTGGGCTCGGGCACGGGCGGGCTCGGCGACAGGTGCGCAGGAGGTTTGACGTGAGACGGGCGTTTCGACGTTTCGGTCATGGTCATTGCGGCTCGTGCAGTTCGGCTCCATGTGGGCCGCAATGACCGATGAGACAAGACGTGAGCCGCAGGCTGCCGGCGTCGCCACCCGCGCCGCCGCGCTGCGCTTGCTGGACGCTGTACTGCGCAAGGGGCTGCCACTCGAAAGCGCGCTTGATGGCGCGGCCCGCGGCCTCGATCGCGCCGACGATCGCGCGCTCGCGCATGCCATTGCCGCCGAAGTGCTGCGCCGTCAGCCCGACCTCGATGCGCTGATCGATGGCGCCACCGCCAAGCCGCTGCCGCGCGACGCCAAGGCACGGATGGCGTTGCGGATCGCGCTTGCGCAGGCGTTACAGCTCGGAACGCCCCCGCATGCCGCGATCTCGACCGTCCTGCCCTTGGTCGATGGCGGCCCGCGTCGCCTGGTCCATGGCGTGTTCGGCACGCTGATGCGCAAGCAGGCGGCCCTTCCCGAACTACCTTCGCTACCCGAAGGTGTGGCCGAACGTTGGCGGACGGCATGGGGCGAGGAGGTGGTCGATGCGGCGCGCGGCGCCTTTGCCGCACCTCCCCCGCTCGACCTAACCTTGCGTGATACCGACTCTGATTGGCTGGAGCGGCTGGCCGGTATCAGCCTCGCGCCGGGCCATGTGCGCTTGCCGGCAGGGTCCCACGTGACCGACCTACCCGGCTTCGCGGAAGGAGCCTGGTGGGTGCAGGACCTATCCGCCTCTTTGCCGGCACGGCTGATCGGCAGGGGCCAGGGCCGCGCGCTCGACCTGTGCGCCGCACCGGGCGGCAAGACGATGCAGATGGCCGCCGCGGGATGGGATGTCACGGCGGTAGATGTGTCGGATTCACGACTGAAGCGCGTCCGTGAAAATCTTGCCCGTACGGGACTGAAAGCCAAGCTGG
>Ga0207647_10001676_pt1 | contig 17056 bp, 9 predicted proteins | sample KBSCornC2_FD_184295 | JGI IMG/M metagenome (GOLD analysis project Ga0207647, IMG submission 184295) | Corn rhizosphere microbial communities from Kellogg Biological Station, Michigan, USA - C2 (SPAdes) (version 2) | ecosystem: Host-associated > Plants > Roots > Rhizosphere ...
CAACATGATGACGCAGACCGGCGTGCCCTTGCGTAGTGCGGCCGCGATGGCATCGGCCGTTCCTGCGCGCTTCCTCGGCCTGCAGCACGAGACCGGCACGATCGCCGCCGGGCTAAGAGCCGATCTCGTGCTCGTCGATGACGATCTTACCGTGCTGCGCACGTGGATCGGCGGCCACGAGGGCTGATGCTCCATACTAGTCTCTATCGGCGCTACGATCCGCCAGGTAGGCCTTTGCTGGAGCGCCGCCGAACGTTACGGGTGAATCATGACCCAGCGCCCTTTCACCATGGTAGACGTATTCGCCGATGGCCTTTTCGCCGGTAACCCGCTTGCGGTTATCGCGCAGGCAGACGATCTCGACACCGCCGAGATGCAGCGCATCGCGCACTGGCTGAATCTGTCCGAGACCACATTCCTGTTGCCTCCGACCGACCCTCATGCCGATTACCGGGTGCGCATCTTCACGATTGATCGAGAACTGCCCTTTGCGGGCCATCCGACGCTGGGTAGTTGCCATGCCTGGCTGGAGCGTGGCGGAAACCCAAAGCAAGCGGGAATGGTGGTGCAGGAATGTGGCGTCGGGCTGGTGAAGATCCGGCGTGATGACGACCGGCTAGCATTTGCCGCGCCGCCGCTCACCCGCTCGGGAGCTCTCAGCGAGGACGAACTGGCGGAGGTGCTAGAGGTACTGCAGCTGGATCGCCACGCGATCGTCGAGGCCGCCTGGACATCGAACGGACCGGGTTGGGTGACGGTGCTCCTAGATTCGGCCGAGGCGGTCTTGGCGGTTGAACCGCGGCGATCTCATCCGCGCGTAATCGATGTAGGCGTGGTCGGGCCGCATCGATCCGGCGGCGACGCTGACTATGAGATACGCGGGTTCTTCAGCGCGGGTCCGGGTATGATCGTCGAGGATCCGGTGACGGGAAGCCTGAATGCCAGTATCGCGCAGTGGCTCTATGCGACCGATCGTGTGAGCGGGCCTTACGTGGCGGCTCAGGGCACCAAGCTCGGCCGCCGCGGCCGGGTGCACCTCAGCCGTGACGCGGATGGTCAGGTTTGGGTAGCCGGATCTAGCCGCAGCCTGTTCTCAGGCGCCGGGCTTTTCTAAACGGTCGCGCTGTGACAGGCGTGGCACAGCCTTCTCCAACCAGCCGCCGGTGAAGCCCGCGCGCTGCAGGCCGCGAACGATGTTGGGATTGCGGCTCATCACGTCCCAGACGAGCCCGGTAAGATGGTTTTCGATCATACCGAGGATCGGACCCTGATCGATGCCGATATAATCGCCACCGACCCAGCACACGCCTTGCACGATCCGGCCATATTGAACCTGCTGCGCGTCGGAGAGCGATGGGTTGAAGGAATCCCAGAAACCATATTCGCCGAACACAGCGCGACCATAGCGCGCGCGAATCTCACGCAGGCACGGCATCACGATGTCGGGTGCGAAGGCAATCGATCCGGCCGCGGCGGTGGGTGCGAGCGTGCCATCATCGCGGTCCCCCGGACCGCGTGCCGAATAAGAGTAGAATTGGCGGCGTATTCCGTCTTGGACGATCGTGAAATCGCCTGGGCCGTCACAGGCCGTCAGCCCCCAGACGTTTGGGCCATAACCCTCCCAGCCACCCGGATTGCGGATCGCATAATCACGCTGGGCTAAAGTAGCGCGGCGGCTATTCTCGAAATAATCGAGGTCGCGTTCGCGATTATAATCGTCGCGTATACCCCGGAAATCGATCCACATGTGGCTGTATTGGAAGCCGAACAGCGGCGGGAAGGCGATATATGGATCCTTGTCAGCCGCGTTCCAGGCGCGGTCGAAGGTCGTCGTCCAGCGATTCCAGCTTGCGGGCTCGATCGGGTGCGTGGTTGATCCCAGCGCGAGTACGTAGAGCAACAGGCTTTCGTTGAAGCTGTCCCAATCGGCGGAGATAAAGCCCGTCTCCGGATGCCAGCCCATCGCGAGAAAATGCTGGCGCGGCCGCGGCCAGGTCCATTCGACGCGATCGTAGATCAGCTGCGCGAGCGTGCGTATCTCGCGCTCTTCCTCATTGCCGCGATCAAAGAAGCTCTGCGCAAACAATATGCCGCCGAGCAGCAGCGCGGTGTCGATCGTCGACAATTCGGTTTGGCCGAGCCGTGTGCCGGTGTTCAGGCCAAGGAAGTGATAGAAAAAGCCCTTATGGCCGGAGACGCCTTGTTTATCGGGGCCCAGCTTGGCGTTGGCGAAGAAGCGGAGCGTCGTCAGCGTGCGCTCACGCGCCTCCTTGCGGGGCATCCACCCCCGCGAGACGCCGATGCCCCACGCGGTCAGCGCGAATCCGGTGGCGGCAATGCTGCAGAAGGAAACGGTCGGCCACCGATCAGGTGCAAGGCCATTGTCGGTCTGCGTCGTGTCGCGGAAAAAGTTGAAGGTGCGCCGAGCAATCTCCAGCAGGAAAGCTTCGTCACCGGCTGACGCGGGCTGCTGCTTGCCCGCGATCAGGCGGATCGGATTGAGCGACGGTTTACGCCCGGCGCAGCCCGCCAGCAGAGCAGTCGAGCCCAGCAGCAAGGTGCGGCGGTCCAGAGACGTTCGAAAGCCTTTCATTCCCTCTCGTCGGACACCGGCGAGAGCGCCGGCCATCACTCTCTTCTCTTTGATCTCAGCTCAGCAAAGCCCTGAACGGATTATCCGCGCCCCTGGTTGCGTAACCGGTTTCATAGACCAATTGCAACCTCTCGAGCGTTCAGGCCTCGCGCCGCAAATCGGTCGGGAAGCGCAGCATCGCCGCCGACGCGATCAGCAACGCCACCAGCGGCAGCGCTGCCGACAGCAATGCGAGCGCGCGGAGCACATGATCAGGCTGAACGTCGCGCGCGACATAGCCTGCAGCCGACAGCAATCCGCCGAAGATTGCCACCGCCACACCCAGAGTCACCTTCTGCAGCAGCGCGGCGATGGCGAATAGCAGTACGTCCATTCTCGGTGCGCCGGGCCTTCCCCCATGCTCGACCACGTCCGGAATGAGTGCCCAGAAACCGAAGAACAGCCCCTGCCCGCCTGCCTGATAGAGAACGAACAGGGCCTGGGCCGGCGCCGCCTGTGTCGGCCGCAACAGGAGCAAACCGACCAGCGCAATTCCCGCCATTGCCGCGCTGATCTGCCATTGCATGCGCGGTCCGAAGCGTGCCGCGCACGCCATCCAGACGGGAATTGCGATCACACCCGCGACGCTCATCGCCGCGAGCGCGGCGGATCCCGCGGCGACATCCCCGACCTCATATTTGAAGTAATAAGGGATGGCGCGGGTCAGCACCGCCATGGATGCAACACCGCCGCATATGCCGAGATTGACCATGGCAAAGGCGCGGTTACCCGCGATCGCGGCTGCCAGCGCCTTCAGGCTGAACGGCACGGGCTCGGGCAGCGGCGCATCAGTCTCGCCGCGCATTCCGCCAACGATGAACAGCAGCATCGTCCCGACTATGCCGAATGCGACGGCCGCGATCGCATAGCCAGTGCGCGGGGCGGCGGCGATACATGTCTGGGTTCCGAGCGCCACGATCAGGGCCGCACTCGCGCCCAGGATCATGCGCAGCCCGGCGATGCGCGAACGGCTCGCACTGTCGGGAGCGATCCGCACCGTGAGTGCTGCATAAGGTACGTTGACCGCGACGTAGAGCGTGCGGAACAGCATGTGGGCGATCAGCGCGAAGCCGGCTAGCCAGGCTCCGGGCAACGGAATGGGCAGATAAATCAGTATGAAGGCCAGGGCGAGCGGCACCGCGTTGAGCCGCACGAACGCGCGCGCACTGCGGCGATCCGCGGCGACGCCGATCGCAAGACCCGCGATGCCATCCCAGATCGATGCGATCATCGTGATTAGGCCCGCCATCGCCGCGGAAAGGCCGAGCGTGTCGGTATAGAAGAAGAGCAGGTAGAAAGTGATGCTCTGCCAATAGAGATTGCAGGCAAAATCCCCGCTCGCGAAGAGCAGGCTCTTCCCCCACCCCAGCCGCCGGGACGGCATGTCCACTCAGCGGCCTACGACGAATAGATTGGCGGTCAGCCGCCCCCGACGCGGGTCAGCGCTCAATGGAGTTCCCGGAGGGATGATGCCCGAGTGAAGCATTGAGCCGCGATAGATAACAAGGCGGTCAGCGAAGCCCTCGACGATGCCAATCTGCTGGTAGTGCGGATCGGAGGCGTGGATATAGCCACTCGCAAGCGCCGCCTCCGGCCGGGCGTGAATTGCGAGCCGGTTATAATTTGAGTCGTCGGCCTGCTCGATCCCCGTCATGCGGTGGCGATAGAAAGCGGTGCCGGGCGTATCGGAAAGATAATGTAGCACGGCGAGTTCGGCAGCATTCGTCGAGTCAAAATGAGGCGCGCGCTGCACCGGCGTCAGCGCCTCAGGCGGGGTCGTAACCATCGAGAAGCTTGCCTCGAGCCAATCGAAGCTATCGAAATCGAATGCGCCGCCGATGAACGGGCCGGCCTTCTGCAGCAGGTCCGTCGCATAGGCGAAGGCGGCTTCGTCCTCCTTGGTAATGTACCGCCGGACCCCAGGATAATAGCTGTCATCGTTCTCTGGAAAGGGCGCCAACGCTGCAGCGATCTCCACAATCGCGCCGACATTGCCGGTGAAGTCATCAACCACCACAACAGGGTGCTGCCCCTCACCGAAGCGGCGCAAGACGGGTTTCATATCTGGCTCACCGTGATCGTCCTCCGGCCGCTACTTCAGCCGGCCTGGCCACTCCGCGCAAGCCCGCTGGCTCAGGCGGTAAGCGTGAAGGTCGCAGGAGTACCACCCACCGAAGAGGGAGCGATCCAGACGTCGAACTCGCCTGGCTCGGCCGAGCGCGTGAAATCGGGGTGGACGAAGGCGAGATCATCGCGCGAGAGCGTGAACTCCACGGTCGCGCTTTTGCCCGGCTTCAGATCGAGATGCTTGAAGCCTTTTAGCGACCGTACGGGTTGGGTCATGCTCGCCACCCGGTCATGAATGTAAAGTTGCGCCACCTCGTGCCTCGCGCGCGTGCCGGTGTTGGTGATGGTGGCGGTCACGGTCAGCGTCTGGTTGCCCTCTAGAGTCGGCGCGCTGACCTGCGTCGGCGAGTAGGTGGCGGAGGAATAGGCGAGGCCGTGGCCGAACGGGTAAAGCGCCTCGTTGGTCACCTCGCGATAGCGCGACTTCCAATTCGCATCGTCAGTAAGCTGCGGACGGCCAGTGCGGCGGTGATTGTAGAAGAAGGGCTCCTGCCCTGAAGCTTGCGGGAAACTAACCGGGAGACGGCCCTGCGGCGCATGATCGCCAAAGACGATATCGGCCACTGCATTTCCCGTTTCCGATCCCAGAAACCAGGTCGCCAGGATCGCAGGCGCGTTGCGCACGGCGCCCTGCAATGCGAGCGCGCGGCCATGGCGCAACAGCACGACCATGGGCTTACCTGTCGCGGCAAGCGCCTCCGCTAGCGCCATCTGCGGCACGGGCACGACGATGTCGGTCCGCGATTGCGCTTCGCCCGACATGCTGGCGCTTTCGCCTACAACCAGCACAATGACGTCGGATGCTTGTGCCGCGGCAATCGCGGCCGGAATGCCGCCATCCAGCGGCTTCTCATAGTCCGATCCCCGCGCGACGCGTAGCACGCCCTTTGAACCTAAGGCTGCGCGGAATCCCTCTTCCATCGTCACACAGCTCTGGATGTCCGGGAAGTTGGCCCAGGGCCCGGGATAATCGGCCTTGTCCGAAATGCAGGGGCCGATCAGCGCAATCGCCTTGCCGGTCTTGGGCAAGGGCAGCAGATCGCCGTCATTCTTGAGCAGCACGATCGATTTGCGAGCGGACTCGCGTGCAAGCGCGATTGCGTCGGCACGGCGGACATCGCGTTTCTCACGCACCACGTCGAGCGAGCGATAGGGGTTTTCGAACAGCCCCAACGCGCGCTTGACGCCGAGCACGCGCCGCACGGAGGTGTCGACCGTCTCCATGCTCACTTTGCCGCTCTTCACCAGCTCGGGCAGATATTTGATGTAGAGACTGCTTTGCATCGATATATCGCAGCCGGCATTGATCGCCTTGGCGGCAGCATCGGGGCCGTCAGCGGCATAACCGTGCAGGATCATCTCCTCGTCCGACGTATAGTCAGACACGACCAGCCCACGGAAACCCCACTCACCGCGTAAGATGTCGGTCAGCAGGTGGTGGTTGCCGGTCGAAGGCACGCCTGCGATGTCGTTGAAGCTCGACATGGTCGAAAGCGCACCTGCATCGAAACAGGCCTTGAACGCGGGCAGATGCGTCTCACGCAGCGTGGTCTCGGGAATATCGGCGGTGTTGTAATCCTGCCCGCCCATCACCGCGCCGTAAGCGGCGAAATGCTTCGGACAGGCGAGCACGCTGTCATTGTTGCGCAGATCGCCGTTCTGGAAGCCGTCGACGCGGGCCGCGGCGAGTTGCATGCCGAGATAAGTATCTTCACCAGAACCTTCGACAACGCGGCCCCAGCGCTGATCGCGGGCGACGTCGACCATGGGCGCGAATACCCAGTGGATGCCCTTGGCGGACGCCTCAACCGCGGCGGCGCGCGCGGTGCGACGGCAAAGATCCGGATCGAAGCTGGACGCCTCGCCCAACGGCACGGGAAAGGTCGTCTTCATGCCATGGATCGTGTCGGCGGCGAAGATCATCGGGATCTTGGTGCGCGATTGGGTGACTGCGATCCGCTGTAGCTCCCGGCCGCCGGCGACGCCGATGCCATTGAACACGCCGGTCAACCTTCCAGCTGCGATATCGGCCTTCAGTTGCTCCATGCTCTGCCGGTTCGCTTCGGGGTTTATTGCGGGTCCTTCGGTGCGCACCGGATCGCTGTAGATGGAAAGCTGCCCCGCTTTCTCCTCGATCGTCATTCCCGCGATCAGCCGTTCAATCAGTGGATCGCTCGGCAGAACACGATCCGCCCAGGCGCGAGCAGGCACGACGAACGCCGCAATGGCAGCAGTCGAGACGCCCTTCAGGAAGGATCGGCGGGAGGGAAAATTAGCGGTCATGACCTCACCTGGCTTTTTTGTCTGTCATCCCGCGAGCGGGCGTCGATCGAGGAGATGGAGGGAAGTCGGGAAATACTTCCCTCCATCGAGCGGCTGGCCCCTTTCCCAGCCTTGAGAGCTGCAGCTAAAGACGCCGTACGTGATCGTTGCCTGGAGGCTAGCTCATGTAACCGGTTTCAGCAACCTGTTTCCATGCCCCTCCGATCCGCGAACATCCGGTCTATTGTAAAAACTATTCAGTGCGTTGCGATTGGGCCTGGGGCCATGACGCGATTGCAGTGATGGATCGCGCAGCGGGACCTCGAAATCCGCCCCACTCCCAACCCTCCTCGATGTCACGCAAATGCTTTAACCGCCTTCGTCGAGAATTATCCCATCCGGGCATCAAGCGCATCGAAAGACATCCCGGGACGGAAGCCGGACCCCGCTTGCCGAGGGGAACAGCGCGACGTGGCCGTTGTTGTGCATCACAGTAACGATCGGAGCTTCGCCCGGTCGTTGGAAGAAGGCGGGCGGCAATCGCGTTATCGCCACCCTTGCTATTTGATGTAACCGGATACATAAACCGGTTACACGAGAAAAAAGGCTGACTCGATCGGCCATTCGGGAGGTGGAATTGCTATGAAGAACTCATTCGGCCGCAAGGTTGCCGCATTCGCGCACCTGGGGGCGTCCCTAGGGGTCATTGCCGCCGCAAGCGTCGTGATGGCCCCCACGCCTGCGTTAGCGCAGGCCGCAGGATCCATTCTCCGCGGCCGCGCGCCCGCGGGGGTTGAGGTTGTGGTCACTGCGGCCGATACCGGCAGCGTGCGCCGGACAACCGCTGGGGCGGACGGCACCTACGTGATTGCAGGCCTTCAGCCCGGCAATTATCATGTGACCGCCGGCAATCACTCCACCGACGTGGTGGTAGCCGTAGCGTCGACGTCGGTCGCGGACCTTGATGCCCCGACCCCGACGGGAGGTGATATCGTCGTCACCGGCACGCGCCCGACCTCCGAAATTCGCACGTCGGAGGTCAACCAGTTCGTCACACTGCACGATATCAGGGCCCTGCCGCAGGTTACACGCAACTTTCTGGAATTTGCCGAAACTGTGCCCGGAGTCCAGTTCAGCGTCGACGCTAACCACAACACTTCTCTGCGTGGCGGTGCGCAGCTTGCCTCCGGCGTCAATGTCTACATCGACGGCATGAGCCAGAAGGATTTCGTAGGCGGGGGTTCGGGCATTACCGGCAGCGCGGGTGCGCAGGGTAACGGCGATCCGGGCAATCCTTTCCCGCAGCTGGCGATCGCCGAATATAAGGTGGTCACACAGAACTACAGCGCACAATATGGCGACGCGTCGAGCGCGATGATCATCGCCCAGACCAAGTCAGGCACAAACGAGTTTCATGCGGAGGCATTCGGCGAATTCACCAACCAGAAACTGCGCGCGAAGACACCCGCAGAGAAGCGAAACAACGTCGCGAAGGCCAAGCAGCCCAGCTGGGAATATGGCGTCGCCGTGGGCGGCCCGATCGTCAAAGACGTCGCGCATTTCTTCTTCACCTGGGAGCACAAAAGCCTTTCCAATCAGGCCTCCGTGTTTCCTGGCTCGGGCGTAACCGAGGCGCAGGCGAAAGCGTTGCTGCCCGCGAATGTCGGCAGCCAGTATGGTCCTGTGACCAATCCGTTCACCGAAAACCTCTATTTCGGTAAGATCGACGTTGAGCCGACCGACAAGGACCGGATCGAAGCAACGGCAAAATGGCGGCTGGAGCATTCGGTTTCCGGCGGCAGCGGCCAGGCGGCAGCTTCGACGCAAGCGCCGTATCGGAACAATGATAAACGCGCCGATATCCGGTGGCAGCACAACGAAAACCATTGGGTCAACGAGATGGTGCTGGCGTACCAGAACACCAATTCGTCGACCACGACTACCAAGGCCTCGCCGCAGACCCAGTATTTCTACTTCCCGAACCCCGGAAGCAGTACGGGCGCAATTGCCCTGATCCAGGTCGGCGGGCCGGGCTCAGGCGTCGGCGCGATCAGCGCGCAGAAGGGCTTCACTTTCAAGGACGACCTTACTCTTCCCAATATCCAGCTCGCAGGCGACCATACACTCCGCGTCGGCTTCAGCTTTGCTTCGATCAAGTTGACGTCGCAGAATGCAAGCTCCGATCTGGCGAACGCGACCTATTATTATGCCGTGACCAACGGAGGCGTCGCCGCAACGCCCTATAAGCTTCAATTCCCCAACCTCACGGCAGGTTTCGACCAGGCGGGGATTACGACGAGAGCAAAGCAGTATAGCGCCTACGTGCAGGACGATTGGAACATCAATCGACACCTGACGCTCAATCTCGGCGTCCGTATGGATTACGAAGTTGTTCCGGCTTATTTGAACTTCGTGACTCCCGCCAACGTCGTAGCAGGGCTGAATTCTAATTTCCCGGGAACGACGCAGTCTTACGCATCGGTGCTCGCGATGGGCAATGGCTCACTGCCCGGCTACGACATCAACGATTACATCAGCAACGGACACAATCGTAAGGCGCCCAAGAACTTCTCACCCCGCCTGGGCTTCTCCTACGACATATTCGGGGACAACAAGCACGTCTTCTTCGGCGGCTATGCCCGCGCTTACAATCGCAACCAGTTTGCGACACTGGCGCTGGAGACGACCAAGATCGCTCTCAATGGCAATCCCGAGGTCTATTTTCCGTCGCCCCAGACGCAGGACGCGTTCGGCCCCTGCGCCACGCCGGCGGATATTAACCCAGCCAATCACTGCTACGCCTTTGATCCGAAATATCTGACTCCAGAGGGGTTGGCGACGCTGCAGACCGATCCGAGCTCACACGAGGTCGATCTGCTGCACAACAACATCAAAACACCCTACTCTGATCAGTTCAGCCTGGGCATGCGCAACAAGATTGGCGAATGGAATACGCAGGTTACGGCGTCGTTCGTCGAAAGCTTTGATAATATCGTCGGCCGCCTGGGCAATCGCTATGCCAACGGTGCTTATTTCCAAAACGGCTCCCAGTGGGGCGGGCAAGGCGTGCCTGGAGTGGGCGGCTTGATCCTTTGGGACAATGGCACGAAGGACCGCCTCTGGCAGATCGGTATTGGCGCGCAGAAGCCTTACACCAAGACCTCCGGCTGGAGCGCAACCTTCTCCTACACCTTCTCGGCGGGCAAGCAGAACAACCTGGCGGGGGGATCGAACCCCTATCAGATCAATAACAATCAATATTTGTTCGACCTGCCTTATGCGAGCAATTATCCTTTCATCACCGCCACCGCGGTTCCCCGTCATCGCGTCGTCGCAACATACACACACGATCTGTTCTGGGGCATTTCAGGCGCGACCAAACTTGAACTGGCGACGCCGAGCGCAGCAGCCTGGATCTTTGGTTGCCTGAATGGTCAGCAGGTCTGCAACGAGTTTGGCGGCGGTACGAGGTATGGCGCCAGCAGGCCGCATAAGACGCTTGGTTACAAGAATGTCGATCTGCAGCTGTCGAAGGATATCACGTTCGTGCACAGCTTGAGCGGCTACGTCCGGGTCGATGTGCTGAACGTGTTCAACTGGCACAATTATGACCCGCTTGCGATCTCCGTGAATGGAGACACGTTGCGGGCGACGTACAACAAGGAGGGCAATATCATCGGCACGCCCTTCACCGTGAAGCTATCCGGCGGATTGCGGTTCTAACGACCCGTCAAACCTCTGGCCCCGGCGCGAGGAAAGCTCGAGCCGGGGCCATTTCGCTTCGTGACAGAGCCGCATCGCGGGCGTCGGCGGTCTGCTTGAGCTCAAACCGCCGGGCGCGCATAGAGCAGTAACACTCCGCTTTTTTCGGTGCCTGATGACGCAGCAGCAGACCGCGCGCCCAATCCGTTCAATTGCCGTAATCGGCGGCGGGTCAGCCGGCTGGATGGCCGCCGCCGCGATTTCCAAATTCTATGGCCGCAAGATCGAGGTGGTGCTGGTCGAATCCGAAGAGATCGGCATTATCGGTGTCGGCGAGGCGACGGTTCCGCACCTGTCCGCCTTCAATCGCCTGCTCGAAATCGACGAGGCGGAGTTCGTACGTCAGACGCAGGGGAGCTTCAAGCTCGGCATCCAGTTCAACGGCTGGGGACAGATCGGCGACAGCTATGTCCACGGTTTCGGCACGATCGGCCGGGACATCGGGCTGCTGCCGTTCCATCAATATTGGCTGAAAGCCCGCGCCCAGGGCCGCGCGAAGGATATTAGCCTTTATTCGCTCAACACGGTCGCGGCGCCGCTCGGCAAATTTACTGCCGCACCCAGCGACGCGCCGCCAAACTCACCGCTAGCCGAAATTGCCTATGCCTATCATTTCGACGCGGTGCTTTATGCACGCTTCCTTCGCCAGCGCGCCGAAGCCCAAGGCGCCAGGCGGGTCGAGGGCAAGGTGGTCGCCGTCCATCGCGGCGGCGAGCGGGGCTTCGTTGAGAGCGTGCAGCTTGAGAGCGGCGAGCACATTCATGCCGACCTGTTCCTCGACTGCACCGGCTTTCGCGCATTGCTGATCGGCACGACGCTGGAGGTGGAATTCGAGGATTGGACGCATTGGCTGCCGTGCGATCGTGCCCTGGCGGTACCGTGCGAAAAAGTCGGACCGCCGACGCCCTATACCCGCTCCACGGCGCGCGAGGCGGGCTGGCAATGGCGCATCCCACTGCAGCATCGGACAGGGAACGGCCACGTCTATAGCAGCCGATTCACGACAGACGAGCGCGCCGCGGACGTCCTGCTGGCAAATCTGGACGGAAAGGCCTTGGCCGATCCGAAACCGCTTCGCTTCACCAGCGGAAAGCGCCGTCGGCTGTGGGATCGCAATGTCATTTCCCTTGGCCTCGCGGGCGGCTTTCTCGAGCCGCTGGAATCGACGGCGATCTATTTGGTTCAGGCGGGCATCAACCGACTGATGAGCCTATTTCCCAACGCCGACTGCGACATGGCCCTGCAGAACGCCTACAATCAGCAGACCGACTTCGAATATGAGCGGATCCGGGATTTCCTTATCCTGCACTACCACGCCACGCAGCGGACGGATTCACCATTTTGGAATTACGTCCGGACCATGACCATCCCGGACTCGCTGCGACACTATATCGACCTGTTCGTCGCCAACGGTCAGTTCTTCCGCAACGGCACGGAGATGTTCGGCGTGACGAGTTGGGTTCAGGTAATGCTGGGACAAGGGCTATATCCCCGAACCTACCATCCGGCTGTCGACTGGGTCTCAGATCCTGATCTGCACGCGTTGGTCGATCACGTTGAGAAAGTGGTCGCGTCGAACGTCTCGCTGATGCCCGCGCATGAGCAGTTCATCGCGCGCTGCTGTGCCGCGCCGGGTGGCCGGGGCTAAAGGCCCAGGGCTAAACAGGTTCCACTTTGGCGCAGCGGCGGATCGGAATCGATCGCCTCGCCGACGAGTAGGCCGATCAATCTTTGTGGAATCCGATCTTGGCAAGAGCAGGCGCTATTTCGGGATTCGACATGAACAATTTCCAGATCAGCCCGGTGCGGTAATTCTCGATCATCACCACGGCCGGCGCTTGATTGAGCCCCATATAGCTCTCGTCGAAATAGTTCGACGTCTCGTTATACCCGTCGGCAAAGCCATATACGCCCCAGGTCTTTGCGCCCAGATCGCGATAGAAATGCTTAAGCGCCTTCATCGACTCAGCCGGCGTATAGGGGAGCGAGCCGAGCGCGCCCTCGGGCGTAATCGTGCCATTGTCGTCGGCAGGCGTCGGCCGCCCTCCCGCATTCAGCCCCGCAGTGAAGCCCCAGGCATCGGGACCATAGCCCTTGAACTTGCGCGGATTGTCGATCGCATAGGCCTGGTTGATCAGCGAGATCGCCCGATTGTTGTTGAAGTAATTGGTGTAGGCGTCGCGCATTCCTCGCGGATCGAAGCCCATGAAGGAAAAGTGGGTGAAGAACAGGTCCGATCCATTGCCCTCCCCGACTTCAAGCTTGATCCCGTAATAGCTGTTGCCGTTGGTGAAGTGGTCGCCCTGCGTGGTGCGCGTCCAGCGGCGACGATAGGCAATTCCGGTCTCATTCTGCCCCGCCCAGCCGCTGTGCCACAGGCTCGGCGGCACGGCATGTGTGGGTGACGCGATCGCCAGCAGATAGGCGATCATCGATTCATTCCAGCCAATCAGCGGATGATGAATGTAGAAGCCGTAATCGGGAGACCAGTGCCAGTAGAGAAATGGGCTATCGGCGCCGTCGCGATACCAATTCCAGTCGATCTCGCGCCAAAAGCCGGTGATCGTATCGCGTATCTCTTTCTCCTGCGGCGTCGCACGCGTGAAATATTGGCGGGCGGCGAGCAGCCCCTGCATCATGAAGGCGGTTTCGATCAGGTCCCCGCCATTGTCATACTTGCCGAAGAAGGCCATGCGCTTGCCGGTGCGGCCATCAAGATAGTGGGGCCACACGCCGTGAAAACGATCCGCATGTGCCAGGAAGTGCAGGATTTTCAGAAACCGCTCGACACCCTGCGCGCGCGTGACGAAGTGGCGGTCGATGCCGACAAGTAGCGCCATTACGCCGAAGCCCGAAGCGCCAAGCGCAACCTGGTTGGGATCACCCGGCATCACTTCCAGCGCCATGCCTGCATTTGGGTGCGCGCCTTCCCAATAATAGCGGAACTGCGCCTCCTGAACCATCGTCAGCAGTTCGTCGTCACTTAGTGCGCGCGTGGCTGCCGATATGGTTGCCGACAGCGGCGACTCCAGCCCTTCCGCATCGACTGCGCTGATCCGATAGCGCGCGCTCCTGCCGCTCGCGCCGAGGAAATCCTCAAAGCGGCCGATATGCCCCTTCTGGATACCAATCGGTTCGAATGGTTTGTCGTCCAGGGAGCGATAGATGCGGTAGGATTCCACGCCGGATTCGGCATCGATCTGCCACGAAAGGTCGATATGTCGATCATAGCCTTTGGCAGCGAGACCATTTGGCGCGAGCACCGGTCCGTGCACTGCAGCCGCTGCATCGCCGATCCGAATATCATCGATGTACAATATGTGCGGCTTACCGTCGTCGAGCGACTGCACGATCGTGATGCCGGCCAGCCGCTTGATATCGACGACCCGATCCTCCGTCGAAGCGACCATATCCGTGATCTTGTTCAGCGCGATCCGAACCGGTGTCCATTGGCGCGCAGGCAGCGTTTTGAGGTCGCCGAGCAGCCGGATCGTGGGCGTGCCGTTACCCGCCTTGTCGGTCAGGAACAGGCCGGGCGAAGCGTCGGGGCCGATCTCTTCCTCGGCATACACCCACAAAGTGAGCTGCTGGCCCTCGAAATCGTTCGTGCGGAAATATTTCTGAACGTCCAGCGTCACGCGCCAATCGCCGCCGTAACGCGACGTCCATGCCAGCCGCAGGCTATTCGGGGGCGAATGGAAAGTTGCCGCGTCAGCGGGGATCCCTCCATCAACGATGGTGAACTCGCTGGGACCGGTCCTGCTCGCGCGACTGAAATGATAAGGCCCCGAAACGCGCGCGTTATCGAACACGACATGCCGGTCATAACTTTGCGCCCATAGGGGCGCCGCGAGCACCATGGCCAACGCCAGGCCGAGGCGCGGGCGCGCCCGCCTGCCGAGTTGAAGCGCCATCCTTTCCTCCCTGATTTCTGTTTTTCGCCGAGTTCGCCGCACGATTCATGTAATCGGTTACACGAAATGAAGGGCCGCGCAAGCGCCGGCCGGCGAAGCTTACCTCTTCAGTCTTCGTCGAAGCTGTGGGTGGCGATGCCCGTTAATGTGCTGCGCCGACGCGGGTGGTGCCGCGCACGACCAGTTCGGGGCAATGTACCTCGACGCCATATTCGTTCGGGGCTTCGCCGTTCATGATCTCGGTCAGCCGAACCACCGCGCGCGCACCGATCTCGGCAATGTTCACGCGTGCTGTCGTGAGGGCGAGATAACGTGCGATCGGCACGTCATCGAAGCCCACTACAGCAATATCCTCGGGCACGCGCTTGCCCGCCGCGCGCAGTGCTTGCAGGCACCCTACCGCCATCATGTCGTTGGCGGCAAAGACTGCATCGACCTGCATCTTTTCGCGCAGAATGGTCTCAGCCGCCGTCTCGCCCGTATCCTCGTTGAAGTCGCCGGGCAGCACCGTAACTGTGGCATCCGGAGCGAGCTTGCGAACCGCTTCCTCAAAGCCTTCGCTTCGCTCGCGCGCGTCGATATTGTGATCGGGTCCGGCAATGTGGACGATGTGGCGACGCCCGATCTCAATCAGGTGGCGCGCGATCGCCGCCGCGCCGGCGCGATTGTCGATCGCCATCGATGGATGATCCATCATGGTCTCGGGCGTGTTGAGCAGCACCGCCGGCAACCCGCGTGGCATCGATCCTGCCCAGCCTTCGGTTCGCATCTGCGGGCACATGATCAGCAGCCCGTCGACCCGCCCGTGCATCGCACGCAGTGCCTGGCCCGCCTGGACGGGATCAGCATGCATATTGGAGAGCAGAAGCTGGAGGCCCAGGCGCGTCGCCTCGCGATCCATGCCGCGGACGATTTCTGAGAAGAATTCGCCATGCAGATCGGGCAGGACCACGCCGATCGCGTTGGAACGAGCCATACTGAGGCTGCGCGCGCCGGCGTGCGGGACATAACCCAGCCGATCGGCGACCGCGACGATGCGCGCCCGCGTTTCCGGTCTAACGCTCTTATGTCCGTTCAGCGCGCGTGACACGGAGGCGACCGACAATTGCGCCTCGCGCGCCACATCGCGAATAGTTGCTTCCGCCATGCCGCCCATACACCCTCTCGCGGGGTTTAATGCCCTGAAACCGCGTCGGACGCCATAACCCCGCGCATATGGGTGTAACCGGTTCCTATGCCCCCGACAAGGCAGGCAGCGGATAAGCTATCGAAAGGAAAACAAAATCTCCGCCCTCTGGCAGCGTTGATGCTACCGACCTAGAGGCGTGGCGATGACCTCGCTTTCCTCTCGTCTGGCGGACGCGCTCGCACGGCTCGACGGCCGCCATCAGCGGCGGCAGCTTATGCCCGTGACATTTGCCGGCAAAGCGGCGGTAAGCCGTGGTGATACGCGGCTGATCGATTTCTCCAGCAACGATTATCTGGGACTCGCAACGCACCCTCTGCTTTCGGAGCGGAGCGCCGAATGGGCGCTCCGCGATGGCAGCGGAAGCGGCGCATCGCGCCTGGTTACCGGGACAAGCCCGGAACATCTCGCGCTGGAAGCCAAAATAGCCCGATTCAAGGGAACCGAGGCTGCCTTGCTGTTCCCTTCGGGGTGGCAGCTGAATGCCGCGGTGCTTGCAGCTTTGCTTAGGGCTGCGCCAGGCACTTTGCTTTTCACTGACCGACTGATCCACGCCAGTTTGCATGCGGGAGCGGCGGGGCATCGGCAGATCCGTTTTCGGCACAACGATCTCGACCATCTCGAGCAAATGCTGGGCGCGCACGCAGGCGAGCCCGGACCGCGACTAATCGTTACCGAAAGCGTGTTCAGTATGGACGGCGACCGCGCCGATCTCACTCGGCTGTCCCACATTGCCCGCGCGCATGATGCCTTTGTCTATCTTGATGAGGCGCATGCCACCGGTGTGCTGGGACCCGGCGGCGCGGGACTTTCGGCGTCCCTGCCCGGCGCGGCCGATCTGGTGATGGGAACCTTCAGCAAGGCGATGGGCTGCTTCGGCGCCTATGTCGCCGGGTCGCGCCTGCTGATCGATTATCTCGTCAATTGCTGCGGCGGCTTCATCTTCTCGACTGCGCCACCGCCTGCGATGCTGGGCGCGATCGACGCAGCGCTCGATCTGGTGCCTCAAATGGAGGCAGAGCGCGACAGGCTGGCGCATCTTGGAGTACGTCTGCGCACACGCCTTGCCGCAGCAGGGCTGGAGAGCGGGCCAAGCAGCACGCAGATCATCCCGCTCGTCTTGGGCGAGGCCGAGCGCGCGATTGCATTGTCTGAAGCACTGGCGGGCGAAGG
>Ga0207647_10001677_pt1 | contig 17048 bp, 25 predicted proteins | sample KBSCornC2_FD_184295 | JGI IMG/M metagenome (GOLD analysis project Ga0207647, IMG submission 184295) | Corn rhizosphere microbial communities from Kellogg Biological Station, Michigan, USA - C2 (SPAdes) (version 2) | ecosystem: Host-associated > Plants > Roots > Rhizosphere ...
TTGAGTAAGCGAGCCAAGATTAATGGCGGGCGGCTGGAGTTCATTCCGCCGCAGATCCCGACTCGGGTCGAGCAGCCGCCGGAAGATGAGGGATGGGTTCACGAGGTCAATCTCGACGGCTACCGGACACAGGTCATCGTCGATAAAGACGGCGTGCGTCTCTGCAGCAAGAACGGTCGCGACTGGACTACGAAATACTGGCCCATCGCTTTAGCCGCCGAGCTGCCGTGCCGAGCTGCCATTCTCGACGGCGAGATCATTGTGCCGGGCGAGCACGGCAGTCCCGATTGCCCTGCGCTGGAAACCGCGATCTGGACGGAGCCGAGCCGGCTGGTGTTCGTCGCGTTCGACATCCTCCATCTGGACGGCCGCGATCTAGCCTCGCTGCCCCTGCTGCAGCGCAAGCAGACGCTATGGCGACTGGTTGAGCCCGGCCTCGGCAAGATCCAGTACAGCGAGCATTTCGAGGGCAGTGCGCTGGGGATCTTCCGCGCCGTCGGGAAGATGGGACTCGAGGGCATCATCTCGAAGCGAGCCGACAGCCGCTACAGGAGCGGAGCGTCGACCACATGGTTGAAGGTCAAATATTTCGAGGAAGCCGATTTCTGAGCATCGACGACCGCTTCTGGCGTCGGCACCAGCAATGTAGGCTTTTGGCAGACGGTCAGGTCGGCCGGAATGACCGAGATGAGGCGCGAAGCGGACATCCGCAAGCTTAGGCATGCTTTGCCAGTCCGGCGATCTTCGGACGGTCCGGAGGGGCTGACGGGCTGATCAGCGCGGCCGATCTCACGTCTTCAACATCGTCGAACGAAGAAGAGCCTGCATTTGCTCCGGCAGGTCGAGCTCACCGCGCGCCTCGATCTCTAAAAGATATCGGGCCTTGGCAAGGCGATCGCCTTCGATGACCGCAGGATAAGCGCAGATAGCTAGCAGCGCCCTCTCCTCCTCTCGGTCGGCTTTGTCATAGTCGCGGCTGCTGCAACCCGTTTCGCGGACGGCCTTGCCGAGCTTGGCGTATGCTGCCACGTGCGCCTCAATCAATGCCCGCAGTTTATTGGACGCTGCTCGTTCTAGGCGCGGCTCCGCGAGAGCCGCTGCCGCGACCGTCGAGGCGAAAATGGCGCTGCTGGAGTGGAAGAGCAAGGCGCGGCGGTTGATACTGGACGTGGCGACTTTCTCCCCTTGATTTGATGGCAACCAGGTTGGTGTTCATTGGCATCGTAACATGACGGCTCGCGCATTCATGTCAGGATGGATAGTCCCATTGTCTAACTTGGCGCCGCCGCCTCTGGACGCGCTCCCTTCCCGGCTACAGCCCCTGCCGGTCTCACCAGCGCGCGTTCGCTGCCGCGTACGGCCGATGGGCCGTTCGCGTCCCGGCGCCTCGTTGTGGACTGCAGGAAGCGCGGTTCGGCCGCGGCGGTGGCTCAGGTGTGAGTAGTGGGGGGCCTGATCGTGGCAGCCCTCAGACACAATCCAGAAACACACCAGAAAAACTCCAGACATCGTTAAAGCGTAGAATTGAACAGAGGGTCAGTTCATCGGCTGCTGCACTGCGGCAGCACTTGCTCGGGTTTGCGACAAGGCGATGCAAAGGGTCTCGATCAGCTTGATGGGTGCGTCGCTCGGCATTTTGCTCATCACGGCCGCGGTTGGAGTATCCGACGCAAAGGTGGCGATTACCCGGGCTGAGCGCTGCAGCAATCTCAGCCGTCAAGTTGACGAAGCCCTCGAAACCCATGCCGCAGCAACGCAGGTCGCCGCGGCGAAGGCGCTTCAAAGAAAGGGAAACCGGTACTGCGCCAAGAAGAAGGAGGCGCAGGGAATCCGAATGCTCGCGAACGCTTTGAAGTTGCTTGGAGTGACACCGGTCGATCCGATTCAGTGACACTTAAAAACCGACCCGCAAAAAAGGAAACGAAACAATGAAAAAGTCCCTCATCTCCGCTCTCGGTCTTGCTTTTGCGCTTGCTGTCTCGACGCCGGTTCTCGGCGTCAGCACTGCTGACGCTGCCACAAAGCCGGCGGCTACGGCGGCGACCACCACCACCGCGCCGGCCTCAGATGCTATGACGAAGAAAAAGCCAGTCAAAAAGCACGTCGTAAAGGCCTGCAAGGTGACGAAGAAGCACAAGTGCCCAGTGAAGCACAAGAAGCACACCGCGAAGAAGGCCGCCCCCAAGAAGGCCTACTAAACTCTGCTGTTACAAAGGCCGTCCCAACTTCCGCATTTACGTGGACGGCCTTTTTCCTGCACCCGTCGCCATCCTACACCGCCCGATGCGACCTTGGTGTCCTTGGTGCCGCGCGCTGTTCCGTCGTGGCAGCCACGGCGCCTTCTCGTCCTCCGGTCGCACTCCCAGAACCGTTTCATCGTCAGACAGTTGTGCAATGCTACGCTGCACAATTGTCTGCGCGCAACCGTTGGACAGATTTTCCTAAGGCGATGGGGCGGTGGTCTCATCTTCCAAGTCGAGTGCTCTTCGACGGCTACCGAATTCCGGGCGATGGTCCAAAGGCAGAATCCGCAAGGGATCGAGGGAGCGTCCCTTATTGGCGAGCACGGCTGCGCTAGGGACAGGGCCCCCATTGGGAGCCAATAGCGGCATAGTCGGCGAGATCGAAGTAACGGCAGGCGCAGTGTCTCGGACTAGCGGGCGGCTCGCCGTTTATGGAGGGAAACCAGCTAATCCCTCAGCCCCGCTTGGCGTAGCAATTCAATGAGGTGATCGACATCGCTACGGAGACGAAATCGCGACCTTGTCCGATAGACTGGGATGCTCACAAGCGCAGGGTCGGACTTTGCGAGCGTCTCGAATTTCCGCCGCGCCTCTGCAAGCTGTCCGAAACGCACGAGGCAGAGAATTTCGGCTTCGTGAGCCGCTAGGAACGTTGGAGCGAGCCGCCTTGCCCGCTGCACCCAAGTCCACGCCTCATCGTACTTTTCCAGCATGATCAATGTCCAACCGATTCCGAGCGGCGCAAGGAAGTCATAGGGCTCGTATGGGTTGAGCCGAATGGAACGCTCAAAGCATTGTTTGGCCGTGACGTGCTCACCAGCCCAGAGGTTGGCAAAGGCAGACCAGAGCCAGGCGCGCGAATTGTTCGGATTGATCCGAACTGCTTGCTCGGTCAACGACGCGCCACGTTCGAATTGCTCAGCGAGATGCATGAGCACAAACCCGGCGCAACCGAGTGTGTGGGCGTCGAACTTGTTGAGCTCGACGGATCTAGTCGCCAACTCGACAGCGCGCACGACATCTCGCTCCGCCAATCGCCACCCCGAGGCCCGCCGCACCCCATGGCACATTGCTGCCATGGCGTAGGCGTAAGCGAAGTTGGGGTCGAGGCTGATGGCTTTCTCGAAGAGTTCAATTGCTTGGCTATTGGCCTCGTCTGTTCCCGCGTTGAAGCGATCGAGTCCGCGCAGGTAGTAGTCGTAGGCCAAAAGGTTTTCTGTCTTGCGCATGGACTGGGCGATCTCGGCCTGTTCGAGCTTCGGCGCCATCATGCCTACGACCTGTTCGGTAACCATGTCCTGTAGTTCGAATACATCGTCCATCGTCCCTTCGAAGCGGTCGGCCCATAGATGCGCGCGGGTTGACGCTTCGACCAGTTGCCCCGTGATGCGCAGTCGGTCGCCCGCCCTTCGCACGCTGCCCTCGAGGAGGTAGCGCACGCCGAGTTCTTGTCCGATCTGCTTCATGTCAACGACGCGGCCTTTATAGGTGAAGCAGGAATTCCGTGCGATCACCAGAAACGACGGCCACTTCGACAGCGCGGTGATGATTTCCTCGGTTATGCCATCGACAAGGTATTCCTGCTCGGGATCGTCGCTCATGTTCGTAAAAGGCAACACCGCGATAGATGGCTTATCGGACACCTCGAGCTCCAAGCCAGGCTCCGAACTTTTCGAATAGGAGGTGTGCCCCGCGGCAGCGACTGGGCCAACAAAGCGATAACCACGCCGTGGCATGGTCTCGATCCACTCCGCCGAGCCCGGTTCGCGGGACAAGGTCCGACGAAGCGCCGCGATCTGCACGGTCAGGTTGTTATCTGCGATCGCCAGTCCAGGCCATGCGGCTTCGATCAGCGCTTCCTTGGAAACTGGCATTCCCGGATGCTTCAATAGGAGCGTGAGCAGTGCAATCGCACGCTGCCCCAGCATTGTGGGCTGCGCGCCGTGAAACAGAACCCCCGTCTCCTCATCGAGGATGAATTCACCGAATTTGTACCTAGTAGCCATGAGTCAAGGTGCGCTGACTGGGAACGATTTAGCAACACTTTAGCAACGGTTTCACGACTTTAGGGCACGGACAGTTCATCCTCCTGGCCTCCAGAGATACGGCCGCACTTATGCGCCACGCCATGGAGGGGCCAGAAATGACCGCGAGAGCGATTATTCGGATGTCAAGTCGGGCCCAGGGAGTCACATTTTCGGTTCCTCCCTTTGCCTACCTTGTGGCCGGGGGCGACCCAAGCGCACGTCCCCGTTCGAGAGGACCATTGCTTCCCACCTCTGTGCCGGTCCTCATCTTCGCCGCTTTCAGAAAGAGACGGAGCCGCGGCTTTCGTTAGCCCCTGCAGTTCTCGTTCGGGGTCGAATCTCGATGCCAACCAGCTTCTCCTGTTTGCCCGTTGTATCTGGACGATTTCAGAACAGTTTCAGCGTGCCTTCAGGACATGCGGTTCGAACATCGGCAGCCTCCAATCTGCAAGCCGCCTCGTGACGGCCTGAGGATAAACAGATGTCGAAGCTCAGCGCCAACTTGCTTCTGCTGCTTGCGGCCGCCTCGTGGGGCTTCGGCAACGTTCCGCAGAAGGCGGTGCTCGAGCAACTCGATTCGATCGCCCAGCAATTCACCTCGGCCAGCCGTGCCGCGGTGATCGTCTGCGCCGAAAGCGTGTTCGGACCGGCGCCCTCGGTGCCGCGATGATGCTCGGCACCATTATCTATCTCGCTCTTTCCGCCGGATCGGAGAAATCGGCCGACCCGCTCACCATACCGCTGGAGGAAACGCCATGAGCCTTGCAGACGCGAGCGGATTCCAGGCCGGGCTGGCGCTCGGCGTCGCCTCGATGGCCTCGATCGGGCCGAACAATCTGATGATGATCCGCGAGGGCCTGCTGCGCGGACGCATGATGCTCGTGGCGAGCCTGGTCTGGGGAACCTATGTCGCCCTGATCGCCGCCTCCTATCTGCTCGGCGCCTCGATTGCCGGTCTTGCACCTTCGCTGCGGACAGCCCTTTCCTGGCTCGGCCTTGCGGCGGTGTTGTGGTTCGCGCTGCAATCCTTTCGCGCCGCCTCGGCCGCCGGCCGTGTCGAGGACCGCTCCGGCACGGCCGAGACCGGCCGCTCGTGCCTCGCCCGCGTCATGGGCGTCGTCTGGATGAACCCGCTCACCTATGTCGAGCTGCTGCTCGTCCCGGCAGCGCTGGGCCAGTCCTTCGCCGCGGGCGGCGCACGCCTCGAATTCGTCATGGCGCTGATCCTGATGGCGGCGCTGTGCTGCTACGGCTACGCGCTCGGCGGCGGCCTCGTGGCAACGCTGCTGCGCAGCCGGGCCAATCTTCGCGTCTTCGATCTTGTGTCCGGCCTCATCCTGTCCGCGGTCGCGCTGTTCATGGCATTGGGGCTGGTTTCCCAATGACCGGCCATGTGCCAGCGCCCATGCGCAGGCGATCTGCAGGTCCGAACCGCTCACGCGACCAGCGTGAGCTGACGGAAACACCACCCAATCCCGCCATCCTAACAGGGGGTCCGGCATGAGACGGTTCAGCGAGTTCAAGAGCTACATCACCCGTATCGACTATGACGGGGAGCGCGGCACGTTCGTCAGCGTGACCGAAGCTCATCCGTTCGCCGGCCTCGCGGAGGTGGATCAGGACGGCCCTGCCAGCGCCAAAGAGACATCTGCCGTTCCCGGTCTGTCCGGCGAAACTGAACTCTACACGCCGATGCCGGATGAACCAGAAGCTCGCCTTGAGAGCGCCAGACCGGTGCCGACGCTTGCCGACGGCCATCATAGCCAACCAGGAGGATCGGATGCGCGTTGACAGCAACCATAAGCCATTTCGTCGAGACGATGCTCGATCCGACTGGCGCACGGTATCCGCGCAGACTGATCTCCGGTCCTACAAACGGCCGATGCTCCCCGCTGCGAAAGCGAGTGCCGGATGGCCGAACGGCGCAGGCTTCGACCGGGCAACGGAGAAGCCGTCAAGATTTGCGGCGACCGTGCACGCGCGCCTGGCAGGTCCTGGAGGTTACTATAATCTTGGCAACGCGCTCGGGCTGACGATGGGCATCGGGCTACAGATCACAGCGTCGTCGCAGGCTTCCGGGCCGCACGCGCAAAACGCGGTCGCGGCGACGGTGGGCTATCTTGCCGGCAGCCCTGCAGCCGTCGCTCTAACACTGGCGACGCTGGTTTTCTTCTGCAGCGGTGAAATCTATCACCGTGCCTGGGCCGGCCGACAGAGCCCGAACCACAGGCTGAACCGCCTCGGCGACCTGTTGTCGGGGGTCGGCGCGATCGGCCTTGGCGTGGCCCTGTTCCTGTTTGGTGATCCGCTTCTCGCAGCAGCATCCGGTCTACTGCATGCGTTTGGCAAATTTGGCAGCGCCATGCACCGTCCCGCCATGCCGGTTCCAGCCTGGCCGGCGAGCTGGCCCGATCCCTTCCGCAGCGCCGTTCTTGCGAGCCGCCTGCCGGCAGTCGCGGGGGCAGCGGTGCAGTTGTGGCTTGCACTTCCCGCCATCGAGGAAGGCGGGCCACTGTCCGCTATCGCTAGCTCGGCCACGCTGCTCGTCTGTTACCTGCTTTGGGCGAAGGCTGATCTGCTCCTTTTCCACGGCACCGCCTGCGATGCGGCCAATGCTCAATGACACCCGGTCCCTTCATCGCAAGCAACTGGAGACGAAGCCATGTTCGGTAGCTCTCAAGACCAGGAAGCCAACTTGCCCCTCGACGATATTCTCTATCCGATGCAAATCCGGATCCGCACCATCTGCGTGTTCGGGGGCGCCAGAATGGGCAACGATCCACGGCATGCCGAGGCGGCGGCGGCACTTGGCCATGCCATCGGATCAGCAGGCATCCGGCTGGTCTATGGCGGCGGCAGCGAGGGTCTGATGGGCACGAATGCCACCGCCGCCGCGACGCGCGGCAGTGAGGTCATCGCCATTGCGCCGCACTTCCTTGTCGAGCGTATGACCATTCCGCACCGCATTGCCCAGACCATCGCCGTCCCTGACATGCATATGCGCAAGCGGCTGATGTTCGATTATGCCGATGCCTTCGTCGCGCTGCCCGGCGGCATCGGCACGATCGAGGAACTGGCCGAAGTAATGACCTGGCGCAAGCTCGGGCGCCACCAGAAGCCCATCGTGATCGCCAATTTCTTCGGCTTCTGGTCGCCATGGCTCGACCTGCTCAACCATCTGGAGGACGCAGGTTTTCTGTGCGGCCAGATATTGAAGGCGTGCCTTGTTGCCGAGAGCTCGGAGGCGATCCTGCCGATGCTGCAGCGCGGTATCTGCTTCGCGCAGAAATGGGCGAGCCAGCCAGCACATTATCCGCCGGCGGACCCATCCAATGCTGTGACATTGGTAGAGCAAGATCATTTGACAGTAGCGGTAGGAAGCGAAAACCATGCGACGTTTGAGTGCATCATGGACATCGGTCTTTAATGGCCCATTGGTGGCTTCACCGATTTCAACGATTCCGTGAAGGTCCCCAGCACGCTATCAGAGATGAAGCGTAAGCGGCGTTGCCGTACCTTGACCAAGATGACTGGTAGTTTCGATGATTGCCGCCATGAGAGGACGGCTGCTTCGCGCCTTCAAGTCAGTCGTTAAGGGGTCCGGTTGCCGATCCGCAAGCTGCCGGTCGGCTACAGAGTCTCAGCGCCGCCAGTGGGCCGTTCAGGCGGTTAGCGTCGTCCCGCAATATTCGAGTGCTTCCCATCCCATTCACGATGCGTTAGGCGAGTTGAGCGAGGATATTGTCGACGACGCTTGGGACCGTACCCGCCGTGTCGATGTGGATGCCAACGGGAAGATATTCCCGGGTAAGGTGGTAGCGCAGTACCAGCCGCCGCTCGGCCGGATCGAAACCTGGCTCATTCGGTCGCCCGTCTAATCGTCGGTTCAACGTCTCAACGTCTACGTCGAGCACAAAGACCTTGTCGAACAAGTCCAGGAATCTATGGAAATTGCGCGAGCCGCCACAGAAGAAGGTGGCAGGATGGGTGGCGTCGGCAGCAATGGCCCGGACCTTGTCGACGGGCCAAATCCAATGCGCGTATCCCCAAACGATGCGATCCTCGCCTTCGGGTGGTCCTGGCAGTGCCTTGCCTGTTTCGGGGTCGCCGACATAGGCCAAGACCCGGTCACCATGGACGACATGGTAACCCCGCCGCTCCAGTTCGGTAGCGACAGACGTTTTTCCAGTGCCGGAACCCCCTTCGACCAGATAGTTCTTGATTCCCATACGCGCCGTTTATCATGTCGTTCAATCCGGCGAGAAGAGAACTCTCAAGGCGCTGAGCCAGCGCGGGTGCCCCGCCGCGCCATCGTGCGCCAAGCGGACAGGTGGTTCGGCTTTAAACCATGCCGCTCTGCGATCTCATTCACTACCGCGCCGGGCCGGCCGTCGACTCCAATGAGGGCTCGTCAATCGAAACCGGCTCCGGCCGCTGTCTTGACCTTGGTATCCTTCGCTGGGCTGATCAGCAACATTGCTGCCAAAGCTTTCGCCACACGATCCCGTCTTTGGCAAGTTTCTGCACCACCTCACAGAAAATGGCGAACCGGGCAGCAAAGCCAGAGGACCCGACGGAAGGTGCAAAAACCCGTGTTCCGGAGAAGGACTTTAACGGCCTGACGCTTGGGGCGTTCGATGTGTCTATCAACACGACAGCGAAGCATTTGCGTCTTCACGCAACAATCTCCGGAGGTCTACAGTAAAGATTTTTCTCCGACATGCCCAGCGAGTAATACAAAATCCCACCATCGTGGGGCTGACGTCGCTGTCATGAAAGACAACGAGGTATAGATCCTGTGACAAACAGAAAGAACTGCTCGGGCCTAACGTCGAGCTCGGCCCGATCCTGATACGATCCTGTTGAAGTCAAAGCTGGCCTGATCCAGCGCTCCAAAGTACCCCACCAGCCGGACGGGCGGGATTGCCTCTGGGCGCGGACCGGACCACGACGTTTGGACCTCTTGCGGATCCCGGAAGGCCTTGTAATCATAGTCGCGCATGATCCTCGCGAAGAGCAGGTCCGCGGTGATGATTTCTGATTGCACCTGATTGAGTTCACCCATCTGTTTTGCCTTTACTCGTCCGTGATCAACTTTCAATAGGGGCATAAGTTCCAGAACAAATCTGGGTTGCACCACCTGAGCGGCACCACAATTGAATATTCCGCGCACTTCTGGTGGCGCTGGACGGGTCTTCGCCCTGCAAGCCAACGGTAAACCCTTCACGCTAAATTCCGCCACCTGCTGCCTGTCATGGTCAGGCGGTGGCCGATGTGCCGCCTGCGCAACGGGACGCAACTGGAACATTACATGACAGCGTCGAGCGGCCTCCAGCGATAAAGGTATTGCTCGTCAGAGATGGTTGGTCTGCCAGCCGTTCGGGGCACTATCCAACGCCATCCTGATGTCGACTGGGCTATCGATGCCGCCGCTGAAAAGTGCGATCAGGCGACGGGCCAAATGCTCTCTCGCCGGATGCGAGCCTTCGATACCGGCTTGCTCGCAATATTCGTCTAGAATTCTGGTGAGTGTCGCCAACTGTTGGTCGTCGGCCGCGCCACGATAAGTCATCGCGCCTTTCCCTGTTGGGGCGAAAGCTTGATCGACTCTTCCAAGCGCTCGTTGCCTTGTTAGATCGAGCGACAAAAAGACTGTACGCTTTCGGACAAAATTAGCGAATCATTTCCAGCAGCGGACCGGTAATGGTAATTGTGCAAGACCCGGTCGGCGGAAACGCGCGCGGCGCGACGCCGACAGCGGGCGAGAACATCAAAAGTGACGACATTGCATGTCATGCGATCTCCCTGAGTGCGGCTTCTCGCTCGGCTACGCCCGGCCGCCCCTGCGCCGTGGCGGGCCAAAATTTCCCCGGTCGAAGACCATGCGCAATTCAACTCTTCCGCACCTGCCAAGCGAGGTAAGCTGTCGCCGCGCCGACGCTTATCAACTCTAACCCCATCAGCAGTCCGATCAGCCACACCGCCGTCACGGGGAGCCTGGCCCACAGCACCAACGAAAGAAGAATGCCGACCAGCCCACTTCCCAGGACCCAGCCCCAATTGGGGAAAGGGCGGATCGTGAGGGCGAAAACCACCTTCGAGATGCCCTCGATCATGAAGAAAACAATCAGCAGCAGGGAGATGGTTAGCAGTCCATCTCCAGGGTCGCGCAGAAACAGGAGGCCAATCAGTGCCGCCAGGATGACAGATATGAGTTGCAGCCAGAAATGAGGCACATGGCCCGCACCGACCAAGCTTATGCCTTGCAAGGCTCCACTGAAGATCAGGAGCCATCCCAACAGGGCGACCACAGCCCCCGACGAGACCACGGGAAAGATCATCGCCAGAATTCCGGTCACCACCAGCAGCACGCCCTCCACCAGATACCACAGTGAATACCGCTTGACTGTCTGCCGCATTGCCTCACGAAAGACCTCTGCGGCGGCATCCAACGAAATCGACATGGCTTGCCTCTTCTGAATGGCTCAGTGCGCAGCAAGTAGCCGCGAGCATATTTATCACAAGTGGGTCATGGAGTACTCCGCGACGACAGCGACCAACGAACGCTTTGTTACATGGCAGAGGAGAACGTCGGTGCGCAAATGAGTGTCAGACCGGTGACGATGCCCCAATCAGCGGTGACCGGGCTGGGCACTCCTGGCGATTACAATGCCGACGATAAGACCAAGTATGCCGCCGAGCACCATCGCTGTGGTGATTGTGCCCGAGTTACTCTGAACAGTGGCCGGAAGGCTCTTCGCTTGGCCGCTCACTTGCCGCGCTGCGCGCGAGGCCTGATCGGCGGCCTTGTCGTACCAACCGTGTGCCGCGTCGATAGCTTCCTCGGCTCGCCCGAAAAGGTTTCGATTTATCTTGAAGATTTCGCGGCGAAGCTCTGCGACCTGTTTCTTTATTACTTCTTGATTGCGGGCTGACGCCTTCGAAACGCCTTCGGTGATAGGCTTGTCGGCCATTGCCTTCTCCTGTCAAGAAAGGGGAACGGTCTCCGGCGCGCCTGAATCCTGCTTGGAAACCGGACTATCCGACGTTCCCCGAGCCAGAATTGAATGTGACCACACGCCCAATTCTTGACCCACGTATTAATACCAGCGTCCGCGGCCGTAAAAACCGCCGCCGCCAAGCAATATAACGATAAGAACGATGACGAGAAGCGTGGTGATACTCATGGAAAGTCTCCTGGGAGCGACATCTCCTGCGGACGCCGTTCATTCCTGCGCCCCGCGCGACACGCTCCAACATCAATGAACGGCTGGCAGCCCCTTTTCGTTCCATTCACGCCTTCTGGCGTGTCTTATCCGATCCATTTTAGGTGCGAGCGCGATGGGCCACCTCCCTCGGCATGTATTTGCGTCACTCGCTCTCACGGCATAAGATCGTAGCCTTGGCAGCTTCTAAAGCGGGCGCTGTCAGTGGGCAGCGACGGTTTCGCGCCGGTCCGGACATACGGGGAGGACGCAATGTCACCCGACGCCAGGCGTCAGCGATATTTCTCGCTAGAAACCATAGGAATGCTCGAACGCATTCTGGTCAAATTCGGCTTTCGGCAAAAGCGCCGCCTCCTGGGCGGAATGGAGGCCGACGTAGTGCGATTTCTCGTCCGAGAATTCCAGAATGGCGTTAGCAACGAGAAAAACCTGGAGGCGGCGCTTGTAACTCACGACTATGTCGGAGCGAATGCACCGCGTGGGCCGGGCCAGGTCGTGTTCGAGGGACGACGAAGGCAGTGCCCAGAAGGTCTCTAGGACATTTGACCTCCCGCCGCGTATCATCGCGATGGATATGCGATCAGTCCAAAGGTTTGCTACATGCTGTTCCCCGCCATCCTTAGATCAGTCATCCGGACTGGCAGCCTACGTCTGATCGACCGTAATCGGCGGATCCACGACTATGGCGACGGTTCCTCGCCTCGTTGTGCCGTCAGGCTTGGTGCGCGGCATCTCGACTATACACTTGCGCTGAACCCCGAGCTCTCGGTCGGCGAAGCCTACATGAACGGTCTGCTGACAATCGAGGAAGGGAGCCTGTATGATCTTCTAGAGATCGCGGCGATCAACTTCCGCAACTTTGAGCGCATGCCGTGGTGTTCGTTGTTGTCCGGGATGACGCGACGGCTCAAGCAGTACAATCCGATAGACCGCGCGCGGCGAAACGTTGCCCATCACTATGATCTGTCCGCCCGTCTCTACGATCTCTTCCTCGACAAGGACCGTCAGTACTCCTGTGCCTATTTCACAAACGGGAATGAGGATCTTGACACCGCGCAGCAAAACAAGAAGCGCCACATCGCGGCCAAGCTGCTGCTCGACCGGCCGCACCTCAAGATACTGGACATAGGTTCCGGGTGGGGCGGGCTTGGCCTGTATCTGGCCGAAGAGGCGGGCGCGGACGTTACTGGCGTTACACTGAGCGTCGAGCAGCACAAAGTTTCCGAGGCGCGAGCAGCCGCGGCCGGCCTTGCCGACCGCGCCCGCTTTCAGCTGCGAGACTATCGTGAGGCGACCGGCCCGTATGATCGGATCGTCTCGGTTGGTATGTTCGAGCACGTGGGCAAGAAGAACTATGACGAGTTCTTTGCCAAGCTCCATGGCCTGCTACGGCAAGATGGCGTTGCGCTGCTGCACGCGATCGGATTTTCGGATGCACCGGCACCGATCAATCCCTTCATCCGCAAATACATCTTTCCGGGTGCCGACCTTGCGTCTCTCTCGGAAGTCTTCGCTGCCACCGAGCGCTCGGGGCTGATTGTCACCGATGTCGAAATCCTCAGGCTCCACTACGCAGAAACACTCCGCCACTGGCGCAAGCGCTTCCTGGACAATTGGCAGAGTGTCACGGCGCTCTACGACGAGCGGTTCTGTCGTATGTGGGAGTTCTATCTTGTCTTGTGCGAGATCGGATTTCGATACCGGACCATGATGGTTTTCCAGGTGCAGCTTGCGAAGCGGGCCGATATCGTGCCTATGACCCGTGATTATATGATTGACTGGGAGCGGGAGCACAGCTCGACTGCCAGACAGCATATGCGCGCTGCCGAGTGAGGCAGTGGGACAAGGATGAACCACGACCATGGGTCCGATCGCACGACCACCGCAGCGCCCGCCTTCGCCGGCGGACTGGAGGGCGTCCGGGCCGAAACCGAATGCCGAACCGAGCCAGACGGCCGACGAAACGGAGATGCCGCTGCCGTCCAATCCTCAGACCTTCTTTCTTGGCGGCCTGTTCACTGTGAGCGTCGTGGTGATAGCCTATGTGGCAAGCTCAATTATCCTTCCTGTCGTTCTCGCTTTCGTCCTGAAGCTCCTCCTGCAACCTATCGTCCGGTTATTGGAGCGCGTGCACGTACCGAGAGCTCTGGGCGCGCTCTTGCCGATCCTGCTCGTTGTCGCCGTGTTGGTCGGCCTTGTTGCCGCTTTGTCCGGGCCTGCCGCGGCATGGGCGGAGAGACTGCCGGAAGGGATACCGCGTCTTGAAGCTCATCTGGTGGTTCTGAAAGGTCCGATCCAGGCGCTTCAGAAATTCATCCAACAGGCGGAAGCGATCGCCGACAATCCTGGAGCGAAAAGCTCGACCGTCTCGATCCGTAGTGACCTCGGCCTGACTGGCGCTTTGTTCTCGGGTACGCGCGCCGTCCTCGACGGCTTGTTCACGACCGTCCTGGTGCTCTACTTCCTGATGGTGTCAGGCGATACTTTCCTTCGGCGATTTGTCGAGATCCTTCCCCGGCTGAGCGAGAAGCGGCAAGCAGTTGATATCTCTCAGCAGATCGAAGGGGATGTATCCGCCTATCTGGCGACGATTACCGGCATGAATGCCGCGGTGGGCATCGCCACTGCGGTCGCCATGTATCTTTGTGGGCTCGGAGACCCCCTCTTGTGGGGCGCGACGGCCTTCCTGCTCAACTACATCCCCATTCTGGGCCCGCTGTTCGGGACGAGCATCTTCGTCCTTGCGGGAATGCTCACCTTCGACAGCCTGCTGTGGGCGCTGTTGCCGGCAGCCCTCTACTTCGGCATCCATCTCGTCGAAGGAGAGACGCTCACGCCGATGTTGCTCGCCAGGCGCTTCACGTTGAACCCGGTGCTGGTCATTCTGTCGCTGGTATTCTGGTTCTGGATGTGGGGCGTGCCCGGAGCTATCCTGGCTGTTCCGGTGCTGGCCATCGTGAAGATCATTTGTGATCGCTTGCGCCCACTGAAGGCCCTGGGCCATTTACTTGAAGGCTAGAGGTCAGAACACCGCCGACAAACGAACGGCTGGGGTTCGCTTCGAGCTATCGGCTTTTCATGGGGAAATTTCTTTAGGCGACAAAGGGAGACACCTAGATCCTGCGCTGCACTTCGGTCCGCGCTCCCTTTGCAGGCGCGCCGCCTTCGTTGTCCCACTGGGTTAGGCCGTCGGTCATGGCATCCAGCGTTTTCACCCGGGCCGCCAACAGCGTTCGTAAGTCCGTCTCTGCCGCCTTTGATCTTTTGAAATTGTCGATGAGAAAGCGGGCGGCAGCGGTTTCGCGGTCGAAATTGCGAGGAGCGCCCCGTTCCCGGACCTCTCTAAGGAGCCGTTCGATCGTGTTCATGTCGTTGGTTGTGAGATAGGCGGAAGACATGGTTGTCCTCCTTTAGTTTGAGGCTAGGGCACGATGGCCGCCCTCAATCAACGGCGCCCTTGCAGTGGCCGTCGACAATTTCATTCTATTCCTATGCGCAGGCGATAGCGAGGACAATCGGAGCAGCCGACCAGCTCCGCATCCGCGCCACCCCGCCGTCGCATGGGGAGTTGAAGTCGCGCGGAATACCGATCTCCTATATGCTTCGCCGAAAGCGCGGGAGCAACCAATTGGCCTACACTGTCATCTGGCATGGAAGGCAGGGCATCGTTGAAAAGACGCCCTTCGATACGTAGGTCCGGTATCGTGGCGGTGGAAGTCCGCAAAGACGACGGCACGGTCGTATTCAGCCAAGCAGGAGGCAGCTAAGGCGTTTGCGGTCCGAGGATCCCGTAGCGCTTGGCCAGCGCCCTCAGGCTCTCTTGACTATGCTGTATCGCTCGACGGACCGCCTCTGTCGTTGTGGCGCTCCCATGCAGAACCTGGCCCATAGCGCATCCTTTGATTCGGAAGATAAGGATGCCCCATTCAAAGCCCGGGATCAAACATCTAGGACGGAAAATAGCCGCACCTCTGTCCGGGAGACGACCATTTTCCGGCCTCGCACAGGGTGGACATCGGATAGCAATTACCCCAACCGCTTTTCTACGGAAATCGTGTGCATGTTTGGAATGCCCGCAAACCAGCGATCCCACTAGTTGCTTCGGGAGGCCTAGGCTGATGATCGAATTGGCCATCGCACTCCTTACTGGGATGCGTGTTGGCGGGATCATCAGCGTCGAGCAACATCCATGATAGTGAGAGCTAAATGCCGCAAGCGCGTCTCACTTGAAAAGTCGCGCCAGAACCTTGCCGGCGACCTGACGCGGCCGCACACGGCCCACGCTCGAGACGAAGCCACCTGAATAGACTTGCCGGACCATTGCGGCGCGAGCACCAATGCTGCGTTCGACCTCGACCGCGAAATCGTGGGCAGAGCTCCTGACGATGCGTCCATTGAGCCGAGCACCACCAACCTGAACCCCTACTTCCGTACCAATCGGTGCGTGCACCATGCCTACCAGCCGCATTCCACCCAGCGAAATGTCCGCAGTCTGATACACATGAGACCGGGCACCGATCGTCACGATAACGGGCAGTGCACTGCGAAGCCGCTCGTTGCGCCGCAGTCGCGGCCGCTCGATGCAGACGGCAATGGTGGAGATAAGGATGACCATATTGTACCAGCACCAATAGAGTGCAACGACGCTGGAATCCTGCAGTGGTCCATCGCCGCTGAAGGAAACAAGAATACCGAGGATGGTCAGGCAGAGCAGCACACTGAATGGGATTAGCATCCGCCATTGGATCACCGTCTCGCTTCGATCTCCTCCCTTGGCCGTGACCTTGAATCTTTGCCCCTTTGGTTGGAAGAGCCCAATCGCAGCTGCCGACAGGACCTCACGCGCGGCAAGGAGCTGTGACACGTCGGACATCACCGGAAGCACCCGTTGTCCCGAGAGCCATGCCATCACGCCGACCTGGGCAAGATAGTAAGGAACGAAGTGCGCGATGCCGTCAGCGGTTCCAACATTCACGGCCTGGACGTCGAAGAGCAGGTAGAGGATTGGGATCACCAGGCCGGCAATCCGAAACAGATAGGAGGCCGTCCAGTGAAGCAGGCTCTCGATGAGGCTCATGCGATCGAGGAAATGTAAGCCGTTGCCGCGCTTGAACGGCCCATCTGGGCCGCGGATGATCTGCATGAAGCCGAGACACCAGCGGCTGCGCTGGGTGATGTATTCCTTGATTCCCTCAGGAGCCAGTCCGAGCGAAAGGCGTTCATTGAGATAGACCGTACGATACCCATGGCGCTTTAGCCGCAAGGTCAACAGATAGTCCTCAGTAACCGACTCGGTGGCAAAGCCTCCGACCTCGGCCAAAGCCTGCATGCGTATCACCGAGGAGGTACCGCAACAGAATGCGGTTCCCCATGCGTCCTTAGCCGGCATCAGGACGTCGAAGAAGTAGCGCTGCTCGTCCGGCCAGGCATCGGAGGCCTGCAGATTGGCCTGAATCGGATCCGGATTGATGAAATGCTGTGGTGTCTGAACGATTCCGACATCCTCTTCTCGAAACAGCGTGAGCGCACGCGAGAGGAATGCCGATGTCGGG
>Ga0207647_10001680_pt1 | contig 17038 bp, 15 predicted proteins | sample KBSCornC2_FD_184295 | JGI IMG/M metagenome (GOLD analysis project Ga0207647, IMG submission 184295) | Corn rhizosphere microbial communities from Kellogg Biological Station, Michigan, USA - C2 (SPAdes) (version 2) | ecosystem: Host-associated > Plants > Roots > Rhizosphere ...
CGTGAAACATGCGCTCGAGCAAACGGGTTTCACGAGTCGTGACGTCGAGGATGGCGCAGGCGAGCCCGCATTGCGCGTCGGCGAATACGCGCCGCGCTGGCGGATGCGGCGGCACGAACCACCGCGTGCATTGCCGGTTGCCTCGCGCGAAGCGATCGTGATCGGTGCGGGCCTGGCCGGCTGCGCGGTCGTCGAACGGCTCGCCGCGCGCGGCTGGAACATCACGCTGATCGAGCGGCACGAGCAGATCGCGAGCGAGGCATCGGGCAATCCGGCCGGTGTATTCCATCCATTGATGACGCGCGACGACAACGTCGCGAGCCGCCTCACGCGCAGCGGGTTCCTGCATGCGCTCGCACGCTGGCGCGCGCTCGAGGAGTCGGGCCATGCGTTCGCGCGCAGCACGCGCGGGATGATCCATCTCGCAGAATCGGCCGACGATTTCGCGCGGATGCGCGACGCGTGCGACGCGCTCGGCGCACCGTCCGACTATGTGTCGCTGCTCGATACGGACGCCGCCCGCGCGCATCTGAACCTGCCGGTCGCACACGGCGGCCTGCTGTTTCCGCACGGCGGCGCCGTCTGGCCGGCCGGGGTGTGCGCGGCACAAATCGCTGCGGCCGGCGAGCACGTAAAACTGCTGGCCGGCACCGAAGTCGCGCGGCTCGAGCGCGATCGCGACAGTTGGCGCGCCGTCGATGCGGCAGGCGCGACGCTCGCCGAAGCGCCGGTCGTCGTGCTCGCGAACGCGGGCGACGCGGTGCGTCTCGCGGGCCTGCGGCACGTCGCGCTGCAACCGGTGCGCGGCCAGCTCACGCTGCTGCCGGCCGGCAGCACGGCGCCGCTGCCGTGCCCCACGATCGGCGACGGCTACGCGGTGCCGCTCGACGACGGCACGCTGCTGATCGGCGCGACGTTCGAACCCGACGACGTCGATCGGACGATGCGCACCGCCGGACATATCGAAAACCTCGAGCGCGTCCGGCATCTGCTGCCCGGCCTGATCGGCGAGCTGCCGGACGTCGATACGCTGCGCGGGCGCGTCGCGTTTCGCTGGGTCGTCGCCGACCGCGTGCCGGTGATCGGCCCGCTCGCCGACGAAGCGCAGGCCGTCGCGAACGCCCGCGCGCTGAGCGGTGCAAAAGCGCGCGACCTGCCGCGCGCCGCGGGCCTCTACGGCGCCTTCGGCTACGGCTCCCGCGGCCTCGTCTGGGCGGCGCTCGGCGCCGAGCTGATCGCGTCGCAACTCGAAGGCGAGCCGCTACCGCTCGAGCGGGAACTCGTCGACGCCGTCGATCCGGCCCGGTTCCTGATCCGCGCGCTGCGCGGCCGCCAGATCGGCTGATCTCGTCGGTCGAATCCTCACAGTGCTTCGATTTTTCTGTGCGAAGTTATCCACGCGATGCTGTGGATAACCGCGAGGAATCCACGCGCACTTCGTGTGTAATCACAGTGGACGTAAACTGGGCAACTCGGCACAGCTGTGAAACGGCCCGAAAGTTGCCCCACTCAAACGTCTGTGAGCGAACAGCCTGTGCAATGGGTTGTGGCGGCGCCAACCCCTTGATCTTGTTGCGTAAACCGAAGTTATCCACAGAACTGTGGGCGCCTTGTTAACTTCTACTATGTATACATACAAGTAAACCTTTGAAACCAAAGGCCTGCGGTGCCTCACAGCGCCGCGAGTCGATTCGATCGGTTCCGGAGCGAAAAAGCTGTGGCACAATCGGTTTCCTTCGCGTTCGTTCGGCCCTGGCGCCGAACATGCTTCAACGGAACGGTCGGCACGATTTCGAATCTGAGTCTTCGAGACCGCGCAGTCCGTTCACACACCAGGCCGACAATCCAGATCGGCAGCCTGAACGACAGTTCCGCCTGATGGCGGAAGAGGCGGATCCCATGTCCTGCCGTCGTCGACCACAACAATCACATTCGGGGCGACACCCAGCCGGCGCGCATCTCATTTCCGACGCTTGACCCCGCGTCGCTGGCGGTTGCTTCCAAAGGAGAAGTCACCACGATGAAGTCGGCGTTCTCATTCCTGCCCAACTGGCCGCTCGCGCCGGATGCCGTGTTCTGGGCCGGGCTTGCGCTGTTTGCGGCCGGCCTGTGCGGCGAGCTGTGCTATCGCGCATGGCGGCTGCCGCGCATCACCGGTTATGCGGTGATCGGTCTCATTGCCGGATCGTTCGGATTCGGCGTGATCGACGCGAGCACCGACGAAACCTCGCGGCTGCTGATCAACGTCGCGCTCGGCCTGCTGCTGTTCGAGCTCGGCAGCCGTCTCGACCTGAAATGGATCCGCCGCAATCCGTGGCTCATCGCGTCGAGCCTCGCGGAGGCGACGCTCACGTTCGTGCTCGTGCTGTTCGTGATGCTCGCGCTCGGCGTGTCGGGCATGGTCGCGCTGGTGCTGTCGGCGATCGCGATCGCGACATCACCGTCGATGGTGATCCAGCTGAAGACCGAACTGCGCGCGGAAGGGCAGGTGTCGCAGCGCCTCATCACGCTGACCGCGCTGAACAGCGTCTACGCGATCGTGCTGACCAAGCTCGTGACGAGCTGGCTGCACCAGGAAGCGTACGGGAACGTTTTCGCGACGGTCCTGCAACCCGTCTACCTGATCGCCGGTTCGTTCATCGTCGCGTATCTGGTTGCGCGCGCATGCAATTACCTGTTCCGCCACATGACCTCGACGATGCGCGACGAGCATTCATTCGTCGCGCTGTTCGGCCTCGTGATGCTCGCGATCGCGGTCGCGCAGGCGTTGAAGCTGTCGACGCTGCTCACGCTGCTGCTCGCGGGCATCATCGTGAAGAACCTCGAAGCGCGTCCGCAGCTGTGGCCAGAGCATTTCGGCACGGCCGGCTGGCTGCTGACGGTGATCCTGTTCGTGCTCACGCTCACGTCGTTCACGTGGGGCGACATCGCGATCGGCGGGCTGCTCGCGATCGTGCTGATCGTCACGCGGCTGGTCGCCAAGCTGGCCGGCGTCGTCGTGTTCGCGAAGCCGAGCGGGCTCGGGATGAAGCAGGGCGTCGCGCTCGGCATCGCGCTGACACCGATGTCCGCGCTGTCGTACCTGCTCGTCGACGACACCTACCAGCTCTATCCTAATTTTGACCCGCATCTGCGCGCGATCGTGATGTGCACGATCGTGGTCCTGCAGCTCGTCAGCCCGTTCGTCGTCTACCGCTGCCTGTCGGCGGTCAGCGAACGCAGCGACAGAAACTGATTCCGGAACCTGCCATGGCACTCGAAACCTTCGTCAATTCCGAACCGTTCACGTTCGGCGTCGAACTGGAGATCCAGGTCGTCAACACGCACAACTACGACCTGACCAAGGCTGCATCCGACCTGATGCGCCTGATCCAGGGCGAGACCTTCCCCGGCAACATCACGCCGGAAATCACCGAGAGCATGATCGAGCTGTCGACCGGCATCTGCCACTCGCACGAGCAGGCAGTGTCCGAGCTGCACGCGATTCGCGACGTGCTCGTAAAGGCGGCCGACCAGCTCAACGTCGGGCTGTGCGGCGGTGGCACGCACGCGTTCCAGCAGTGGAGCGACCGGCAGATCTACGACGCGCCGCGTTTCCAGTACATCTCCGAGCTGTACGGCTATCTCGCGAAGCAGTTCACCGTGTTCGGCCAGCACGTGCACATCGGCTGTCCCGATCCGGACAGCGCGCTGTTCCTGCTGCACTCGATGTCGCGCTTCATTCCGCACTTCATCGCGCTGTCCGCGTCGTCGCCGTTCGTGCAGAACGTCGACACCGGCTTCCATTCGGCGCGCCTGAATTCGGTGTTCGCGTTCCCGCTGTCGGGCCGCGCACCGTTCGTGCTGACCTGGGACAGCTTCGAGGAGTACTTCACGAAGATGGTCAACACGGGTGTCGTCAACTCGATGAAGGACTTCTACTGGGACATCCGGCCGAAGCCCGGCTACGGGACGATCGAGGTGCGCGTGATGGACACGCCGCTGTCGGTCGATCGCGCGGCCGCGATCGCGTGCTACATCCAGACGCTTGCGCGCTACCTGCTGATCGACCGGCCGCTGAAGCTGTCGGAGGACGACTATCTCGTCTACACGTTCAACCGTTTCGAAGCGTGCCGCTTCGGGCTCGAGGGCACCTGCGTCAATCCTCAGACAGGTGAGCGCCGCACGATCGCGGAAGACATCCTCGACACGCTCGACCGGATCGCGCCGCATGCGGCCGCGCTCGGCTCGCGCGCGGCGCTCGACGAGATCGGCGCGCTCGCGAAGGCGCGCGTGAATGACGCATCGTGGTTGAGAACCGTTTTCAAACAGGAAAAATCGCTGAACGAGACGGTTCGCCAGCAGTGCCTGCGCTGGCGCGAATGAAAAAATGTTTTGCAGATTACGGACTCGACCGCGCGGCGATTCACTGAACGCCGTTCGGTGCCGATTCGCGCGCGGCACGTCGCCAGTCGTCCTGAAAATCTGTGGATAACTCAATATTCCGCTTCAAAGTCAACGCTCTGCGGGATGGATAACCCGGTGGATCGGTGCCCTCGGCATGGTGGCCGATCCGAACAGGAAAATGTTTGCGCGTGGCGCCGTAGGGCCGGCAGAGATTGCCGGCACAACGAAAAAGTCCGGTTATCCAGTGATTTTCCACAGAATGAAGGGGATAACTTAGCTGTGCGATTTTCCGCTCTCGCTTAGAATGTCGGCTTTGCGGACACCGGAACGACGTGTGTCTCACCGGTCGCCGCGAACGCGACCGCCGCGTGTGCCTCGCGACGGCCGTGTCGACGCTCCTCGATGAGCGTCTGTTTTGAGATAGACATTCGATCTCCACACTACGGCTGCTCGGCAATCCGGGCGGCGGCAAAGCGAAAAGACTATGAGCGAAGGCGTTTACGGGAATCAGGCTTCGGGACGTGTGACCCACAGCTTGCTGCGATTGAGTACGGCCATGCGAAGCCAGGCATGGGATTGGGCGGAAGGCGCGGGTCTCACGCCGACGCAGGGCGAGATCCTCGTGCTGCTGCTGCAACGCAAGGGCCCGATGCGGCTCGGCGAGATTGCACGCGAGACGCAGCTCACCGCGGCGACCACCAGCGACGCGGTCAGCACGCTCGAGACGAAGGGGCTCGTCGAGAAGCGTCGCGCACTGGACGATGGCCGCGCGCTCGCCGTGCGCCTGTCGGCCCGCGGCCGTACCGCGGCGAAGAAGGCGCTGCAATGGCCGGAATTCCTGACGAAAGCAGTCGGCAAGCTCGGCGCGGACGAGCAGGGCGCGCTGTACCGCGCGCTGCTGAAGACGCTGCGCGAACTGCAGGTGGCCGGCGCGACGCCGCCGCAGCGCATGTGCCTGACGTGCACGCATTTGCAGCCGGGCAAGCCGTCGAAGAAGACCGTGCATCACTGCGCGGCGCTCGACCTGTCGATGACCGACAGCGATCTGCGTCTCGACTGTTCGGTGCACGAAGAAGCCGACGCGGCCACGCAAAAGAAGACCTGGAAGGTATTCGCCGGCTGACGTCCGTCGATCGACCGGGAGGCCGATGATGAACGCTGAAGTGGTGGCGATTCGCCACGTGCATTTCGAGGACCTCGGCAGCTTCGAGCAGGTGCTCGGGGAGCGTGGGCGGCGCGTGCGCTATGTCGACGTCGGATCGTCGCGCGTCGAGGTGCTCGATGCGCTGCAGCCGTCGCTGCTCGTGGTGCTCGGCGGCCCGCTCAGCGTGTACGACGATGCGCAGTATCCGTCGATCGCGCCGCTCGCCGCGCTCGTGCGGCAGCGCATCGACGCGGGGCTGCCGATCCTCGGCATCTGCCTGGGTGCGCAGTTCATCGCCCGTGCGCTCGGCGCGCGCGTCTATCCGGCGGCGCAGAAGGAACTCGGCTGGGCGCCGTTGACGCTCACCGATGCGGGCCGTGCGTCGCCGATGCGCCATCTGGACGGCGCGGCCACGTCGATGCTGCACTGGCACGGCGATACGTTCGACCTGCCGGGCGGCGCGATCCATCTCGCGTCCACACCGGCATGCCGCCACCAGGCATTCGCGTGGGGGCAGCACGTGCTGGCGCTGCAATGCCATCCTGAAATCCGCGCCGACCGCTTCGAACCCTGGCTGATCGGTAACGCCGGCGAAATCGCGTCGACGCCCGGCATCGACGCGCGCCAGCTGCGCGCCGACACCGTGCAGCACGGTCCCGCGCTGGAGACGGCCGCGCGACGCATGTTCGCGGAGTGGCTCGACAGCGTCGGGCTTTGATGCCGAGCATGCGGCACCGCGCGTGAGCGGCCCGCCGGCAAAACCGGCCGGCGCACCGCGGCATCGCGCGTGCGCATTGCGTCACCGTCACCATCGCCGCCGGCTTCACGCCGGCTGTCCCTGACCATCGGCTTACTGCCGAACCGGCCGCCAGCAGGCTTCCAGCCTGCGTGCTACGCTCGTCAGCTCTTTCCCTTTCCTGGCGAGCGGCACCCATGACTGCGCTGTTTTCTCCGTTCACGCTGCGCGGCGTGACCCTTCCGAACCGGATCGTGATCTCCCCGATGTGCCAGTACTCCGCCGAGCGCGGCGAGGCGACCGACTGGCACATGATCCATCTCGGCCATCTCGCGCTGTCCGGCGCGGGCCTGCTTTGCATCGAAGCGACCGCCGTCGAACCCGACGGGCGCATCACGGCCGGCGACCTCGGGCTGTGGGACGACGTGACCGAAGCGGCGCTCAAGCCCGTGCTGGCGTCGATCCGCAAGCATTCGTCGGTCCGCGTCGCGATGCAGCTGTCGCATGCAGGGCGCAAGGCATCGAGTGACGTGCCGTGGAAGGGCGGCCAGCTCGTGTCCGTCGCCGATGGTGGCTGGTTGCCGCACGCGCCGTCGGCGCTGCCGCACAAGGACGGCGAGACGCCGCCGCTCGCACTCGACGCGGCAGGCCTGAACCGGATCCGCGACGCGTTCGCGGCCGCCGCGAAGCGTGCCGCGCGCCTCGGCATCGACGCGATCGAAGTGCATGCGGCGCACGGCTACCTGTTGCACCAGTTCCTGTCGCCGATCTCGAACCAGCGTACCGACGAATACGGCGGCTCGCGCGAGAACCGGATGCGCTTTCCGCTCGAGATCTTCGAGATCGTGCGCGCGGCGTTTCCGGAGGACCGGCCGGTCGGCGTGCGCGTGTCGGCGACCGACTGGGTCGAGGGCGGCTGGGAGCTCGACGACACGATCGCGTTCGCGCATGAACTGAAGCAGCGCGGCTGCGACTGGATCGACGTGTCGTCCGGCGGCGTGTCGCCGCTGCAGAAGATTCCGCTGTCGCCCGGTTACCAGGTGCCGTTCGCGCAGGCCGTGAAGCGCGCGGTCGGGATGCCGACGATCGCGGTCGGCCTCATCAACGATCCCGCGCATGCGAACCGGCTGATCGAGGCGGGCGACGCTGATCTCGTCGCGATGGCGCGTGCGATGCTGTACGACCCGCGCTGGCCGTGGCATGCGGCCGCCGAGCTCGGCGCGCAGGTGTCGGCGCCGCCGCAGTACTGGCGTTCGCAGCCGCGCGAGCACAAGGCGTTGTTCGGCGACATCGCATTCGGCCAGCGTTGAGCGTCATGCGCGCGATATTGCGCACGATGTTGAACGAAGCAATCTTGAACGTGTAGGATGCGGATGATTCGCCGCATGGCCCGACGCGGCACCCACCGGTGCCGCGTTTTCGTTTTGCGCGACGCTGGGCCGTGAGCGCGGCCGTCTTCCATTCAATTCGTCTTCACAAGGATTCGTTCGATGAGTTCACGCAGGATCGCGGTGCGCCGCTCGGGAGTACACGGCAAGGGCGTGTTCGCGGTGGCGCCGATCAAGGCCGGCGAGCGCGTAGTGGAATACAAGGGCGAGCGGATTTCATGGAAGGAAGCGCTGCGTCGCCATCCGCACGACCCGAGCGAGCCCAACCATACGTTCTACTTCGCACTGGAAGAAGGCGGGGTGATCGACGGCAAGATCGACGGCAACAGCGCGCGCTGGATCAACCATTCGTGCGCGCCGAACTGCGAGGCCGAGGAGACGAAGGGCCGCGTGTTCATCCACGCGCTGCGCGACATCGAGCCGGAAGAAGAGCTGTTCTACGACTATGGCCTCGTGATCGACGAGAAGCTGACGAAGAAGCTCAAGCGCGAATACGCGTGCCATTGCGGCGCGGACGCATGCCGCGGCACGCTGCTCGCCACACCGGACGATGACGGCAAGAAGAGGAAGAAGAAAGACAAGAAGGACAAGGACGGCAAGTCCGAATCCGCCGCGAAGGACAAGAAAAAGAAGAAGTGACCGGGGCGGCCGCGCATCGAGCGCGGCGGCTCCACCGGACGGCCGCCGCGTGGCTGTTCTTCTCTCTACCCGATGTGCGCACCGCGCGGCTCAGTGCGTCGGCGCGGCGGCCGGCGTTTCGCTCGCCGGCTTCTCGGTACGCTTGGCGAGCGGCACGCGCACCACGAAGCGCGAACCGCCTTCCGATGCATCCTCGTACGACACCGTGCCGCCGTGCATCGCGATGATGTCGTGGACGATCGCGAGCCCGAGCCCGGCGCCCGTCTCGACGCCGTTGCCGCTTTGCGCATCGCCGCGGAAAAAGCGCTTGAACAGGTCGGCCTGCTGACTGGCCGGCACGCCCGGGCCGTTGTCCTCGACGACGATCTCGGCGGCAGGCTGGCCGTCCTCGAGCGCGCCGCGCGCGACGTTCACCGTGATCCGCGCGCCGTTCGGCCGTGCGAGCGGCACGTATTTCAGCGCATTGTCGAGCAGGTTCGCGATCACCTCGCGCAGCAGCACGGGATTGCCGCGCACGTTCAGCGTTTCGTCTTCGCCGGGTTCGTCGCTGCGCTGGAAGCCGAGATCGACATGCGACGCGAGCGCGCGCGGCACCCACTCGGCACCCGTCTCGAATGCCATCGCGGCCAGGTCGACGTCGACGAAACGCGCGGCCTGTTCGCCCGGCTCCGCCCGCGCGAGCGACAGCAACTGGTTCGACAGCCGCACCGCGCGGTCGGCGGCCGCGCGCAGCTCGCGCACCGCGGCGTAGGTCTGCTGCGGGTCGCGCGCGACGGCGGCCTGCTCGGCATGCAGCTTCACGGCGGTGAGCGGCGTGCGCAACTGGTGCGCGGCATCGGCGATGAACTTGCGCTGCGCGTCGAGCGCGGTCTTCAGGCGGCCGAGCAGCGCGTTCATCGCACTCGTCAGCGGCCGGATCTCGAGCGGCACGTCGGTTTCGTCGACCGGCTCCAGCGACGTGTGGGTCTGCCGGTTCAGCGAATCGGCGAGATGCGTGAGCGGGCCGAGCTGCTGGTTCACGACGCGCCACACGATGCCCCAGCCCGCCAGCAGCAACAGCAGCAGCGGCATCATGATCGCGACGAGGAATTCGGCGGCGATCCGGTAGCGGTGCCGCACCGGCTGCGCGACCTCGACCACCATCGGCCGGCCGCCGTCGACTTCCTCGACGCGCACCTGCGCGACCCGCACCGCGCGGTTGTCGTACTCGGCCTCGAACACGTACGCGTGATGCATGCGGCGCACGTTGATGCCGCGCAGCGGCAGCTTCGGATCGCCGGCGAGCTCCTCCTCGCCGTCGCTGATCCGGTAGATCAGCGCCTCGGCCGGATCGGAGAACATGGCCTGCGCGAGCGGCGGCACCGTGAACGGCGCGTCGGGGCCGGCGATCTGGATCTGTTTGGAGATGGCGGTGGCGAGATCGGCGAGCGAGCGGTCGATCACGTGTTGCGTGTATTGCCACGCGAGCCAGTAGGCAATCAGGCCGCTCATCAGCGCGAGCATCGACAGCGGCGCGGCGAGGCGTCTGAGCAGCGAGCGGCGCAGGCTGGTGGTGACAGCCGGATCAGAAGACATTTCGACGGGCAAATGGATAAGCGCCGCTCACGGGGAGCGGCGCGGTCGTGCGCCGGACGGCGACGCGGGCAGGGCGCGCCGGCGGCACCTGGCCGGCCGGCATGCGGCGCCGCTCAGACGCTCGCGGTCTGGCGGATTTCCTGCAGCAGGTAGCCGAAGCCGCGCACCGTGACGATCTCGACACGGCACTGCTCGAGTTTCTTGCGCACGCGGTGCACGTAGACTTCGATCGCGGTGTCGCCGAGATCGCCGCCGAAATGCGTGAGGTGATCCTGCAACTGGGCCTTGCTGACGACGCGGCCGTGGCGCAGCAGCAGCATTTCGAGCACCGCGAACTCGCGCGGCGACAGTTCGAGCGGCTTGTCGTCGTTGAAGATGCGGCGATCGACGCCGGACAGGCGGACGCCGCCGAGCGACACTTCCGGACGCGGCATGTCGCTGTGCGGGCCGCTGCGACGCATCACCGCGCGGATGCGCGCTTCGAGCTCGGCCGGCTCGAACGGCTTGAGCATGTAGTCGTCGGCGCCGGAGTTCAGGCCCTGGATCCGGTCGTTCAGTTCGTCGCGCGCGGTCAGCACGATGACGGGCGTGTGGCGGTTGGTCTGGCGGAAACGCGTGAGCAGCGTCATGCCGTCGATGCCCGGCAGGCCGAGGTCGAGGATCACGAGTTCGTGGCGGTTTTGTGCCAGCGCCTGTTCGGCAAAGATGCCGTCATGCACCATGTCGACGGTGAAGCCAGCCTGCTCGAGGCTGCTCTGGATACCGCGTGCGATGGGGCGGTCGTCTTCGATCAGAAGGAGTCGCATGAAGTTCGCTCAAGTACAATGGGTTGGCGGTTCAGGCACGCGGACAGCACGACACCGTTTCCACAGGGGCGCCGCATCGCCTGACATCAAGCATGGCGGCCAGCGAACGATTACATCCAATCATGTCCGATATCTCGATCCACGACCTCGAAGCCGCGATCAATTTCTGGCGCGCCCGCTCGCCGTCGAGCGGCGACGAACTCAAACTCTGCGAAGAGGCCAGCGCGCTCTCCAAGCCGTATGCGCTGCTGATTGTACAGCGCGAAGCCGCGCTGCAACTGGAAGGTTTGGACCCCAAGGCGCGGAAAGCGTACGAGACTTACGTGCGCCTTAAGGATGGCTTGGAAAGCTGAAGGCTTTCGCTCAGTACATCCTAGAAAACGTTCAGCAAAATGAAAAGTTGACGCGCCGCGCGTCGATCGTCGCAGGATGCGCGGCGGCGGGGGAAGCTCAGGCGGCCGGCTCGGTGTGCGCGCACACATGGTCGATGAACTGCGCGAGCGAGATGTCGCGCTCGGTCAGGCCGTGCGCATCGTGGGTCGACAGCGTGATGTCGACACGGTTGTACACGTTGAACCATTCCGGATGGTGGTTCATTTCCTGCGCCTTGATCGCGATACGCGTCATGAAGCCGAAGGCCTCGTTGAAATCGGCGAAGCGCAGGCTGCGCTGGATCGCGTCGCGCCCCGGCACGGCCGTCCAGTGCGGCAGGCCTTCGAGCCGGGTCTTGCGTTCTTCTGATGTGAGCTTGTGGATCATGTTGCACCTCGTTCGGTAACCAGCGGCGCCCGCGCGCGGGCGAAGGCCACGCGGCAAAGCCGGTACCGGTCATTGTTTCATAGTTGTGCGACGGGCATGGGGAGGCGGGCATCGGGGGACGGGCGCCGGCGCCCGAATCATGCCGGCGTAGTCCGCCGCATTACGCGCGCGCGCCGTCCGGCCAGCCTTCGCCCGTGCCGCGATGCAGCACGAGATCGTGCTCGAGCACCGCGCCGGACGGGATTTCCGGCAGCGCGGCCAGCCGGTCGGCCAGCGCACGGCCGTCGACGTCGGCGAGCGCGAACAGCTGCGCGAAATCGTCGATCACGAAGTAGGTCGTCTGGAACGTGTCGATCCGGTACTGCGTGCGCATCACGCGCTCCAGGTCGAAGCCGAGCCGGTTCGGCGCCGCGCTTTCGAGGCTGTACAGGCTCTCGCCCTTGCTCGACACGATCCCGGCGCCGTAGATCGACAGCCCGTTCGTGCCGTTCGGGTCGCGGATCAGCCCGAATTCCACCGTATACCAGTAGAGGCGCGCCAGCCGCGCGAGCGCCGCTTCGTCGTCGGCGACCGCGAGCGCGGTGCGGCCGTAGGCCTGCATGTAGTCGGCGAACACAGGCTCGATCAGGAGCGGCACGTGGCCGAACAGGTCGTGGAAGCAGTCGGGCTCCTGAAGGTAGTCGAGCTGGTCCGGGCGGCGCATCCACCAGGTGACAGGAAAGCGCCGGTTCGCGAGGTGCTCGAAGAACACGCGATCGGGCACGAGGCCCGGCACCGCGACGATCTCCCAGCCGGTTGCCCGCTTCAACTGGCGGTTCACGTCGGCGAACGACGGCACGCGGTCGGCCGGCAAGTCGATCTTCCCGAGGCCGGTGACGAACGCATCGCATGCGCGTCCGCGCAGCAGCGCCGACTGGCGCGCATAGAGCTGCTGCCACACCGCGTGGTCGACCTGGCCGTAGCGTTCGAGCGGCTGGTCGATGGTGAAATCGGCGCGGGTTTCGAGGCCCGCATCGAACTGCTCCTGCAGTTTCGCGGTGACGACGGTGGACATGATCAGGCTCTGCACGCTCTGGTTGGGAACCATGCAAGTGTAGAGCGGGCGACGTGCGGAATGGGCGCAAAGATGGCGTGAATTCGGTCGGTGGTGCGATAATCGCGTATCAAAACACGAATCAATGCGGAGTATGCTCATGCTGGAACTCGATCACTTCGATCTCGCGCTTCTCGACGTGCTGCAGCGCTTCGGCCGCGCGACGCACCAGCAGCTCGGCGAGGAGGTGCCGCTGTCGCCGTCGCAGATCGGCCGGCGGCTGCAGCGGCTCGAGGCGGCCGGAGTGATCGAAGGCTACCGCGTGATGTTGCGCCCCGAAAAGCTCGGGCTCGGCGTTACCGCGTTCACGAGCCTGAAACTCAAGCATCACGGCGATTCGATCATCGAGCAGTTCCAGCAGCAGATCGACGTGCTGCCCGAAGTGCTCGAATGCCATGCGGTGGTTGGCGACGCCGACTATCTGCTGCGGATCGTCGCGCCGGATCTCAACGCGCTGTCGCAGTTCGTGATGAAGAAGCTGATGCGCGTGCCGGGCGTCGACAGCGTGCGCTCGAACATCGTGCTGACGACCTTCAAGCGCAACGGCGCGCTGCCGCTCGCGCATCTTGCGCCCGGCGCCGCGTGATGCGGCCGCTGGGCCGGCGGCGGGGTGCCGGATACCGCCGCGGATAGGGCCCGATCAGGCCGCTTCGGATTGCGCGTCGGCGTTCAGCAGGTCGACGTACGCGACCGCGACGAGATCGTCCTGCGCCACGCCGAGCTTGGCGAACACGTCATGCGCTTCGGCTTCGCCGCCGGCTTCGTCGTCGTCGGGGCCGAGCACCACTTCCAGTTCGATGAAGTCGCCGAGGCCGTCGACGCGGTCGAGGTGGATTCGCGTGCGGCCGACGAGGTACACGTGCCGTTCCTTCGTCACGATCCCGCGCGTGGTCAGCGCGGTCGCGAGCAGCGAATGCATCGCGTCCGGGTTCGTCACCGGGCTGCGCGTGTAGTACGACGCCTTCGGGCCGTCGCGGTCGTCGCGCTGATAGAAGATCAGTTCGGCCGGCGTGCCGTCCTCGAAGCGGCGCAGCTTCAGCCGGCCGCGCGGGACGTCGTAGAAGAAATCCTGCTGCCGGTAGAAAAGCGGTGCTTCGGTCGCGAGCGTAGCCGCCTGTTCGCGCAGCCGGTCGAATTCACGGGCGCGGGCTTTGATCTCGATGTTGCGGGCCATGCGGGTCTCCTCCAATCAGGGATCTCGCGGTTTGCGAACGCACAATCTAGCAAAAAGCCCGCGATACTGGCGTGACGAGCCCCCGGACGCGGCGACACGACGCGGGGCGGGTGGATTCGGGCGCGGCGGCAATCAGGCGTCGGATCAGGCTCGGAAGCCCGGTGCACGATCGGCCGCATCGACATCAGCCGCCCTCATATCGCCCACTGCGCTTCGATCAGCCGCAGCGCGGCCGCGATCGCCGGTTCGTCGCGCCGCTCGGCGAGCGTCACGAACGTCAGCTCGGTGGGCACCGTCACGCGTTCGACGATCGTCAGCGCATGCGCATGCGCTTCGGCCAGCGCGGTCGAGTCGCGCGCGAGCGTCAAGCCGATCCCGGATTTGACCAGGTCGAGCATCGTCTGCTCCTGGTCGACCTCGGCAACCTTGACCGGCTGCGCGCCAGCCGCCGCGAAGCGTCGCGACAGCAGCCGGTGATGGGCGGACGCGGGCGGCGTCCAGATCCACGGCAGCGCGGCGAGCGCGCGCCAGTCGTGCGCACGCTGCACACGCTCCTTCCAGCCGGCCGGCGCCAGCACGCGATACTGGAAATGCGTGAGCGTGACCGTATGGAACAGCGTGTCGTCGCGCGGATCGTCCTCGCCCGGCCGGCCGATGTAGTAGCCGACGTCGAGCGCCTGCGCACGCACCTGCTCGAGTACCCAGCCGGACATCCCGTGTCGCAGCGCCGTCTCGATCTGCGGATGGGTTTCGACCAGCGCGCGCAGGAAGCCGCCGAGCCGCAGGAAGCCCGGATCGAGGATCGTGCCGATCCGCAGCCGGCCGCGCACTTCATGGCGCAGCGCGGCAGCGGCGCGCTGCACGTCGGCGGCGGCGGCGAGCGCGCGCTCCGCGTGCGGCAGCAGCGTCTGGCCGTCGCGCGTGAGCGCGAGCCCGCGCGACGTGCGCGTAAACAGTGTGATGCCGAGCGCTTCCTGCAGATGCTTGATCTGCAGGCTGACGGCCGGCTGCGTGAGGTGCAGCTGCACGGCGGCGCGCGTCAGGTTGCCTTCGCGGGCGACCGTCGCGAACGCGCGGAGCAGGGTGAGATCCATCGTCGTGATATGAGCGCAGCTTATAACGCAGTTCAGCATAACTCATTGGATCGACGGCCGGGCGGCGGAGTACGCTTCATCGATCGCGTCGTCCGCGGCGCACCCTGCTGAAAACGCCGTGCGCGAGCGCGCGGCACGGCGTACAACAAGGAAGAAGACGCAAGGAGACATGTCGTGAGTACTCAACGTACGCTCGAGGGCGAATTCGATTACGTGATCGTCGGCGCGGGCACCGCGGGCTGCGTGCTCGCGAACCGCCTGACCGAGGATCCCGAGATCCGCGTGCTGCTGCTCGAGGCGGGCGGCAAGGACGACTATCACTGGATCCACATCCCGGTCGGCTATCTGTACTGCATCGGCAATCCGCGCACCGACTGGCTGTACAAGACGCAGCCCGAGGCGGCGCTCAACGGCCGCGCGCTGTCGTATCCGCGCGGCCGCGTGCTCGGCGGCTGCTCGTCGATCAACGGGATGATCTACATGCGCGGCCAGCGCGAGGATTACGACAGCTGGGCGCAGGAAACCGGCGACGCCGGCTGGTCGTGGGACAGCGTGCTGCCGATCTTCAAGCGCAGCGAAGACCACCACGCGGGCGCGAGCGATGCGCACGGCGCGGGCGGCTACTGGCGCGTCGAGAAGCAGCGGCTGCGCTGGGAGATCCTCGAATCGTTCGCGCAGGCCGCGCAGCAGACGGGCATCCCCGCGACCGACGATTTCAACCGCGGCGACAACACCGGGGTCGGCTATTTCGAGGTGAACCAGAAGCGCGGCGTGCGCTGGAATACGTCGAAGGCGTTCCTGCGGCCCGCGATGACGCGCCCGAACCTGACCGTCATCACCGGCGCGCACGCGCAGCGCGTGATCTTCGACGGGCGGCGCGCGGTCGGCGTCGAGTATCGCGGCGGCGGCACCGACTACGTCGCGCACGCGCGCGCCGAAGTGTTGCTGACTTCCGGCGCGGTGAATTCGCCGCAACTGCTCGAACTGTCCGGCATCGGCGCGGGCGCACGATTGCAGGCGCTCGGCATCGACGTCGTGCAGGATCTGCCCGGCGTCGGCGAGAACCTGCAGGATCATCTGCAATTGCGGATGGCGTTTCGCGTCGATGGCGTGCGCACGCTCAACACGCTGTCCGCGCATTGGTGGGGCAAGCTGATGATCGGCGCCGAATATGCGCTGCTGCAGCGTGGGCCGATGTCGATGGCGCCGTCGCAGCTCGGCGCGTTCGCGAAGTCCGATCCGGACGATCCCGCGCTCACGCGCCCCGATCTCGAATATCACGTGCAGCCGCTGTCGCTCGAACGTTTCGGCGAGCCGCTGCACGGGTTCAACGCATTTACTGCGTCCGTCTGCCATCTGCGGCCGAGCTCGCGCGGCAGCGTGCACATCGCGAGCCCCGATGCAGCCGTGGCGCCGTCGATCGCGCCGAACTACCTGTCGACCGACCACGATCGTCATGTCGCCGCGAACGCGCTGCGTCTCACGCGCCGGATCGCATCCGCGCCGGCGCTCGCGCGCTATCGTCCGCAGGAGATCCTGCCGGGCACGCAATATCGGACCGAAGCCGAACTGATCGATGCGGCGGGCGCGATCGGCACCACGATCTTCCATCCGGTCGGCACGTGCCGGATGGGGCGCGCGGACGACGAACGGGCCGTCGTCGACAGCCGGCTGCGCGTGCGCGGCATCGCGGGACTGCGGATCGTCGATGCATCGGTGATGCCGTTCATCACGTCGGGCAACACGAATTCGCCGACGCTGATGATCGCCGAGCGCGCGAGCGACATGATCCGCGCCGATCGGCGCGCGGCGCACGAAACGACGCACGCGCGAACGGAAGCGGTGGTGACGGCTGCGTGACACCACGCTGACATCCACGACAGCGGGCCGTCATCCCGTCGCCCGCTGATTCGCTATGCGAAGCAAGCCGAAGCGAGCGGATCGCACCGGATTGGTGAGATAAGCGTGCACAGTGTGCGTGCGTTCGCGCAGGCACGCGCGATGCGCATGCGCGTACCGATGATGCGCGTGTCAAAAAAACACGTCGCCAATTCGCGAAGCGCCGCATCGGATATGGCTGCCAGCCCTATAAGTGCAAATCCCGATGATTGCACTGCACCAACGGGGCGACAATGTGGCGCAATGTGCAGACGCGTCGGCGCGGGAGACCACCCTCGATGCGTAATACGGCGTCCGGGGACAGCCCGCTCATCCGCAGACCTGTTCGCGGTCGCTTGCGCGAAT
>Ga0207647_10001685_pt1 | contig 17028 bp, 18 predicted proteins | sample KBSCornC2_FD_184295 | JGI IMG/M metagenome (GOLD analysis project Ga0207647, IMG submission 184295) | Corn rhizosphere microbial communities from Kellogg Biological Station, Michigan, USA - C2 (SPAdes) (version 2) | ecosystem: Host-associated > Plants > Roots > Rhizosphere ...
CGATCGACCTTCGCGCCGGCAAGCCGGTCGACGGGGGTGACGCCGTGCGAGGCTACGGAACCGGCGCCCAGATCCTCGCCGCGCTCGGCATCCACGACATGATCCTTTTGTCCAACACCCACCACTCCCCCGTCGGCCTGTCGGGCTATGGCCTGGCGATCATCGAAGAGCGCCCGATCGAGGTCGACGCCTGATGTCGACCATCCTGCTGGTCGAGGCGCGCTTCTATCCGCACCTCAATGACATGCTCCTAGGCGGCGCGCGCAAGGCGATCGAAGCCGCCGGCCACAAGCATGAGACGCTGACCGTTCCGGGCGCTCTCGAAATCCCGGGTGCGATCGCGCTAGCCGCCCGCAGCGGCCGCTTCTGCGCATTCGTCGGCCTCGGTGTCATCATCCGCGGCGAGACTTACCATTTCGAGGTCGTGTCGAACGAAAGCGCGCGGGGTATCATGGATCTGACGCTGCAGGGTTTCGCGATCGGCAACGGCATCCTGACCGTCGAGAACGAGGCGCAGGCGATCGCGCGTTGCGATCCCGGCCAGCTCGACAAGGGCGGCGCGGCGGCCAGGGCAGCGCTCGCCTTGTTCGAGCTTCGGGAGCAATACGCGCCCTAGGCAGCTTCCTCGAGCGTCGGATAATCGACGTAACCCTGCGCTCCGCCGGCATAGAAGGTCGTGGCATCGCCTTCGTTCAACGGAGCGCCCATCGCGATCCGCTTCACCAGGTCGGGGTTCGAAATGAACAGCCGGCCGATGCTGACCGCATCGGCATGCCCATCGCAGACGCGCTGGCGCGCGTCTTGCCAGTCATAATCGCTGTTGATGACGATCTTGCCCGAAAAGTTCTTGCGCATGACGGGGCTGACCGGTTCGGTCGGGATCGCCCCCGCGGAGGTCGGCTGCCTCGGTTCGCGCAGCTCGATCCACGGAACCTTGAGCTCTTCCAGCCTCGCCCCGACCGCTGCGAACAGCGGCTGCGGGAAGGTGTCTTCGACACCCTGGGAATAGATGTTCGGAGAGAACCGAATGCCGACCCGGTCCATGCCGATTTCCGCCCCCACAGCCTCAAGAACCTGCGTCATGAAGCGCAGCCGGTTCTCGATTGACCCGCCATATTCGTCGGTCCGGAAATTGCTTCCGTCGCGCAGGAATTGGTCGACCAGATAGCCGTTGGCGCCATGGACCTGGATGCCGTCGAACCCGGCGCTGATCGCGTTGCGGGCCGCGGCCGCATAGTCGCTGACGATCCGCTCGATGTCATGCTCGGTTACGGCGCGCGGTTCCGCATAGGGCTGCTTGCCCTCATAGGTATGGGCATAATCCGGCGCAGTGACGGCAGACGACGAGACCGGCTCCATGCCGCTCACTGCCGGATGCACCAGCCGCCCCATATGCCACAGCTGCGCGACAATCCGCCCGCCGTTGCGGTGGACGGCTTCGGTGACCTGCTTCCAGCCTTCGACCTGGACATGGTTCCACAGGCCGGGCGCATTCGGCCAGCCGAGCCCTTCGCGGCTGATCCCGGTCGCTTCGGAGATGATCAGGCCGGCACCTGCGCGCTGCGCATAATAAGCGGCCATCAGTTCATTCGGCACGCCTTCGCGCCCGGCGCGGGCACGCGTCAGCGGTGCCATCAAGATGCGATTGGGGAGCTCGATCGAGCCAAGCTTCAGCGGTTCGAACAACGCGGCCATTTCCACTCCTGAGCCAAACGCCTCACAGCCGCCGCGAAAGATAGTTGCGGATCGAAACTCGACAACCGCATTTCGCCTGAGGTGTTGATAAGCCTGGCTTATTGCATCGGCCCCACTTCCGCCTTTTCCCTGCCGCACTCCATGCCTAACGAATCGCCATGCGCGATACGGACCACCCGCTGGCCTTCCCTGCCGTCCTCATCGGCAGTAGCGCCCTCGCCTTCGGGCCCTGGCTGGTTCGCCTTTCAGGGACCGGTCCGGTCGCCGCCGGCTTCTGGCGCCTCGCACTCGCCTTGCCTTTCCTGTTCGTGATCGCGGCAATGACCAGGCAGCCGGTCCACTGGCCCGGGCGCAAGCTCGCGACTCTGGTCGCCTTTGCGGCGTTCTTCTTCGCTGCCGACCTCGCCGCCTGGCACGCGGGCATTCACATGACCAAGCTCGGCAATGCGACATTGTTCGGCAATGTCTCGAGCTTCGCCTTCGCCGGGTGGGGGCTGTGGCTCGCGCGGCGCATGCCGTCGCGAATGCAGGGCCTGGCCCTCGGTCTTGCCGCGCTCGGCGCCGCGCTGCTGATGGGCAGCAGCTTCGAGCTTTCCTCCAGGAACTTCGCGGGCGACCTGCTCTGCCTCTTCGCGGGCCTGCTCTACGCCGGCTACCTGATTGCCGTTCAGCATGGCCGCGGGTCGCTCAAGCCGCTGCCGCTGCTATTCCTGTCGAGCGCGTTCGGCGCCGCCATGCTGCTGCCCCTGTCGCTCGCGCTCGGCGAGCAGGTGATCCCGCGCGACTGGACCTATGTGTTGCTGCTCGCGCTCGCCAGTCAGGTGCTGGGCCAGGGCCTGCTGGTCTACGGCCTCGGCCATGTCCCGCCTCTCGTCGTCGGGCTCACCCTGCTTACCCAACCCGCGATTTCGGGCTTCGTAGGGTGGACCATCTATGGCGAAACTCTGTCGCCGGCAGACTGGCTCGGCGCCGCGGCGATCGGGACGGCCCTGGTCTTGGTGCGCCTGCCCGAGCGGGGGTTGCGAAAGGTCGCCGTCCAGACCAGTTGAACGCTGATGGAATCGCTGAGCCCCCTCGAACGGCTGCGTCGCGCGCTGGCGCTCGCCGTCGGCGAAAATGCGGTGTTCGACGGCTGGACCCGGCAGGCCGTGGATTCGGCGGCGGGCCAGCTGGGCGTCGATCCGGTCCAGGCCAGGCTGGCGATGCCCAAAGGCCAGCCGGGGATGATCGATACCTATATGCAGGAAGTCGATCGCGCGCTCGAGGCCTGGTTCACGCCGGAGCGCATGAAGTCGATGAAGATCCGAGACAGGATCCGCTCGTTGATCTGGCACCGGCTGGAGACCATGGGCCCCGCCCGCGAAGCGGTGCGCCGAGCGCTCGCGATCCTGGCCATGCCGCAGAACCTGCCCCTGGCGCTCCGCATTTCGTGGCGGAGCGCGGATCTCATGTGGCGCCTCGCGGGCGACACCAGCACGGACTTCAACCATTACACCAAGCGCATGACCCTGGGCGCAGTCTACGGCTCGACCCTGCTCGTCTGGCTCGACGACCAGAGCGAGGGGTGGAGCGACACCGCCGCATTCCTCCACCGCCGGATCGACGACGTGATGCGGTTCGAGAAGTTCAAGGCTGAGTGGCGTGGCTCATCGGAGCATCTCAGCCTGTCCCGCTTCCTCGGTCGGTTGCGCTATCCGCCGCGCTAGAGTTTGACCGCGCTCAAAGCGTCAGGCGGCGCTTCCGTGCAAGATACTTCCCAACGGCACCCGTTAATGATAATCAGTCGCAACAATGAACGCGCCCTTTCACCCCGAGGCGATTAGCCTCGATCGCCTGCCGGTGGGCACGGCCGCGCGCGTCGCGTCGGTCGACTGGGCCGCGCTTGACGAGGGTGAAGCGACTCGTCTGAGGCAGTTCGGCTTCGACGAGGGCGTGACCGTCGAGCCGCTGCACCTCGGCCCGTTCGGCCGCGACCCGATCGCGATCCGCGTCGGCCGAATGACCGTCGCCATCCGGCGCAAGCACGCCGGCGCGATCGGCGTCACCCCGATCAGGAAGTGAACCCGCTCCCGCTCGTCGCCGTCGCCGGCAATCCCAATGCCGGCAAGAGCGCGCTGTTCAACGCGCTGACCGGCGCGCGCCAGAAGGTCGCCAATTATCCGGGCGTTACGGTGGAGCGCCATTCTGGCCGCCTGACCCTGGCCGACGGCCGTCCGATCGAGATGGTCGACCTGCCCGGCTCCTACAGCCTTGACCCAGCGAGTCCCGACGAGGCCGTGACGCGTGACGTGCTGCTCGGGCGCCAGAAGGGAGAGCGGCAGCCCGACGCGTTGATCGTCGTCCTCGACGCATCGAACCTCGACAACCATCTGCGCTTTTGCCTCCAGTTGATTGAGCTCGGGCTACCGACCATCGTCGCGCTGAATATGGTCGACCTCGCCAAGCGCGACGGCCTGGAGCTCGATTCAAAGGTGCTGGAGCGTGAGCTTGGCGTGCCGGTGATCGAAACGGTCGCGGTCCGCCGCCGCGGCATCGCCGACCTCCAGGCGGCGCTCGACGACATGCTCTCTGCGCCCTTCTGCGGCGTCCACGATCGCGTGAAGAGTGACCTCATCCACCTCCAGCGCCGTGCGCGCGAGATCGCCAGCGCCGCGGTGATCAGCGAGACTCCGGTCCGCCGCTGGACCCACCGCCTCGACTCGGTGCTGCTGCATCCCGTGGTTGGGCCTATCATCCTCGCGGTCATCATGTTCGTGATGTTCCAGGCGGTGTTCGCCTGGAGCGAGACTCCGAAATCATGGATCGAAGACGGGATCGCCTGGCTGTCGGCGCAGGCGGCCAACGCGCTGCCGGCCGGCCTCCTTCGGTCCCTGATCGTCGACGGTGCGATCGCCGGGGTCGGAGCGGTCGTCACCTTCCTGCCGCAGATCCTGATCCTGTTCTTCTTCATCCTGCTGCTCGAAGGCACCGGCTACATGGTCCGCGCGGCCTTCCTGATGGATCGGCTGATGCACAGCGTCGGGCTGTCGGGCCGGGCGTTCATTCCCTTGCTGTCGAGCTTCGCCTGCGCGGTCCCCGGGATCATGGCGACCCGCACGATCGACGATCCCAAGGACCGGTTGACGACGATCCTCGTCGCGCCGCTGATGACGTGCTCGGCGCGGCTTCCCGTCTACACCCTGATCATCGCCGCCTTCATTCCGAATCGGCGGCTGGTATGGGGCGTCGGCCTGCAGGGCGTGGTGATGTTCGGCCTTTACCTCACCGGCGTGTGCGGCGCGTTGCTCGCCGCCTACGTCCTGAGGCGCGGGGTGCTGAAGGGAGGCGGCGGGGGCTTCATGATGGAGCTGCCAAAATACCAGTGGCCCCCGCTCAAGGACGTGGTGATCGGCCTCCTTACCCGCTGCCAAATCTTCCTGAAACGCGCCGGCACGATCATCCTCGGCACCACCATCATCCTGTGGGCGCTGGCGAGCGTTCCGCAGGCAGGGCCGGGGCAGAAGCAGAGCGACGTCTCCATCGCCGGCAAGATCGGCCGCGGCATCGAGACCGTCGTCAGGCCGATCGGCTTCAACCAGGACATCAGCATGGCGCTGCTTCCGGCAATGGCCGCGCGCGAGGTCGCGGTGAGCGCGATCGCGACCGTCTATTCGATCGATTCGCCGGATCAGCAGGGCGGTGCCACGAAGCTCAGCGAGCATCTGCAGCACCGCTGGAGCCTCGCGACCGCGCTCGCCTTCCTCGCCTGGTTCGTCTTCGCGCCGCAGTGCATCTCGACCATCGCCGTCACCCGCCGCGAAACCAACGGCTGGAAGTGGCCGCTGTTCATGGTTTCGTACCTGTTCGTCCTCGCGTACCTGTTCGCCGGCGCAACTTACTGGACTGCGGTCGCGCTGGGTCTATAGCTGTCCTCAAGAAGAGGAGAGACGTGACATGGCGGGCGTGAACAAGGTGATCCTGGTCGGCAATCTGGGAGCGGATCCGGAGGCGCGTTCGCTCAACAATGGCGGCGAAGTGGTCAACATGCGGATCGCCACGTCCGAGCAGTGGAAGGACCGCGACGGCAACCGCCAGGAGCGGACCGAGTGGCACAATGTCGTGATCTTCAACGAGAACCTCGGCCGGGTGGCGAAGAGCTATTTGCGCAAGGGCTCGAAGGTCTATGTGGAAGGCCAGATCCAGACCCGCAAATGGACCGACCAGTCGGGCAATGACCGCTATACGACCGAGATCGTCCTTCAGAAATTCCGCGGCGAGCTCCAATTGCTCGACAGTCGCGATGGCGGCGGCGGCGGTCGCGGCGCCTTTAGCGAGGATTTCGGCGGAGACGATCTCGGCGGCGGCGCTCCCGCCCGTACCCAGTCGCGGCCGCAGCCGGCGGCGTTCGACACCGACCTCGACGATGACGTCCCCTTCTAGGGCTCGTCCTTCCTGAGCTTGGCGAGGACCGCGAACGGGCTCGCCTGCTCTTCCGACAGCACGCCCGCTTCCTTCAGCGCAGCGTCCGCGCCGGCGCTTCGCGGATAGGGGTCGAGGCTGAGCGCCAGCGTATCGGCCAGCGCGCCGCCGAGGTCGATCGCGGCGCCGTCGTGGAAGACCGTGTCGCAATCCTCTTCGCCGAGCTCGACCTCCTCGTCGGTCCCGCCGCCGGGCGGCTCGGGCACGAACAACAAAGCGAATGGCTCGTCGACGTGCGCCGCGACCGGCTCCCCGGTGACCACGCAATTCTGGTCGAGCGAGGCGAGGATTCGACCCTTGGCGCGTATAACCTCGCCGGTCCGCTCGAGGCACACATGGGCCTCGAAACGCTTGAGGGAGCCAAGGTCAAGTCGCTTGGCGATTGCGCTCCGCTCCGCCTCATTGGCGGCAAGCTCGAGCCGCTCGCCGTCACGGATCTGGTCGAGCCGGAGCTGATGAGCGAAGCGGTCGGTCACCGGATCCTCCCCTGTTCGAGTTCTTCCAGCGGCGTGGCGTCGAGGCGCGCAATGAAGTCGCCGATCGCGCCCGCGCTATGCGCCAGCGCATCCTCTTCCACGTCGCCCCGGTAGAGGCTGCCGCGGGCTGTTTCGATCGGATCTATGCTCGCGCGCCACAGCTCCACTCTCCGCGCTAGCATACCGACCAGCTTGCGCACGGTCTTACCGAGTGTCGGATCGCCGATGCCGAGCTCGCGGTGCTCGCTTTCCATCACTTCGATGAACCGCTCGGTCAGCGCGACCGAGGCCGCATTGCCGGCTTCTCCATCGCGCTCGAGGCGGACCAACACCAGCGCCGCGATCGTCGCGAGGACAGCGAATCGCCCGTCAAGCGTGTCCGGGACGGCTCCCTCGACGTACCAGGATTTCCGCCGGGCCTCGCCCGTGACTGTGTCGAACAGGCCTGCGCCGCTTGGCCGTTCGGCGGTTAATCCCCGGAACAGGAAGTTGAGCATAGTCCTTGCATCTTCGATCAGGCCGGCGGAGAGTTGCGTCCCTCCTCGCCACCCGCATATTGAGGCGCTAAGGCCCGCTGGCAAGGCGGCAACAACCGGCGCGGCGGCGCCACCTAGAGGGTTCACACGAATGAAGCTTGCGGTTCTGAGCACGATTGCGGCGGCGCTGATCCTTGGCGGTTGCGCGCAGATTCGCCAGCACAAGGGCGTGGTGCTCGACACCCAGCTGGTCGCCGGCATCCAGCCCGGCGTCGACAACAAGGATTCGGTTGAGAAGCTCCTCGGCCGCCCGAGCTTCACCGGCCAGTTCACGCCGAACGACTGGTATTACGTCTCGCGCGACGTGAATCAGGTTGCCTTCCGCAACCCCCACGTCACCCGCCAGACGGTCCTGATGGTGCGCTTCGACCAGAAGGGGAATGTTGCCGCGGTCCAGCGCACCGGCAAGGAGCTGGTGATGAACGTCAAGCCGACCGGCCGGCAGACGCCGGTGCTGGGACGCAAGCGCAGCTTCTTCGAAGAGCTGTTTAACAATATCGGACAGGTCGGAGCGCCTGGTCTGCCCGGCCAGAACACCGGCGGGCAGTAAGAGCCCGCCGCCTTCCGCACGGCAGTGGTTTCGCTTAAGCGTCGCTCATGACCGCGACGCCCGCCGGCATCACCTATGCCGACTATCTGAAGCTCGACGAGATCCTGTCCGCGCAGCAGCCGCTGTCGGAGCTTCACGACGAGATGCTGTTCATCGTCATCCACCAGACGAAAGAGCTGTGGATGAAGGAGCTCCTGCACGAGCTTCGCTACGCGATTACGTTGGTCGAGCAGGACCGCTTCGCCGAGGGCTATAAGGCGATGGCCCGGATCAGCCGGATCCAGGCCGTGATGACGCTGTCGTGGGACGTGCTGTCGACGCTGACCCCGGTCGATTATCTGAAGTTCCGGCACGTGCTCGGGACCGCCTCCGGCTTCCAGTCCGAGCAGTTTCGGGAGATCGAGTTCCGGCTCGGCCTCAAGGAGCCGAACTTCATCGCCCAGTATGAGGAGGGCAGCCGGGCCCGCATGGCGCTCGAGCGTGCACTGGCCGAGCCAAGCCTTCGCGAAGCCTCGCACGGCGCGCTCGAACGGGCCGGCTTCGACCTTGGCGACCGCTCGGTCGAGGCGGTCGCGGCGGCCTGGCTCCAGGTGTACCGCGACGCCGAGCGTTGGTTCGAGCTGTACGAGCTGGCTGAGAAGCTAGTCGACATCGACGACGCTTTCGCCGCGTGGCGGCACAAGCACGTGCTGACGGTAGAGCGGATCATCGGCAACAAGCGCGGCACCGGCGGCTCGGCGGGCGCCTCGTACCTCCGCTCGACGCTGGAGAAGCGGATCTTTCCGGAGCTGTGGTCGCTGAGGACCGATCTTTGAGCTTCAAGGAGCTGTTTAGCCGCAGCCTCGGGGCCGATCCCGGGCGGCTGCATTTCGCCGCCCACAGCCATCACCTCTGGCCCGACGCGAGCTTCGACGGGCAAATGGAAGCCTGGAACGACGCCGCCCGCCTCGCCGACCGCAAGTGGGACAAGGTCATGGACGAGATCTGGCCGGCCGCCCAGGCCGAGGTCGCGTCAGAGCTCGGCACGGACGATCAATCCGCTATTGTCTTCGCGCCCAACACTCACACCCTGCTGGTGAGCCTGTTCGCTGCAGCATCCGAGACCTGGCCGATCAAGGTGCTCACCAGCGACGGCGAGTTTCACAGCGCCCGGCGGCAGTTCGCGCGCTGGGAAGAATCCGGCGCGGCGGTGGTGGAGCGCGTTCCGGTCGAGCCGTTCGACAGCTTCTCGGACCGATTCCTGGCGGCGGCGCGCTCGGGCGGTCACGACTTCATCCTTGTCAGCCAGGTCTTGTTCGGCAGCGGCCGAACCTTCGACCGGGTTGCAGAGCTCGCCGGGCTTGGCCGTCCGGGCGGCCCGTGGGTCGTGATCGACGGCTACCATGCGTTCATGGCGCTCGATCGCCCGTTCGCTGATCGGGCGCCCTTCAGCGCCTTCTACCTCGGCGGCGGCTACAAATATGCGATGTCGGGCGAAGGGTGCGCGTTCATGCACGCGCCGCCCGGCTTCGGCCCGCGGCCGCGCATCACCGGGTGGTTTGCGGAATTCGAGGACCTGACCCTGCCGCCGGGCCGCGTCGGCTATGCGCAGGACGCGAGCCGCTTCCTCGGCGCCACGTTCGACCCCTCTTCCCTTTATCGCTTCACCGCGGCGCGTCGGATGCTGGCTGCGAACAGGCTTACGACGTCGCGGATCAACGAGCATGTCGAGGGGCTGCAGCGCCAGTTGCTCGACGCCATCGGCGCTACGCCATTGGGCGAGGCCGAGCTGTTGAATCCGCTCGACGGCGGGTCGCACGCCCGCTTCCTCGCCTTCCGCAGCCCGAGCGCCCAGCAATGGTACGCCGCGCTCAAGGGGAAGAACGTCATCACCGACGTGCGCGGCGACGTGCTGAGGATCGGGTTCGGAATCTATCAGGACGGGGCGGACGTCGACCGCCTCGTCGGGAAGCTGGGGGAGCTTGAGGGATGAACGTGACGACCAGTCCACGGCGCAGTGCGTCGATCGTCCTCTTCCTCCTGCTTGTCGCCTATATCTTCAACTATCTCGACCGGCAGATCCTCGGCATCCTCGCCGGGCCGATCATCGCTGAGCTGCATCTCAATGACCGCCAGTTCGGGCTGCTCAGCGGCCCGCCATTCGCGATCCTCTACTCCGTCCTCGGCATCCCGTTCGCCTTCCTTGCGGACCGGACCAGCCGCAGCCGGGTTATCGCTGCCGCCGTCGCCTTCTGGAGCGCCTTTACCGGCCTGTGCGGCATCGCGACCTCCTTCTGGCAGTTCTTCGCCTTCCGAATGGGCGTCGGCGTCGGCGAGGCGGGCGGCGTTGCGCCTTCCTATGCGTTGATCGCCGATTATTTCGAGCCGCGCCGCCGGGCCCGTGCGCTGGCCATTTTCTCGCTCGGCGTGCCGATCGGGCTGTCGCTCGGCACGCTGCTCGGCGCCTATATCGCCCATTGGATCAGCTGGCGCGCCGCCTTCTTCACGATGGGCGTCGCCGGGGTTTTGCTCGCTCCGGTCATGCTGCTGGTCGTCCGCGACGTGCCGGGCGCCCATCAAACCAGCGCCGCGCCGATCGGTCAGGTGTTCCCGATGCTCGCGAGGAAGCCGGTCTTCTGGCTGATGGCCTTCGCCGCCTCGTCGAGCTCGCTCTGCGGCTATGGGCTTGCGGTCTGGACCCCCTCGATCCTCGAGCGGAGCTTTCAGCTCAGCCTGATCGAGCGCGGCCAGTTCACGGCTTCGGTGGTGTTCATCGGCGGCTGCACCGGCGTGTTCGCCGGCGGCTGGCTGGCCGACCGGCTCGGCCATATCGACCGCGGCTGGTATGCCAGGCTTCCGGCGATCGCCTGGGCCATCACCGCACCAACGTTCGTTGCCGGATTCTTCGCGCCGAGCCTGTGGGTCGCCTGGCCGCTGCTGCTGATCCCCAATGCGCTCAACATCCTGTGGCTCGGCCCGGTCATTACCGCTGTCCAGCATCTGGTGCCGGCGCGGATGCGTTCGACGGCTTCGGCCAGCTTCCTGCTGATCAACAATTTGATCGGGCTCGGGGTGGGGCCCTATCTGATAGGGGCGATCTCCACCGCCTTGAAGCAAAGCTACGGCGCAGAATCGCTCCGCTACGCCGCTGCCGGATGCACGATCTTCTATTGGATCGCCGCGCTGCTGATGATCACGTGCGTTTCCAGGCTCCGGTCGAGCTGGGTCGAGGATCACTCGCACTAGCGCATTAAGTATCTGAATAGTCTCGACATTTGAGGTTCATGCAAGTGCGCTAAATGGCAGGTTCCATCCGTTCAGGCGATGGAACGGTGCAGCGAACGGACCGTTTTCTCCGTTCGAAGGGAGTTCTTGCAATGACCAGGCTGTTCCTTGCCGCGGGCGTCGCCGCTTTGGCGATCGCAAGCGCGGCCTCAGCGAAGCCCGGCGGCGGCGGCGGCGGCGGAAATCCGCACGGTAACGGCGGCGGACAACAGGCTGCCCAGGGTGGCGGTGGCGAAGGCCACGGCCACGGCGGTGGCGGCGGAGGGGGCGGTGGCGCTCCTGCGTCCATGGGCGGCGGCGGCGGTGGTGGTCGCGGCCACGGCGGTGGCGGTGGTGGCGGCGGATTCGCTGCGCCGATGTCCTTCGGTGGCGGTGGTGGTGGCCACGGTCACGGTGGCGGCGGCGGTTTCGCCGCGCCGCAGATGCGTGTCGAGCGCCAGCAAGCGCGCGGACTCGAACGTCAACAGGCGCACCAGCAGGCGCGCGGGTTCGAACGTCAACAGGCGCGCCAGCAGACGCGCGGCTTCGAACGTCAGCAAGCCCACCAGCAGGCTCGCGGCTTCGAGCGTCAGCAGGCGCACCCGCAGGTTCGCGGATTCGATCGCCAGCAGACGCGGATGGCCGAGCAGGCGGCGCACGGCAAGGCGGCCCGCGAGCAGCAGGTCGACATCCGCATCGCGCAGCGCGGCGGCGACCAGGCAGCGCGCCTGGCCGAGGTCCAGCAGCGGCTTGCGGCGAACAACCCGATTGCCGCCGAGCGCATCGCCTCCTTCCGCAACGCGCCGACCACCTTCGCGGTCAACGGCACCCGCGGCCTGATCGACGGCTGCCCGCCGGGCCTGTGGATGAAGAACAACGGCTGCATGCCGCCGGGTCAGGCGGCGAAGCTGCTCGGCACGCCGCTCGCGGCGGCTGCAGCGGCCTATCCGCTGAGCGTCCTGCCGCAGCCCCTGACGTATCTCTACCCGGATACGCCGGATTATTATTACCGCTACGGCGACGGCTATCTGTACCAGGTCGATCGAGGCACCAACCTGATCGCCTCGCTGCTGCCGCTGATCGGCGGCGGCTATGTGCCGGGCCAGTACCTGCCGCAGCCGTACATGGCCAGCTATGTCCCCGACTATTACGGGCTCAACAGCTTCTATCCGGCAAGTTATGGCGCGGATTATGGCTATGGCTATGAGAACCTGTGCAACCGATACGCCAACGGCGTGATCTACCAGGTCGACTGCGATGACGGTTATGTCGAGAACGTCATCCCGGTGTACGCGGGCGGCTATGGCGTCGGGCAGATGCTGCCGTCGGCTTACAGCTATTACAACGTGCCGATGCAATATCGCAGCTTGTACTATGACACGCCGGACTACGGTTACTGGTATGCGCCTGGCGCGATCTACCAATATGATCAGCGCACCAGCCTGATCACCTCGGTGGCGGCGCTGATGGCGCCGGGCTTCACGGTGGGTCAGCAGCTGCCGGTTGGGTACGACGTCTACAACGTCCCCTACGACTATCGGGCGACCTACTATGACACGCCGAACGCCTGGTACCGTTACAACAATGGCTACATCTACCAGGTCGACCCGGTAACGCAGATTGTCACCGCAATCGTCGCGTCGCTGCTGACCTGAACGGCGGATGACAAATGGCCCGGCGCGGAACCCAAGCCGCGTCGGGTCATTTCGTTCCGAGAACCAAATTGGGAGACCAGGAATGAACAGCCGTGCGCTCGCATGGGGACTGGCTGCCGTCGTTCTGGCGGCGAGTGCGTGCAACAAGCAGGGAAGCACTGCGGGCGGAGCTCCGCAGGCCCAGACCAAGGACGCGCAGAAGGCGGCGGGCACAAAGACGATCGCTGCCGGCCTCGCGCAAAACGGCCGCTTCTCGGCCGCGGCCAAGGGCGCCGGGCTCGACCAGACGCTGGCGGGGCCGGGTCCCTACACCGTCTTCGTCCCTGATGACGCGGCGTTCGACGCGGCGCCTGCCGGAACGTTCGACGTCACGCCCCAAAATCGCGGGCAGCTGACCGGCGTGCTGACCAACCTGATCCTGCCTGGCACCGTGCTGGTTGCGGACATCGACAAGCTCGTCGACAAGAACAAGGGCAAGGGCGTGCTGGCGACCGTTGGCGGCGGGACGCTGACTGCGACCAAGGACGGCGGCAAGACGGTGCTGACCGATTCCGCCGGCCACAAGGCGACCATCACTCACGCCGACGAGCAGTTCACCAACGGCGTCGTCCATCATATCGACGGGCTGCTGATGCCCGCCAAGCCCGGCGCCGGACCCGCGGTCGGCCAAAAGGCCGGCAAGTAGCCGCTACATCTTGCGTCCGCGGCCGGGATACGGCCCCAGATAAGCTTCGCGCATCATAATGCTTCCGCGCGTCAATCGGCTCGCTATAGTGGTTGGCGCAGCGTGACAGCGATGGGGCCTGGCGGACATGAAAGCGACGATTGAGCGGGCGACTCTCCTCAAGAGCCTGGGCCACGTCCAGTCGGTGGTCGAGCGCCGCAACACGATCCCGATCCTTTCGAACGTCCTGATGGAGGCTCGCGAGGACGGCTCGCTCAGGCTGATGGCGACGGACCTCGACCTGCAGGTCGACGAGACCGTCCCCGCCAACGTCACCCAGCCCGGAGCGACGACCGTTTCGGCCCACACCTTCTTCGACATCGTCCGCAAGCTTCCGGAAGGTAGCCAGGTCGAGCTGAGCGCCGCCGAGGGCAAGATGCAGGTCGTCGCCGGCCGTGCCCGGTTCAACCTGTCGACCCTTCCACGCGATGATTTCCCGGTGATCGCCGAGGGCGAGCTTCCGACCCGGTTCGAGCTACCCGCAGCGACGCTCCGGCAGGTGATCGAGAAGACGCGCTTCGCCATCTCGAGCGAGGAGACGCGCTATTATCTGATGGGGATCTTCCTGCACGTCGTCGACGACCAAATGCGCGCTGCGGCGACCGACGGCCATCGCCTCGCGCGCGTGACGGTGCCGCGCCCCGACGGCGCCGAGGGTATGCCCGACGTGATCGTCCCGCGCAAAGCCGTGACCGAGCTCTACCGCCTGCTGGAGGAGCTCGAGGGTACGGTTGAGATTTCGCTATCGCCGACCAAGATCCGCTTCGGCCTCGGCAGCGCGATCCTCACCAGCAAGCTGATCGACGGGACCTTCCCCGACTACAACCGGGTGATCCCGACCGCGAACGACAAGCTCTTGAAGCTCGACCCCAAGAGCTTCTCGGCCGGCGTCGACCGCGTTTCGACCATCGCCAGCGAGAAGACCCGCGCGGTGAAGATGAGCGTCGATCGTGACAAGGTGACGCTCTCGGTTACTTCGCCCGAGAATGGCGTCGCGACCGAAGAAGTCCCCGCCGACTATGGCTCGGACGGTCTCGAGATCGGGTTCAACGCCCGCTACCTGCTCGACATCCTCGGCGAGATCGATGGCGACACGGTCGAGGTCCACCTCGCCGACGCCGCGGCCCCGACGCTGCTGCGCGAGAACGACAAGTCGAATGCGCTCTACGTGCTGATGCCCATGCGGGTTTGAGCCTAGGTTCTGGGCTTTTTCCTTAGCCGGCGTACGTTTGCGGTCACCGTGGCGTGAACCGGGGTCATCGTCCGTATGGAGCTTCGCAGCGCCGCCTCACCGAACCTGCCTCCTGCCATTGGCCGGAACCAGGCTTGCTGGAGGGTTGCCCAACCTTGGGCGGCTGCTGCCCCCGCTGCTGCGAAAGCAGCTACCTTCTCGGCGCCCATCAGCCATAATTCGGCAGAGTCTGCGGCAAGCGGGTTTCGGGCTGCGTCGCGCATTACTTCATGCCGGTGCTCGACGACCGATCGCGAAGCGTCGAACATCTCCGCGCCCATCTGGGCATTGCGCAGCCCCAAGGTCCACAGCCGCCACGGGTCACCAATCATTTGCACCTCCGCGGGGTGGACGCGCCGCTGCTTAAGGAGTTCCCCCCAATAGCGTGCGCAGTTACGGGCAGACGGATGCGCGTCACTCGCCTGACCCTGACCGATTTTCGCTCCTACGCCTCTGCGAGCTTGGAGCCGGGGCCGGGCTTCGTCTTGCTCTACGGCGAGAATGGCGCGGGCAAGACCAACTTGCTCGAGGCCGTGTCGATGCTCACGCCCGGCCGCGGCCTGCGCGGCGCGGCATTGTCGGCAATGGCACGCCACGGCGGCGCGGGCAGCTGGGCCGTCGCTGCTAGGCTGGGCGACACCGATATCGGGACCGGCACCCAGCCCAATGCGCCCGAGCGGCGGCAGGTGCGGATCAACGGCGCTCCCGCATCGGTCAACTCGCTGAGCGAGTGGTTGAGCGTCCTCTGGCTGACGCCGGCGATGGACCGATTGTTCACCGGCAGCGCGGGCGAGCGGCGGCGCTTCCTCGACCGGCTGGTGCTGGCGCTCGAACCCACCCATGCCCACCATGCATCGCGTTACGAAGCGGCGATGCGGGCGCGGACCAAGCTCCTGACAGGCGAAGGCTGGGACGATTCCTGGCTATCCTCGCTCGAGCTGGCGATGGCCGATCACGGCGCGGAGCTCGCCGCGGCGCGTAAGCGCACGGTCGCGGCGCTCGACGAGCGGCTCGCGGCCGCTCCGGAAGATGCCTTCGCCAGCGCCGCCATCGCGCTCGAAGGCTGGGAGGGTGGTGATCTTGCAGCGACGCTCAAGGCCAACCGGCAACGCGATGCGGCCGCCGGCCGGGCGACCGAGGGGCCGCACCGCCACGACCTCGCCGTTTGGCATCGTGCGAAGGAGATGCCCGCGGCGCAATCATCTACCGGCGAGCAAAAGGCGCTGCTCCTGGGCCTGGTGCTCGCCCATTCCGATCTCGTTGCCGACCGCCGCGGCGAGCCACCGCTGCTACTGCTCGATGAGGTCGCCGCGCATCTCGACCCCATCCGGCGTTCGGCCCTGTTCGCGCGGCTCGAAGGGCGGGGCCAGGTGTGGCTGACGGCGACCGAAGCTGCCTTGTTCGAGGGCATTTGCGAAGCATCGCGCTTTCACGTCGAGCCTGGGCAAATCAGCCCCGCCTGACCGTTGGGTGGACTTTTTAAGACTTACCTCTATATTGCACTGCAACACGAGGCGCCTTGAAAGCGGCGTGATCGATCCGGACAAGGATCGGGCCCGCGCCTCGACCAACTTCATCCCAATTCACGCGGGGGTGCTTTTCCCCGCCGCCGACCGCGCAATCCCTGCGCGCGTCCCGGCTCATTCAAGGTATTCTTTTCAATGTCATTTCATTCCCTGGGGCTCTCGAAGCCCCTGCTCGATGCGCTTGCCGCCAAGGATTATTCGCAGGCGACCCCCATCCAGCGCCAGGCCATTCCGACGGTCCTTACCGGCCGCGACCTCCTGGGCATCGCCCAGACCGGCACCGGCAAGACCGCGGCCTTCATGCTTCCGTCGCTCGACCGCCTTGCGGCCGCGCGCAACATTCCCAAGCCCGGCCAGATCCGTATGCTGGTGCTCGCGCCGACGCGTGAGCTCGCCTCGCAGATCGCCGCCAGCGCCGAAGCCTATGGCAAGTTCATGCGCCTTAGCGTGGGCGTCATCTTCGGCGGCGTCCCCAACCACAAGAGCGTGCGCACCGTCGCGCGCGGACTCGACGTCCTCGTCGCGACCCCGGGCCGCCTCCTCGACCTGATCGACCAGCGCGCGCTCACGCTTCGCGAGCTCGAAATCCTCGTTCTCGACGAGGCCGACCAGATGCTCGACCTCGGCTTCATCCACGCGCTGAAGCGGATCGTCGCGCTGGTCCCGCCCAAGCGCCAGACCCTGTTCTTCTCGGCCACCATGCCGAGGGCGATCAAGGAGCTTGCCGACCGCTATCTCACCAACCCGGCCGAGGTCTCCGTGACCCCGACGGCGACCACGGTCGACCGGATCGAGCAGAGCGTGACCATGGTCAACCAGGCCGAGAAAGCCGCGCTGCTGGCCATGATCCTTCAAGGCGAGGGGGTTGAGCGCGCTCTCGTGTTCAGCCGCACCAAGCATGGTGCCGACAAGATCGTGAAGCAGCTTGCGGCGG
>Ga0207647_10001688_pt1 | contig 17020 bp, 13 predicted proteins | sample KBSCornC2_FD_184295 | JGI IMG/M metagenome (GOLD analysis project Ga0207647, IMG submission 184295) | Corn rhizosphere microbial communities from Kellogg Biological Station, Michigan, USA - C2 (SPAdes) (version 2) | ecosystem: Host-associated > Plants > Roots > Rhizosphere ...
GGGCGCAGTCTACGAGCTGTATGGCCTCACCGAAGGCTTCGCCCGCCTCGAACAAGCCGGCGCGGGCAGCGAGGAGCGTGATGAGGATGTTGCGCAAATTGGAAAGGAGCAGGACGCCGATGCGCTGCGATTGGCGCAGGGCGAGTCCCTTCGCCTCGACCTGATAGGAACGAACGGCGATGCGTTCCCACGACCAGCGTTTTTCTCTTTGCAGCCCGTAGGTTTTGATCTCCGGCATCGCCTGCATCTTTGCCACGACCTTGCCGCAGCTGATTGTGGCGCGCTTTTTCCAGGCGCTCGGCGGCGCCAGCGGCATGGTGGTCGGCCGCGCCATCATCCGCGATATCTATGGCCGTGAGCGCATCGGTTCCATGCTCAGCCTGGTGACGGCGGTCGTGATGATCGCGCAGATGCTGAGCCCGTTGATCGGCGGCCTCCTGGATACCCAATGGGGATGGCCATCGATCTTTTATCTTCAGGCTGGGAGCGCGTTTCTCATCGTGCTGGCGATCGCCCTGGGCCTGCCGGAAACCCGCAGGGTTCGTGCGGCTGGAGACAGCTTTTTGCGAGACGTGCGCCAACTCGCCACAAGCCGGGCCTATATCGGCTACATGCTTTGCACCGTTCTGGGATCGCAGATCGTTTTCGCTTTCTCCGGCGGCGGTCCCTACATCGTGATATCGCACATGGGCCGCTCGAGCGCCGAGTATGGGGCCTGGTTTGCGACGACGGGTTTCGCCTATCTGCTCGGCAGCCTGTTGAACGTGCGCTTTGCGCCACGTCATTCGCTGGAGAAACTGATCTGGTTCGGCCTCGCGCTGCAATTCCTCGGATCCGCACTCAATCTGGTCTGGAGCATCACCGGCGTCAACGAACTGCCCATTTGGCTCTTCCTCACCCAGACGCTGGTTTATTTCGGCAACTCCTTTGTGCTCTCCAACTCCATGGCTGGCGCCATCAGCGTCAGGCCCCAGGCGGCCGGCACCGCTACCGGCGCGGCCGGCTTTGTGCAGATGGGTGTCGGCGCCTTGTTCTCCCAACTCGGCGCTTATCTCGGCGGCCACTTTTCAAGCAGCGTGCCGCTGATGGCGAGCCTCCTGGTGCTGTCACTGGCCTGCGCCTGTTCCGCTTTCTTCCTGGTGCCGCGGCGTAAAATCCTGGTCACCAAGAAAATGCTGATCAAGGCGGAAGAGGATACCACGCCGCTTTAAAAGGCGCTTTTCTGGCCGCCTGTTAGGCATCGCGCGTGAAAATCGCATCCGAAGGACAGAGTAAAAAACGATGCACGGACCGGTCGCGCCTCCTCCGGTAACCCCGCGAACTGATCTTGCAAAACCGCCTGCCCTGCTGCCCGTGCTCGCGGCCTTGAACGCTCTCGGGCCGGCAGGGGTTTACTTGCTGTTGCCGGCGCTGCCGGTGATTGTTGCCGAATTCGGCCGCGACCTCTCGATCGCGCAGATGACGATCTCCTTCTATATGGTGGGACTCGCCATTTCACAGATCAGCATGGGCTCGTTATCCGATCGGTTCGGCCGACGGCCGGTGGTGCTCGCTGGCATTGGACTGACGGCGCTCGCGAGCATCGGCTGCATTTTCGCGCAGACACTGCCGCAACTGATTACTGCGCGCTTCTTCCAGGCCGTCGGTGCAGGGTGCGGAATGGCCATCGGCCGCGCAATCGTCCGCGACATCTTCGATCGCAACCGCACCAGTTCAATGATCAGCCTCGTGATAGCGGCCTCGACGATCTCACAAATGCTGAGCCCGCTGATCGGCGGCCTCCTGGAAGCCCGCTTCGGCTGGCCTTCGATCTTTTACTTCCTGACCGCGGTAGCGATGCTGCTCATGACGATCGTGGCAGTAACGCTTCCGGAAACTCGGCGCGTTGTCGCCACGGAGGAGGCGGGATTTCGCAAGGACATCCGGCTGCTTTTCACCACCCGTGGCTATATCGGCTATCTGCTCTGCATGGTCCTTTCCTCGCAGATCATTTTCGCTTTCGCCGGCGGCGGCGCCTACATCGTGGTCACCCATATGGGGCGATCCAGCGTCGAGTATGGCACATGGTTCGCCACACTGAGCATCGCGTACCTGGCAGGAAGTGTCTGCAACGCGCGCCTTGCCCGCAGCTACTCGCTGGAAGGCCTGATCTGGCTTGGCCTTGCGATGCAACTCGCCGGCGGCCTTCTTAATGTGCTCTGGGGCTTGCTCGGCTTCAATGACGTGCCGTCATGGCTATTCATCACACAAATGCTGGTGATGCTGGGAAATGCCTTTGTAATCTCCAACTCCATGGCCGGGGCGATCAGCATCCGCCCACAAGCAGCCGGAACGGCTTCTGGCGTCCTCGGTTTCCTGCAAATGAGCATCGGCGCCTTGTCCTCCCAATTGGGAGCGTACCTTGGCGGCCATTTCCAGACCACCGTGCCGCTCAATGCCAACATTCTCGGTCTGTCGCTGGCTTGTTCCGCCGCGATGCTGTTCATCGTGCCCCGCCGCGACCGAAACCTGCCTTATGGTTTTGGACACGGATAGGCCTCTTTCAGGCCGCCCAACAAGGGCACTGCGATCGGAACGGTCTCGGGAAGCTGCTTCTTCTCGGCAAAGCGCAGCATGATCTCCTCAGCCTGCTCGACCGTCATCGCCTTGTCCGGTGGCAGACAAAAATCCCGCGCGTGCTGCGCGACCGAATAGGCCACGAGGCCGTCGAGCACGCCCTTCAGATAGAGCTGATTGAAAACCTTGAACTTCGGCTCCGAGGGATGGCGGTACTGGTCGAGCCTCACGGTTTGCGCCGAGGCCACCCCGCCCGCGACCATCAACACCGCGATGGCGAGCGGCCAGCGACGTGGCGCGTGATGGCGGATCGTCTTCAAGCTCAATTCTGCTCCACCATTTTGAGCCATTCGTCCTCTGTCAGTACGGTGACGCCATGCTTCTTGGCGTCGTTGAGCTTGGAGCCGGCGCCGGGTCCTGCTACGACGTAGTCGGTCTTTTTCGAGACCGAGCCGGCTGCCTTGGCGCCCAGTCGTTCGGCCATCGCCTTGGCCTCGTCGCGCGTCATCTTTTCCAGCGAGCCCGTGAATACGATGGTCTTGCCCGCAATCCTTGAATTGGCCTTGGGCTTCTCGGCATCGAGAATGGTGACCTCGCGGGTCAACCGCTCGACGATGCCGCGATTGTGGCTCTCGCCGAAATAGGCGCGGATGCTCTCGATCACGGTATCGCCGATCTGGTCGAGCGCATCCATCTCAACGATCGCCTCCTCGTCGCCGCGCGCCACCGCCAAACACGCCTCATGAAATGCGGCCCACGAGCCGTAGCCGCGCGCCAGCGCCAGTGCCGTGGTCTCGCCGACATGGCGCATGCCGAGCGCAAAGATAAATCGCTCGAGCGAGACCTTTCGTCGTTCCTCGATCGCGGTGAACAGATTGCGTACCGAGGTTTCGCCGTAGCCCTCGATGGCCTCGAGCTTCAGTTTGGCGTTGCGCCCAGGCAGCGTGAAAATATCGGCAGGCTCCTTCACCCAACCCTGCTCGAAGAAATAGGCGATCTGCTTTTCGCCGAGGCCTTCGATATCGAAGGCGCGGCGCGAGGCGAACAATTTCAAATGCTCGACCTTCTGATAGGGGCAGGCGAATTCGCCGGTGCAGCGCGCCCGGGCACCTTCTTCGCCGGTCGCGGTCTCCTCCCGCACCACGTCGGTATGCAGCGGGCATGGACATTTCTTCGGAAAATGAAAGGGCTCTGCGCTGGTGGGACGCTTGTCGATCACGACATCGACCACTTGCGGGATCACGTCGCCGGCACGCTGGACGATGACGGTGTCGCCGATCCTGATGTCGCGACCCTCGCGCAAGGTTTCGCCATCGCCGCCAATGCCCTTGATGTAGTCCTCATTATGCAGCGTGACGTTCTGCACGATGACCCCGCCGACCCCGACCGGTTCGAGCTTGCCGACCGGCGTGAATGAGCCGGTACGTCCCACCTGGATTTCAATATCCCGCAGGACCGTGAGGGCGCGCTCGGCCGGAAATTTGTGCGCGATCGCCCAGCGCGGCGTGCGCGAGACAAAACCGAGCCGCTCCTGCCAATCGATGCGATCAACCTTGTAGACCACGCCATCGATGTCGTAGTCGAGCCCCGCCCTCTGCTCCTCGATCTTGCGGTGAAAGGCGATCAATTCATCAACCGAGCGACAGGTTCTGGTCAGTGGATTGGTCTTGAAGCCGCAGCGCTCGAACCAGCCGATCATGCCGGATTGCGTCCGTGCTGGCATGTCGCTGATCTCGCCCCATGCATAAGCAAAGAAGCCGAGGGGGCGCGAAGCAGTGATCGAGGGATCCTTCTGGCGCAAGGAGCCCGCGGCCGAATTGCGCGGATTGGCGAAAATGGTGCCGCCTTCGGCCTTCTGCCGCTCGTTGAGCGCGAGAAACGCCTGCTTGGTCATATAGACCTCGCCGCGCACTTCGCAGACTTCAGGCACGTGACGGCCCTTCAACTGCTTCGGCACGTCCGAAAGCGTCCGGATATTGGCAGTGACATCTTCGCCTTCGGTACCGTCGCCACGGGTAGCGGCGGTGATCAGTTCGCCGCCTTCATAACGCAGCGACATCGAAAGCCCGTCGATCTTGGGTTCGGCGGAGAAATCGATCCCCTCCTCTTCCGATAATTTCAGGAAACGTCGGATGCGACCGACGAAGTCGACCACATCTTCCTCGGCAAAGGCGTTGTCCAGCGACAGCATCGGGATCGCGTGGCGAACCTTGCTGAATTTTCCGGAAGGCGCGACGCCCACCTTTTGCGATGGCGACTGGCTGGAGACGAATTCCGGAAATCGCGCTTCGATCGCGTTTAAGCGGCGTCGGAGCGCGTCATATTCCGCGTCCGAGACTTTTGGCGCGTCCTCCTGATAATAGAGGCGATCGTGACTTTCGATTTCCAACGCAAGCCGCTTCCACTCCACCCTGGCCTGGGCCTTGGTGAGACCGGCGACGTCGGCAAGTGGCTTGGATTTTGATTTCACTGCCATGTCGAGAATTTCTTACCGCTTCCAAGCATGCCTGAAACTTCTAGATTCCTGGTTCGCACGGAGCCTGTCATCGGGCCGCGCTTTGCTCGGACCCGGTGGTGCGCCCCGGAAACGCCGCCGCTTTGCAGCACGTCCGGCATCGAGAGCTCACGCCGTCGCTGCCTTGAGCAACCGCTCGGCGGCCGCGCGCGCCTCGGCCGTGATCTCGGCGCCCGCCAGCATCCGGGCGATTTCCTCGCGCCGGTGATCAGCGGCGAGTGCATCGACGCGGGTGGCCACGCGCCGGCCCTTATCCAGCGCGTCCTTGGAGATCAACAAATGCTGGTCGGCACGCACTGCCACCTGCGGCGCATGGGTCACCGCCATCACCTGCACCTTGGAGGCGAGCCGCGCCAGCCGGGCGCCGATCGCATCCGCCACCGCTCCACCTACACCCGTGTCGATCTCGTCGAATACCAACGTCGGTGCCGAACCTCGGTCCGACAGCACCACCTTGAGCGCCAGTAGAAATCGCGACAACTCACCGCCAGAGGCGACCTTCATCATCGGTCCCGGCCGGGTGCCCGGATTGGTCTGCACCCAGAACTCGATGCGGTCGAAACCCTGCGGCCCCGGCGATTGGGGATCGGATTCCACCTGGGTGATGAATTTGGCGCGTTCGAGCTTGAGCGGCGCCAGCTCAGTATTGACCGCCTTGTTGAGCTTCTCGGCCGACTTTCCGCGCGCCACCGAAAGCTTCTCCGCCGCCGCGCGATAGCGCTGGTCGGCTTCAGCGGCCGCTACATCGAGCTTCTTCAGCCGCTCGGCGCCGGCATCGATCAGCGCCACGTCGGCCGCGAATTTCGCGGCCAATGCCCCAAGGCTATCCACAGGCGTGGCATATTTGCGCGACGCCGCGCGAAGCGCGAACAGCCGTTCCTCGATCCGTTCCAGTTCGGCCGGATCGAAATCGGCTGCGATCAGCGCCGCGTTGAGATGCTGATCGGCTTCTTCCAGCGCGTTGATCGCCGCATCGATCGCCTTGACGGCAGGTTCGATCAGTGCCGGCGCGCTGGCCGCGCGACGCTCCAGCCGGCGCACGGCCGCCGCCAGCGTGGTCACCGGGGACTGGTGGCCGCTGACGGCCTCCTGCGCCTCGCGCAAATCAGCGGCGATCTTCTCACCCTGCATCATGGCGGTGCGGCGCTCGGCCAACGCCGTCTCCTCGCCATCACTGGGCGCAAGCCGTTTCAATTCGTCGGCCGCATGATGCAGATAGTCGGCCTCCTGCGCGGCGCGTTCCATCGCCGCGCGATGCGCCTCCAGATCATTGCTCGCGGCGCGGCGCTGCTCCCAAAGTCCTTCCAGCGCCGCCACGTCCTTCTCCAGGCCCGCGAAGGCATCCAGCAGCCGTCGATGGGTGGAGGCATCCACCAGCGCCCGCTCGTCATGCTGACCGTGGATCTCGACCAGCGTGGCGCCGACCGCCTTCATCGTCTGCACGCTGACCGACTGATCGTTGATGAAGGCGCGGGTCCGGCCATCGGCCAATTGCACCCGGCGGAGGATCAATTCGCCGGTGGAATCATCTAGGCCGTTATCGCGTAGCAGACGATTCGCCGGATGTGCCTTCGGCACTTCGAAGGTGGCGGTGACCTGGCCCTGTTCGGCGCCATGCCGCACCAGACCCGCATCCCCGCGCCCGCCAAGCGCCAGCGCGAAGGCATCGAGCAGGATCGACTTGCCCGCCCCGGTCTCGCCGGTCAGCGCGGCCAATCCGCGACGAAACTCGATGTCGAGCCGTTCGATCAGGACGATGTCGCGGATCGAAAGGCGCGCCAGCATGTCGGGACCAGTCCTAGAGGTGAGATGCTTCGTCGGATGAAAGCAGCGTATTCATGGGAAAACGCGCCAGCCGCCTGCTCCGGAAGGATCAAGCCCGGCAAGACTAGCAAAATCGGCGCATAAGAAAAACACTTGCGAAAAATCGCAAACGACCGAATCGGCCATCATTCCGCGGCAGCGGAACGGACCGGCTCTATCGAAGCCGCAGCGCGACCGCGTAGACCAGCAGGCCGACAATGGCGAGCCCAATAAGGCTCGGCGTGGGAACTGCGCCTGCGAATTTCAGAACGTTATCCGCGACGGATTTGACAAAAACCCCGGAGGCATCCCCGAGAATCAAAAAGATCAAGATGATCGAAAGCAGCGCGAGGAAAGCGCACTCGACGAATGCCCAGAGGAAGACTCTTACCTTCTCGAAAATGAGAACCACGTGACCAATCTCCAGAACCACAGGGCCGATGGGCAGAGCGAGATGCTCCACCCATCTCTTTCAAACCTGCGAAACCGAGCGGCTAGGCAAGCTTGCGATTGGAGAACAGCCAGAGAATGAAGCCCAGGGCCAGCAAGCCGACCAATCCGGCCGACCCGAGATCAGCGACAAACTTCACAATGTTGCTGGTCACGGTGCCGATGAACGGAACCTTGTCCCCACCTAGCAAAGCGGCAACGATGCCCAACGCAATTAACATCAGTCCGAGTTCGGTCAATGAAGCGACCCAACCCTTCACCACACTTATGAAGTCCATGATGCTTCCCCCAAAGTTTTTGATGGATAATTCGCCACGAAGGCGCATTGCCTTACCGGCGGCGGAACTATCTGGCCTCGAATTGCACAGTGCAAGTTCAAGATGCCTAAATTCACCGCAATAACTACATTGCGTCGCAACGAAGAACAGCGCCAGGGTGCAGTGCAGCTTGCCTCACTCAGCCGATCTTTCGATCGCATTGGGCTGATTTACCTGCACTTCCGAGCCAGCGAGTAAATCTCGATACGGCACGGGAGGTATTGCAGTGCAGGGGTCCTGATGGAGGTCGGCGGTTAAGAGACTTCCAGTTGTGGTGATGTCCCGGCAGCGCGAAAGCCGATGCGGATTGCGCGGCGAGCAGCTGTCGCTAACCGAGGCCGAGCTTCTTGAACGCCTTGGAGATGTAGGAATCCTTGTTCTCGTTGGGCTCAACACCGCCCGATCTCACGAGATTATAGGCGTCCTTGTACCAGCGGCTGTCCGGAAAATTGTGGCCGAGCACGGCGGCGGCCGTTTGCGCCTCGCCGACGATGCCAATCGCCATATAGGCTTCGGTGAGGCGGGCGAGCGCTTCCTCGACGTGGCGGGTGGTCTGGTAGCGCGTCACTACCGTCTTGAAGCGGTTGATGGCGCCGGTGTAGTCGCGCCGCTCCATATAATAGCGGCCAACCGCCATCTCGCGGCCGGCAAGCTGGTCTCGAGCGGCTTCGCGCTTGGCCTTGGCCGTGCTGGCGTATTCCGAGGTCGGATATTTGCGGATGACCTCCTCAAGTGCGGCAATCGCCTTTTCGGTCCGATCCTGATCGCGCGAGACGTCGGCAATCTGGTCGTATTGCGAGGCCGCGATCAAATACTGCGCATAGGCGGCATCCGGACTGCCCGGATGCAAGGTGACATAGCGGGTCGCCGCGCCAATGCAGCTGTCATAATCGCCGGCGCTGTAGAACGCATAAGCGGACATCAGGAGCGACTTGCGCGCCCAGTCGGAATAAGGGTGCTGGCGATCCACTTCCTCGAACTTTTTCGAGGCCGCCTTGGGATCGTGTTTGTCGTTTAGCAGGAACAGGCCCTCGTTGTAGAGCTTGTCGGCCGGCTGCTCGTCGAACGTGTCGTCCTTGGCCACGAACTTGTCCCACAGCGCACCGGTGCCGCAGCCGCCAAGCGGGACCGCGAGAACCACAAGACTGGCCATCATCACGAGCCGCCGGCCGAAAGAGCCGCGGCCCGGCAGCTGGCGTGGTTCAAGCATCATGCGTTGTGCCGACATCAATTCTGGACCTGATTCAATTTGGACCTGACCCCGCTCAGGCTCCGATCGTGGGGCACCCTTTGCCACCGCCGCGCCAATCCCCGTTCACGCCATCCCCTGATCGATGCATGAAGTCTCACGCATCCGCCGGAAGTGATCCGGCCAACATGGAAATAGCCCGTGATGGGATTAACCGTGGCGCCCTGCCAATCGCCACGCCTGTGTAACCGAAAAACATCCCTGGACCAACCGGATAAGCAGGCATTTCGCCCGGATTAAGGCAGGGCCGGCGTGGATATAGTTACCGTGCTGGAGCGAGTAGCCGTGCGCCATCGCGCCGCAGGGCGTGCGACGGATCTTCGCTCGGCAAAACAAGCAGATCAGGAAACGTCGGGACCGAAGGCTGGTGCGATCATGCCACCGACCATGCCGCTGCGCACATCGGCGAGGCTGCGCGGCCGGCGCGCGACCTGATCGGCCTCGACCACCCGCCAGGCGCTGCGGTCGGCCAAAAGCGCGCTGAGGACGGCATGATTGAGCTTATGGCCGCCCCGCACCGAGCGGAACGCGCCATGCAGCGGCAACCCGGCCAGAGCCAGATCGCCGATCACGTCCAGCACCTTGTGCCGGACGCATTCGTCGCTGAAGCGCAGGCCTTCACGGTTGAGCAGCCGCTCATCGTCGAAAACCACGGAATTCTCAAACGAGGCACCGCGGGCAAAACCCGCATTCCACAGCCGGGCGACGTCGTTCATGCAACCGAAGGTGCGGGCCCGGGCCACTTCGCGGCGGAAGCGCTCGGGCGTGAGTTCCAGGATATAGCTCTGACGGCCAATCACCGGATTGTCGAAGTCGATCTCCACCTCGGCGCGGAACGCTCCGGCATAGGGTTTGATCTCGCCAAACGACTGGCCCAGGGTCACCTGAACCGATTTCAATACCTGGATGAAGCGGCGCGGAGCCGACTGGGTCAGGATACCTGCCTGGTCGATGGCGGCGACGAAGGACGCGGCGCTGCCGTCCATGATGGGAACTTCGGGGCCATCCACTTCGATCGTGGCATTGTCGACGCCCATTCCACGCAAAGCGGCCAGGACATGTTCAGTGGTCGACACCAGTGCGCCGCTGCGGTCACCGAGCGCGGTCGCCAGTTCGGTGGAGGTAACGGACTGCGCCGTGGCGCGAAATTCGCGATCTCCGCCTTCGAGGCCGGTGCGGACAAAAACAAAGCCCGCGTCGATCGGCGCAGGCCCAAGGGTCAGGGTAACAGCAAGACCGGAATGAACGCCAACGCCAGTCACACTCGCCTGCGAGCGCAGCGTCGTTTGCCGGCTGACCTTCATAGAACCGCCCCTAATGACCTATCCAGGATTGGGTCGCCCGGATCGTTTGTGCGATCGTTCTGGCGACTCACGCCGGATATCCCCGAGTCACGGCAAACCATAGTCACTGCCTCAAAGAGCGCCAACTCACGGTTTTTTACCGATTGTTACCCTATCTCCGCCGCATTCACGCCAAAGCTTAACCAAAATGCGGCACCGACCCACGCGGTTCCAGCGCTCCGATTAACCCCCGCGAGGTGATGATTAATCGTTCTCTCTCAGAGACTTGTCGTATCCACTCTGACTCCCTAACGCTCTAGAACAAAAGTCCCGGCCGGGTTGGGCCGAGACTTTTTCTGGTCGTCCGATTTGTAACAACCCTCAGTGGGATTGCCGCCGCAAGAAGGCGGGGATATCCAGATGATCGTCGCCCTGTGGCGCCGGTGCAACAGGTGCCGGGCGGCCATGGCTATCCAGGCCCTGCGGAGCCGGGCGCTTTCCATATTCCGATACAGCGTCATGCGCGACCATTTGCTGGGCCACCGACCGCTGCTGTTTGCGCTCCGGCAGCGGCGGCACCGGGCCCATCGCCGGGCCGGAGGCGCGGGCGGCGATCGGCGGTTCATTTTCCTCGTCGCGGCGGCCGAGGCCAACATTGGCCAGCCGCTGCAAGAGCGAGAGTCGGGTCTTCTGCGGATGGTCCTCGGCAGCCTCGCCGCGCGCCTGGCGGATTTCAGCCTGGGCCGGCATCGGCAGATCTTCGAACTTGGGCATCCGCGGCGCCCGCATCGGAGCCCGCTCCGCCGCTTGTGGAATGAAGGTCTGCGCGACCGGCTCATGCGTCTCCACCTTGGCGACGTCCTGATCCGGGAACAGGCTGGGCTTCTGGGCAATGGGGCGAACCGTGACATCGCCGTAGGAGGCCGGCTCTGCCTGCGGGGCGGGCGGCAGGTCGGAAGCGACCGCGGCGGCAATGGCGGCAAGCGCTGCCCGATCCACGGCCGCGCGGGCCGCGGGCGCAGGGGCGGGCGCCGGTGCGGGTGCCGGTTCCTGCTTATGGGCACGTTCGGCCATCCGCTGGTTCTCCGCGCGCAGCCGTGCGGCGAGATCGGCAAGCCTTGTGTCCGGTGCCGAAGCCATGGCGGAGGGCGGCGCCGACAGGGCATTGCGCGAAAGCTGTGCCTGCTCGATGCCGGTTGCGACTACCGAGACGCGGATCACCCCGTCCAGGCCTTCATCGAAGGTGGCGCCGACAATGATATTGGCATCGGGATCGACTTCCTCACGAATGCGGGTGGCGGCTTCGTCGACCTCGAACAGCGTCAGATCCCTGCCGCCGGTGATCGAGATCAACAGGCCGCGTGCCCCCTTCATCGAGGAATCGTCGATCAGTGGATTGGCGATCGCCGCTTCGGCTGCGGTCAGGGCGCGCTTCTCGCCGGTGGCCTCGCCGGTGCCCATCATCGCCTTGCCCATCTCCCTCATCACCGCGCGGACGTCGGCGAAGTCGAGATTGATGAGGCCTTCCTTGACCATCAGGTCAGTGATGCAGGCGACGCCCGAATAGAGCACCTGGTCGGCCATCGCGAAGGCGTCGGCGAAGGTGGTCTTTTCGTTTGCGACCCGGAACAGGTTCTGGTTCGGAATGATGAGAAGCGTATCCACCACCTTGTGCAGTTCGGTGATGCCGGCCTCGGCGGTACGCATGCGGCGCTGGCCTTCGAAATGGAAGGGCTTGGTGACGACACCGACGGTCAAGATTCCCATCTCGTGGGCAGTCTTGGCGATCACCGGGGCCGCGCCGGTCCCGGTGCCGCCGCCCATGCCGGCTGTGACGAACACCATGTTGGCGCCCGACAGATGATCGCGGATTTCGTCGATCACCTCCTGGGCGGCCGCTGCGCCGACATCCGGCTGCGAGCCTGCGCCAAGTCCCTGGGTGACCTGGGTGCCCATCTGCACGATGCGTTGGGCTTTCGACATCGTCAGCGCCTGCGCGTCGGTATTGGCGACGACGAAGTCAACGCCCTGCAGACCGGCGGTGATCATGTTGTTGACGGCATTGCCGCCGGCGCCGCCGACACCGAATACCGTAATGCGCGGCTTCAGCTCACGAATGTCAGGAACGTTGAGATTGATGGTCATGGTTGCCTCTCGATTACGCGAGCGTTGGATTTGCGTTGACCACGGCCTTCGGCCGCGGGCGTGGTGGAATGGAAAAATGCCGGAAAAGATTCATCAGAAGCCCTCACGCAGCCATCGGCCGACTTTTCCGAAATAGCCGTCGGTCCCCGTCCTGACCTGCCGCGTGTGCCGCGGTTCGACATGTTCGAGATGAGCGTATTGCGGGTAGACCAGAAGCCCCGAGGGCACCGAGAAGGATGCACTCTTGGCTTCATTCGGCAGCCGCCCGAAACCGAGCGGCCGGCCGATCCGCACCGGGCGACCGAGAATCCGCGTCGCCAGCTCCGGAATGCCGGTCAATTGGGAGGCGCCGCCGGTCAGCACGATCCGTCCCCGGGGCTCCGCCCCGAAGGGTGAATCCGCTAGGCGGTCCCTGACCATTTCGAAAATCTCCTCGGCGCGGTGGCGTATGATGTTGGCGATCGTGGCCCGCGACACGATCTGCGGAACATCCCGCTCGTCATCGCCGGCAGATGGCACGGACATCAATTCGCGCGCATCGGATCCGCCAGTCAGAACGGTGCCGTATAACGTCTTGATTCGCTCGGCATCCGCAATGCAGGCACCGATGCCGCGCGCCAGATCCATGGTGATGTGTTGCCCGCCGAGCGCAAAGCCGGCGGCATGAACGAACCGTCCGCCGGTATAGGTGGCGATCGTGGTGGTGCCGGCCCCCATCTCGATCACGGCGGCGCCGAGATCGGTTTCGTCGTCGGTGAGGACGGAAAGTCCGGCCACGTAGGGGCTCGCGGCCATGGCCTCGACGTTCAGATGGCAGCGTTCCACCACCAGCATGAGATTGCGTGCCACGGTGGCATCGGAGGTGACCACGTTCATGTCTACCCCGAACTGCCGCGCCACCATCCCTCGGGGATCGCGGATGCCCTTGACGCCATCGAGTGAATAACCGACCGGCAGCGCGTGAAGCACCGTACGGCCCTCGCCCGTGGCATGACGCATGCCCGCCGAGGTGACACGGCTGATGTCGGAGGGACCGACCGTGCTGCCGCGAATGTCGGCGGCGGCCTCGACCAGCTGCCCTTGCAGACGTCCTCCGGAGACCGACAGCAGGACGGATTCGACCCGCACCTTGGCCATGCGTTCGGCCAGCGCCACCGCATGGCGCACCGCCTGTTCGCATTCAGCGAGGTCAACCACCGCGCCAGCCTTCATGCCGCGCGACTGGATCTGGCTGTAGCCGATCAACTCGATCGCATGGGTACGACCGCGCAAGGAATCGCTCGGCGCGCAGGGCCTGAGCCGCGCGATCATGCAGGCCACCTTGCTGGTGCCGATATCGAGCGATGCCACGAGCGCGGTGCGCCGCTGCGGGACGGGACGAATCTTCGGGGTCTGGTTGCGATCGAGGCCGGTCATGCGTCACCGGCCTTCTTCTTGGGTTTCTTGTCCTTGAGCAGGTCCTCGCGCGCCTTGGCGGCATCGTCGGATAATTGCACCGTCAGCCGATCCGACAGGCGCATGTCGACCGCGACGATGTCGCGCGAGAACAATTTGTCCTCCTGGTCGAGCCTCGTCAGCGCAGCCAACGCGTTGCCGACGTCCTGTTCCGGCAGCTTGATGTCGAGTCCGTCCTTCAGGCGCAAATTCCAGCGTCGCTCACCAACCAGGACCGCGGCCTTGGTGACATCGTGAACCTGGGGATAGCGCGCCAACAGCGCCAGGAAATCCCGCGCCCTTTTTTCCGCGCCCTTGCCCACCACAAGCGGCAAAGCGATGAAGGGCCGGCTGACATAGGGCTCGAGCACGGCGCCGTCATCGGCGATCACCGACAACCTTCCGTCCTCCTGCCACAGCGCGAAAGCGGAGCGCTCGGCGATTTCGATCTGCAACTGGCTCGGATAGTATTTCCGCACCGTCGCATCGCCGATCCACGGGTTGGCCTTCAGCTTGTCGCGCACGGTATCGGCATCGAGAAACAACAGCGACGAGCGGCCGCTAACGCCGCCCATGGCGAGCACCTCATCGCGCGTCAGCTGTTTGTTGCCGCTGATCGAAACGGCGGTGATGCGGAAACCTGCGGAATTCGCTAGCGCGTTACGCGTATTATCGAAGGCGGCGGCCACCTCGCCGACATGGCCACCCTTGACCACGCCGAAAGCCGCGCTTCCAAAGAGCAGCAGAAGGGTAGCGATCACGCCGGCACGGCGAGGCAAATAATTTTCAATCAGAAGGATGAGGCGGTGCGGCTGCTCTTCCCGTTCGCGCATTGCGTCACGGCGTTTCGCAGAAGGCACCGGCTTTCGGTGAGAGGATAGCCATTCGCGCGCAATGATCACCGCGCCGAGGGCGGCGGCTCTCAGATCAGCTTGGGGCCTCAGCGATCGCAACGATCGAGAGAGGCGTCCTTCACCATCCATTGCACGGGCTCATCCGATACCAGGCTCGCAACCGCTGCGGGCCAATGTTGCGTCGGCGATGCGATGACGCGCTGTTTCCACCGGGTTTCTCGGGTCGGCCTCTGGTGAGGCTCACCTCCCTCGATGCGGTCGTCGAAGCGGGAATCCGCGACAGCTCACGCCCCGGCAGCCAAGCGCCAACATGCGCCGCCAGCGTTAACCTTCGGACTTCCTGGTAAACAAAGGGTAAAACGGGGGAGGAAGGGCTCCGTTTTCGTACGTCTTTTGAGACATTTGCCGGCCGACCGTCACAATTTTACCCAGTCGGTCCCAAAGCTCGCCGGGCCTTGCGCCTTAGATCCCCGCCCGGCGCCTTGCCAGCGCAATCTGGCCGGCGAGAAAATCGGTGAATTCGATGCCCTCGGCCTTCAGCGCCTTGGGATAGAGCGAAGCCTTGGTCAGCCCGGGCAAGGTGTTGGTTTCCAGATAGACCGGCCCCTGCGTTGATACGATGAAGTCCGAACGGGTGTAGCCGCCGCAGGACAAGGCACGGTGGGCTTTCACCGCCTGCTCCTTGATTGCGGCATTGATCTCGGGCGCGAACCGGGCCGGGCAGATTTCCTGGGTCGAAGCCGCGAGATATTTGGCGTGATAGTCAAACCCGCCATCGGCTGGAATGATCTCGACCGGCGGCAGCGCGATGATCGATCCATCGGCGCGCTCGAGTACGCCACAGGTCGCCTCCGCGCCCTTGATGAAGGGCTCGATCAGATACTCCTCGCTTTCCGCCGCCGCGCGCACCGCCACCAGGTCCTGCTTCGCATTGACGAAGATCAGGCCATAGCTCGAACCGTCACGCGCGGGTTTCGCGATCAGCCGGCCATAACGGTCGAGCGCGGTCTCGGCATCCTCAAGGCGGACATTTTCGGTGATGGTGACACCTGCCATCGCGGCAAAGCGCTTGGCGGCGATCTTGTCAAACGCCAAATGCGACGAGGCCGAGCCCGAACCGGTGAATGGCACGCCGCGCGCCTCGCACATGACCTGCAATTCGCCGTTCTCCGCCTGCCCGCCATGCAAGCCCAGCACCAAAAGGCGACCTTCGGCCCGCGCCTGGTCCAGCGCCTGCGATAACGGAATGCCGGGAGTAGCCGGCTGGAACGGTTCCTCGAATGGCTTGCCATGAGCGACTAAGGCCTGCGGGCTCACCGCATGCACGGTATCGCCGAGATCCCAGAACCACAGATCGGCCTCCGGCAGGGCTGCGCTCAGCGCCTGCGCCGAGGCAACCGAAACCAGTCGCTCCTTGTTGGTGCCACCGAACAGAATGGTGATGCGCATCACGTCTCTCCGCCCTGCCCGATCCGCTTGATCTCCCATTGAAGCTCGATCCCCGAATGAGCCTTGACGCGTTCGCGCACGGTCTCACCCAGTGTCTCGATATCGTGGGCGCTGGCATCGCCGGTGTTGATCAGGAAATTGCAATGCATCTCTGATACCTGCGCGCCACCGATGCGCAGGCCACGGCAGCCGGCTACATCGATCAGTTTCCAGGCGCTGTGGCCGGGCGGATTCTTGAAGGTCGATCCCCCCGTCTTTTCGCGGATCGGCTGGGCGGTCTCGCGATGGGATTGTACCTCATTCATCCGCGCCCGGATCGCCTCCGGGGGATTGTGCCGACCGCGAAAGCGCGCCCGCGTGAAGATGATCGAAGAGTCCACCGCAGAATTTCGGTAGGTGAATTTCATGTCCGCCAACGACAGGCGATGTCGGGACCCGTCGCGGCCAACACCTTCGGCCTCGATCAGCACGTCCTTCGTCTCGGCGCCATTGGCTCCGGCATTCATGCGCAACGCCCCGCCAATGGTGCCGGGAATGCCGAAATAGAATTCGAGACCGCCAAGCCTGAATCCTTCAGCGGCCTCCGCGACGCGGCGATCGAGTGCGGCCGCACCTGCGGTGAGGACGTCGCCATCCGCCGTCACCTCGCCAAAGCCGCGCGGCGAAAGACGGATCGCCACGCCTTCGAGCCCGCCATCCCGCACGATCAGATTGGATCCGACGCCCAGGACGTAGATCGGAATATGCGACGATAGATGACCGAGGAAATAAGCCAGATCCTCCGCATCCGCCGGCGTGAACAGCACCTGCGCCGGACCGCCGACGCGAAACCAGGTGAGTTCGGCGAGCGATTGATTGGCGAGGAGCCGCCCCCGCAACGCCGGCATCGCGGCTCTGAGTTCGGGCGTGATGTCTGGAAAGCTCACGCAGCCGCCCTCAGCATTTGATGCCCTTCCCTCGCCAAG
>Ga0207647_10001689_pt1 | contig 17020 bp, 40 predicted proteins | sample KBSCornC2_FD_184295 | JGI IMG/M metagenome (GOLD analysis project Ga0207647, IMG submission 184295) | Corn rhizosphere microbial communities from Kellogg Biological Station, Michigan, USA - C2 (SPAdes) (version 2) | ecosystem: Host-associated > Plants > Roots > Rhizosphere ...
CGGAAGGTTTGGTGATCATCCGCGCCCCTACACAATCCGCAAGCCGTCATTTCTGGTGAAGGACGAAACCGGAAAAACGGTTGCGGTGATACAGCGTTTCCCGCGTTCCAACTATGACGACGCGGTCATGCAATACGGATCTGAAAAGCCGTTCACGCTAACGCAGACGCTGTTTTACCATATGTCCGGATATGGGCAGGGGATTGCCGCAGATGCACCCACATATCGCCGCGATGATCTGGCCAGCGCATTGAATTATTGCTTTGGTCCAGATCATCCCATGACCGCCGCAGCCGATAACCTGACTGTGGAGCAGGCAGCATGAACCGGGAATCGATCGCAGCAGCGTTCAACCGTTCGCGCATGGCAACGGCTATCGGCCGCCGCACTGAAAAGGAACGTGCCGCCGCGTTGGCAGCCTTGCGCCTAGCCGCAACCGATATCGCGGCAACGTGCCAATTCGATCATGGCGAATTTATGCGGGAATGCGGTTTCTAATGCCGCGCCAGATGCATCCAGCGCGACGCCAGGCAATCGAAACCGAAAGCCGGCGATACATAGGCGAACCATGCCGCCGCGGCCATGCCGGCGAACGATATACGTCAACCGGCGGCTGCTGCGACTGTCAGACCGTGTTGACGCGGTCATGGCGTGGCCAGGCAGCGCGGCCGCCGGCGATGGCGGATGATTTCGATAGTTTGTGAGGGAGTCCGTATCATGCCACAATTTAAGATTGTCACATTCAACCGGAAAGATAAGGCGCGCAAACCGTCAGTTGAAACCGTCGACGGCCGCGCATGCCGCCTTTATATTGGTAACATCCAGCATCGGTTTTTCATCCATCGGGACGACCTGGACGGGCCGGTTTTGAGCGATGAACGCAGCGGCATGCGCGTCGGCAAGCTAGAGCCAATCAAAGTTAGGCATTTCCGCAGCTATTATACCATGACAGATCGCGCAGCCGCTGAGATTTTGATAGCGGATATTGTGGCCAGGCATGGCGCCGAATCCGTCCGGAGTAAGATCAACGCGGCACCAGCCATCGCGGAATTAGAATCAACTAACACGTGACTCAGAAGCCGATTTCCCTTATTCAAGTAACAGTTGAAAACGAGGAGCGAGTCGAAATGGGAAAATTCATCGGATACGCAGCGGTAATCGCGTTTGCGGTAGGCGTGCTGCAGGTCACAATCCCGGTTTTTCAGGCAGCCGCAGCACAGCTCGAAATGGCAACGCGGGTTCCGCCGGCTGGTATCTGAGTCACGTAACACGAGAATATGGGGAGTAACGAATATGGCTAACAGGTTAAAGGCATATGTGCGCCGCACTATCCTGAGTAGCGCGAAGGAATATGCATATCCGAAAACCCGCCGCACGGCAGAGTCGACGCGTCAGGCATTCACGGATGCAATGCGCGGCACTGATACCGGTTGGTGGACTGACTTGATCTATACGGCGCCAATGCTGGAGATGGCGCGGAAATATGCCCGCGACATCATCACCGCGCTGAATGAGTACCAGGACGCTACGGGCGAAACTTATACTCACCGCGTCCACGGCGAACGGGATCGCACAGCAAGCGATATAGCGGTTTCGGTTGCGTGCAACCGGCTGCAGCGCGGCGGCGCCTACACATTGGCCGATTATCACGGCGAAAACGGCGACGGCCGGGCAACGGGCGCGGCAGACTCGCTAATCGGTTTGCGGTTTGCGGTTGAATGGTACGCGGGCGAATTGGCGCGCGACTATTGCCCGGATTTGTGAGGGGAGTCCGTATCATGCAAACGGTAACTGATTCCTATCTCATAGGGATTCGCGAAGGACGCAGCCTGTTGCGTTCAATTCAGGCGCGCGGTGAAACTGTAACGCGCCAGGACATGGAAGCATTTGCTGCCAACTGCAGCGCGCAACTGTGTCGCGGCTTCGCCCGCGAATTGTCCGACGTTTTCCGCGGCGAGCTGGATTTTTGGCGCAATCAAATCCGCAACGCGGCCGCCTAGTCACGTATTACGGGAGTATTTCACCCATGGAAAAGCTACCAGTAATTTTCCGCACGGAACCGGGAGACCGCGAAGCCGGACTCGTCGCCATATTCCCGACGCTATGCGAGGGATATGCCGGCTACCATATGCGCTGCTATGCCCATATCGGGCAACATGGCAGCGCGTCGCTGGATTATTACCGCACCGAGACCGTTCCAGCGAAGCCGGAGGAATATGCCGATTTGTTGCGGGAGATCCGCGGCATCTATGAAACCGGCGAAGATTCGGTTGAGCTGGTAATTTATCGCCGCATAACGCCGCAACATCGCGCCGCGTTCATCCGCGAAGCCAATCGGATGGCGAACGCATGACTCACATTCCGGACGAAACCGAAACGCGCCGCGTCATGCACGAAACCGGCATGGCCAGGCTGCAGGCAATCCGCCACCTGCAGGCGCGTGAAACAATCCGCCGGCACATCTTGCGGCCGGTTTACGGGAAACGGGAGTCCGTAGTATGATTCAGGCAGGCAAAAAACTATGGAATGGTGCAACTGTGACTCCGCAATTGGCAGCAGCCTATAACCGGATGTCGGAACGCATTGCGGCTTATGAACGCGAAGGGCTGTCGGCTCCGGAGCAATTGCTTAACGGCCGTCACAACCTAATAGCGAACGTGCCGCCATGCTAATGCTGCTAGGCGCCCTAATCGTGATATGCGTTGCCAGCTCAACGGCAGCCGATCGCGCTGAAGCCAGGGAACGACTCCGACGAGTCACGCGGCCGCTATGGCCGCCGGTTATCCTGATATGGGCAATTCTGATATCCGGGATAATTGCCAGATAAGAGACCGGCCGCGCGGGAAACCGTGGCGGCCGTTTCCGTGTCACTCGGCGCCAGGTTGCGTTGCGGCCGCTATGGCGTCGACAGGCAGCGGATAGGGATGGAGACCCGTTCCACGGCATGTGGGGCAATCCGCCACGGTGGGCGCCGCTTCACAGTATGGGCAGCCAAGGGCGGCCGGTTGCGCTGCTAATCGATCTAGCGCGCCACGCGCGGCCGCGGCTGCCTGGATACGCGCGGCGCGTCGATCGGGCTGCATGAGATGGACTCCGGTTGATGGATAGCAGGCAGCGCCTAAACCGCGCTGCCTGAGCCGGTTCCGCCGTGGGCGGATCGACGCGCCTGCCGATGCAGCCGCCGCGCGGCCGGGATCTCCCAACCATAACGCAGCGGCTGCTGTCGGGTCGCACGACAGCCTGACAGGCGGTGACGCTGATACCACGGAACGCCCCTCGGGGAAATGGGCCTCGGAGAAACCCTGACCACCGTCCCAGGGAAACCCCTCGGGGAAATCGCAACCGACCGCCCGGAGAAATCAAAATCAACTAACAGTTGACTGAAACCCGACGCGTGATTACGAATCAATCATTACGTGATTCTAAGAGGGAGTTGAGGTCATGGTGCAGTGGGGTGATCCGATACCGGTCGACGGGCAGCGGCCGACATGGTTGGCTGATGATGACCTGATCCAGTGGAGTGAATCAGCAGAACGTCTGTGGCTGCCACGTCGCGGCATCAACGCCTCCTTCTATGATCAGAGTGATTACGACGAAAACATCAAATTCATCCGGCTACCCGTCGACCACTGGGCCTACCCGGCAATCCAGAAGGGGTTCACCCCATGGCAGGGTGGTGAGGCTGCACCCGATGACTGGGATGGTGGTCAGGTGTTACATCGGCAACCGACCGCGCGAACAGACGGCCGGTCAAACCATCACTGGATACACGGAACCCCCGGTGGATTGCATTCTGCTTCCGACATCATCGGCTACAGGAAGCACTCGACCGAGCATACTATCGTCAACGTCATTAAGGAAAATCGCGACACTGTTCGTGCCGCTTTGGCTGAAGACCCCGTTGAAACCCTGAAGCAGGCAGCCCCTGCATCGCACCGCGGGACGATCGGCATCGGGTCGAGGTTGAAGAGCTTCAAGTGGCACGAACACTCACCGCCGAAACCGGAAGGTGGTATCCTGTTGCACCCGTGGCCTGGTCCACCTGCCCCGCAACCCAGCATCACACCCGAGTTCATCGCGCTGGTGGTCACCGAACGCGACGGTCTCCGGAAGCGTGCCACCGACCTGCTGAACGCGAATAACGGGTTGGTGCAGGAGCGCCGTGACCTGGCTGCCGAGCTGGAGTCGATGCGCGGCGCGTTCGAACGGTCACAGGATGATCTGGCGACGTTGCGCGCCGAAGCGGATGAACGGTCGCAGGCGATGATGTCGGCGCCGGCGCGCGAGATGGTTCCCGACCACCTGACGATCACGATTACCGGGCCGCAGGGTTGCGGGAAGACAGTGCTCGCGAAACGGCTTCGTCATGTATTCCGTCTGTGGGGCGCGCAGGTCGAGGGCGACGGCAACGAGCAATCGGCGAATGCCGCTGTTCGCGACACCATAAACGGCAAGCAGGTCACCGTCATCGATGGCGAAACGCCGTCGGCTGCGCCCGATGGGGTAGCCGAGGAAGCACCTGAATATGTTTTCGGGCCGTGGTTGTACGTAAGCGATGGTTCCACGCCAGAAATACCTGCTGGAACTTCCTACCAGATATCATGCCGATCGAGCGGGTGGGTAAATCCTGCCATTTTATCCGGGCCGGTAACCGAAGCCGCGGGCTGGTTGAACACGTCTTACCGATGCGCATACCGCATCGGCGAGTGGCATCCTCACCACCCCGGAGAAATGCCGGTCACCGGCGACACGCAGGTCCAGGTCTGCACCCGGTCAGGCGATATCCAGCCTGCCGCCCGCGCCGATGAGTTCGAGTGGGAATCGCTGACGGCCAGCGTCGTCGCGTTTCGGCCGGTTTCTGCGGCGGTCAGCGTAACGTCACCGGGTTACCTGTGGCTCGGCGCCGAGGCCGCAGAATGACCGGCCAGAACCTGTGCGCCATGTGCGAACGGCATCCGGCGCCTGCTGATCACGGGATGCTCTGTGAGCGCCACCGGGCCGAAGATAACGCCCTCAACGAGATGGTAGCCAGAGCCGCTACCGAAAAGCGGGAGTCGGGGAAATGAGTGATACGGCAGCAGTATATCTGAACGATTGGGCCGAAAGCGGTCAGGCCGGCATGTTGGAAGACTTCGGTATCGGACCTGACGCGCTCAAAGGCGCAGAAGTGCTCGTCGCTTCGTACACGTATGAGGATTGGTCAGGTGATGCCTACGTGCTTTTCAAGCGCGACGGCAAGTTGTGGGAAGTCCACGGCGGCCACTGCTCATGTTACGGTCTCAGCGAAGGCAGTTACTACGGCGATGAGGCATCTCAGACACAGTGGCAACCGGAAGAAACCTCCGCTGAAGCGATCCTGCACCGCATCGAGAAGGGAACTTGGGGCGAGGAAGCCAAGGTCGCAGACATCGTTCGCACTGCTCTAGGACTGGAGTCGGAGAAATGAGCGACACCATCCAAGCGCTGCGGCGGCTGCGCGATGCCAGCCACACTATGCTCGGCCTCATCGATCAGATCAATGCGAAGCACGGCGAGCATTACGTCGGAAACTCGTTTGAGGTCGGTCGGGCCATCGCGCAGGCGGATACGGTTCTCAATTCGGTAGCGGCACAGGCTACTGCGGTGACCCCCATACCCCAGGATCAGGGGCTACGGGATGCGCTGGAGAAGAAACTGATCGAAGCGCAGGCCATCGTCTCATGCATGGCCCACCGGCCCAGCTGCGTTTTAGGCGACGACATGTGCTTGTGTGGACTTTCCCAACTTGATCGCGTTCTGCGCCTGCCAGCGGAGACCACTCTCCCCCAGCAAGCCGCGACCGACGAAGGGGATGGGTTGGTCGAGAGGATCGCTAAATGGCTTGAAAAACAGCGCCAGACCACGCCGGGGCATGGATGGGAATTTGCTGGTGCGTTGCGACATGACGCCCATCTGTTCTCCGCCCCCACATCCCAGCCACCCGCAGCAGAAACGAGGATGGCTTTGGAGGCGCTGATTGAAAAGCGTGTGCCAAAAGGAATGGACCAATGGGTCCGCGATCTTGCACGGGAGGCGTTTGAACTCGCCGCCCTCACGCAACCCGAACCCACAGCCCAGCAAGGGGGTGAGGAATGAGCGAGGACGATGTTCGCGCCATGATCCTTCGCAAAGCCAAGCGCCATATCAAGAAGAAGGGCGGCACGGGCGTTACGGTATGGGGCAAGGTACATGGGCTACCGAGAGGCCACCTAAGCGAATTTATGAACGGCCAACGCGGGCCAGTGACAGCGATACTGGACGCGCTCGGCCTTGAATGGCGCATCTGCCGTAAAAGGAAATCAGCATGAGCGAGGAATTGCACCGCGCGCTGCGGAAGATCGTCTGTGAATATGAAAACTCCCGAGATGACGCCTTTCGAGGCGCTGGCTCAAATCGAACACGCCAGGAGTGTGCTGGTCGCCCGCCATCTGGCGAAGGTCGCCCTGACCGGCTTGAAAGGGATTTCCAATGACTGATGTTTTGAGAAAGGCTCTTGAGCCATTCGCCGCTATCAAGATGGGTGACGATGCAGATTGCAAGACGGAGATTGTTCCGAACGGCTATTCCGACCCAAGGGACTGGCGCAACCACATCAAGCAGGCCCGCGCCGCCCTCACGCAACCCGAACCCGCAGTCCAGCAAGAAGATGAAACGGTTCGCTGCTCAAAATGCGACAATCCCGACATGCGGATGTGCGACTGTTCGCTGCCGAGCCGAGTTGAGCCAACCCAGCAAGGGGGTGAGGAAGGGGTCAGCAGGATCATGGACGCCATCGTTGAGGGCATCATGTCCATGGACCGGGACGAGTTGATGAAGTTCGTCACGCCTGAAGATATTTCGACTGTCAAATCCACCATTGCGGATGCGATCGCCAAGGCGGCTAAGGATCGTGAAGCCCTGTCATCCCGGCAAGCAGCGGGGGAGGCAGAGGCGGTTGCGCTCCGTGTGGCGGCCGAAATTCCAGCGGCCATTGAGCTATGGTTTTTCCGCGACCTTGGTGAAACACAGCGCCGCCAGCTTATCAATTGGTGCGGCTTCCCCGGCGTCGAAGCTAATGGCGAGGACTTTCAACGCAAGGCACTCCGCTCGATCCTTTCCGCCATCGCTACCCCACAGCCGACAGAGACGCAGCGGATCGTTGCTTGGCAACCGATTGGCGAATGGCGCGAGGTCGAACAAAACATGATGCTCAAGGGCCTGCGCCGCTCGCCCAAATATTACCCGGTCATCGGTGAAGTATGCCGCGTTTCCGGCCCTAACTGCGACGACGCAGACGGCTACACATGGCTGGAGAAAGAGGTTTTGTGGCGCGATGAACTGTTCATTGTCACGCGCTCCAAAGGTTGCTGGCCAACCATTACTAAACTGGAATTGGCCCTGTTCGAACCGCTCCCTACCAGCGGCGAGCATCTAGCGGGAGAGCAGCAATGAGCGAGGAACGCTTAAAGCCCGGCTATTATTGGGCCAAGCTCAAGACGCCCAGCGGCGGCACGATCTACGGCATAGACGGGCATCCGAGCGGCGTTCGCATCGAGCCGGAAATGAACGATGACGGATCATGCGCTTGGGCATCCACGCGGTGGGAGATTGTCGAAGTCTGGGACAATAATGCGCCTGACGATCCAGAGGAATATGTTGGCGTTTCGGTTCCCGGCCTCCCTGTCACGCAATGGCCGCAGGACTTCTTCTGGGGGCCGCGTGTCGATGCCGCATCGCCGGATGCCCCACCACCCCCATCCCTGCATCGTGAGCCGATAGAGGCTGACCGGGAGGCGGATTACACGGCGGCCGAAATCGAGTTCATGCAATGCCTGCTCGACCGCTATTCAGAAGGCGGAGGGGCAATCCCCCTGGTTGACGATCACAGATCGTTCATGGCGATCGTTCGCAAACACTATCCAGCCCACCGCCTTGCGTTCTCCACGCCAGCAGCAAGCGATGCGGAGGGGAACACACCATGACCCGCAGCATCCCAGCCTATTTCGCAGCGCCGTGGGTCTACCTGGAGCGCGCAGCCATTCAGTGGGAGTTGTTCCTGCTACGCAATAGACTGGCCGAAACCCTGTCACCCGACCAGTTCGTGACCGCGATGCAGCGAGCGTCAACCCTGCAGGAACGGCTGCTGGAAACCGGACTGCGCGGCATCTGGCTGACGCCTGTGGATCTGCTCAGCCGGGTAGCGGCGCTGTGAGAATCGCGGTCACAGGTGGTCGCACCTACAGCGATCGAAAACGGGTCGAGGAAACCCTGAACCAGATCCACGCAGCGACGCCGCTCGATGTCCTTATTCACGGGGCAGCGAGCGGCGTCGACACCTTGGCGCGCGACTGGGCGATCAAGAACGGGGTGCCGCATGACCCCTACCCTGCTGCGTGGGACGATATCGACGCGCTCGCAGGGTTCACGAGGAATACGCGCATGATCCTTCAGGGCGTCCCGCACCTGGTTGTGGTGTTCGCCGGTGGGACTGGCACACAGCATATGCGCGGCCAGGCACTGCGCCACGGCGTTCCGATTTTAGATGTTGAACCGTAGTCACGTAAGAGGATATTTTATAATGGTGGTAAGTGATTATGTTGTCGGGCACGGGACGACTAGCGTTGCGCGGGAAATCGAAGATGACGGCTTCGTGACGGTCGTTCCTGATGTGTCGTCGCAACTGGTTGTCGAGGAAAGCCTAGAGGCCCGCCTACTGCGTCTCTGCGGTGAGATCCACGCCGACAACATCGCTGCCGGTTGGTGGACTGACCTGCACACCGGGGAATCGATCCTCGCAACCCGCAACCGGCCTGAGATCATGATGCTGATCGTGTCCGAGCTGTCGGAAGCCAGTGAAGGTGCCCAAGAGGGCTTGCGGGATGATAAACTGCCGCATCTACGGATGTTCGATGTCGAACTGGCCGATGCCGCCATTCGGCTGATGGACGTGCTCGGCGCAGATGGTGCGAAGTCGTTTGCGGACGCGGACGGCCTCTGGGTTGATTACATCCGCTTCAAGGATGCCGACGTCGTGCTGATGCTGATCGTCAATCACATCAGCGCCGCCATGGAGCGCTACCGGAAGGGACAGCGGGATGAATATGTCCAACGGCTTGCGGGCGCGCTGCACATGATCTTCGACCTGGCCGAGGCGTATCACATCGACCTGTTCGACATCATCGAGCAGAAGCGCGCCTACAACCGCCAACGTGCAGATCATAAGCCTGAGAACCGCCGCGCCGCCGGTGGGAAACAGTTTTGAACCTCACCCTCTACCTCGCAGCCTTCGGTGCCGGTGCCCTCGTGGCGGCCGGCATCGTCATGGACACCGGCCACACCTTCACCGCGCTGGCGCTGCTTGCCGTGGCAACGGGTTTCGGGGTGGCGATCGCAGCAAGGACGACGACATGACAGCAATATGGTTTCTGGTTGCCTGGCTCACGCCGCTGGGTGCGATCGTGACGTTTCTGGGGTGGCACCACCAGCGGCAGAAGCGCCGTCGACAGGAGATCATCGACCGGGTGTGGGGTATCCAGCGGCCTCGACCGTAGCAGTAGCAGCAACCACATACGGGCGGCCTCTAACAGGGTCGCCCTTTTTGATTCACGTGATACGTGATTCTCAATTGACGCGTTTCTAGAATCCACTTACGGTTGATTCTGTAGCCGGTGATTGAGTCGCTGGCGGATCAATCGAAAGGGGTTTCTGATGAGCAGCAAGTTGAGGCGGACGCAGCGTCGCCTGATGAAGCAGTCCGGCGTCGAACTGGTTCCGGTGATCGTTCACGACAATGACGGTCGCGAGAAGAAGGAGTATCGCTATCCGCTCGTGACTGGCGTCGGTGTTCGCCCCAACGACGGTCGCCCTGCAGGGTACGAGAAACCTGTCCGCAAGCCCTGGCAGCGCAAGGAGCGTTCGACGATCGTCAGCGCACCCGGAACCGCGCGCAAGGGTGAGGACCGTGATCGGCCATGTCGTGATCTGCCTGCCACGGCATCCAAGGAACTCCGCAAGGCGCTTCATGCAGCGAAGATGCAGTTCAAGCGCAACCGGCCGCAGGGACATGTCGATAACAGCGTGCGGATTACGAAGAACGCCGACCCGGTCTACCGGAATGGTGGCGCGATCACGGGCGACGGTAAGCGGTCCAAGAAATTCCGCTCGAAGAAGGCGGCCTGACCATGAGTGGCTGGGAAATCTTCCTGCTCTGCACCACCGTCGCCTCAGCGACATGGTTGGGCCGCGAGCTGGCACGTCGCCAATTCGGCCTGTTCGAGGCACCGTTCACTGCGTTCAGTGTGCTGATCGGCATCCTGATACTTGCGACAGGCAGCGGCGATAAGGTGAAGCCTTTCGTACCCACCAAGCCCGTCACCGACATTGATGCAACGGGAGGCCGGTGATGGGTTGGCCACAGATCATCTACCTTCTGCTCAATTTCCTCGCGATGGGATACTTAGCCGCGAAAGGTCGAGTAGAAGCCACGTTTGCCGGCACCACTCTTACGTGGGTCAGTGTGACGCTGCCGCTGCTCTACTGGGGAGGGTTCTTCGGATGACCTGCCCGCTGGTCCTCACCTACCCGAAGCTGTTCGACCCTGTCGCCCGGCCACGGGTGGTCGCAGCGCTGCTGTCAGCCGGATCGAACGGCATCACCCAGCCCGCCGACGGCGATCGCTGGTTTCAGGCCGACGTCAACGAAATGGTCACACGTGGCTGGGTCGTGCAGCACCAGATGCGGGTCGATCGGCTCTGGTACTACCGGCTGACGGTCTCCGGTCGCGACACTGCCGACCGGCTGCGTCGAGAAGGTTGGAGTTTTGACGGCTTCGACACCTGGCACAACGACACGCTGATGAGGATCGCGGCATGATCGTCACATACATCGCGCGGGGGTTGCTCCTGCTGCTACTCAGTTTCTCGTTGACGATGGCGTATCGCAGCCACGGGAAGATTCTGCGGACACCGTTCAACGGTTACTTCGCTGCAGGTCTCGCGGTGGTCGAGGGGTTGCTGATCTGGTTGGCAGGGGGGTTTGGCTCATGGGCGTAGACTGCCTCACCTGCGGCCGGGCCAACGTCACGTTCGCCGACAGCGTGGATCTGTGTAACCGTGTTCATTGCGGCGCGTTCGACCACTGGAAGCGGTCGGTGCCGAAGCCTGAGACGAAGACGGACGTTGATGATTACTGGATCGAATGCCGCGACGCATACGACGCCGGTGATCGGATATGCAACTACATCAACAGTCTCGACACCGAGGCGTTGACTGCTGACCGTGTCCGATCCAGCATCTACGGCTTCGCACTTCGTCTGCGGTCACCCAGCGGCGTCAAGCCGGGTGCGCAGTCACGCACCGACTCCGCCATCGAGGTTGCCCTGAACATCCTCATCGGCGCCACGGTCAGCCTGACTGCGCAGGCACTCATCTTCCCCGCCTACGGCATCCATGTCGGTGCCGCCACGCACATCGCGGTGGTCTGGTGGTTCACGGTCGTCTCGGTTGCTCGACAGTACGCGCTGCGTCGGCTGCTGAATGGCCGGTCGCCGTGGCAGGCGCTTAAATCGAAGTTCAGTTAGCCCCTCCGGGTATTCGACACTCGACAACGGCAGCGGGTGTGAGGGTCATCATGCGGGTTCTACCCCGTCAACGCCGGCCGGAGGCGGCTGTGGATCATAAGTGACCGGCGAATGGTGACAATGCCGCACAGTTTTATTGGGAGCACGTTGAATGTCTGTCCGTCTCATCGCTATCAGTCGCCCGGTCATCAGCGACGTTCCAGGCACCGCCGAGCTACTGGCGTTCTGTGCCAGGGTATCGTCGACCGCCAATCAGTTGAACCACGAGACCGGCGGAAAGCTGCTGCGGTCGCTGGTGAACCGGAAGGAGTGGTCGCCGCTGGAGATGATCAGCCTGACGATGGAGATTGAGACGACGCGTGACATTGCTCGTCAGATCCTGCGTCACCGGTCATTCAGCTTCCAGGAGTTCAGCCAGCGGTACGCGGTTGTCGATGAGCCTCCCGTATTGCGCGAGGCGCGGCTGCAGGACACGAAGGATCGGCAGAACTCGTTGCCAACCGATGACGCGATTATTGGTCGCGACTGGCTGCACAACCAGCAGAATGTCTGGGATACGGCTATGGAGGCGTACCAAGACGCACTGAACCGCGGCATCGCCAAGGAAGTCGCCCGCTCCGTGCTGCCGGAAGGTATGACGATGTCGCGCCTCTACATGGCCGGCACGCTGCGCAGTTGGATTCACATGCTCGACCTACGCTGCGACCGTAAGACGCAGAAGGAGTTTCGTGTTCTCGCCTTCAAGATGCGGGACATAATCGCCGACCAGATACCCGAGATTGCCGACCTTCTACCGCAGACGGTGACCGATGCCGCGTGAAAGCAGCATTCGACCGGTAAAGATCTACTTCGGCCGCACCGACTGGCATCCCGAGGAGCAGTGGCTGATGGAAGCGATCGACCTGGAAATCCAGCAGACGCGCGTCTTCGCCATGCGCGACATGCGGAGGGCTGACAATGCAACCATACATCCGGTCATCTGAAGTGCTGTGGCGCAGCGACCCCGAAGTAGAGGCAATCCGCAAGCTGGAAGGCTGGCGTGACTTCCACAGGCTCTGCGGGCAGCGCGGCTTCGCGTTCGACCGGACAGAGCGCCAGGGGAAGCGCGGTCCCTATGTGACCATGGTCTTCGAGGTCAAGCCGTCACGTCAAGGCGGGTCGCTGACCTTCAAGTTGGCGGACGGCCAGGCCAAGACGCCGCTGCATTCCGTGATCGACGCCTACCGCAAATCTGGTCGCACGTTTCTGGAAGCCGACCAGTGTGTCGAACGGATGCTGGGAGCGGGTGACCCCTCCCCTGCCCCGGCAGCCGGTGATGATTTCGACACGTTGATGTCTGACGATTTTGAGGAGTTTCTGTGAGGAAGCACCGACCATGTCGCGGCCGTCGAGACTACGCGTACCCGCACAACTTTCCACGCCATCATCCACTGCCGCGCGACGAGTCTCCGGTTGCTGATGCTCGGTTCGTCAAATGGTCGCGCATCAAGTGGCTGCGTCAGAAGATGCGCGGTCATCGCTATCATCGACCTCGCAGCCGCCCGCTGCCGATCGGACGCATTCAGTTTCATCGCTCATGGTCGACCTGGTTTTACAGCCTCGTCTTCCGTCCAAATCAGGAGTTCTTATGACTACCACACAGCCGAGGCTGATCGGTCTCTGCAGCCCCGCGATGTTCAGCGGGAAGACGACGGCCGCCGACTATCTCTGCCTCAATCATGGGTTCGAGAAACTGTCGTTCGCAACCACACTGAAGAAGATGACGGAAGCATTCTTGCATCAACTCGGCATGAGCGCCCTGGAAATCGCGCAGCGTACCCGCGGTCACCGGAAAGAGGAAATCGTCCCCGATATCGGTGTCAGCGCTCGCCGGGTCATGCAGTCACTTGGAACCGAGTGGGGCAGGAAGTGCATCTACGATTCGCTCTGGATCGATATCACCATCCAGCAGGCCGCTCGGCTGATGGCCATGGGCCACAGTGTCGTGATCGACGACATGAGGTTTCCGAATGAGCATGACGCGATCCATGCCGCCGGTGGCGATACCTGGCGCATCGTGCGACCGGATGCGCGGGTGACGGTTGCGCATGCGTCGGAGGGGCAGCTTGATCTGATCCACATGCCCGAAGTGTTCAACGGGGGATCGGTTGCCGACCTACATGAAACGATTGATCGTGCCCTCATAATCAACTAATAAGAGAGTTTCACCATGGTAGATATCGCCGAACCACCACCTCTCCAGGATCATCGCTTCGGGGAACTGTTCAAGGGGAAACACTACGCTTTTGCGCGGGGCCTCACCATCAATCCGACCCATCTGCCGATCGCGCTCGATGCGATGCTCGAAGACGGATGGGCGCTTAAGGCCATCTTCGGCCAGACCGATGCGGTGAAGATCGGCTTCATTTTCAAGCGGGTGACATCATGCTGACCACAGAACAGATTCAGGACATCGTCGCGGACGCACTGGAGGAAGCCGGTCACGGTAACACTGACTTCATCCTCAGTGCGCGCGAAGGCCGCCAGAACGACGGACCCTTCATGCGCGGCGCCTTGGCTGTCCGCGATGCGCTGGAGCAGTCAGAACAATGAGCGATTTCGCAGCCGCCGCCCGACGCTATCGGCCCGCGATGCTGCGATACGCTCGCAACCTAACGCCGGCTGACATCGACGGGGACGACGTGGTCCAGGAAGCACTGATCACGGCCTGGGAGATCGGGATCACAGACAAGCTGGGAATGTTGCGACTCACTCGATTCGCCGCGGCACGCGCCCGGCGGCCGGTGACCAGAACAGGGATCAACCAATATGCCGGGCCGCATGCTGCGACCGACCTGGTCCGGGAGTCTTACGACGCCGAGGCGGACGGCCGCGCGGTGGCGCCGCAGCAGGGCCTCGCGTTGTACGTCGAGCAGCTTCGCCGACACTTCGAGGGGTTGGGGCCGGCGCAACAGGACGGACTCAGCGGACTGGCCGACGGGTTGACGGTTGGCGAAGTGGCCGAGCGCCACGGTCGAACCGTCGCTGCCACCAGTGCGGCCATCAGTTTGGGTCGGCAGCGGCTCTGCCAGAAGCTGGGCATTGCGCCCGGCGAATCAATTTCCACGTGATATCGGAGGGACCAATGAGCAGCATCGGACACAATTCTGAGGGTAACGTCGCGGCTGAGCAGTTGCGCCTCTTCCTGGAACGCATCGAGCGCTTAGAGGAAGAGAAGAAGGGCATCAGCGACGACATCAAGGATGTCTACCTGGAAGCCAAGGCGACCGGCTACGATGTGAAGACGATGCGCTCGATCGTCCGGTTGCGGAAGATGGAGATGCACGCGCGGCAGGAAGCCGAAGCCCTGCTCGACACCTACAAAGCGGCCCTCGGGATGCTCTGACGGTGAGCAGCCTCGAAACCTACATCCGGCAGCTCGCTGACCAGGACAATGTCCGCATCCACCTCTGGCAGACGAAAGGCGGGTTCTTCCAGGCCAACGTCAGCGAGAACGCGATCGGCGGCGCATGGACCTGCCACGCGGCTCCCGACCCCATCGAAGCGCTCACGGTGGCGCTGCGTCTCCGGGCAACCGGCGCCGGCGGCCGCACGGTGTTGTTCGACGAGGATGCGCCGGCGGTAGTGACCGAGGCTACCACAGACCCGCGCCAGGTCGACATTGAAGAGGCGATCGCTGCGACACCCCTCCCCCGCCCTGCTGACGATTTTGAGGATTTCCTGTGACGCTCATCGAAGCTGGACCGTTCGCAGGTCTTCCGCGCAACCACTTCGGCGTCATAGAGGCTGACCCAGCTTGGTCGTGGGTTAATTTCTCAGGGAAAGGCGCTGCACCGCATCGGACAGCCGAGGCACCTTACCCGGTGATGACGCTCGATGAGATGAAGGCGCTGCCGGTCGCCGATATCGCGGCGAAAGATTGCCTGCTGCATATGTGGGTGATTGGCAGCCACCTCGACCAGGCCATCGAACTCGGACGGACTTGGGGCTTCACGTTCAAGTCCGACGGTCTCGTGTGGGTGAAGACCGGCAAGAACGACTCAACGGTGCGACCGATCGGCATGGGAAAGTGGGTGCGGAAGCAGGTGGAATATGGCCTGTTGTTCAGCCGCGGGCGGCCGAGCCGCCTGGATGCCGGTGTCCGCCAGCTCATCGAGGCCGAGGAGATGGTGATATATGCGCCGAAGCGTGAGCACAGCCGCAAGCCCGATGAGCGCTATGAACGCCTAGAGCGGCTTGCGGCCGGTCCTCATGTTGAACTGTTTGCGCGCACAGAACGGCCGGGCTGGTCGGTCTGGGGTAACGAGACGCAGAAGTTTAGAGCCGCAGGTGACGACTTCGACTCGCTACTGGTGGACGATTTCGACGAGTTGTGACGCTGTTCAGGCTTTGTCAGTCTTCATATCACTAAGAATGTCGCGTTTCACGCCCTCAGCAATGAGTCGTCGAATCGCGTCGGATCGCGACCAGATTTGAAGCCTAGCGCGATATTCGTCGAGCACGGCCATTTCGGCCGGGCTGATGACCAACTGAATACGCACGTCCTTTTTCTCCATTTTTGCCTGATGCCGCAACGCCTGCGGTGATGCAACATATAATAGTGAACTTACACATCTTGCAATCATGGCTCAAGTTTGGCAACTTCCGATTCGGAAAGCAAGGGGCTGAATGATCCCCATGGGGCTAAATAGGGGATTTCCTACAGCCCCGTACCTGTGAGAACAGATAGAGAACATTGATTCGCGGAGGATGTATGAAACAGTTTGATCTAAGTTGTATTTACACGTGTCGCGCTCATGTAAAATCAACTAAAACGAGTCCAATCAACCGCTTGCAGGAAGCGTTAAACATCGCATCTACAAGCCTTTTCCCTTACGTTATCGGCACTATTAACAAATGGTTAAAGAGGTGCTGCGTGACCAGAGCGCCTTACGCTTCGCCGCATTTCTTCAACTAAAACGTGAAAAGCACTTGTGCAACTTTGGCCACATGGCCAAAGTATTTTTCATGGAACCGAATCCACGGGGGATCGTTATGCTTGGTTTTTCTGGTGAAATGTCGCACCCACTTTCGTTCGTGCAGGTCAAGTGTGACGGCAAGACCGACTTCTGGGCACCTCGCAAAACGGGAGATTATGCGCAGGATTGCGATATCGGAACGAAATGTGCCGAGGAGCTTCTGGAATATCTCGAAGAAGCCCGCGACCACATGATCTTCAAGAGCATCTGCCTGGCGATTACCGACTCAGGAGCGGTCACAGGCACCGAAGTCGGCTTCTTCAGCCGAATCGGTATCACGCTGATCGGATTACCGACTCGCAGTTAGCCGGAAGTGGGTCAAGTCGAAGACGTTGTTATACATTGCATACCCACCGCGCAGGAGTTAGGCAGGATGCTTCCGTTACATAGGGGATACGATCTTGCTGCCCGCTCTTACCGATTACGA
>Ga0207647_10001690_pt1 | contig 17017 bp, 16 predicted proteins | sample KBSCornC2_FD_184295 | JGI IMG/M metagenome (GOLD analysis project Ga0207647, IMG submission 184295) | Corn rhizosphere microbial communities from Kellogg Biological Station, Michigan, USA - C2 (SPAdes) (version 2) | ecosystem: Host-associated > Plants > Roots > Rhizosphere ...
GGGCTCGTGTCGGGCTGGATCATGCGCGATATGGGCGGCGTGCTCGGCCTGTTCGGCTGGCAGTGGATGTTCATCATCGAAGGGGCGCCCGCGCTTATCCTCGGTCTGATTGCCGCGGTTTATCTCGTCGACGGTCCGCAGCACGCGCAATGGCTCACCGCTGATGAGAAAGCGCAATTGATCGCGCAACGCGACGAGGACCGCGCGGCTTTATCGCAGCCGTCGCACGCATCGCATTCATCGCGCTCGTTCACGCAGGCGCTGCGTAATCCGCGCGTCTATCTGTTCGCGTTCATCTATTTCTCGCTGACGTGCGCATCGTTGACGCTCAATTTCTGGATGCCGTTGATGATCCGCGACTTCGGCATTCGCGATGTTCTCGCAATCAGTCTGTACAGCGTCATTCCGAATGCAGTCGGCGCGGTCGGGCTGATTCTGATTGCTCGCCATTCCGATCGGCGCGGAGAACGGCGCCGGCACTTCGCGGTATGCACGATCGGCGGCGGCATCGCGCTTTCGCTTTTGACCCTGCATTTAAGCAGTTTTCCTGCGATGCTCGCGATTCTCTCGCTCGCCGCCGTGCTGATTTTCGCCGCGTTGCCGATCTTCTGGACGGTGCCGGCGAGCTATCTGTCGGGCACCGCGGCGGCGGGCGGCATTGCGCTGATCAGCAGCATCGGCATTACGAGCGGCATTGTGAGCCCGTGGGTGATCGGGCAGATCAAGACGCATACCGGCAGCATGGACAACGCGCTTTATCTGCTGACCGTGTTGCTGTTCACAAGCGGGATTGCATTGCTGCTCGGCGTGCCGAAGGAAACCAGACGGGTTTAACGGCGCGGTGCTTTATAAAAGGACCATCGTGTAGAGTCGCGGTAATTCCATTGCGCCTCGACTCTTGCGATGTCCGCCCTTATCGCCCCCGTTCCGCTGCAGCATGAAGGCCCGCATGACCTGTCGTTGTGGCGTGTCGATCTGTCATTCGACACGTCGCTCGACGCCGCGTCCTTTGCATCGCTTTCCGACGACGAGCGCGCGCGAGCACGCAGCTTCCGCCGCGCCGAAGACGCGCTGCGCTTCGCCACAACGCGCGCTGCGTTGCGCGAGTTGCTTGCGCAACATATCGGCGCCCATGCGCACGCTCTGCGCTTTACGGTCGATGCAAACGGGCGACCGCGTCTCGTAGATTCGACGGCATTCGACTTCAACGTGTCGCACGCGGGCGCATGTGGCTTGATCGCGATGTCGTCGGCGCGGCGCGTGGGTGTCGATATAGAGCAGTGCAGCGATACGTTCGATTGGCGCTCCATCGTCACGTTGACGCTTGATCCGCACGAGGCCGCGTGGATCGAGCGCCTTGATCGTTCCGCGCAAATGGCCGCGTTCTACGATGCATGGACCGCCAAGGAAGCGCTCGTCAAAACGACAGGCGTGGGCATTGCGCGCGGGTTGCAGCATTTGAGCGTGCTGCCGCGCGAAGGCCAGCGCGTGACGCTGCGCGGCTCGATTCCCGATGATATGCGTGCGATCGCCGCGCAATGGATAGCCGCGCCGCGCGGCTACGCGGCGTGTGTTGCGTGGTCGTCGACGCCGCTTGCTTCATAGCAAACCCACTGTTGGGCTCTTTTTGCAGCGCTTGTTATTGCGCCCATGACGCAACTAACGGTCAGCCTCGACCGGCGCCTCCGGGCAACGGCAGGAAGCGCTCGCAACGACTCCTCAGCGCGCATTAAACCTGCACAGACGGAATGCTCTTCATGCAGCGCAGCGCGAACATCGAGCGGCTATGACGAATGCCCGCGATCTTGTACAGCTTCTCGCGCAGGAAGCGCTCATAACCCGCCGTGCCGTCCACAGCCACCTTGACCAGATAGTCGTAATCACCGGAGACGAGATACGCCTCGAGTACTTCGGTGAGTGTCGCGAGTTCGGCGCCGAAACGCGCGAGCGCATCGTCGTCGTGTCGATCGAGTGTGACTTCGAGCAGAACGATATCCGCCAAGCCGAGCTTCTGCTGATCGAGCAGCGCAACGTAGCCGCGAATGTAGCCTTCGGTTTCGAGTTGGCGTGTGCGGTTCCAGCATGCCGTGGTCGACATGCCGACGAGTTCGGCGAGTTCCGCATTGCTCACGCGTGCGTTCTTTTGCAATGCGCGGAGGATTCTGCGGTCCTGATTGTCCAGCTCGCGGGTCCGGGTGTTCATGGGCTGACTCGGAAGATTGTTCGTTCAGACGTGATTCTATCGGAAGAACGTTCCGTTAGTCGCCGCGTGGCGCACCGCTTTAGGAAGCCTATCCAGCGAGCGTCCCGGTATATTTTTAGGGTGCATTCGCGCCCGGAGAACCGTCCGGATCGCCGATCTTATGGCGTCCACGCGCGGCCACAAGCCGCTACCGGTATGACGCTGCTTTTACCGAAGCAGCCTGAGCGGAAACCGCGGCGCTACCCCGTCGCAACGAACGCCCGCTCGGGCCCGAACGCATGTATGGCATTACGTGAAAGAGACGCGCGGCCACAGAAGGGCCGCGCCGTGGAGCGTGTTTCGAATGATCAATGGAAGATGAGGTACAGAATGACCAGCACGATCACCGGAACACCGAGAAGCCAGCCGAGTAGGTAAGGCATGATGTATCTCCTTTCGTATCGAGTTGGAATACGGAGAGCATTCAGCATGGGCCGTGCCTGAGGTGTCCGCGATATTCGTGTGATCAGTCTGTCAAAGCCGCATCACCGTCTAGCCGTTGTCGATGAACCCAGGATAGAGCGTCATGCCGCCGTCGACAAATAAGGTTGTGCCCACAACGTAGTCGCTTTCATCCGATGCGAGCCACACGGCCGCCTTGCCGATGTCTTCGACTTCACCCACGCGGCCATAAGGAATCAATTGCAGTAGCTTTTGCTCTGCCGTGTGAGTCTCCCACGCGTCGCGATTGATCTTCGTGCGAATCGCGCCGGGCGCAATCGAGTTGACGCGAATGCGCTCGGGCGCGACTTCCTGTGCGAGCGATTTCATGAACATCTGAATCCCGCCTTTCGACGCGGCGTAGTTCACATGCCCGGCCCACGGAATGACTTCGTGCACCGAGCTCATGCAAATGATCTTGCCGAGTGCTTTGGATGCGGATGTCGGCCCGCGTCGCCGGAACTCTTTGACAGCGGCTTGCGCAGTGAGAAACTGTCCCGTCAAATTGGTGCCCAGCACTGTTTGCCATTCTTCCATCGACATATCGGCAATAGCGCTGTCCCTCTGCAAACCCGAATTCGCGACGACGATATCCAGTGTGCCGAAGCGCGCGCGGCACGCGTCGAACATTGCATCGACATCGCCCGGATTCGATACGTCGGCTTTAACTGCGAACGCGGTGCCACCCGACTGGTTGATCTCGTCAGCGAGCTTCTCCGCCGATTCCGCATGCGAGTGATAGTTCAGCGCGACGGACGCGCCCGCATTCGCAAGCGCTCGCGCAACGCCATAGCCAATGCCGGAGCTCGCGCCCGTGACCAACGCAAACTGATTGGCGAGTAACTTTTCCATCGCAATTCCTCGGCGCTGAAAAGCGCATTCGTCTAGCTTCAGATGTAGCGAGGCCGCCGGATCTGCGAGCAGTTCACTGCATCGCAATCCGGCGGCCGGGCCTGCGTTTGACTTACTGATGTGAACGTGTCACCGCAATCGCTATATCACGCCGGCGACAAGCAGCACGATCACGACGATCAGCACGACGCCAAGACCACCCGTTGGCCCATAGCCCCACGAACGGCTATGCGGCCAGGTCGGCAACGCGCCAAGGAGAAGAAGAATCAGCACAACCAGAAGAATAGTTCCCAACATGTATGACCTCCGCTTGGTTGATGAAGCTCTCCTGTCCGCGGCTTTGCGCACTTACATAGTGAGCGCGCAAAGAGAAGACGGACCGGACAGCATCGTCACCTTTGAGGAGCAAGGCGTGTGCCCAACGCGGAACATACGCAGTGTCACGCCGCTAAAGAACCCGCGGTTCTGATGCGCGAAACAATCAGATCAGCGATGAACGCGACGCCAAGCGCCGCGGCGCCACACATGAAGATCAGCGCGTAGTTGTTATGCGAGTGCGAGAACAGATACGAGTAGCCATACCCGCCGAGCGCCTGGAAGAGAGCGAACGCTGTCGTCGCGCGGCTCCATGAGGCGCGCTGTTCCGTGTGATCGTGCGGCACGAGTTCATGAATGCGACCGAGCGCGAGCGGCACGATGCCGGGCGTGAAGACTCCGAGAATAACGGTCGACAGTGCCAGCACCCACGCATTGCCGGAAAGCGCGATCATCGCGACGGCCACTGCCTGCAGCAACAAAGCCACGCGATAAGCCTTGCCGTAACCGATACGATGCGCAACGTTGCCCGCGATCAGCGGCCCCGCGATGGCGGCGAGCCCGTACAACACCCAATAGTTCGCGCCGATTGCCGCGCCCCGGCCCAGACCGCGCGCCACGTAATCGACGAGAAAAATCATCGCCGGCACGAGTCCGAGCGCGTTCGCGGCGTATTGCGCGTACAGCACGCGAAGCGCGAGCGTGCTGGTTTGCGCGCCATGATGATGAGCGGGCGCCGCGGCGGGAGCAGGCGGATTCGTCGACGGCCAGCCGAACCAGCTCACTACTGTCAATACGAGTGCAACAGCGCCGAGCCCGAGCCATGTGGTTTGCAGGCCGAAGTGCAACAGCTCGGGAATCAGCGTACCGGACGCAGCAATGCCGAGCCCGAGTCCGAGAAAGATCATGCCGCTGACAAAGCCACGGCGCGCTGCGGGAATATGCGGAAGAATCGAGGTCGCCACCAAAACCATGATCGCGCCGCCGGAGATCCCCGACAGCAAACGCCACACGAAGAACCAGCTTATCGACAGCGGATACGCACACGCGAAGAACGCCGCGGTCACGACAGCCATCAACATGCGCAACGCGGTCCGGTTCGATAACGCGGACGCAAGCGGACGGCCGATCAGCGCGCCGATCAGATAGCCCGCGAAATTCGCGGCGCCCAATGTGACTGCTTGCGACGACGTGAACCAGTGCGCCTGGATCAGAGACGGAATCAGCGGCGTGTACGCAAAGCGCGCGAGGCCGATGGCAACGAGACTGCCGGAAAGCCCGGCGAAAGTGGCAAAGAGCGCGCGGGCGTCGAGCGATGTCGAGCTCGACGAGGACAAGGAGGGCGCTGTGGACATGACGGTTCCTTTACCGGCCAACGTGCATGACGCCGCGCCGGATGTCGGTGAAAGTGCGAAGGGATCGCTCGTTAGGTTAGACGCGTGTCTTTGACGCGCCGTGTTTGGCCGGCAGCGCCGGCAAGCCGAGCAGCTTCAGCGCGCCGGCAACCGCGCTCGTCAGCACGGCACGCTGCGGATCGACGCGTGCCAGCACACGCATGCCTAGCACGGTGGCGAGTAGATGAGTGGCGGTTTCGTCGGCGGAAACGGTTTTGGCAATCGCGCCGCTCTTTTGCGCCGCGACCAGGCAGCGATAAAAGAACTCGCGGATCTCGGCGATTTCGGTTGCGACGAGCTGACGAAATGCTTCGTCCTCCGATGAAATTTCGAGCGCCGAATTAACCAGCATGCAGCCGCGCTTGTGCGGATCGGACACCGACCGCTCGATGGTTTCTTCGAAGAAACCGGTAATGGCATCGGCAGGCGGCATGGTGCTCTCGAAGCGCTTGATGCGCTCGCGCAGCGAATGATCCAGGTAGTGCTCCAGCGCGCGCAGATACAGCCCGCGTTTGTCGCCAAAGGCGTTGTAAAGGCTCGGCTGCGTGAGACCCGTGCATTTGACGAGATCGCGCGTGGACGTCGCCTCGTAGCCTTTCAGCCAGAACGTTGCGCTTGCTGCTTCGAGCACCTCTTGCTCGTCGAATCCGCGGGGTCGCGCCATGATGAATGTCCTTTACCGCCTGGGTCGGGCCTGCCTCGGTGATTTTGTATCAATCGATATAGAACCGCATTATATATCGATCGACACAGAATGCAAGGGACGATGTGCGGCGGCGCGCATGGACGCCGCCGCGTCACGAGCGCAATGACGTGGCGCGGCGGTTTCCAATTGAGGACATCTCGAGCGTCCTACAGATAAGTGCCTTTGATGCGGCCTTCGAAGATGGCGGTGTTGATCGAGAAGTCGTCGACATGGCCGAGCGCGCCACCGTCGACGGTGACGACGACGGAACGGCCGCCGCGCACCAGCTTCAACTGCTCGGCGCTGAGCGTGACTTCTTCGTGGGCGGCGTCGGCGCCGCGAGGCAGGTCCTTGATGATGACGGTGGATTTCATGGCGATACTCCTTGGGGTGGGTGGGCGAGCACGGCGGAGTGCCCGCTCAAGTTTCTGCAAGGGATATGCCAATCTCCTCGCGATAAAGAGCCGATCCGCAACGCGTCCGCCGATGCCAGGCCAGGCAAGGATGTGCATTGCGCGGCCTTTAATCGCAAAGCGCGACGATGCAAAACCAGCGGCCAGATGTATGGATACAGCAGACAGAGCGCACCCGAACTGTTGGGCCGCGTGCACGCCGAACGACGCACGAGATGCACGCGTCGCGAAACGCGGCGCGGCAACAACAAAAGCGGCACGCGTCGATGACGCGTGCCGCTGTACTGCCTTGATAAACGCGAATCTAGCTGCGCCGTGTATTGCGCGTCGCCGCCACTTTCACGATGGTTTGATGCGCCGCCGGAAAGCCGGGCGGATATTCGACGACGCGAGTCGCGGTCGGCACGAGCGGCGCGGCGCTCGACAGCCGCGCCCCAATGCGTGCGCCGCCGACAATGGCGGCCATCGCCTCACGGTCGAGTTCGACGTTGTCTGCGAGATCGTTGATGAGAAGCTTGGCCATGATGTGTTCGCCGCGAAAGTCGAGCGATTGGCCGGTGCGATGATCCGGCGTGCGCTCGCGGGTGTCGTCAGATGTGCTGAGGTCTCGTCGCACTATGAGTATAGGAAATCTGTTTTTAGTCTGCCTGCCCGATTCACTAATGCACGGCTTGTGCCAGATTTATTCAAGGTTCCTAATAAAAGTTATGGTGCCTTTATGGATAAGGCTTGCAGCGCTAAGCCGCGCGTCTTTTCCTATCCGTCGAAGCTGCGACGAGCAAGGCGAGTGGTGGCATTCACCCGACAACGCGCCGCATTATGTTGGACGGCACGCGACAAGCGTGAGCCGCGCATCGCGCGGGGCAATCCTGGTTTGCGAAAGAACAGGCCGGGAGCTAGTATCGAAGCGGCACATGTAACTGGTTACGACAGCTTTCCTAACGGCCGGCAGAGCCTTGGTCGAACGCGATCGGGGCTCACGGCAACGGCGGCAATTCGCACAACATGGCTAGCCTTGCGCGTGTGATTCACGACTTCCAGAACGGCGAGCTGTCGCGTGACGAGTTCGTCGCTCAACTCGACAGCACGTTGGTGACCGAAGGCCTCGGTCCGACGCAGCTGCTGGAGACGCTTGGCGCCGCGCATCGTAAAGCCCCGCTGCCGGAGGACCTTTATATCGAAGTGCGGCGGCGCATCGAGCAACTGCGCGTGTCGAATGTGGCGGCCGGCGGCGAGGAAACCGGCATACAGACCACGGTGGAGATGCCCTCGGTGGTGCCGGCCGGCGCGGGACGCACAGGCGCGTCCGCAAGTAGCGCGAACGTGCCCAACGGCGCAGGCTTCGACCAGATCAAAGGTATCGGCGATACGCTGAATAACCGCTTCGTTCTCGAAGAGTGCCTCGGCGTCGGCGGAATGGGGACGGTTTATAAGGCGCTCGATCTGCGCAAGCTCGAGGCGTCCGACAGAAAACCGTACCTCGCGGTCAAGGTCCTCAACGTTCAGTTCCGCGGCAATCCGAATTCGCTCGTCGCGTTGCAGCGCGAGGCGCGCAAGGCGCAGGTGCTCGCGCATCGCAACATCATCACGGTGTACGACTTCGATCGCGACGGCCCAATCGTTTATCTGACGATGGAGTACCTGTCGGGCAAGCCGCTCAGCCAGTTGCTGCGCACGCCGGGCTATCAGGGCATGCCGGTTCGCGCCGCGCTGCCGATCGTGCGCGGCATGTGCAGCGCGCTCGCGTATGCACACGAACGCGGCTTCGTGCATTGCGATTTCAAACCCGCCAATGTTTTTCTCACGACGAATGCCGAAGTGAAGGTCATCGACTTCGGTATTGCCCGCGTGTTTCAGCGGCCCGAAGAAGAAAGCGATGCAACCGTGTTCGATCCAGGCAGCCTCGGCGCGTTGACGCCTGCGTATGCGAGCCCGGAGATGATCGAGCATCGCGAGCCCGATCCGCGCGACGATATTTATGCGCTCGGCTGTATCACGTATGAGTTGCTGACCGGACACCATCCGTTCGACCGCTTGTCCGCGACGCAGGCGCGCAATGCCGAATTCAAGCTGCAGCGTCCGCCGAATCTCGATGCGACGCAGTGGCGTGCATTACGGGCCGCGCTTTCCTTCGACCGCGCGACGCGCATGCCGAGCGTCACGCGCTTCATCGCCGAGTTCGACAACGAGGCGCGCGCGGAGAAGTCGGGGACATTGGCGAAGGCGGGACTCGCCGGCTTCGCGGTGATTTGCGCAGCGGCCGTGGCCGTGTATGCGTGGCGCTCGGCGCCGAATCGTCATAGCGAAACGCAACAGGCTACGGGCACGTCGCAGGGGCGGGTGGAGGAAGCGGCGTCGTCGGCGACACAAGCGAGCGAGGCAGCGGCGACAGCGGCGACCAGCACCGCAAGCGCAGCAACAACGAATCCGACCACAGCAACGTCGTCATCCGCGACCGCTTCAGCGGCAGTAGCAGCCCCCACACCGCCTGCTGCACCCAAACCCAAGCCCGCACTGACACTCGCAGCGGTCGCTCCGACGCTCGCACAAGTGCCGTGCTCGGCGTTATCCGCGTCGACGCAGGACCACACGTTGACGGTGCGCGGCTATCTTTCGCAACGCTATGGCGTCGCGCGACTAAAAGACGGCCTCACAGCGCTACCCGGCGTGGACACGCTAAAGCTCGACGTCGATCCGGTCGCGGACGACAAATGCGACACCGTGAAGGCGCTTGCACCGTACTGGACGCAGAACTGGCAAGCCGGGCACATCGCGGGCTTGCAGGTGCGGCCGCCGAGCGGCCAATTGAACGAGGGCGATCCACTGGTTGTCGACGTGAGCACGCCCGGCTACGACTCGTATGTGAATCTCGACTACTACCAGCTCGACGGCAATGTCGTTCACATGGTGCCGAGTCCGCGCGCGAAGGACAACCAGGCGCCGCCGCACTATTCGGCGACGGTCGGCAGCGGGGGCGACTGGGTCATTTCAAAGCCGTTCGGTTCGGAGATGGTCGTGCTGCTGATCACGCCCGCGCCGCTCTTCGACAAGCCGCGCCCGGAAGCCGAATCGCGCGCCGACTATCTGCGCGCACTGGACACACGGCTCGCGCAAATAGCCGCGAAGTATGGCCGCGAGCGGATCGTGGCGGACTTCGCGCCGATCACCACGAAGCCGCATGCGCCATGATGTTTTCGTCCAGCGAGCCGAGCGCTGCGGAGCTTGATGCAATGAGTTAATTGCCGGCGCGGCGGATCACTTCAGATCTTTGACTACGCGGAAACCATCCTGCGATTGACGCACGCCCGCGCTGTATTTGAAGCGCGTCGCGCTCAGCATGTAGCCGCCGCCTTCGCGCCAGGAACCGCCGCGAATCACGCGCATGTCACAACCGGGGTTTTCCCACGCGCGGCCGTCGACGGGCGCTGACTGATACGAGTTATGCCAGCAGTCGGCGGTCCATTCCCATACGCTTCCGTTCATGTCATAGAGCCCGTACGGATTCGGTGCAAAAGAACCTGCGGCTTCGGGGCCTTCCTTGTGCCACGGCTCGCCGCAATCCTTGCAATTGGCGTTGCCCTTGCGCATCTGATCGCCCCACCAGTACGCGCTCGTCGTGCCGCCGCGCACCGCGTATTCCCACTCGGCCTCAGTGGGCAGACGGTACGGTTTGCCCGTCGTTCGCGTGAGCCACTTCACGTACTGCTGCGCGTCGTCCCAACTCACGTCGCGCGCGGGAGCTGACTTATTGGCATTCGTTTCCGGCGAGAGTTTCGGGCATGCATTCGCCGCGACGCAGGCATTCCACTGCTCGACTGTCACTTCGTATTTGCCGATAGCGAACGGCGCACCAATCGTCACGTGATGAACCGGCTTCTCGGACGGATCGTCGCTGTTGCTGCCCATCGAGAACGAGCCTGCGGGCAACGCGATCATGATCGGACACGTGGCACAGTCGCGGCTTTCGCCTGCTACTGGCGCACGCGTTGCAGGCTTTTGCGCGGTGGCTGCAGCGGGCGGTGCTGGCGGTGGAGTGGTGCTCGCGGCTGGCGGTGCGGAAGCGGCACGCGGGCGCTCTTGCGCGGCCGATGCAGTGGGCGCAGCAGGTGTCGCCGGCCGCGCTGTCGGCGGCGGTGCAACTGACGGCGCAACCTGCTGTGTCGACGGGTTCGGCGCAGGCGCAGGCGCATTCGCCGACGCCGCCCGCAACCGATCGATTCGCGCATGCGCGAGCGTGGCGAAGCGCCCATTCGGATAGGCCTTCAAATACGCTTCGTAATCCGCGGGGTAATTGCTGTCCTTGATCGAATTCCAGAAGGTGATTTCGTATTGCTCGGTGCTGTCTTTCGGCAGAATGCCTCGGCTGTGCAGTGTGACGACATGCTCGTTACTGGCGATGAGTCGCGTATCCCTAACCTTTACGTTGCTCGTCGTTAAGGTTGAATCGGGCAACGACGACTCAACCCACGGTTGCTGTTCCCCTCCGGTTGCGTGTTTGACTTGCGCCGCGACGCTCGCGAGCAGGCTCATCAAAGGCTGCGTGGGCTTCTCGTCGAGTGCGCGCAGTAACGCTTGCGTATAGATGCCGTGGCTGGAGCCGTCGGCCGCAAAGCCGCCTTGCGCCGTTGCATAGGCAACGACCGTGTTCGGCGGCAGTGCTGGCGCCGCCTGCGCGACATCGCGCGTGAATGGATTGTCGAGACAGGTGTCGAGAATCGCAATGTTCAATGGTGCATTGCGCGACGTGTGCATTGCCTGCAACACGTCATTCAGATCGATGCCCTCGCGAATTGGCGAGGCCGGCGAGCGCACGTCGACACCGGCAGGAATCAATAGCGTTTGTCCGCCGAGCCGCATGCCATGACCGGCGAAATAGAACAGACCGACATCGCCCGCACGCAGACGCTCGCGGAATTCGCCAATCGCTCGCCGCATTTGCAGCGGCGTTGCATTGGCAAGCACGACGACGTCGAAGCCGAGCGCGCGCAATTGCTTGCCCAGCGCTTGAGCATCACGCGGCGCGTTTCGCTCGATGAGCTTCGACGCATCGGCAGCATAGGCGCCATTGCCGATAACGAGCGCGATGCGTGAAGCGCCAACATGGTCGTGCTGCGGAGCGAACGGCGCGATCACGCTATTAGCCGGTGCGGCCAGATTAGTCGCGCTTGTACTCTCACGCGGCGTTGCGGCAAATGCATCGCCGCAATCCACCAGAATGGCCCCGGCCATCCACATCAGCAGGAATATTCGCCACATCTTCGCATCCTGTTTGTTCCGGACAGAACATAGGTATTCGCGCACCGCATCGCCGCTGGAATACGTTGCGATTCGCCGATACCCCCGCCCCGAAAAGCGAAGCGTCGGCGCGCTTTCGATCATCCGCGTTGCAACGTATCAACAACCATAGCACGCGCATGGCGGGCAACAACCAACACTTTTACCGAGTGCGCTATACGGTTAACGAGTGTGGCGTATCTTTTTGGCAAGTTACGTCCTAAGCTAATTCACAAAGCAACGTGGCACGGTCGTTTTAACTACGCGGCTGGCGCATCGCGCGCCCCGCGATCAAGCACAATCACCCATCGCTGCCTTGCGCAGTCGAGATGGTCACGACCGCTCTTCGGGAGAGTGCGCCATGCGAAGAACCGACGTCCCCGCTGTTCCCAACCCGAGTCCCGGAAGCACGCTGCGCCTATGTGCATTGCGTGCGCTTTCGCGGACGGTGCTCGCCGTGTCGATTGTTGGCATGGTTTTGCCGGTGGCGGCATTCGCGGATTCCACGGCATCGCCTGCCGGTGCCGAGGAGTACATCATCTGGCCGCCCGACGGCGCCGTGATTCACGGCGGCAAGCTCTGGGTGCGCATGGGGCTGCGCAATATGGGCGTGTGCCCGAAAGGCGTCGCGTTTCCCAACACCGGGCATCATCATCTGCTGATCGATACGGACCTGCCCGCGCTCGATCAGGAGATTCCGTCGGACCGTAATCACCTGCACTTCGGCGCGGGCGAGACCGACGCGCGTATCGAGTTGCCGCCAGGCAAGCACACGTTGCAGCTTATTCTCGGCGACCACAATCACGTGCCGCATGCGCCGCCCGTGTACTCGAAAAAGATCACCATCACCGTGCAGAAAGACTAGCGCGTTCATCGCGGCCTGCTCAGGACGGAGAAACCTTCATGTATAAGTTCATTGCAGTCGCGGCGCTGGTGGCGTCGGCGACATGGGGCGCGGCGGATTTCGCCGTGGCGGCCGGGGCGGCGTCGCCTTCCGGCGCACATGCCTATATCGGCTATCCCAACGACGGCCAGGTGGTTACGGCCAACAAGCCGTTTCGCGTGTGGTTCGGTTTGCGCTATATGGGCGTCGCGCCGAAAGGCGTGAAGTATCCGAACACGGGACATCATCATCTTCTGATCGACACCGACTTGCCGCCGATGGACCAGGAGATACCCTCGGATCGCAATCACCTGCATTTCGGCGCGGGCGAAACCGAGACGATGATTCAACTGCCGCCCGGCAAACATACATTGCAATTGCTGATGGGCGACGACATGCACGTTCCGCACAACCCACCGGTGTACTCGAAGAAGATCACGGTCATCGCGCGTTGACGTTAGTTAGCGCCGATGTCATGCCGCAGCCAACCATTTCACACCTGCTGTTGGCCGCGATCCATCACATCGACGCTGATGCTTTCTGGTCACACGCTGTATTGCCCGGTCGACGTATTGTCCAAAGCCTTTATTCACGGCGCTTCCATAAATTTCTTTGGATAGAGAAACGAAACTGGCACAGCCCATGCGTTAGTTAAGTTCGAGTAGACAAGTTGCTCGAGACCAACCGCAAGACTGTGACCTTCCGTTCCGGAGATTTGCCATGAACACGCTGACGATCAAAGACCTGTCCATCACCGAACAACTCGACAGCAAGGCGATGAGCGCCGTGCGCGGCGGCACCGGCCACCTGTTACCGCCGTCGTATCTGAATTTCGCGCCGATCTATGCGCCGAACTTCAGCAGGAACGTCGACGCCACTCAACTGATCAGCACGACGATGAACATCCAGAGCGTCAATGGCAGCAACGGCGCGTTCATTGAGGGCGCGACGACCAACCTCAATCCGCATGTGACCGCGAGCAACAACATCTACATGCCGTAAGCGGCGCGTCCGCTAGCTGCGGTCCTCAAAAAGTTCGCGCACCCAATCGTTCTTTTCACGCGACACTTCCTCACCGCACATCTCCCGAGCTTTTGTCATGCGCCGCTTCGATGGTGAAGCGGCGTCGGAGATGCTTTACTTAAATGGTGCGCGCGGATTGTGCAGTGAAGTCGGCGTCATCGGAGAAAATCGTGTCAGCGTTGCCTGATTCAAAGATGGTTCAGCGCTTCTTCAACCACTCGACAACGGCGGCGTTGCGCGGGTTCTGCGCGGCAACGATCTGCGCCGCCTCACTGTGTGCATGCGTCGACGTCGGCATGCCCGACTACAAGCGGCCCGATACGCCTGGCAAGACGTCCTGGACGGGACAGAGCGGCGCGCCGGTTTCCGCGGCGGCCACCATTGAACCGGATTGGTGGAAAGGCTTTAACGATCCGGCTCTCGACTCGCTGATTGCCAAAGCCATAGGCGGCAACTTCGACATCAAGATACTGGCTGCGCGTATCGACGTCGCGCGCACGCAGATCGGCGAAGCCAAGGCCGGCGCGTTGCCGACCATGGACCTCGGTGCCGGCGCGAGTTTCCAGAAAACGACCGGACAGACCTTCGCGAAGCAATACAACGTCGCGGCGCAGGTGAACTGGGATATCGACATTTGGGGCAAAGTGGAAAAGGGCGTGCAGGCACAGAAAGCCGAATTCCACGCGAGCGAAGCCGACTGGCGTGCGGGTTATCTCGAACTGGTGTCGAACGTGTCGAGTACCTATTTCCAGATCCTTCAATTCGACGACCAGATCGAACAGCAGCAAAAGACACTCGTCACCAATCGCCAGATTCTCTCGATCTACGAAGGCCAGCGCCGCAGCGGACTTGTTCCGCAGACGCAGGTGCTGCGGCAGCAGGCCGAAATCAATCGACTGACGAATCAGTTGCTTGAACTGCGCCGCTCGCGTGACCTCGCGAATAACGCGCTGTGCACGCTGACCGGTGTACCTGCCGGTGAGTTTCAATTGCCCAAAGGCCATCTGCAACAGCGCGTGCAATCGCCGGGAGTGCCCGACGGTCTGCCCGCACAACTGCTCGCGCGGCGCCCAGACTTGGTCGCCGCGGAATTCAGAGTACTCGAGGCCTATGACCTCGTCGGGCAGGCCAAACTCGCGCAATTGCCGACTATCAGCCTGACCGGGCACGGCGGCACCGCGAGTTTCGCGCTGACCGACTTGCTGAAGTCGTTCACCTACGGCTTCATGCCGAGCATCAACATTCCGCTGCTCGATCCCGGTGTGCGCGCACACGTCAAGGTGACGCAGGCGCAATCGACGGTGGCGGAACAGCAGTACCGTGCGACTGTAATGGGCGCGTTCGAGGAAGTGGAAAACGCGCTGGTGAATCTGAACGCGCATAAGGCGCAGCGCGTTGAATTGCAGCAACAGGTGGATCGTCTGCAAATTGTGGCCGATCAGATTCAGTCGCAACTGCGGCTCGGCGTGGTGTCGCAACTCGAAGTATTCGAAACCGAGCGCACGCTGCTCGAGGCGCAGTTGTCGTTGCTGGCGAATCATCAACTGATTTTGTCCGATACGGTGCTGCTTTATAAGGCGCTCGGCGGCGGCTGGCCGAATGTCGATGTGCAGGCGCAAGTGAAAGAGAAGTAGAAAAGAGGCAGAGCAGAAGTAAAGGAGCATTGAGCTAATCCGCTCAGGCGCGCATGTGAAACCCGTTGCGGTTTCTCATATCGTGTGCAGCGGCTTATCACCGACGACCGGGAATTGACACTCGCAATGCGTGACTTACAATCGTTGAGGAACCGTGTTTCCGCCGGTTCTTTCAAACAAGATTCTCTCGCCGTCGTCCTTCGTGCTGACTCCGTTGCGCTCTCGCAGCAGCGGGTAAACGATTAGTGATCCGGATAAAATGGCCGACGGCGAAATATCCATTGCCGAGAAGCGCGCGACAGTCGAAACCGCTTTCGACGTGCTGCTGTCTCCGCTTGCGTCCGCGCAACGCCCGGCACTGGACGCGATCCGCATTGTCGATAGCCTGTTCGCCATTGGGCGCAGCGAAGCGCCGTTCAACGACTACCCCGCCGAGTGGATCGCGCGTCTGTCGCGCCGTCATGCACGCGTGTTCATCGAGCACGGCGCGGTTTATGTCGCGGACCTCGGCAGCAAGAACGGCACCACGGTCAACGGCGTTGCCGTGCGCGAGACGCCGGCGCGCGTGCGCGCAGGGGACGAACTGTGCTTTGGCGGCGATCTCTGTTATCGCGTGAGTATCGAGCCGCGCGCCCGCATCGTCGCGAAAAGCAGCGCGGTGGTCGCGCCGCGCCTGCTACTCGTGCCGCAGCGCGGCGATCTCGGACTTCAGCCGGTTGAAGTGCAGGCGTTTCCGTTTCTCGTCAGTAAAGCGGACGAAGTCTTTTCTCGCTACAAGGACCGCTATCCGCATCAGGTCAATTACATCTCGCGTCGGCATGCGCACATCTTTCTGAAGGGCGCGGAGCTTTACGTCGAAGATCTCGGCAGCACGAACGGCACATTCGTCGGTGGAATACGGCTCGGCGAATCCGCGCTGCCGCTTGCCGATGGCGACGTCGTTGCATTTGGCGGCGACCACTTCGTCTACAGGGTGACGCTGCAAAAACCGCCCGAAGTCGAGCCGACCGTGACTCAGCTGCTCCTCAATCCCTCAGTCGCCAAACTCGCGGATGTCGCCGATGCCGACGCCGACAAAACGACCTTCGTGGGCGCGGCGCATTCGTTTCTCGACATCTTCTGCGTCGACCCAGCGAGGCAACGCGAGGACGAAATCAACGAGGCGGCGCACGTTGCATCTGGACATGCGGGACGCACGCCGCCGACTAGCGGTGGAGCGGCGGGTGCATCGGCAAAAAGTGCGAACGGATCGCATAGTGCGGACAGCGCCACGAATGAATCGAATGGCGGCCGCGTCGCCGGCGTTTCCAGGCGCAAGCAGCGGCGCTGGCGCCTCATCGCAAGCGAGTTGAGCAAGGCTTTCGCAGGCGACGATCGCGCGAGCATGCGACGCATCGCCATGTGGGGCGGCGCGGGCGTCGTGTTGCTCGGCGCCGTCGCCTTCACGCTTTACATGCGCGGTTCGTCCGAACGTGAACTGAAGAACCTGCTGGCGAGCGGCGACTATACGAGTGCTGTGCAATCCGCGAAGAACTACCTGGTGACTCATCCGGCGGACACGAAGGTGAGCGCGCTTGCAAGCGAAGCGCTGCTGAAGGCAAAGCTTCCCGATTGGCTCAACGTGCTGCAAAAGTCGCAATTCGATCAGGCCGATGCGCAACTCGCCGAGATGAAGTCGTTGACCGCGAATAACGCCGACGCACTTTCGCTTCTCGGCGAATTGCAATGGGTGGGCGATCTCGAACGCTTCGTCGCGGGGCGCGGCGGTGTTGAGGCACCGATCCGCATGTATCAGGATGAAGCGGCTATCGGCGGTTTGCTGCAACGCTGGGACGACGATCCGAAGAGTCATCAGCGCGCG
>Ga0207647_10001691_pt1 | contig 17016 bp, 17 predicted proteins | sample KBSCornC2_FD_184295 | JGI IMG/M metagenome (GOLD analysis project Ga0207647, IMG submission 184295) | Corn rhizosphere microbial communities from Kellogg Biological Station, Michigan, USA - C2 (SPAdes) (version 2) | ecosystem: Host-associated > Plants > Roots > Rhizosphere ...
GACCGTTTTGCCGGCGGCCCGGACGATCTCTTGAAAGCGATTTCCGACGGCGGCTATGCCGGCATCGAGATCACCGACACGATGATCGGCCGCTATGCCGGCAAGCCGGCGGAATTCGCCGCGGCGCTGAAGGCATCCGGCCTCACGCTCGTCTCCTTCGCCTTCGGTTCGAAGAGCGGCTTCACGCTCAAGGAGAAGATCGGCGCCGACCTCGAGACCGCCAAGCGCTGGATCGATTTCGCCGCCGCCTTTCCGGGCGCGCTGGTGTCGATGGGCTCGGCGACGGTGGTGTCGGACGGTCCGCGCGACGACAAGTTCGCCATTGCGGCCGAAGTCTACAACAAGGCTGGCGAGATCGGCCGCAAGGCCGGCGTCCAGGTCGCGGTGCACCCGAGCTCGCATCACAACACGCTGCTCTACGACCGCGCCGATTACGATCGCATTTTCGGGCTGCTCGACGCCTCGCTGGTCGGCTGGGTGCCCGACACCGGCCACATCCTGCGCGGCCACAAGGACATGGCCGACACGCTCACCACCTATCGCGACCGCATCCGCTACGTGCATCTGAAGGACGTCGATGCAGGCGGCACCTGGGCGATGCTTGGCAAGGGCGTCTGCGATACGGCGAAGGTGATCGAGATCGCCAGCGCGGCGCCAAATTTCAATGGCTGGCTGGTGCTGGAGGAAGAGTCCGAAACCGCCGCCGCCGATCCGGCCGGCGCGGTCAAGACCAACCGCCAGACCATGCGCGGCTACGGAGCCTGAGACGATGATTGCCAAGAAAGACCGTCGCCTTCGTGTCGGTGTGCTCGGCTGCGGGCCGATCGCGCAATTTGCCCATCTGGAATCCTGCGTGAAGGCGAGCAACGCCGACCTCTACGCGATCTGCGACGCCGCGCCGGATCTCTTGGCACGCATGGGTGCCACCTATGAGCCGCAGAAGATGTACGGCGACTACGATGCAATGCTCGCCGACTCCGAGCTCGAGGCGGTGATCGTCGCCACCTCGGATGCCTATCATGTGCCGATGTCGATCAAGGCGCTGGAAGCCGGCAAGCATGTGCTGTGCGAAAAGCCGATCGGCGTCTCGGTCGAGGAAGGCGAGAAGCTCGCCGAAGCGGTCAAACGCTCCGGCAAGGTGCTGCAGGTCGGGCATATGAAGCGCTTCGATCCGGCGCTGGAGGCGGCGCGCGATTTCGTGCGCGACGAGATGGGCGATATCCTGGCGCTAAAAGCCTGGTACTGTGACTCCACCCATCGCTACACCAACACCGACGCGGTGCAGCCGCTGCCGGTCACCAGCAAGCTGGCGAGGAAGCCGGTCGGCAATCCGAAGGCGGATCTCAGGCAATACTTCATGCTGGCGCATGGCTCGCACCTCGTCGATACGGCGCGCTTCCTGTGCGGCGAGATCACCGCCGTGCGCGCCCGCCTCAATGAGCGCTTCGGCGCCTATTGCTGGTTCGTCGAGACGGAGTTCGCCAATGGCGCGCTCGGCCATCTCGATCTCACCGTCGCCGTGCGCATGGACTGGCACGAAGGTTTCCAGCTCTATGGTGAGAACGGCTCGGTGATCGCGAAGACCTTCAATCCCTGGTATTTCCGCGCCAGTGAGGTCGACATTTTTCACGAGAAGGACGCGACATCGCGAAAACCGCTCGGCGCCGACGGCCATTTCTTCCGCCGCCAGCTCGAAGGCCTCGCCGAGACGGTCCTCGATGGAAAGCCGATGCGTGGCGCCAATGTCGATGACGGCCTTGCTTCGATCCGCGCCATGGTGGCGATCGCGCGCTCGGTCGAGAGCGGCGAACGCGTCGAGATCGCCAGCGTGACGGGAGCGGTCTGATGCAGATCGGGGTGTTCGCCAAGACTTTCCCGGGCAGCGAGCCGGCCGGCGTGCTCACCGCCGTGCGCGACGCGGGCTTTGCGGTCACCCAGTTCAATCTTGCCTGCGCCGGCCTGCCGTCGATGCCGGATGATGTTCCCGCAGCGGCGATCCAGGCAATCGATTCCGCGGTCGACACCTCCGGCGTCGGTCTCGTGGCGCTGTCCGGCACCTACAACATGGCGCATCCGGACAAGCAGGTACGCGACGATGGCTTGCGCCGGCTGGCGGTGGTGATCGAAGCCGCCGCAAGGCTTTCCACGCCGCTCGTCACGCTTTGCACCGGAACGCGCAATCGTGACGACCAATGGGCGCACCATCCGGACAATGCCGATCCCTCGGCATGGACCGACATGGCGGTCGAGATGGAAAAGGCGCTCGAACTCGCCGAGCGTCACGGTGTCGATCTTGGCATCGAGCCCGAACAAGCCAACATCGTCACCTCCGCCCCTGACGCGATGCGGCTGATCGCCGAGATGGGTTCGAAGCGGCTTCGCATCGTGCTCGACCCGGCAAACCTGTTCGAACAGGCGGATGCCGCGCAGGCGCGCGCCATCGTTGCGGCTGCAGTCGAGCGCACGGCGAGCCATATCGCCATGGCCCATGCCAAGGACCGTTTCGCCGACGGCCGCTTCGCCACCGCCGGGCAAGGCGTCGTCGACTTCGCCGACTTCATCGCCCGGCTGAAGGCGACAGGTTTCGACGGGCCGTTGGTGACGCATGGGCTTTCGGCCGAAGAAGCGCCCGGCGTCGCCCGTTTCCTGAAGGGGCTGCTGTGATGGCGCGCCCGACGATCCTGCTCCGCGATGGCGCCGCGCTTCGGGTTTCCGATACGCGCGACGGGCCGGCGGTCGTCTTCCAGCACGGGCTGGGTGGCGGCGAGGCGCAGGTTGCGCAGACCTTCCCCACAGGCTTTCGTCGCATCACGCTGGAATGCCGCGGCCATGGCGGCTCCGGCCTTGGCGAGCGACGGCCATTTTCGTTCGAGATGTTCGCCGACGATGTGCTCGCGGCCGCCGACCAGGCCGGCCTCGACCGCTTCGTTGCCGGCGGCGTCTCGATGGGTGCCGCGATCGCACTCCGCCTCGCCTGCCGCCACCCGAAGCGCGTCTCTGCCGTGGTGCTGGTGCGGCCGGCCTGGACCTTCGCCGCCGCGCCGGAGAACATGCGACCGATCGCCGTGGTCGCTGAACTCATCCTCCAACATGGCGTTGATAAGGCGCGTACGCTCTTCGCCCGATCCGAGACCGCCGCGCGCCTCTTTCGTGAGGCGCCTGACAACCTGTCCTCGCTGCTTGGCTATTTCGACCGGCCAGACGCCAAGGCCTTCGCCCAGATACTCGCCGACATCGCCAGCGACGGACCGGGTGTCTCCGACCGCGAGGTCGCTGAGCTCGCTATTCCAGCCCTTGTCGTCGGCAACGCGATGGACGCCGTACACCCATTGTCGAGCGCTTATACGCTCGCTGCCGCGATCCCCAACGCCACCTTCGCGGAAGTGACGCCAAAGGCAGCCGACAGCAAACAGCATTTCAACGAACTGCACGCGCAGATCGAGAGCTTCCTTCAGTCCCACTCGAAAGTCCGGAGCCCTCTTCCGTCATGACCAGCAAACCCCTCTCCGGCCCCGCGGCAATAGCCGCGCTTCCGCGCAACAGGCTCATCGGCGAATTCTCGCTGTGGTCGGCCGATCTCGCCAATATGGAACGCGACCTGAAGCGCATCGAGGCCCATGCCGACCTGCATCACATCGATGTGGCGGACGCCCGCTTCACCCCAGGCTTCCTATTCTTCCCAGACCTGGTGGCGCGGATCGCCAAGCTGACGGCAAAGCCGATCCACGTGCATCTGATGGTCGAAGCCGAGATCGTCGAGGCGCAGACGCGGCAGTTCATCGAGGCCGGCGCCGACCTCGTCACCATCCATGCCGAGAATGGTGAGGCAGGCCTGCGTGCCGTGCGGCTGGCACATGAGCTCGGTGCCGAGGCCGGCGTCGTGCTGCGGCTGGAAACGCCGGTCGCGGCCATCGTACCCTTTCTGCCCGAGGTCGCCTTCGTGACGCTTCTCGGCACCTCGATCGGCGTCAAGGGCCAGAGCCTGTCCGAGCAGGCCTGCCCGCGTCTCATCGAGGCGCGCGCGCTGATCAGGAAAGCCGGCCGCGAGGCCGACATCGTGCTCGCCGCCGATGGCGGCATCCGGCATGAGACGGTGCCGCTGCTGCGCGCCGCCGGCGCCGACACCGTCGTGCTCGGATCGCTCGCCTTCGGCGACCCGGATCTTGGGCAGCGCATGGCCTGGCTGCACGGGCTGAAGGCCGCCGCCTGATGAGCACGCTTGCGCTAGCCTTCGATCTCGGCGGCACGGAGCTGCGCGGCGCGCTGGTCGAGCACGGCGGCGACGTCGTCGCCCGCGTCTCGGCGCCGACGCTTGCCGGCGCGGGATCGGAGGCGGTGATCGGCCAGATCATCACGCTGGCGGACACGTTGCTCAAGGAGCACCCACAAGCGAAAGTCACCGGCATCGGCATGTGCGCGCCGGGTCCGCTCGACCCCAAGGCCGGCATCGTCATCGGGCCGCCGACACTGGCCGGCTGGCACAATGTGCCGCTGATCGACATCCTCAGCCGGCAGTTCGGCCTGCCGGTGCGGCTGGAGAACGACGCCAATGCGGCAGCACTTGGCGAATGGCGCTTCGGCGCCGGCCGCGGCACCGGATCGCTGGTGTTCGTGACCGTGTCGACCGGGATTGGCGGCGGGGTGATCGCCGACGGCCACATCTATCACGGCCGGCGCGGGCTTGCGGCGGAGATCGGCCACATGACGATCACTGGCGAAGGCGAGCGCTGCTTTTGCGGCAATGTCGGCTGCTTCGAGGCGGTCGCTTCGGGCACCGCGCTCGGGCGGCAGGCGACCCGGTTGACCGCGCCGGCCGACGGCTCGCTGCTGAGGCGCCTAGCCAAGGACGGCGACGTCTCAGCCCGGCATGTCGTGGAGGCTGCGCGGACGAACGACGCAGCCGCCCATCAATTGATCGAGGCCGAAGCAAAATGGCTGGGCATCGGCTTCACCAATCTCCTGCATCTTTATTCGCCCGACCTGATCGTCATGGGCGGCGGGCTCTCCAACGGTTTCGACCTGCTCGCGCCGGGAATCAGGGCAACGATCGATCAGCGGGCAATGGCAGCCTATCGCGACGTGCCGGTCGTCCGCGCCGAACTCGGCGACCGCGCCGGGCTGGTCGGCGCCGCCAGTCTGATCCTGTGGGAGGGCGAGCCGGGCACGGCGCTTTCGATGGTGCAGGACGACGAGGCGAAGACCGGCGAACCGACCGGGGCCAGAGCCGGATGATTTCAACGGAAATCTGAATCCGTCTCCGATCAAATGCAGACGGGAAGGCGCTGGCACCACTTCAATCTGTCTGAGTTCCATCCAGCCTGACAGCTCAGGGCCGCTTGGGGATTTCCCTATCCTCGAGCAGCAGCGTCAGCCCCATGGCGACGAAATAGAGTGCCGCCACCCAGATGAACATCACGTTGAAGCCGCTGGAATAATGATCGAGCGCCACCTCGCGGATCGCCGTCGGCAGGCCGGAGGCGATGTGTGGCGTCAACCCGTTCAAGCCCTGCGGCAGCAGAGCGGCGGCATCGGCAGGAAGCTCGGCGGTCTGCCGGTTCAGGGCCCAGATCATCACCGCGCCGTTCAGCGCCAGGCCCAGCGATGCGCCAAGCGTGCGCGCCTGCGTGATCAGCGAGGTCACCGCGCCTATGTCCTGCAGGGGTGCCGCCGCCTGGATTGCTACGATCAGCACCTGGAACTGCAAGCCCATGCTGATGCCGAATGTAGCCATCATCGCCGCCAGCACCCAGATCGGCGTATGCTGATTGATGAAGACAAAGCCTATCATCAGCAGGCCGCCCATACCCATCGCCACCACCGGCATCCATTTGTAGCGCCCGGTCGCCGCAATCACCCGCCCGGCGACGATCGAGATGACCATCGACGTCAGCGACGCCGGCAGGAACAGGAAGCCGACTTCGGCGGGGCTGAGACCCGTCAACGTCTGCATGTACAGCGCGAAATAGAAGAACATGCCCAGCGTCACCGTGCCGGCGACCAGCGATACGCCCGAGACGATGCTGACCGTCGAGATGGCGAACAGCCGCAACGGCACGATCGGCTCCTCGGCCCGCCGTTCGACGATGATGAACAAGGTGATGGCGGCCAGCGCAAGCAGCGGCAGCGCGAAGGTGAAGATGTCGGGCCCGGACGGGTCGAGCACATGATAGCCCCAATAGACGATGGCCGTCGTGCCGATGGCCAGCAGCGCGCCACCGAGATAATCGACGTGGTGCTTCTTCTCATTGAAGCGGCCGCGCATGGCGAACGCCAGCACCGTCATCACGACGATGCCGATTGGCAGATTGACCAGGAACACCCAGCGCCAGCCGAACAGGCTGGTGATGTAGCCGCCGGCCAACGGGCCGAGCACCGAGGACAGCGCGAAAACCGCCGAACTGTAACCCTGGTACTTGGCGCGGTCGCGCGGCGAGAACAGTTCGCCGATCATGGCGAAGGCGGAGACCATCAGGCCGCCGCCGCCAATACCCTGAAGCACGCGCGCGGCGATCAGGCTCTCCATCGACCAGGCCGTGCCGCAGACCAGCGACCCCAGCAGGAACAGGCCGATCGCCGTCAAGACAACATTCTTGCGGCCATACATATCGCCGAGCTTGCCGTAGAAAGGCGAGACCGCGGCGGTCGAGAGCAGATAGGCTGCCCCCACCCAGCCGAACAGATGCAGATTGCCGAGTTCACCGGCAATGGTGGGCAAGGCGGTGACGACGATCTGCATGTCGATGGTGGCCATGAACATGGCAACCAGGGCGCCGCAATAGACGATCAACGTTGTAAGGTCGGGCTTGGTCGCGGCCTCCACGGGCCGCGCATCGGGAAGAGTTGAGTCAATGCTCATGGGTGTCTCCAACGTCGGGCGCGGTTTATGTGCCCCTGGCAGATATATGTCAACATCAAATATATGCTATTGGCATACAATTGACATTCGCATATATTTTTGCTAGCGCGCCGTGGCATGAGCAGCAACGATGCCGAGCCGGGCAAGCCCAGCAGATTCTCCGCCATGTCCCAGACGCATGGCGACCAGGACCTTGCGGATCTGGCGCGCAGCAATGGCCTATCCGACGCGGCGGCCGAGGCCGTCGCCGCCATCGATGCGGTGATGAGCAAGGTGCGCCGTTCGGTCCAGCGCCGGGACTTCGGTCGTTTGATCCTGACCCGTATCGACCCGTCGTTGGAGGTGAGCCATCTCGATGCGATCATCGCGCTCAGCGCGGTCGCAAGCGACACCCCGCAGGACGAGGTGACGGTCGGCATCATCGCCGAGCGCATGGGAATCGATCCCTCCCGTGCCAGCCGCATCTCCGCCGATCTCGTCGAGCGTGGTTACGCCTTCCGCGTCGCATCGCAGCTCGATGCCCGACGCATTTGTCTCAAACTCACAGCCAAGAGCGAGCGCCTGGTGACGGCGGTGCGCCAGACCAAATGGCGGATTTTCGCCGAGGCACTGGCGCAGTGGGACGAGCAAGAGCTGGTAACGTTCGCTGCCCTGCTGGAACGCCTCGCGGGTTGGGCTATCGATGACGCAGGGATGAGCAAGGCGGCCGATGCCGTCAAGCAAATGATGGACGAGACGGAGCCCGGGGTGCCCGGGGCGAAATAGGCCGCCCTGCCGAACCTTGCTCCCCGTCCCGACGTGACATCTTCCCGCGCTGGTGAAAACGAGCCTTGCCGTCACTGCGTTCGCCAATCCCTGAGGTACCTCCAATCTTCCTGTCATGTCCCAGCACATAAAATACACGGCATTCCATTTTAATTCTTGACGTACGTAAAATTTTTCTCAACCATGCGGAAATGCTGACGCGACATCCGTCAGCGCTCTGGGAGGAGCAATGCCCGACATGGAAGAAACCCGAACCGGGCGCGTCCCGCGCGCGCCAACCGTTTTTTCCAACGCAAGCGCAGGGGGCGCTTGTGCTCTGTCAGCCATGCCGTTCGCAGAACAACGAGCCGACATCAAAAATCTGGAGGAGGAAGACATATGCGCATGTTGAATCGCCTGGCGCTCGGCGCCGGCCTGCTTGCCACGACGCTTGCCGCGCCCGCCCATGCTGACGACGCAAAGGTTGCCGCGATCGTCAAGGGGCTCGACAATCCGTTCTTCCAGACCATGCAGAAGGGCATCGAGGAGCAGGCCAAGGCCGACAGCGTCGCAGTCACCGTGCAGGCCGCCGCAAATATGGGCGACGCGACCGGGCAGGCCGACAAGCTGACCGCCATGGCGCTGCAGGATTACGACTGCTACATCGTCAACCCGATCAGCGTCTCCAACCTGGTGCAGGCACTGGTGCCCGTGGCGCAGAAGAAGAAGCCGATCGTCAACATCGACTCGACCATCGACGCCGAGCAGGCCAAGGCCGCGGGCTTCGCCGTCTCGACCTATATCGGCACCGACAATGTCGCCGCCGGCGCGCTGGCCGGCGAAGAGATGCTGAAGCTGGTGCCGAAGGGTTCCAAGGTCGCGCTGGTGGCCGGCATCGTCGGCGACATCGGCTCGAACGCCCGCATCAAGGGCTTCAGGCAGGCCGTCGAAGGCAAGCTCGACGTGGTGGTGATGGTGAGCGCCGACTGGGATCGCGAGAAGGCGCTGACCGCCGCCACCGATATCCTGGCCGCCCACCCTGACCTCGCCGGCTTCTTCGCCGCCAACGACATCATGGCGCTCGGCGTCGAGCGCGCCGTGCAGACCTCCAGCAAGGACGTCAAGGTGATCGGCCTCGACGGCATCGTCGACGCGCTGAAATCGATCGCCGCCGGCGAACTCACCGCCACCGTCGCGCAATATCCCTATGTGGTCGGCGCGATGGGTGTGGAAGCCTGCAAGGCTGCGACCACCGGCAAGGAACTGCCCGCCAACGTGCCGGCGCCGGTGCTGTTGATCAACAAGGACAATGCCGAGGCATCGCTCAAGAACTTCCCGCGGCCGGGCGGCGACTATCCCGATCCGTTGCGCGAGATGTTGAAGTGAGCCTTCCGACCGATAGCGCGTCCGCCAACCCACAGGCGGGCGCGACGGAGGAGAGCCGTTCCTCCCTTGCGGCTCTCCTCCTCGATCCTTCCTTCTGGGCCGACTGGGCGTCCGTCGTCGGCCTGGTCGGCCTCGTCATCCTGTTCGGCGCCACCTCGCCGGTCTTCCTCAGCATCGCCAATCTGCAGGCGCTGCTGCTTGCCGCCGCGATCCTGGTCGTCCTGTCGATCGGCCAGACTTTTGTCGTCGCGACCTCCGGCATCGATCTCTCGCTCGCCGCTTCCGTCATGCTTGGCGCTGTCATCCTCGGCCTCGTCCACGCCGCCGGCTGGGGCATCTTCGCCGCCTGTGTCGCAGCGGTGCTCGCCACCAGCGCGATCGGCCTCCTCAACGGAGTGCTGATCACGACCGGGCGCATTCCCGATTTCGTAGTGACGCTCGGCACGCTTTCCGGCATCACCGGCCTCGGTCTGATCATCTCGGGCGGCGAGCCGACCATGGTCGGCTCGACCTTCCTGCTCAAGCTGGCCTCAGGCAAATTCGGACCGTTCGGCTATCCGGTCTGGGTGGCGATCGCGGCGGTGATCATCGCCCATATCGCGCTCTACCACACGCGCTTCGGCGTGCATCTTTTGGCCACCGGCGGACAGGCCGAAAGTGCTGCAGCGCTCGGCATCCGCACCGACAAGGTGAAGCTCGCCGCCTATACGATTTCCGGTTTCTGCGCAGGCATCGCCGCGATCCTGCTCGTGGCGCGCATCGGCTCGGCCGAGCCGCAGATCAACACCAGCCTGCTGCTCAATTCGGTGGCAGCCGTGGTGCTGGGCGGCGTCAGCCTGTTCGGCGGCCGCGCCAGCATCCTCGGCCCCGCCATCGGCGCGCTGATGCTGACGGCTCTCGTCAACGGACTGACGCTGCTTTCCGTCTCGGCCTTCTATCAACCGCTTGCCGTCGGCGTCATTGTTGTCCTGGCGGCACTCATTATGCGGTACCAGAAATGAGCGCCGCCATTCACATCCCGCCGTCAGAGGCGATCCTAGCCTGCGAAGGGCTGAGCAAGCATTTCGGCGGCATCCGCGCCTTCACCGATGTCGCCTTCCAGGCGCGCCGCGGCGAGGTCACCGCCGTCATCGGTGACAATGGCGCCGGCAAATCGACGCTGATCCGCTGCCTGGTCGGCGTGCACGTGCCGGATGGCGGCGAGATCTTCTTCGACGGTAAACCGCAGCCCTTCGGCAATCCCGACGAGGCGCGCAAGGCCGGCATCGAGACCGTGCACCAGAACCTGGCTTTGATCGACGAACTGACCGTGGCGCAGAACCTTTTCCTCAACCGCGAGATCGTCCGGCGGATCGGTCCGTTCGCTTTGCTCGACCGCAAGGCGATGAAAAACCAGGCGCGTGCCATGCTGTCGCGACTGTCGATCAACATGCCTTCCGTCAACCAGCGCGTGCGGCGCCTGTCGGGCGGACAGCGGCAAGCCATCTCGATCTGCCGCGCCGCGGGCTCGGGCGCCAAGCTGGTGGTGATGGACGAGCCGACGGCGGCACTCGGCGTGCAGGAGACAGCCAATGTCGAGGCGCTGATCCGGCGCCTGCGCGAGCAAGGGGTGAGCGTCATCCTGGTCAGCCACAATTTCGATCAGGTACGGCGCCTGTCCGACCAGATCTGGGTGATGCGCGCCGGCAAAATGGCGGCCACGGTGCGCGCCTCCGAAACCACCGGAAACGAGCTGGTGGCGCTGGTCACCGGCGCGGCCTGACCGGCATATCATTTTTGAAGTCAACTGCCGGCCGTCGCGGCCGGCGATAGAATGGAAATACGAGGGAGTTTGCCGTGGCGGTCATCCGTGTCGGACTTGTTGGGCTTGGCGAGGTCGCGCAGTCGATCCATCTGCCTGTGCTGGCCGACCAGCGCGACCGCTGGGTGATAGCCGGCGTCTATGATGTCTCGCCCAGCCTGGTGAAACTCGTCACGTCGGAATATCAGACCGCCAAGGCCTATGAGAGCGCCGAGGCGCTGATCGCTTCGCCCGACATCGACGCGGTCTTCGTGCTGTCGTCCGACGACACGCACAGCCGCTTCGTGCGCGCCGCGATCGCAGCCGACAAGCACATCCTGCTGGAAAAGCCCGCTTGCCTGACGGTGCGCGAGATCGACGAACTGCTCCCGCTGGCGGCAAACTACGAGAAAACCATCTTCGTCGGCTATATGCGCCGCTACGCGCCGGCCTATCTGGCGGCGCGGGAGGAGCTGCCGGCTCACGCCGACATCACCCATGTCCGCATCTTCGACCTGATCTCCGAAGGCCGGCATTTCCTCAAGAAGAGCCAGAAGATCCTCTATCCCACCGACATCGATCCGACGCTTCTGGCGCGCGGTGCCAAGGAACGCGACGCGCTGATCCGCGAAGTGGTGGGGGCCGGTGCACCCACCGACCTGGTGCGCGCCTATCGCGGATTGACGGCACTGTCCTCGCACCACATCTCGGCGATGCGCGGGCTCATCGGTGAGCCGAAGCGCGTGGTGGCGGCGCATCGCACCAATGGCGGCGCCAACACCAGCGTGACCTTCGACTATGGACATTTCGCCTGCTGCTATGACGCGGTGGTCGACGATCTCGGCCTGTTCGACGCCATGATCGAGGTGCGCTCGAACACCAAGCGTGTGCGCATCATCTACGACACGCCCTATATCCGCAGCCTGCCGACGCGGCTGGAGGTGACGGAGGCCGGCCCGCTCGGCCCGGTGACGAAAGCGTTCGGCCCGCTCTATGGCGACGCCTTCTCCAACGAGCTCGAGACTTTCCACCGCCACATCATGGACGGCACCAGGCCGCTGACCGACCTTGCGGATTCGCGCCGCGACCTTGCGCTGATGGCCGAGATCATCGAGCGGATGAAGGCGAGCGGTGGGACCTGAGATCGATTCGTCTACCGTCGAAGGTTGTTGGTATATTTCTTGAGTAGCCCACATCCGCTCCAATATCTGAGATCTGCTCCTGCAGGCGCGCTGATGCGCGACCGTTTCCTCGCGCGAGTTCTTCAGGCCGAGCCCCAAATGGGAAAATCTCGCTAGAGTTTAGTGCACCCGGAAACCCGAAGCGCCAAACACGAGGTGGCGACCGGTAATCAAAGGGATACTGAGGACAGGTCCCTCCTCACCCAGGTCCTGCACCGGCGGCCCCGCCACATATGAATGTCCCTTCAATGTGGTCCGCCAGATTGTCGGGAAGTCCGCGCCCTTAGTCCGGCTTTGATTGCAGTCCTTAACGAGCTTTGCAACGACGTCGGCCATCAGCGGTCTCCTCGACGGTATATGAGTTTGCTGCAAAAATTCGTATTTCCTGCGCCGCCTGGCTTTGACCAAAATCAAATTGCTTGAGGATTTCTCTCGATTATTGGGCGCCCGCAGGCGTCATGCGGCCAGATGACGGACATTTGATCGGACATTCCAGCCGCAGTGGGCGGACGACTTTTTTAAGCAAAGGCCATCACAACTGCCCCACCCAATACAATTAGTACAAGCCCCGCAATGAGCATGGGAAGCAGCGTATTGCCTGCCTTTGCACCACTTGCCGCTTCGGAGCTGAAGACAAGGCTTGGCCATTCGTCAATCACTTCCTGCCTCTCGGTCTCGAATTTCATTTTCGCCTCACTGGGTTGCATTCACAATCACGGAACGCGCCCGAACGCCTCATGTCCAATGCCGACCATCGTCGATGAGAGAAGCTATCAAGCGTGAGCGCAGGTTCTTTGCTCTCGCGCAAATTCAACGCGAATGCGTTCTTTGCTAAGTGAGATTCGACATGGGAACAGTCTATGTAACTCTCCTGGAGCGAGCGGCAGTCTTCGCGCTGCAACAACAGCCAACGCCATCGTCCGATGCTCCGCCCGTCTCAGGCGCTCAAGTCGATAACCCGCCCGTCAGCAAGCAAGAAATGAGCCTGCGTCGCTCCGGCATCGGCGAGGACTGAAGAAGCGCGGTCTATGGACATGACGGACAAGGCGGTCGAAAGTGCGTCAGCGCAGGTTGCTGTCGGCGCGATGACCGAGACGCTGAGATAGCGGTTCGCGCACAAACCAGTCGCCGGGTCGAATATGTGATTGAAGCGTCCTGACGCGTCAAATTCGGTGCCGTAGCCGCCCGACGTCGCGATGGCCTGATTGTCGAGAGCGAGCTTCTCGAGCAGCCCGTCCTGGACGCGCGGATCCTTGATCCCGACCGACCAGGGCCGGCCCGCAGGATTTCCGTCGAGCGCGCGTGTCTCTCCCATGTCGACCAGCGTATGCGTGACCCCTCGCGCACGCAGGAGTTCGGCAATACGATCGGTAATGTATCCTTGTGCGATCCCGTTCAGCGTCAGTGCCATGCCCGCACGATCGAATACGATCTGTCCGACGTCGATCGCCACCTGTTCGTAGCCGCACCGTGCACGCGCAGTTGCTATGTCCACCGGCGAGGGGCCATTCGGATCGGCATCCGGTCTGCTGAAATGCGTTGCGTAAAGGTCCCACAATGGTTGCACCGTCGGATCGAAGGCACCAGCGGTCGCGCGGGCATAGCGCTTACTCGCCGCCAAAAGCTCGACGAGTTCCTGCGGAGGATCGGCCAGCTCGCCGTCGCGGTTCAATCGCGAAAGCGCGGAGGTGTCGTCGTAGAGGCTGAACACATGCTCCAGTCGATGTACTTCGGCGAGCGCATCCGCGATCATGCGCTTCGCCTCGGCTGCATCGGGATGGTATATCCGTAGCGAGGCGTCGGCGCCGAGGGCGACACCGCGCCATTCGTGGAAGAGCGGCGATGCCCGGCGCGGCCACGCGGGACCTGCCCCAAGCGCCGCAAGACTCACGCCTGCCACGGCACCGCAGATGCTGATGAAGCGGCGTCGGGTTATTTTGCCTGTCAACACGCCGTCCGGGCTGATTCCGTTGCTGAGGATGGTCATTGCTTAGCCGCGGTTTTGGGTTGCAGGGAGTCGCCGGCAGAGGCATCGACATGGTCGCCCTCGTCGCTTTCCAGGATGTAGCTCTCTGGAATCTGCTTGAAGCGCACGATGGTTCCGCCGTGGGCCGCCGTGAACGACCGAGCGGCCCGTTCATCGGAGAAGGGCACGGCTTCCCTGCCGCCCATGCCGGCATTGTAGTCGCTGCCGATCGCATACCAGGCGTCGTGCGCCTCGACCCAGGCTCCTGCCTCAGGGCGATTCCAGTTGCTGGCCTTCGCCATGTCATTGACATAGATGGCGACGACATCTTTCGGCTCCCCGGGGAGGATAGAAAAGGCGACCGCGTCGCGAACGGACGAGAACCAAAGCGGCTCGGATTTGCCGACACGGAAGGCCTGCGCCTTCGGACCGCCGTGTTCGAGCAGGCCCATCGAACAGAAGTAGGCGACGGATGTGGCGGTCGGCTCCTGCGGTGGCGGCTTCGGCAGGCCGGCGATGTCCTGATTGCAGCCGGCGAGCAGCATGGCGAGGACAGCGGCGACCAGTGCGCCGAGAACTGGTGCGCGCATCATGGCTCTTTCCTTGAAAAGACGAAGGCGGCAAGGGCAAGTGGAACCGCTACCCAGGCCGCCAGGGCAGTGATCAGCACAGTGCGGCCGAACTGCATCTGCTCGGCAAGGCCGGCCATCCCGGCGAACAAGCTGGTCTTCGACAGCCCTGCAAGGTTGAGGAGCCGGAAGATATCCGCGGGATCGAGGAGGAGCAGCCAGTTGAAGGCTGCGGCGCTGATCGTCCTGCCCTGATCCGCGACAAGCAGGCCGAGCAGCGCCATGTCGTAGAGAAGCACCAGAACCAGCCAGATGCCGATGGCAAGGCCCGCCGCGGTCGCACGCTCCCGCACCGTCGCGCTGATCAAGTATCCGAGCGCGACGAAGACCGCGCCGAGCAGAACGGATGATCCGACCATCCGCGCGAAGCTTCCAAGGCTGTCGGCATCGAATTCGCCGGCGGCCAGCGCGAGGACCGCTCCTGCGGCGCCGTAGCCGAGCACGGTCGCCACCGTCAGGATCGAGAGGTGTCCGAGGAACTTGCCGAAGAGAATCTGCCAGCGCGAGAGCGGATAGGAAAGGAGAAGAAGCAGCGTGCCGCGATCCCGCTCCCCGACAATTGCGTCGTGGGAAAGGAGGAGCGCGATCAGCGGGACCAGGAAAATCGTCAGACTCGACAGGCTGACGACCGTGACTTCGAGCGGACTTGCGCCGACCACGCCGGTGGGTGCGCTGCCCAGAAATGCAAGCGTCAACGCCAGGCCTGCCATGAGCAGGACCGCGCCAAAGGCCCAGCGGTTGCGCAGGCCGTCGCGTATCTCGCGGCCGGCGATCGTTGCTATGGCATTCATTCCGCGGCCTCCCGTGTAAGCTCGTCGCAAAGATCGACCAATGTCGGCGGCATCACCTCGATGTCCGAGACGCCTTCCAGCAGCGAGACGCTGCGGATCGCCTCGATCTTGCCGTCGTCGGCGCAGGTGAGTTCGAAACGTAGGTCGTCGAGCCACTGCACGGTGCGCCGGGCGGCGAATTCCCGCGCCGCATTCCCGTCGACTATCCGCACCCGTATCCGAAGCGGCAGGTCCGCCAGGCGACGGAGTTCAGGAAGCGCGCCGCATGCGACCATGCGGCCGGCCTTCATGATGGCGATGCGGTCGGCCTGCTCGATGTCGCTGAGCGCGTGCGAGGAAAGCAGCAGCGTCGCGCCGGCGTCGCGCAATTCCGCCATGACATCGTAGAACATCTGGCGCGACTCGATGTCGAGGCCGGTTGTCGGCTCATCGAGGAAGAGGACGCGCGGCTCGCCGAGCAGCGCCTGCGCCAGTCCGAGGCGCTGGCGCATGCCCTTCGAATAGGTGCCGACGCGGCGGCGCGCCGCGGCGGCGAGCCCCACGCGTTCCAGGAGTTGGTCGGCGACGCCGAGCGGCACTTGCTTGAGGCGCGCGTAGAAACGCAGCACTTCGCGGCCCGTCATGGCCGGAGAGAAGGCGACGTTCTCGGGCAGGAAGCCGATCCTGCGCCGGAACGCCATGGCCTGGCGCCCGGCCGGGTTCTCGCCGAGCAGCGTGATGCGCCCGGCGGTCGGCGCGAGCAGGCCGAGCGCCATCTTGACCAGCGTGCTCTTGCCGGCTCCGTTGTGCCCGACTATGGCGACACACTCGCCCGGCGCAACCGAGAGGTCCACATCGCGCACGACGCAGGTATCCCCGTATTGCTTCGAGACGCCCTGCATGAAGATCGTTGGCGATATGGTCACGGCTGCACCTCCAGCGCAGGTGGAACGGGCGCCATCAAAGGCGCGCTGTCGATGACCCCGCCCGGATGGAGCGCGGGGAATTCCGCTTGAGCCCAGCGTATGACCTGCACGGCCGGGCTGTTGATGAGGAGTTTCGCCGTCGGATAGGTCCACACGACCTTGTCGAAGATGTCGTTCGGGCGGTAGGCGGTATCGGCGACGCCGTCGCCATTCAGGTCGAACGCCGGATTGTCGCTCCAGTAGTTGCCGCGCCCGTCCGCCGACCAGTCGAGCGACCGCGTCCCGACGTAGACGACCTGCGAGCGGTTGTGGACGAAGGCATTGCCGGTCATCCGGTTGCGCTCGGAACCCGCGGTGAAATGGATGCCGACGGCGCAATCCTCGAACCAATTGTCGGCGAACAGGTTCTTGTTGGCGTTGTAGATGAAGACGCACTGGTCGCTCCGCCGCACAACGTTGCCTTCGATTTTCGCATCGTTGGCGTAGTTGAGCAGAAGGCCGTGATCGCCGTCGTCTTCCGATAGGTTGCGGCGGATCACAAGGCGGCTCGAATACATGATCACGTAGCCGTCATGGTTGTTACGCGAAACGTTGTCGCTGACCTCGCTGTCGTTCGTGTACATGTAGTGGACAGCGAAGCGGACGTTCTCGATACGGTTGCCGCGGAAGACGTTCTTGCGGCTGGCATTGGTGAAGATGCCGTCGCGTCCGCCCGTGATATAGTTGCCGATCACCTGCGCCCCCGGCGCGTTCCAGACGTAGATGCCGTTGCCGAGTT